>Ga0187776_10001934_pt1 | contig 10483 bp, 7 predicted proteins | sample 0216_BV02_MP12_2_FD_132426 | JGI IMG/M metagenome (GOLD analysis project Ga0187776, IMG submission 132426) | Tropical peat soil microbial communities from peatlands in Department of Meta, Colombia - 0216_BV02_MP12_20_MG | ecosystem: Environmental > Terrestrial > Soil > Wetlands > Peat | place...
AGGCGAGAGGCGCGATCTCGATCGCCCCCTTCTCGGACAGCGCCCCGACCTTCTCGGGCTCCAGCATGTCGTAGAGGGCATCGTAGAGCGGGCGCAGGTAGGGATGCACCTTCTCGACCAGGTCGCCGGGCAGGAAGCCCAGCCTCTCGCCCGCCTCCACCGCGGGTCGAGTCAGGATGATCCGGGCGACCTCGCGCTTCAGCAGCGCCGACACCGCCATCGCGACCGCGAGGTACGATTTGCCGGTGCCCGCCGGCCCGATCGCGATCACGAGATCGTGGCCGCGTACCGCCTCGAGGTAGCGCTTCTGGTTCGCGGTCTTCGGGGTGATGAAGCGCCGGCGTGAGGGGACCGCGATCGCGTCGGCCAGGACCGACTTGACGTCGGCGCCGGGCTCGTTGCCCGCGATGCGAAGGGCCGACCGGATGTCGGCGGCCCCGAGCGAGGGGCGCTCCCGGAGCATGCCCACGAGCTCGCGCAGCACTCGCTCCGCCTCCCCGACCTGTCTCTCTTCCCCGCGGAGCGTCACGTCGTGCCCGCGGGCGGTGATGCGGACGTCGTACTGCGCCTCCAGCGCGCGGAGGTGCTCGTCGTGACGGCCGAGGAGGGCGAGGTGATTCAGATCCGGAGGCAGGACGACGCGCCGGGTGACGCCGGTGGCCTCAGTCAACGAGTGCTCATGCCTCCGCTCGTCAGCATATCACGCGGGTCCGGCCCCTTCCACGACACGGATGCCCAGCTCGCGGAGCTGCTTGGCGTCGACGGGCGCCGGGGCGTCGGTGAGCGGGCACGTCCCCTTCTGCGTCTTGGGGAACGCGATGACCTCGCGGATCGACTCCTCTCCTACCAGGTTCGCGACGAGCCGGTCGAGGCCGAACGCGATGCCCCCCATCGGCGGGGCTCCGAACTCGAGCGCGTCGAGGAGGAAGCCGAACCGTGCGCGCGCCTCCTCCTTGGAGATGCCGATCAGGGCGAACAGCCGCTCCTGGACGCTCTGCTGATGGATACGGATGGAGCCGCCGGCCGCCTCCTGGCCGTTGAGGACCAGGTCGTAGGCCTTGGCCCGGGCACGGCCGGGGTCGGACTCCAGCAAGAGCAGGTCCTCGTCCCGCGGCGCCGTGAACGGGTGGTGGACGGCGTCCCAGCGCTTCTCGTCGACGTTCCACTCGACCAGCGGGAAGTCGATCACCCACGCGAACACGTCCCGGTCCGTCGGGATCAGCGCGAACCGCCGAGCCAGGTCGACCCGGAACCGCCCGAGCACGGTGGCGGCCACCGCGGGGGCGTCCGCCACGAGCAGCAGGAGGTCGCCTGACCCGGCGTCGAGCGCCTCGAGCAGCCGCGCCTGGACGCCCTGAAGGAATTTGGTGACCGGAGACTGCACGCCGTCGGGGTTCACCTTGATCCACACGAGACCCTTGGCCCCGGCCTGCTTCGCCTCGGCGGTCAGATCGTCGAGGTCCTTGCGACTCATTCCGCCCGCCCCGGGGACGCGGAGGCCCTTCACGGCGCCACCCCCGGCCACCGTCTGGGCGAAGGCCTGGAACTCGCTCCCCGCGAACAGGGCCGAGCAGTCAACCAGCTCGAGCCCGAAGCGCAGGTCCGGCTTGTCCGACCCGTACCGGGCGATGGCCTCGTCGTAGGCGATGCGGGGGAACGGTCGGGCGAGTTCCCCGCCCTTGACCGTTCGCCAGATCTGGGCCACCAGCCCTTCGACGATCGGCAGGAAGTCGTCGCGATCGAGGAACGACGTCTCGATGTCGATCTGGGTGAACTCCGGCTGGCGATCCTTCCGCAGATCCTCGTCGCGGAAGCAGCGCACGATCTGGAAGTACCGCTCGAAGCCCGCCACCATCAGCAGCTGCTTGAAGAGCTGCGGCGACTGCGGCAACGCGTAGAAGCTGCCCGGCTGGAGCCGGCTCGGCACCAGGAAGTCCCTCGCCCCTTCGGGCGTGGACCGGGTGAGGACCGGCGTCTCCACCTCGAGGAAACCCTCGGCGTGGAGGTGGTCGCGTACCGCTCGGCACACCTGATCACGGACCTGGAAGGCCCGAAGGACGTGCGGGCGCCGCATGTCGAGATACCGATACTTCAGGCGCAGGGTCTCGTCGATCTCCGCGTCGTCGTCGAGCTGGAACGGCAGCGGCCGCGAGTCGTTGAGGATGCGGACCTCGGCCACCTGGACCTCGACCGCGCCGGTGGCGAGCTTGGGGTTCTCGGTCCCGGTCGGGCGCGCGGCGACGGTGCCGCGCACCGCGAGGACGAACTCCGAGCGGACCGCCTCCGCCTTCGCATGCGCGTCGCCGGCCGCTCCGGGATTGAACACGCACTGGGTCAGCCCCTCGCGATCGCGCAGATCGATGAAGACGAGTCCGCCGTGATCACGGCGACGGTAGGTCCAGCCCATCAGCGTGACCTGCTGGCCCACGTGCTCGGGGCGCAGCGCCCCGCAGGTATGGGTGCGCCGCCACCCCCCAAGAGTCTCGGTCACGCCCGTCTTCCTCCCTCCCCGTCCGACCGGGGCTCACGCCACTCGACGACTCCGTCCGTCCCCACGACTCCGATCCGGCGATAGCCCCGCGTCTCGAGCTCCTGGAGCTGCTTGCCGAGCCGCTTCGATCGCGTCTCCAGGAGCACGTACTTGCCCTGCTCCCGGAGCTCGCGGGCCAGGCTCAGCACGGGAGCGAGGCCCGGCATCGCTTCGTCGAACACCAGCGCCACCCGCTCCGGCTCGTTGTCGGTAGCCAGTCCTCGATCCATCAGGATACCGATCACCCGCTCGAAGCCGATCGAGAAGCCGGTGGCGGGAACGTCGCGGCCGATGAATCGGCCGATCATCCGGTCGTATCGCCCGCCGCCGGCGATCGAGGAGGTGGAGTCGCCGTGCTGGATCTCGAAGATGGGGCCCGTGTAGTAGCCCATGCCTCTCACCAGGGTCGCATCGAAGCCGAGCCGAAAGCGCCCGGCCGCCTGGGCCTCGACCGTATCGAGGATCCGCTGGAGGCCCCGCCACACCGGCTCGTCGGCGGCCTGATCGAGCCGCGCGCGCAGGGCGGCCAGGGTCGTGGCGGAGGCCAGTAGGTCCAGGAGACGCTCGACGGCCGGTGGAGGATGCCCGGCCGCTTTCAGCTCCTCCCCGACTCCCTCCCGGCTCGCCTTGTCGAGCTTGTCCAGCGCGATGAAGACCGAGCCCGCCCGGGCGGGGTCGAACCCGCAGTGGGCCACCGTGGAGGTGAGGAGGCGCCGGTCGTTCAGTCGCACCGTGAGGTCCTTGAGCCCGAGCGCGGCCAGCGCCTCGGTGGTGGCGAGGATGAGCTCGATCTCCGCCACCTCGGAGGCCACCCCGAGGATGTCGATGTCGCACTGGGTGAACTGCCGGTAGCGGCCGTGCTGTGGCCGCTCCGCGCGCCAGACCGGCCCGATCTGGATGGCCTTCAGCGGCTGGGGCAGGCGCGCGTGGTTCTGCGCGTAGTACCGGACCAGCGGCACGGTGAGGTCGAAGCGGAGCCCCAGATCGGCCATCTCCTCCGCGCTGCCGGCGGTGGCCAGCTTCTCGCCCCGCTTGAGGATCTTGAAGATCAGCTTCTCGTTCTCCCCCCCTTCGCTCCGGAGCAGGAGGCGGAGGCTCTCGACGGCCGGGGTCTCGATACGCACGAAGCCGTGCCGGCGGTAGACGGTCAGGATCTGGGCCAGCGCCCAGTCGCGCACGGCGACCTCGTCGGGCAGCACGTCCCGCATCCCGCGCGGCGGTGATGCGTCGAGCCGGGGCTCACGCCCCCGGATCTCTTCCGGGATGGTCAGAGGAGGCTTACTCCTGGGGAATGGTCATGATGATCTGGGTCTCGCCGCCGACCTTGATGAGGCTGTTGTCCCACCGCACGACCGCGGCGATGATCGTCGGCTGCGGGGCGTCCTCGGCCCGGTAGGCGCCCAGGCACGTGATGGCGCCCTCGAAGCCCGAGGTGATGGACTGCAGCCGGAATCCGGCCGGCCCCTTGAACACCACCGCGAGCAGACCATCGCGGATGATGCTCTGGGGCACCACCAGCTCGTCGATGCCGTCGCCGTCCAGATCCACCGCCAGCGGCGTGGGCTCGATCTTGTAGAACTTGCTGCGGTCCATCATGGAGGAGTGAATGGCGCCGTACAGCTCCACGGTCATGAATCCGCCGCCGACCTGCGTCGAGGATCGCCAGAGCTCCTCGCCCTCGTTCACCAGCTGCAGGCGGTTGAACTCGTCGATCAGGGCCAGCGCCCGCGTGTCCTTGCCCATGATGTTCGAGAAGGCGGCACCCATGGGGCGGAACGAGCTCGGCACCCGCACCTCCTTCTCGGTGACGAGCTTGTCGTCCTTCAGGACGACCTGGGTGGCCTGTCCCGGCGTGAAGAAGTTCTCCTGGTTGTAGCGCTGCGTCCACAGCGTCTGCTTGATCCCCTCGCCCTTCACGTCCACCGCGAACAGGAAGTCCGGGACGTACTCGATCGCCACCGACGGCTTGCCGTCCTTGGCCGAGATGATGAACGAGTTCAGCCCGAGCTTCGGGACGTATCGGTTGCCGATCACCTCGAAGAGGCCGTCCCCGTCCAGGTCCGCAAGCTGCAGCGAGAACACCCGCCCGAGACTCCGCATCGACTTGGTCCACTCGGGCTCGACCCGCTGGTCGACGATCCGGTACATGTAGATCTGGTCGCCGTCGCTGACCACCATCCGCGGGATCTTGTCCTTCGGCGCGATCGCGATGTCCATCGCCAGCACCGGGAATTTGAACTTCGCGACCTCCCGGAGCGGCATCGAATTCTCGCCGCTCGAGTAGCTGCCCGCCTCAAGATCGCCGCCCAGCAGCCTGGACAGGAGCGAGCGAGGCTTCGCCTGGGGCGGGTTCGCCGGACCGCCCTGTGAGAAGCGCGGCCCCGGGTTGGCCGCCCGCAAGGTCGACGGGGGCACGAAGAAGGAAGTCGTCACCGCCGGGGAGGTGCTCGGCGCCGAGAAGAAGCGGACGTCCATGAACGGCTTGCCCTGCGTGCGCGTGAACAGCACGGCCAGGATGTTGTCGGCCTTGAATCGCTCCGCGGCCTCCCGTACACCCTTGCCGGCCAGGAAGTCGACGGCGCTCAGACGCTGCTGGGCGAGGAACACGTTGATGGCATCGCCCATCGTGACCTTGAAGCGCCCGGTCGCGGCGAGCCGCTCCACCAGCTCCTGGGTCGCGGTCTCGACCAGCGTCTCCTTCACGCTCCCCAGCAGCGGGAGGAGCACGATGTTGACCTTGTTGGACGAGACGCGAAACAGGTCCCCGGGCTTGATCGTGGCCGTGCCGGGCGGTGGCGGGGCCGTCGAGAACGCTTCCTGGACCTGCGTGATCCGCGTGAAGCCCAGCGAATCCTCGGCGCGACCAAGCACCTCGCCCGTCTTCGGGTGCCTGATCTCCCGCCCCTGGCGATAGATCTCGACCTCCAGACCGACCCGCGCGCCGGCCCGGACTCCGGCACCCAGGGTGAGCGCACCGTCCCGCGCCTCGAGAACCTCGCCCTCCATCTTCGGGAACAGGTCGATGAGCTGATCGACCAGGGCAGTCATGGGAGCCGATGTGGTCGGGCCGACCGGGGCCTGGGAAGTCTGCGGCTGCTGAGCCGTGGCGCTTCCGGCAGCCAGGAGGGCGAGCAGCAAAACCGGAAGGAACGCGTAGCGACGTGAGCGCATCAGCATGTCAGCATTCCTCGGTCAGCCCGGCGGTCCCTGCCCCGGATACTGGCCCACAATATATACCTGGTGACCAGCCTCCGGGGCCACCCGCGAGCGGCAGCACGGCGGCCATGGGGACGACTATACGTGCCCCCTGCCGCCACGGCAAGAAACCCCTTGAAAAACAACGGGCCCGGGGTTGCCCCCCGGGCCCGAAGGTCCTGCGCTCGCGCCTGCTAGAACGTGAACCGAACGCGCGAGGTGAGCATCCAGGGGTCGTTGGTGTTGCGGGGACCCACGTTCGGGTCGGTGACCGCATCCAGCGCATGACCCATGATCATGTAACCGAACGAGTTGTCCCACGCGAGCCCGTCGGCGAACCGCCAGCTCACGAGGGCCGCGAACTCGGTGCCGACGTAGCTGCTTTTGTCACGTCCACAGCTCGCGCCCGTAGCAGCCGGGTTACCGTTACACCCCATGAAGTTGGTCGCCAAACCGGCACCGGCAACCGCGGCGGCGTTGCGATCCACCGCCTGGGCCGTCCAGTGCCCGTTCGCGGTACCCATGACGCTGAGGGCCGGGGTGATGGCATAGGTGGCCTTGAGGCCGACCTGACCGCGGCCGTACTTGTCCCAGCCGATGGCCGCGCCGGGATACGCCATCCGGCCGCCGGCCTCGTTGAACGCGTTGAGGTAGTCGAGACCCAGCGAGGTGAGCTGGGTGCCCCAGTCGCCGAGGTAGCTCGTATCCGTATCCAGCGGCTGGAAGTAGTGGACGTCGTGCAGCGTGTTGTTGCGGGCGCTGTTACCCGTGGTGTACACGCCCAGGCCCTCGATGAGCAGCGGACCCAGCTGGTACCCGGCGCGCAGGTCCACGAAGAGCGCGCTGAGTTTGGCGTAGTACTTCTTGCCGTCCGTGGGCGCGCCACTGCACTGAAGCTCCGTGCCGCCGACGCACGCTCCGGGCTGCACGTTCACACCACGATTACCGAACTGGAACAGGATGGTCGGATCGAGCGAGAAGGCGCCCATCCGTAGCCGGCCGTCCGCGCCGACCGTGTAGCGCCGCTCGTTCATGCCGCCGATGCTGCTGCCTATGCCACTCGTGAAGTTGGTCGAGGTGTTGATACCGCCGCGACCCTGACGGGCGCTGCCGCTCGTGGTGCCCTGAGCATAGAAGCCCGAGAGCATCGGCTTGATGTCCAGGCCCTTGAACACCGTGATTTCCGGGGCCGCGATGACGGAGAAGTCGTCGCCGCGGTTCTGACAGTTGTTCGGGTTGTTCCCAGCCGCGTTACACGTCGTGACGCCCGCGAAGTTCTTGTTGGTCTGCGGCCCGGTCAGGTTCTCCTCGACCTGGACGTACGTCCACACCATCTTGAAGTTCGGGGTGAGCTGGCTGACGATGTTGATTCCGGCGAAGTCACCGTTGGCGTACATCGCCAGCTTGTAGTTGGCCGCCGCGCCGAACGGCTGAGCGCCGAGGCGCATCGTGGTCGGCACCGGGATCAGCGGCACCGGGAACTCGACATACAGCCACTTGATCTCGATGATGCCACGGACGTCCGAGTTCAAGCCGAAGCTGCCGTCGGTGCCGAAGCCGCTCCCGACACCCGGAGTCACCGCCGCACCGGTGGCGCCGCCACCGTTGGTGAAGTTCGACTCGCTGGAGCCGGTCTGGCCGTAGACGTGGTCCAACTCGATACCGAGCACGCCCTTGGCCTTGCCTACCTCACCGATGAAGTCGAAGCGACCGCGGGTCCGCATGTACCACATCTGATCGCCGCGGTTGAAGACGCCCGTGTTGTAGTTCGCCATGTTCTGGGAATAGGACATGACGTTGTCGATGAGGCCGTTGATGGTCACCTTCGGGGCGGGCGCCTGCGCGAACGCCGCGGGCGCCGCCAGGGCCATGATGGCCAAGGCGATCATCAGGACGGCCGAAGCCGTTCTTTTCATCACGCTCTCCTCAATCAGGTGGATGACGTGCAATCTTCTGCAACGTTTTCTGACTGACTGAATTCCGGCGGTACGCGCAACGACGGTGCTACCAGAGGCAACTGTCTTTTCTCTGTCACCCCCTCTGGGAGAAGACTAGGAAACGCGTGACAGTTTTACCGCGAACGGATTTCACAGGTCAAGCAAAAATCCGCTCTATTCAGTGTGGAAACTGGCCTTCTGAAACAGCTAGTTAGCTACCGTCTCCCATCGCTTTCAGCACCTCGGCCGCCCGCTGGCCGAGGATGGAGGTCGGCTCGAGGTCGCGCGCGGCCTGGAAGTGGGCCTTGGCCTCCTGCTTCCGTCCTTCCTTCTCGAGGATGACGCCGAGCCAGAAATGGGAGGGAACAAGCTTGGGCTCCAGCTGCAGCGCGGCCCGGAACGCGTCCTCGGCCTCCTGCCGCCGGTCGAGCGCCCAGTACGCGTAGCCCAGGTTGTTGTAGGTGCTCTCCGGGCTGGCGTAGATGACCTGAGCGAGCGCCTTGCGGTAGGCCACGATCGCCTCCTCCCACTTGCCCTGCTCGGCGTAGGCCGAGCCGAGGTTGTGGAAGGCATCGGCATACGTCGGGTCGAGCTCCACGGCCTTCTGGAACTCGGCCTGTGCGTCCGCGAAGCGTCCGACGTTGAGGAACACCGCCCCGACCGCGTTGTGGTAGAGGGGATTCGTCGGATCGAGCTCGGCGGCCTGTCGGAGGGATGCCAGCCCGAGCGGAACGCGACCCTCCGAGACCGACTTGACGCCGGCCTCGTACGAGTTGCGGGCCTCGAGCCGCCGGATCTCGTCCTCCGGCGAGGTCGAGGCGCAAGCCGGCAACCAGGCAACCGCGAGGAGCAGGACCAGGAACGGGGCGCGCCTTGACACTCTCATGCTCACCATGTATTCGTTTGTTTCATGCCTACATACGAATACGAGTGCCCGAAGTGCCCCCGGGTGTTCGAGGTGCGGCAGCGAATCACCGAGCCGCCGCTCGAGACCTGCGATCGGTGCGGCGGACCGGTCCACCGGCTGCTGTCGGCGGCGCCGTTCATCCTGAAGGGCGAGGGCTGGTACGTCACCGACTATCCATCCGAAGCGCGGAAGAAGGCCACGAGCTCCGAATCGTCCGGGAAGGAAACGTCCTCGAAGGAAACGTCCTCGAAGGAATCGTCCGCGAAGGAATCGTCCTCTGCGAAGGATGGCGGCAGCGCCGAGTCCAAGCCGGCGACCTCATCGGAGAGCAAGTCTAGCACGGACGGCGCCGCCAGCTCCGCATCCCCGTCGAGCAAGCCCGCCTCGAGCTCCTGAACGCCCGCCTCACGCGCCGCGTCGCACCCGTATCCCCGCGCCGCGCCCCGCGTCGAGGGCGTCACGCGCGCTCCCGTCCCTGACGAAGATCTCGAGGCGGCCGGTCGAGCCCACGATGGCCGCGGCGGCGCCTGGTCTCCCCTCGGCGTAGGAAGTCGCGAGCCCCCCGACCGGACGTCCCGAGACCTCGACGGCCAGCTCTCCCCGGCCCGGGAGGGTGTCGAGCGCCGTGGCCGGGATCGAGGTGATCAGGTTGCCGAACCGGTCGGCGTCGAGCACCGCTCCAACGAGCCAGCCGCCCTCCAGGCGACAGCCGGGAACGGGCAGGCGGACCAGGTCCGTCACCGGGGCGCCGAGACGCTCCATCGGCACCCCGGCGGCCAGATGCGCCGCCGCCGGCGCGAACACGTCGCGCCCGTGAAAGGTCCGGCTCACGGTCGGGAGCCGGTACTCAGGCGCCGTCAGGGCCACCGCCGCCCACCCCTCGGAGGCGAGCGCGAGCGTCAGCAGCCCGTTGTCCGGCCCGACCAGGTACCGGCCGCCGGTGCGCACGGCGAGCGCGCGTCGAGCACCGCCGACACCGGGATCGACGACGGCTAGGTGCACGGTGCCCTCGGGGAAGAACGCGACGGCGGCCTCGAGCGCGAGCGCGCCGCCGAGGACGTCCTGGGGACGGATCTCGTGGGTCAGGTCAACCAGGCGAGCGGAGGCGCAGATCGAGAGGATGACCCCCTTCATGATCCCGACGAAGGGATCCCGAAGGCCGAAATCGGTGGTGAGCGTGACGAGGGGCGGCGGCGAGCCCAGACGCGGGCTCCAGCGCTAGCGGTCGCGATCGACGACGAAGTCGGCGACCAGCGCCAGCGTCTCCTTGTCCTCCGAATCGGGGAACGGCTTGAGCGCCGCCTTGGCGCTCTGGGCGTACTGGTGCGCTCGATCGAGCGCGTACTCGACCCCCGCGTGCTCGACGACCAGGCGACGGACCTCCTCGATCTCGTCGGGCTCGAGCGTGGGACGCTTCAGCAGGGTCTGGATGCGCTCACGGTCGGCGGGCCCCGCGCGCTGGATGGTCGCGATGAGGGGGAGCGTCCGCTTGCCTTCCTTGAGATCGGCCCCCACCGCCTTGCCCAGTCGCGCCTGGTCGGCGACGAAGTCGAGCGAATCGTCGCTGATCTGGAACGCGATCCCGATGTCGAGGCCGTAGCGGGTCAGCCCCTCGACCTGCTCCTCGTCGCCGCGGCCCAGCAGCCCGCCGATCCGGCAGCACGCCGACATGAACGAGGCGGTCTTCTGGGTGATGATCCGGAGGTAGTCGGCCTCGCCGGTGATGCCGCTGCGCTTGCGCTCGAGCTGGAAGACCTCGGCCTCCGTCATCGAGACCGTGGCGCGCGCCAGGGTCTCGAGCACCCGGGAATCGCCATCCTGCACCATCAGCGCGAAGGACTTCGAGTACAGGTGGTCGCCGACCAGGACCGAGGCGTCGTCCCCCCAGCGCGCGTTGGCCGAGGGCCGGCCCCG
>Ga0187776_10001935_pt1 | contig 10483 bp, 9 predicted proteins | sample 0216_BV02_MP12_2_FD_132426 | JGI IMG/M metagenome (GOLD analysis project Ga0187776, IMG submission 132426) | Tropical peat soil microbial communities from peatlands in Department of Meta, Colombia - 0216_BV02_MP12_20_MG | ecosystem: Environmental > Terrestrial > Soil > Wetlands > Peat | place...
ACGTGCCTCGCCGGAGTGCTCGTGGATCATCGCCACGTTGTCGAACACCGAGAGCTGCTCGATCGCATGCTCCGTCTGGAACGTGCGGCGCAGCCCCCAGCGGGCACGGCGGTAGTCGACGAGCTTGAGCAGATCCTCCCCGAAGGCCTGGATCGAGCCGGCGGCCGGCTTGACGAACCCCGAGAGCACGTTGAAGAAGGTGGTCTTCCCCGCGCCGTTGGGCCCGATCAGCCCGCAGGCACCGCGGGGGAACGTGACGCTCATGTCGTCGATCGGCGTTATGCCGGCGAAGCGAACCGTGAGCCCTTTGACCTCGATCACGCGTCAGTCCTGGGAGAGGCTCGCGAAGACCGGGGAGAGGATGACGACGACGATCCCGACGATCGGCGTGCTCTTGAGGGTGACGAGCAGGACGATGCCGACGAGCAGCGCGAGGATGCTGGCGATCCCGAAGGCGGCCTGGCGTGTCAGCGGGATCTTGCGGGCGATCAGCCGGCCGAGATTGGCCATGTCCTTCGGGAACTGGTCGATCAGGCCGCCGGGCGCGCTCAGCAGCACCTGGAGCAGCCCGCAGCCGAAGACGACCAGCAGGAAGTTCGGGTTGACGGTCCACTGCGCCTGGAAGAGGAACGGCAGGAGCTGCATGAAGACCCCCGCCACGATCGCGCCCCAGAGCGTGAAGATGCCGCCGATCAGCGCTGTCGCGATCAACGAGAGGGAGTCCTGTGTCGGGAAGTTGTAGGTGTTGGGAGTCCCGACCTGGGCCGCGAGCAAACAGCCGGCGACGCCCGTCATGAACGAGGCCAGGGCGAAGGCCCAGAGCTTGTAGAGGGTGAGGTTCACACCTGCCGCGAGAGCGGCCGGCTCGCTCTCGCGGATCGCGGCCCAGGCGCGCCCGGGCTTGCTCGCAAAGTGGACCACGGCAAGCAGGAACATGAGGCCGCAGACGATCACGGTGTAGCGGTAGTAGGCGTTGTCCCCGGCCGCGGCCGACGGCCTCGGCACGGCTTTGAGCCCCGACAGGCTCGGGTTGTCGGTCCGCGCCGTGAAGCCGCCGCCGCCGTTCGGAAACTGGATCTGCGCCAGGACCACGTTCACCGCCCCCGCAGCCATCAGGGTGATCAGGGCCAGGTAGAGCCCGCTGAGGCGCAATGCGGGGAGCCCGATGAGGACGCCGATCACGCACGTGATCGCGCCCGTGACGAGGAGGAGGACCGGGAACGGAAGATTCGTCTCGAAGCTCAGCCGCGTCGCGATCCAGGTTCCGATCGCGAGAATCGCGATCTGGCCGAGCGAGATCATCCCGACGCGTCCGTAGAGGACGACCAGGCCGGCGGCCACGGTCGAGTAGATCGCGACGCTCGTGAACGTGTTGATCCAGTCGGCGCCGAGCGTGCTCGGGAAGACGAAGAGCGCAACCGCGAGGAGCCCGGCGATCACGAGCACGCGCGCGATCAGCGGCCGGTTGATGGAGCGCAACCGAGACCGGCCCGCCCGGTCCTGGGCGTGTGCGGCGTCCACTAGCGCGTCGCCGGAGCGAAGACGACGACGCGCCGGCGCCCCATCCAGAGCAGAGCGATGATGGAGAGGACGAACGGCGTGGCAGCGCGATACGCCGTCACGGAGGCGTACGGCGTGAGGATCGATTGCACGAACCCGACGAGTAGGCCGCCGAACAGCGTGAGCCACAACGACTCGAGGCGGCCGATCAGCGCGGCGGCCAGCGACGAGATGACGAGGAACGTCAACGCGGTGTAGTCGAGCGACGTGTAGAGATCGGCCAGCAGGAGACCGGCAGCGCCGCAGACGAGCCCGGAGCCGAGCCAGGCCGACGCCTCGACGCGCCGTACCGGCACTCCGAGCGTGGCCGTGATCTCCCGGTCGTTCGCGATCGCGCGGTACGCGGTTCCGAGCGCCGTGTAGCGCAGGAAGAGCGTCGTTACGAGCGTGAGTGCGATCGCGAACGCGAGCGCCAGGATCTGCGTCAGGTTCACGCGCGCCCCGAAGACGGTGTAGTAGTGCGTGGAGCTCGGAAGGGTCAGGACGCGGACGAACGCCCCTCCGGCGGGAGCCCGCCAGGCCATCAGCCCGAGCAGGATCAGCGCGAGAGCGAGCGTTCCCATCATCTTCACGAGCGCGTCCCGCCTCGCGAAGACGGGGCCGAAAACCACGCCGTAGACGAGGTTGACGACCCCGCCGAACGCGACACAGGCGGTGTAGGCCAGCCAGTGCGGCCAGCTCGTGTGGTTGACCATCCAGTAGGCGATCAGGGCGCCCGCGGCGCCGACCGCGCCAAACGCGAGGTTCAGCACGCCGGTCGCCTTGTACAGCACGACGATGCCGGTTCCCGAGAGGGCGTACACCCCGCCCAGCGCGAGGCCGAGCACGATGTACGGCTTCAGGAACTCCCAGTCCACGCCGAGCACCGAAAAGGCGACGACGCTAGACATCGGCAACCGCGGGCATCCTGATCAGTTTTCGCTGTCTGGTCTCTTCTGCTCCTAGTGCGTGTTGAGGTGGTACTTCTTCTCCCACTTGCGCGTCTGCCCGATCGACTTGTCGACTGGGGCAATCGCGAAGCACTTGTCCTTCACGACGACCTTGCCCTTGCTGTAGGTCACGGTGATGTCGTAGTTGTTCGGAATGTGGTACGGCAGATTCCCGACATACCAGGGCTTGCAGAGGATGTCGGTGTGGATGTTCTTCAGGGTCCGGACCGAGTTGTTGTAGCTCTTGGCCGTGATCGGCCCCTTGATCTTCAGCAAGGCGATGGTCGCGAACTTCGCGTCCATGTAGCCCATCTGGCCGAACGCCTGCAGCGCGACCTTGGGGGCGTACTTATGGTTGATCTGCCTCCAGAGGTTGCTGTCAGGTCCTACCTTCGTCAGGTTCGAGAACTCCTGGTTGATGAAGATCTTGTTGTCGAACTGCGGGAACTGCTTCGCCATGAACGCGTTGGCGATCGGCGTCGACGAGCCCCACTTCACCTTGTTGACGAGGCCCTGGGCGATCGCCGCGTTCATGAGCGCCGGGGCCGTGTCGGGCGTGAAGTCGAGGATGATGCCGCCGCCGTTCCCGGCGAGCTGGTACAGGTGCGTGATGATCGAGTTGGCATCGGTCACCGGAAGCACGACCGGAACGGCCTCTCCCTTGATGTGATGCTGCTTGGCGTACGTGACCACGTCTTCGTCCGCGTACTTCGAGAGCGTCGACGGCGATGCCACGATCAGTGACTTGGCACCCCGCTTGACGAGAGCCTGCGCCGCTCCGAGGTCGGAGTAGCGGGGGCCCATGTTCGACTCGACGATGCTCGGCTTGCTGTAGCACTCGGCCTGAACCCCGGCCCCGATGACGGTGAAATGCTTCTGCTGGTAGTACTTCCAGTTGGTTCCGCATTCGGCGAAGCTCGTGTTCCCGACGATCCCGACGACCTTGTCGGTCTGGATCAACTTGTGAGCCAGAGTCGACTCCTGCGCAGGATTGAGCTGCTCCGTGTACTGGATGTACTTGATCGGGCGGCCATGGATGCCACCGTTGTCGTTCACGCACTGGAAGTAGGCGTTCACGATCTTGGCGATCGTGGTGAAGTCGACGCCCGGGATCAGCATGTTGATCGTGCCGATCTTGATCGGCGTCCCGGTCGCCTTCTTCCCGGTGCCCATACCGCACACGGCCTTCGTGGCGGACGCCTTGCCCGAGCCCACGATCCCGGGCGCGGCCTGCGTCCGGCTCCCGCCGGTTGCCCACGCTGCCAGCACCAGGGCAGCGATTCCGACGGCCGCTAGCGTGAGACCTGCGGCCAGCTTCCTTGATTTCATAGTTCCTCCCTTCGTTCTACCCGCATCCCCGAGCGGCCTTCTTGCCGCAAGGTTCGCCGGCTGCTTTCCGTGTGAACGGAGTAGCAACAGACCCCGTTGATCCGCATGAATGTAAGGGACTGTCAATATCGCGTCAACCATGGTGTTTGTTCGCACCTCCTCGACGGATCCCGCCGACCTCGGGGTGACGGACGCCGCATCGGCCCTGCGGGGGCGCGAGCTCTCGTCCCGGGAGCTGGTCGAGGCCTGCCTGACGCGTATCCACGACCGCGACGGCGCGCACAGCCGCGAGGGCGACCTGGAGTCGATCAACGCCTGGGTGCGGGTATACGAGGAGGACGCGCTGGCCGCCGCGGAGCGGGCGGACGAGAGCCTCGCCGGAGGCGAGGCGCCGCCGCTGTGCGGGATCCCGATCGCGCTCAAGGACCTCTACGCCGTCGCGGGTAAGCCGCTGACCGCCTCGAGCCGTCTCCTCGACGAGGTGCCCGCCCGCGACTGCGACGCCTGGGCGCGCCTGGCCGCCGAGGGCATGGTGCTGCTCGGCCACGTGCACACGCACGAGTTCGCTGCCGGCGGGACGACCGACCAGGTCGGCAACCCGTGGGGCCTCGAGCTCTCGCCGGGCGGGTCGAGCGGCGGCTCGGCAGCGGCCCTCGCCTCGTGCACGGTTCCCGCGGCGACGGGGACGGACACCGCGGGATCACTGCGCATTCCGTCCGCAATGTGCGGCACGTCGACGGTGAAGCCCGGCCGCGGAGCCGTCTCGATGCGCGGAATCGTCCCGCTGAGCTGGACCCTCGATCATGCCGGGCCGATGGCGCGCAGCGTGCTCGACTGCGAGCCGCTGCTGGCGGCGATGGCAGGCGTCGTGCCGCCGTCATCGCGCCGCGTAGTGGAGCGCGTGGCGGTCTCCCCGCGAATCGGCGACCTCGACCCGGACGTGGCCGACGGCCTCGACGCCGCGCTCCGGTCGCTCGCCGCGAAGCAGGTCGCCGCCGAGCCGCCGGACGCGCCGCTCGACCTCGGGATGGAGTTCGCCGACGTCCTCTGCCAGGACATGCTCGTCTACCACCGCCGCTTCGACGGCCGCCGCGAGCTCTACCGTCCGTCGATCGTCGGGTTCCTCGAGCACGCGGAGCAGAGAGCCATGACAGGCGAGGAGTACGTCACCGCGCAGGCCCGCCGGCTCGAGGCGGCCGACGCTTGGGCCGACTGGTTCGCGGAGCACCACATCGACGCCGTGATCGAGCCGACGGTGCCGATCGTGGCGCACCCGCGGGGGACGGGCTACGACGAGGCCTTCACCGACTTCGCCGAGATCTCGCTGACGCACTACTGGGACTGGGTCGGCTTCCCGGTCGTGGCGCTGCCCTCGGGCGTCGGCAGACGGAGCGGCCTCCCCACGAGCGTCTCGTTGATCGGACCTCCCGGCGGCGAGTGGGACCTGCTTGCGGCAGGCGCGGCGCTCCAGGACGAGCTCGGGACCGTGAGCCCGTGATCGACGTCGCCGCGATCGAAGCGATCGACGTGCACGTCCACACCGAGCTCTCGCGCGCGGGGGACGACCCGCTACCCCCGGAGCTCCGGGCTGCAGCTGCGCGCTACTTCGGAAGTGACGAGCGGCTCCCGACGGTCGACGACGTCGCCGACTACTACCGGGCCAGGAACATGGCCGCGGTGCTGTTCACGGTCGACTGGGAGCGCCGGAGCGGCCGGCCGCCCATACCCAACGAGGAGATCGCGGAGGCTGCGCGCGCGAACCCGGACGTGATCGTCCCCTTCGCGAGCGTCGACCCCGCACGCCGGGACGCGGTCGAGCGCGCTCGGCGGCTGATCGAGGAGCACGGCGTCAGAGGCTTCAAGTTCCACCCCAACCTGCAGGAGTTCTTCCCGAACGACCGCACCGCCTACCCGCTCTACGAGGTGATCGCCGAGGCGCGGTTGCCGGCGCTCTTCCATACGGGCCACAGCGGCATCGGGACCGGCCTCCCGGGCGGCGGCGGCCTCAGGCTCAGGTACTCCAACCCGATGTGCCTCGACGACGTGGCCGCCGACTTCCCCGACCTCCCCGTCGTTCTCGCGCACCCGTCGTTCCCGTGGCAGGACGAGGCGATCTCGATCTGCCTCCACAAAGCCAACGTCTGGATCGACCTGTCGGGCTGGTCGCCGAGGTACTTTCCGCCCCAGCTCGTGCAGTACGCGAACACCCAGCTACGCGAGAAAGTGCTCTTCGGCTCGGACTTCCCGCTCCTGACGCCCGACCGCTGGCTGGCCGACTTCGAGCAGGCCCCGTTTCGGGACGAGGTGCGGCCGCTGATCCTGAAGGAGAACGCGGCCCGGCTGCTCGGGCTCGCGGCCGCCTAGCCTCGATTACCCGTCATGCAGCTTGGCGCCGCGCCCGAGTCGGCCGGCGGCCGGCGGGCCGGTGTCTTCGATCACGGTGGCATCGTGGCCGTAGAGCCAGGCGACCGCCTTGACCGACCAGTCCGTCGCGCCGCTCGCCATCTGCTCGTCCCGCTCCTGCTGCTCGGGCCCATCCGGGAGGTGGAAGCGGATCTTGTTGGCCGCCGAGAGCCCTTGGATCTTCGAGGCGCGCGGCAGGCGCAGCTTCTCGTAGAGCCGCAGCGCCTCCGGAACCTCGAGGCCGGGCTGTGAGAGACACGCGGTCAGCGTGGCGCCGTCCTCGATCGCCTGGGCGGCGCCCTGCGCCATGAACGGCAGCATCGAGTGACAGGCGTCTCCGAGCAGCGTCACGCGGCCCACCGACCAGCGCTCGAGCGGCGCCCGGTCGAAGAGCGCCCAGATGAAGGTGTCGTCGACCGCGCCCAGGATCCCTCGCACCTGGGGGTGCCAGCCCTCGAACTCCGCCAGCGCGGCTTCGACGTCGCCCTTGTCGGTCCACGACTCCCGCGTCCAGGTGTCCTGCTCGACGATCGCGACGAAGTTCACCAGCCGCTCGGCCTGGACGTAGTAGTGGACGAAGTGCCGGCCGGGCCCCATCCAGACCTGCGCGGTGACCTCCAGCCCGAGGGGGCGCAGGCGCTCGGCCGGGATCAGCCCGCGGTAGGCCACGCAACCGGTGAACCTCGCCTCCTGCGGCCCGAACAGGATCTCGCGCACCGAGGAGTGGATCCCGTCGGCGCCGACCAGGACGTCGGCCTCGACGCCGCTCCCATTCTCGAACTCCGCCTCGACCCGGTCTCCGCGGTCGGTCAGGCCGACGAGCCGGTGCGAGACGTGCACCCTCTCCCCAGGGAGGCCGCGCATCAGCGCCGCCAGAAGGTCGGCCCGGTGCATCTGATACTGGGGAAAGCCGAAGATCTCGACGACGGCGCCGAGCGACGTGCGCAGAAGCGTCCGCCCGTCGTCCCACCGGCGCTGGTGCCAGGCCAGCGGCCTGACGCCCATCTCGGCGAGGTCATCCGCGAGCCCGAGCCCGTGAAGCACCCGCGACGCATTCGGGCCGATCTGTATTCCGGCGCCCACCTCGCTCAGCGCGGCGGCCCGTTCGTAGACGTGTACGTCGAACCCGGCGCGGTAGAGCGACAGCCCCGCGGAGAGCCCGCCGATCCCGCCTCCGACGATCGCGACGGAGAGGTCGTTCGCGGCCACCGAGGCGGCCCCCGCCACGCTCAGGTCACCGCGGCCTCGGTTCTCCATCCTTCCGCGTAGGTGGTGCGCGCGACCTCGGAGTACGGGCAAGGGCTGACCACGGCGCGGATCTCGGCCTGCACGTGCCGCTCGACCACAGGCTTGGCGGAGCCGCCGCCCTCCTCGCCCCACACGAGCGTCACCTCGGCGCCGATCTCGATTTCGGGGTCGACCATCGCCAGCGACAGCATCGAGCGTTCGTTGTAGCTGTAGCCCGAGAAGGTCGAGACGCCGACGACGCCGTCGCCGATCTGCACCTTGTCATAGGGCCACGTCGCGTAGTTCGACAGCGGCAGGTCGATGTACTTGGCCGGAAGCTCCTTGCCGAAGAGCGTGCCCATCGTGCGGGCCACGTCAGCGCCGTTCCAGGCGAGCGTGACCTTCTTGCGCTGGGGGTCATCCACCATCTTCTCCAGCGCATCCCTGCCGACGAAGTCGTGGTCGAACTTGACGAACTGCCCGTAGCCAAGGGCCTGAGGCGTCAGGTAGTAGTCCTCGATGTCGCCCGAGTAGAAGCTCCCGCCAAGCGACCCGGTCGCCTCGTAGCCGTTGGCCGGAAGCCATTCACGGTACGCCTTCAACTTCTCGCCTGTGAAGATCGCGGGAAGCGGGCACGGGATCCACCCGGACTCGAGCGTGTTCGTCGCGTAGACCCTCGAGCCGACCTGGCGGAGCCCGTGCTCCTGGCCGGCTTCCACGATCGCGGCCTTGACCTCCTCGCCCTCGGCCCAGGGCCCGAAGAGCTCCATGCCCGGGGCGCCCGACATGCCGTGATGGAAGGCGCGCACCTTGTGCCCCGCGATCGTGATCTCGCCCATGTTGAAGAACGCGATCTCCGGCAGCGACGCACCGGCGGCGGTCGCCATCACATCGAGGGCGGTCGGTCCCTGCACCTGGTACCGGTAGAGCTCGCGCCGGCCGGTCGGGTTGACCGCGGTTCGCTCGTCCCGCTTCATCTCGACGTCGTAGTCGCCGGTCTCCCCGTGATACTGCACCCAGTTGTGGGCCGAGGGGCGGCCGACGAGCCGGACGCCGTTCGCTTCCAGGAAGAACAGGATCGCGTCGCCTATCACGTAGCCGTCGGGGCTGCAGGCCACGAACTGCTTGGCCTTGTTCACCGCGAACGTGTCGAAGCTGTTGACGCCGAGGTCGGAGAAGAGCCTGGTCACGTCCGGGCCGGACACGTAGAGGTCGGTCATGTGGTGGGACTGGTCGAACAGGGCGCACGTCTCACGCCACGCCACCTGCTCGTCCCTCCAGTTGCTGAACTCCGCGGGAACCGCCGGGTACACGTACGGGCCGATCTGGGAGTTTCGCGCCAGCTCGACGGGGCTCCCGACGGCCGCCAGCAGCTCCTCGAGGTTTCCGTGGGCCGTCTGGTTCATCGCCTCCCTCTCCTCGGGTGCCGGAACGGGGCCTAGTGTAGATCGCGCCCGGCGCGCGAACAGCCGGTTCCATAAGCTCCAGACGAACGCGGCGGCCAAGGAGGACCTGAGGATGAACCGTGAGACCGTCACCGTCGAGCTCGACGACGGCATCGCCTGGGTCACGCTCGACCGGCCCGAGAAGCGCAATGCGATGAACCCGACCCTGAACGCCGAGATGGTCGACGTCCTGCTCGAGCTCGATGCCGACGACTCGTGCGAAGTGCTGGTGCTGACCGGTGCCGGCGACTCCTTCTCGGCCGGGATGGACCTCAAGGAGTACTTCCGCGAGGTCGACGGACAACCCAACCACGTCCAGCGGCGCGTGCGCCGCGACTCCAACTACTGGCAGTGGCGCCTGCTGCGGACGTATCCGAAGCCGACGATCGCGATGGTCAACGGCTGGTGCTTCGGCGGCGCGTTCACGCCGCTCTGCGCCTGCGACCTCGCCGTCGCCGCCGACGAGGCGACCTTCGGCCTCTCCGAGATCAACTGGGGGATCCCGCCGGGAAGCGTCGTCAGCCGCGGCGTCGGAGAGATGGTCGGCGGCCGCGCCGCCCTCCTCTACATCATGACCGGGCGTACCTTCGACGGTCGCAAGGCCGCCGAGCTCGGGCTCGTCAACTGGAGCGTCCCGCGCGAGCGCCTGCACGACGAGGTCGAGCAGCTCGCGCGCGAGCTGCTCGAGAAGAACCCCGTCGTCCTGCGCGCCGCCAAGCTCGGCTTCAAGCACGCGCAGGCGATGAGCTGGGACACGGCCGAGGACTACCTCTATGCGAAGCTCGAGCAGTCGCAATTGCTCGACGACGAGCGCGGCCGGGAGCAGGGCCTGGCCCAGTTCCTGGACGACAAGTCGATCCGCCCCGGGCTCGAGCCCTACCGGCGCGGAGGCTGACTCGCGCTAGACGGTCTCGGGGTGCAGCCGCTCGGCCAGCACCTTGAGCACGCTCGTCTGGATGGACGGAGCTTCGTCCACCAGCCGCCAGAACTCCCGGTCGCCGAGGACAAGCAGGGTCGAAGGCTCGGTCGAGGTGACCGTGGCAGTGCGGGGAGAACCGGTCACGAGCGCGATCTCGCCGAAGAAGTCGCCCGAGCCGAGCGAGGCGATCGGCTTGCCGTCGCGGTCGACCGCGGCGGCCCCGGAGGCGATCACGACGAGCTCGTTCGTGTGCCGCCCCTGGGTCACGAGCGCCATGCCGGCGGGGACCTCGATCAGGTCGGCCGAGGCGGCGATCGCCCCGATCTCCCGCGGGCCGCAGTGGGCGAACAGCGGCACCGACTCGATCAGCCTGACCTTGTCGTCCTTCCGCGGCATCGGACGATCTTAAGCGGCTGCGGCCCGTTGTTCCAAGAACGCGGCCTCGGTGCATGCCGCAGCGGTCCCGGACGACGGTTCGCCGAGCGGCTCGGCACGACACCGAGGCGACGGGACCGGGGGTCGGGAGGGTGCAGCAGCGCTCCTATACTCGACGTGAGGGCCGGTAGCTCAGCTGGTAGAGCAGGGGACTTTTAATCCCAAGGTCGTAGGTTCGAGTCCTACCCGGCCCATTCCGAGAAGCGCCTGCAAATAGGCAGCAGAGAGCCGAGGAA
>Ga0187776_10001936_pt1 | contig 10480 bp, 9 predicted proteins | sample 0216_BV02_MP12_2_FD_132426 | JGI IMG/M metagenome (GOLD analysis project Ga0187776, IMG submission 132426) | Tropical peat soil microbial communities from peatlands in Department of Meta, Colombia - 0216_BV02_MP12_20_MG | ecosystem: Environmental > Terrestrial > Soil > Wetlands > Peat | place...
AGGAGTTCCTCGACGAGCACGGCGAGACGGTGAAGAGCACGCTCAAGGAAGGCGGCTGGGACTACATCTACGAGCCCGACGCGCGCGTGGTGCTCGACACCGTGATGACGCGCTACGTCGAGGCGCTGGTGCTGCAGCTCGTCGCCGAGAACATGGCCTCCGAGCAGAGCGCGCGCATGGTCGCGATGAAGGCCGCTTCGGACAACGCCGAGTCGCTGATCGACGAGCTCACGCTCATCTACAACAAGAACCGGCAGGCTGGAATCACGAAGGAGATCTCCGAGATCGTAGGCGGAGCGGCGGCGGTATGAATGGTTGTCGTCCCGAGCGAAGCGAGGGATCTCTTCCGGCACCGTTCCGCGGGAGATCCCTCGCTGCGCTCGGGATGATGCGGAACATGCAACGAACCTGACCTAATCGGAAACATATGGCACAAGCACAAGCTCAATCAGGAACCATCGTCCAGTGCGTCGGTGCGGTGATCGACATCGAATTCCCGCGCGATGCTCTCCCCCGCGTCTACGACGCGCTCGTCCTCGAGGAGACCACCGGCAAGACCTTCGCCGAGAAAGGCCTTACGTTCGAGGTCGAGCAGCAGCTCGGCGACGGCGTGGTGCGCTGCATCGCGCTCGGCTCCTCCGACGGGCTGCGCCGCGGCATGACGGTGAAGAACACCGGAGCGCCGATCTCGGTGCCGGTGGGCAAGGGAACGCTCGGCCGCATCATGGACGTGCTCGGCCGCCCCATCGACGAGGCCGGCCCGATCAAGACGGAGACGCGCCGGGCGATCCACCAGGCGGCGCCGAGGTTCGACGAGCTCAGCCCTTCGGTCGAGCTGCTCGAGACCGGCATCAAGGTCATCGACCTCATCTGCCCGTTCGCGAAGGGCGGCAAGATCGGCCTGTTCGGCGGCGCGGGCGTCGGCAAGACCGTGACCATGCTCGAGTTGATCAACAACATCGCCACCAAGCACGGCGGCCAGTCGGTGTTCGCGGGCGTCGGCGAGAGGACGCGCGAGGGCAACGACTTCTACCACGAGATGATCGAGGCCGAGGTCATCAAGAAGGACAAGCTCGAGGACTCCAAGGTCTCGATGGTGTTCGGCCAGATGAACGAGCCGCCGGGCAACCGGCTGCGCGTCGGCCTCACGGGCCTGGCGATGGCCGAGGCCTTCCGCGACGAGGGGCGCGACATCCTGCTCTTCATCGACAACATCTACCGGTTCACGCTCGCGGGCACCGAGGTCTCGGCGCTGCTCGGGCGCATGCCTTCGGCGGTGGGCTACCAGCCGACGCTCGCCGAGGAGATGGGCAAGCTGCAGGAGCGCATCACCTCGACCAAGGTCGGCTCGATCACCTCGATCCAGGCCGTGTACGTGCCCGCGGACGACCTGACCGACCCGTCGCCCGCGACCACCTTCGCCCACCTCGACGCGACCGTCGTGCTCTCGCGCGACATCGCGGCGCTGGGCATCTATCCCGCGGTCGACCCGCTCGACTCGACCTCGCGCCAGGTCGACCCGAACACCATCGGCGAGGAGCATTACGCGACGACGCGCTCGGTGCAGGCGGTGCTGCAGCGCTACAAGGAGCTGCGCGACATCATCGCGATCCTCGGCATGGACGAGCTCTCGCCCGAGGACAAGCTCGCGGTCGCCCGCGCGCGCAAGATCCAGAGGTTCCTGTCGCAGCCCTTCACCGTGGCGCAGAACTTCACCGGCACGCCGGGCAAGTACGTCAGCTTGAAAGACACGATCAAGGGCTTCAAGATGATCGTCAACGGCGAGTGCGACGCGCTGCCCGAGCAGGCGTTCTACATGGTCGGCACGATCGAGGAAGCGATCGCGAAGGGCGAGGAGATGAAGAAGGAGACCGGCGGCAAGAAGGCCGAGGAAGCGAAGAAGGAACCCGAGGCCAAGAAGCCTGAAGAGGCGAAGAACGAAACCGGAGGCAAGAAGTAGTGGCCGCCACCATGCACGTCGACGTCGTCTCGGCCGAGGAGTCGATCTACTCCGGCGAGGCCGAGTTCGTCGTGCTCCCCGGCGAGGTGGGCGAGCTCGGCATCTACCCGCACCACACGCCGCTCATCACCCGCATCCGGCCCGGGTCGGTGCGCATCAAGCCCGCGGGCGGCGGCGACGAGGAGCTGGTGTTCGTCCAGGGCGGCGTCCTGGAAGTGCAGCCGAAGATCGTCACCGTGCTCGCCGACACCGCGATCCGCGGCAAGGACCTCGACGAGGCCAAGGCGGTCGAAGCGCTGAAGGCGGCCGAGGAGGCGCGCGAGCGGGCGAAGGACAAGGCCGAGGTCGCCACCGTCGAAGCCGAGCTCGCCTCGCTCGCCGCGCAGCTCGCCGCCATCAAGAAGCTCAGGCGGCAGAAGTAGCGGGAAGCCGGACCGGATCGTGGCGGAGCGTCCGGCAAAGGCAGCGCGCAAATCTCTCGCCAGGCTGGTCGCGCCCTACTGCGTGCGCGACGGCGGCAAGTTCCGCCTGAAGCACGTCGATCCCGCCGACACGAACGGCCTCGAGGACGAAGCGAAGGCCCAGGCGAAGGCGCTGCTCGCGCACGGCGTCGAGCGCCTCTCGCGCCTCCAGGAGAAGCTCGCGGCCCAGGCCCAGTGGTCGCTGCTCCTCATCTTCCAGGCGATGGACGCCGCCGGCAAGGACGGCGCCATCAAGCACGTGATGTCGGGCGTCAACCCGCAGGGCTGCCAGGTGACGTCCTTCAAGGCGCCGTCGCGCGAGGAGCTCGCGCACGACTGGCTGTGGCGCTGCGTGCGTGGGCTGCCCGAGCGCGGCCGCATCGGCATCTTCAACCGCTCCTACTACGAGGAGGTGCTCGCGGTGCGCGTGCACGCGGACCTGCTCGAGGCGCAGGGCCTGCCCGCGCCTCTCGTCGGGGGCAAGATCTGGGAGCAGCGCTACCAGGACATCCGCGCCTTCGAGCGCCACCTGTCGCGCTCGGGCACGGTCATCCGCAAGTTCTTCCTGCACGTCTCGAAGAAGGAGCAGAAGCGGCGGCTGCTGGAGCGCCTCGACGATCCGGAGAAGCACTGGAAATTCTCGGAGAACGACGTGCGCCAGCGCGGCCGATGGGACGACTACATGAGCGCCTACGAGGACATGGTGCGCGAGACCGCAAGCGAATCGTCGCCCTGGCTCGTGGTGCCGGCCGACCACAAGTGGTATACGCGCCTCTTGGTCGCCGGCGCCGTCGTCGAGGCGCTCGAGGAGCTCGACCTCGCGTTCCCCGAGGTGCCTCCCGGGAAGAAGCGCGCTCTGGCGCGCTCGCGCCACGAATTGCTGTCGGAAAAGTCGTAGACTATGAGGAGTTCCTGATGCTCTCCCGAATCCTTCTCGCGCTCGCCGCAGCCTCGTCTGCGACGGCGGCCCACGCCCAGGATCCCGCGGCGTCCTATCCGAGCAAGCCGATCCGCATCTACGGCCAGGGCGCGGGCTCGACGGCCGACTATCTCTCGCGCTACATCGCGCAGAAGCTCACCGAGCGCTGGGGACAGCCGGTGATCGTCGACAGCGCCTCGGGCGCCGGCGGCACCATCCCCACCAACGCGGTCGCCAGGGCCGCGCCCGACGGCTACAACCTCGTCATGGGCCACGCGGGGCCGTTCGTGTCGGCGGTCTCTCTCTACGCGAAGACCCTGCCCTACGACCCGGTGCGCGACTTCGAGCCGGTCACCATGGTCGCGCAGGGGGTGACGGTGCTCGTCACCAACCTCGCGGTGCCGGTGACGAGCGCGCAAGAGCTGATCGCGTACGCGAAGGAGAAGGGCAACCTGTCCTACGCCTCGGCGGGCAACGGCACGATCAGCCATCTCACCGGGGAGCTGCTGAAGAGCGTCACCGGGATTCCGCTGCAGCACATTCCCTACCGCAGCGCGGGCAACGCCCTCACCGCGGTCCTCGGCGGCGAGGTGCAGGTGTCCTTCCTCTCGCCGCTCACCGCGCACAGCCAGCTTCAGGGCGGCAAGCTGCGCGCTCTCGCCGTGTCGAGCGCGGCGCGCTTCCCCAGCGTCCCCGACATCCCCAGCGCCGTCGAAGCCGGAATCCCGGGGATGCAGGCGAAGCTCTGGTTCGGCCTGTTCACGACCGCGAAGACGCCGCGCGTGATCGTAATGAAGCTCAACCGCGAGATCGGCGAGATCCTGCGCGATCCCCAGGCGAAGGCGGCGATCCTCAAGCAGGGGATCGAGACCACGCCCGGAACGCCGGAGGAGCTGGGCGAGTGGGTCAAATCGGAGCTCGCGCGCTGGACGCCGATCATCCAGGCGGCTGGCATCAGGGCGGACTGATGATGACAGGCTCGACATGAAATACCGCAAGCTCGGCAGGAACGGCCCCACCGTTTCGGCGATCGGCCTCGGCGCCGGGAGCGCGACCACGAACTTCGGCGAGCGCGACGACGAGGTGCAGATCGCGACGGTGCACCGCGCGATCGACCTCGGCGTCACGCTCTTCGACACCGCCGACCGCTACATGGGCGGGCGCCACGAGCGCATGCTCGGACGCGCGCTGAAAGGCCGCCGCGACAAGGTGATCGTGTGCTCGAAGTTCGGCAACATCGACAGGCCGGACGGCACCAAGGCCTACAACGGCAAGCCCGAGTACGTGCGCTCCGCGTGCGATGCGAGCCTGAAGCAGCTCCGCATCGAAACGATCGACCTCTACTACCTGCATCGCATCGACCCGGACGTGCCGATCGAGGAGACGGTCGGCGCGATGGCGGGGCTCGTCAAGGCGGGCAAGGTCCGCTATCTGGGCCTTTCCGAAGCGGGACCGAAATCTCTGGAGCGCGCCTGCAAGATCCATCCCATCACGGCGCTCCAGACCGAGTATTCGCTGTGGGCGCGCGACGTCGAGGCGGAGATCCTGCCCGCGTGCCGGAGGCTCGGCATCGGCTTCGTCGCCTACTCGCCGCTCGGCCGCGGGCTTTTGACCGGCAACATCAGGAGAATCGACGACATCGCGGCGTACGACATCCGCCGCAAGCAGCCGCGCTTCCGGCCCGGCAACTTCGAGAAGAACCTCGAGCTCGTGAAGACGATCGAGGCGATCGCGGCGAAGCGGAAGGTCGTGCCCGCGCAGGTCTCCCTCGCATGGCTGCTCTCGCGCGGCGAGGACGTCTTTCCGATTCCGGGAACAAAGCAAGAAAAATGGCTGGAGCAGAATGTAAGCGCGGTGGACGTCGCACTCGATCCGAAAGAGATCGAGACGCTGTCCGCCGCTTTCCGTCCGGGGGCGCGAGCGGGCGACCGCTACGACCCGGGCTATTTCGTCACGCTGGGAGCCTAGCGCATGTCCGCCGTCATCCAACCCAATCCCCAGAAAGACGCCCGCGTCGAGGCCGCGATCTCGCACTGGGCGCCGCGCTTCGTCGCGAACGGCGTGCCGCTCGCCGACTTCCACGAGGTCACCGCCTCGGTCTCTCGCTGGGAGGACTGGTGCGACGCCTGGTCGGCGCGCGCGCGCATCCACGAAGAGCTCGGCAACAAGGCGCTCGCCGGCGGCTACAAATTCTCCGCCGCGCAGCACTTCACCCGCGCCGCGGTGTGCTACCACTTCGGCAAATTCCTGTTCGTCAACGACATGGCGCAGCTGCGCGAGGCGCACCGGCGCGCGGTCGAGTGCCGCAACAAGGCGCTGCCGCATCTCGATCCGCCGGGGGAGCGCGTCGCGATTCCGTACGAGGGGAAGAATCTCTACGGCAACCTCAGAAAGCCGAAAGGGGTGACGAAGCCGCCCGTCGTGGTGATGTGCATGGGCCTCGACTCGGCGAAGGAGGAGATGGACGACTACGAGAACCGGTTCCTTTCGCGCGGGATCGCGACGCTCGCCTTCGACGGTCCCGGGCAGGGCGAGGCGGAATACGACTTTGCCATCTGCCCCGAGTACGAGAAGCCGGTGAAGGCCGTCGTCGACTTCATCGAGACGCGGAGCGACCTCGACACCGCGCGCATCGGCGTGTGGGGCGTGTCGCTCGGCGGCTACTACGCGCCGCGCGCCGCCGCGTTCGAGAAGCGCTTCAAGGCTTGCGTCGCGCTGTCGGGACCGTTCCAGCGCTCGGCGGATTTCACCGGCCGGCCGCAGATGAACGTCGAGGCCTTCCGCGTGCGCTCGAAGAGCGCGAGCCTCGAGGAGGCGGGCAAGGTGGCGCTGCGGTTCACCCTCGCCGAGTGCGCGAAGAACATCGCCTGCCCGATCTACATCGTCGCGGGAACCAAGGACCGGCTCACGCCCCACACCCACGCGGAGAAGCTCGCCGCCGCGGTGTCCGGCCCGTGCGTGCTCTCCGTCATCGAGGGCGGCAACCACGTGGTGAACAACCTCTGGTACCGCTACCGCGACCAGACCGCCGACTGGATGGCGACGCAGCTCGGTGTCGCAAAGCGCTAGCCGCCCTGTCATCCCGAGGCCGAAGGCCGAGGGATCTCGTTACGCCCGGTGCCTGATGAGATCCCTCGCTGCGCTCGGGATGACATGCGTGTTCTTCGTGCTCGGCGTCGCCGAAGCGCCCGCACAAGCCTTTCCTTCCCGCCCGCTCCGCCTTATCGTCCCCTTCCCGCCGGGCGGGTCGACCGACATCCTGGCGCGGGCGCTGGCGCAGAAGCTCTCGGAGGGGCTGTCCCAGCCGGTGGTGATCGACAACCGGCCGGGCGCGGGCGGATCGATCGGCTCCGAGGCGGCCGCGAAAGCGGCGCCGGACGGCACCACGATCATGATGGGGCACCTGGGCACGCTCGCGGTGAACGCCGCCATCTACAAGAAGCTCCCCTACGACCCGGTGAAGAGCTTCGCGCCAGTGTCGCTGATGGCAATCGTGCCGAGCGTGCTGGTCGTGAACAACGCGCTGCCCGTCTCGAGCGCCGAGGAGCTCATCGCCTATGCGAAGAAGCATCCCGGGGAGCTCGCCTACGGCTCGGCGGGCTCGGGCAGCACCTCGCACCTCACCACCGAGTACTTCAAGCTCGCAACCGGCATCGACGTGCTGCACGTGCCCTACAAGGGCGTGGGCCCGATGCTCAGCGACCTCGTCTCGGGGCAGCTCTCGATGGGCCTGAACGGCGCGCCGGCGGTGATGCCGCACGTCACCTCGGGGCGGCTGAAAGCCCTCGCCGTCTCGAGCCTCACGCGCCTTCCCTCGCTCCCCAACGTCCCCACGCTCGACGAGGCCGGCGTGAAAGGGTTCGAGGCGAACGGCTGGTACGGCATCGTCGCCCCCGCCGGCGCGCCGCGGGAGGTGATCCTCCGCCTCAACGCCGAGATCCGCCGCGCCATGGACACGCCCGACCTGCGGCGGCGCCTGGACGCCGAAGGCGCCATCCCCGCCGCCGACACGCCCGAGGCCTTTGCCGCCTTCATCGCCTCGGAGATTGCCCGCTGGGGCGCGGTGGTGAGGCGCGCCCGGATCGAGCTTCAGTAGCGCCGTAAGCGAATCTCACTTGCGATTCCTGGGGATTCCGGTATAGTGCGCCCCAAGGTTTCCGTTGCGCCTCATCCGGTTAGCGTGACAGCCCCTTCGTCGGTCCTCCCCGAGGTCGCGAATTTTTCAACGCAGTCCATCCGCCTGAACCGGTGCGAAGGTTGATCCTTCCCGGGCCGATCCCAGAAGCAGGCCGTCTTCGATTGCTGACACGCGCGAAGTCCCGCTCCTGGTCCACTCTCAGGAGAGTCTCATAGATACTCAGTTCGAAAATCTCGGCCTTTCGGCCGAGCTGCTCCAGGCGGTCGCCGAGCAGGGCTACACCCAACCCACCCCCATCCAGTCCCAAGCCATCCCCGTCGTTCTCGCCGGCCGAGATCTTCTCGCCGCCGCGCAGACCGGCACGGGGAAGACCGCCGGCTTCACGCTGCCGATGCTCCAGATCCTCGAGCAGAAGTCGCTCGACCACGAGCATCCCAAGGCGCTCGTCCTCGTGCCCACGCGCGAGCTCGCCGCCCAGGTCGAGGAGAGCGTGCGCACCTACGGGCGCCACCTCGAGCCGCGCACCGCGGTGATCTTCGGCGGCGTGGGCTTCACTCCGCAGGTCGACGAGATCCGCCGCGGCGTCGACGTCGTCGTCGCCACGCCCGGCCGCCTGCTCGACCACGTCGGCGAGCGCACCATCGATCTCTCGCGCGTCGAGATCCTCGTCCTCGATGAGGCCGACCGCATGCTCGACATGGGCTTCATCCACGACATCCGCAAGGTGCTGAAGCTCCTGCCGGCGAAGCGGCAGAACCTGCTGTTCTCCGCGACCTTCCCTGACGAGATCCGCGAGCTCGCGCGGACGTTCATGCACGACCCGGTGACGGTCGAGGTCGCGCCGCGCAACCAGCCGATCGATCTCATCGCGCAGGTCGCCCACCCGGTCGACCGCGACAGGAAGCGCCAGCTCCTCGCGCACCTGGTGAAGGAAGGCAACTGGCAGCAAGTGCTCGTCTTCTGCCGCACCAAGCACGGCGCGAACCGCCTCGCCGAGCAGCTCGAGCGCGACGGCATCGAGACCGCTGCGATCCACGGCAACAAGTCCCAGCCGCAGCGCATGAAGGCGCTCGCGCGCTTCAAGGACCGCGAGATCCAGGTGCTCGTCGCGACCGACATCGCGGCGCGCGGCCTGGACATCGAGTCGCTGCCGCACGTCGTGAACTACGACCTGCCGCACGTCCCCGAGGATTACGTGCACCGCATCGGCCGCACCGGCCGCGCGGGCGAATCGGGCGAAGCGGTGTCGCTCGTGTGCGGCGAAGACCGCGGCCTGCTGCGCGACATCGAGCGGCTCATCGGCAGGAAGATCGAGCAGCGTCCCGTCCCGGGCTTCGAGCCGGGATCGGCGTACGAGCGGGCGCAGCCCCAGCCGCAGCAGCAGCAACAACAACGCCGCAACCCGCAGCAGAACCCGCAGCGCCGCGGCGACCGGCGCCGGCCGCAGAGTCCCATGCGCGGGCAGCCGCAGCAACAGCAGCAGCGCCAGAGCCAAGGCCAGCGCCGAGACCACGGCAGGCGCCAGGAGCAGCAGCGCTCGGCCTTCGCACTGCCCTCGGAGAAGAACCTCGAGCAGGTGCGCCGCGAGCAGCTCGAGTACGCGCGGCAGCAAGCGGCGGCGGAGCGGCACGAGGAAAGTCCGGCGGAAGCGCAACCCGAGCGCCAGCCGCAACCCCAGCGCCAGGAGCAGCGCAACGACCAGCACAAGAAGGACAGGCAGGTCCCGGCGCTCTTCGGCGTCGTGGGGAGGAAGTCCGGATAGCGGTACCATTGCTCCGGGAGGAGCAATGAGAAGACTGGTTTCACTCGCCGCAATCGCGATCCTCGGCTGCACGGGGATCTCGTCCAACCTCGACACCACGCCGACCAACGACCTGCCGAATCCCTTCCGCGCGGTCGCGCCCTGGGGCACCTTGCCCGAAGGGCACAGCTGGGGGTCGCTGAACGCGGTCTGGGTGGACAACGACGGCGTGTCGCTGTGGGTCGCCGACCGCTGCGGCGTGAACCCCGACCTGCCGCCGGGCGAGTCGGCCTTCCTCTACGACACCTGCGCGGGCTCGGACTGGCCGCCGGTGCACAAGCTCGACGCCGCCGGCAAGATCGTGAAGAGCTTCGGCGCGGGGATGTTCGTGTTCCCGCACAAGATCTACCAGGACCGCGAGGGCAACGTCTGGGTCGTGGACGAGCGCGGGCAGAACGCCCGCGAGAAGGCGAAATATCCGCCGAAGGCGGCCGGCCACACGGTGGTGAAGTTCTCGCCAGAAGGCAAGATGCTGATGATGATCGGCAACCCCGGCGTCCCCGGCAACCCACCCCATGCGCTCACCGAGCCGTGCGCCGTCGCCGTTGCGCAGAACGGCGACATCTACATCTCAGAAGGCCACTCGGGCCAGCAGCCGAACGCGGCGCCGGACACCGTCGCGCGCATCTCGGTGTTCAGCCGCGAAGGCAAGTTCATCCGGTCCATCGGCAAGCTCGGCTCGGGGCCGGGCGAGTTCAAGACCCCGCACGACATCTTCATCGACGAGAAGGACAGGCTCTTCGTCGCCGATCGCGGCAACCACCGCATCCAGGTGCTCGATCTGCAGGGGAAGCTGATCGCCGAGTGGAAGCAGTACGGCCGCCCGAGCAGCATCGTCGTGCGCGGCGGGCTGGTGTACGTCTCCGACTCCGAATCGAACGGCGTCGCGCCGAACCCCGGCTGGAAGCGCGGAATCCGCATCGGCGAGCTCACCAGCGGGAAAGTGCTGTACCGGATCCCGGATCCGCTGGAAATGAAAGGCACGAGCAGCGCGGAAGGCGTGGCCGTGGACGCGGCGGGGAATGTATACGGCGGGGAAGTCGGGCCGAGGAGGTTGGCGAAGTATTTTAGGGAGTGAATTGTTACTGATCGAGGACATGGATACTCGGTCGGAGGAGGTGCGCAAGAGGTTAGGCGGTGCGATAGCGCGTTCGGGTCAGCCCACCCGGGTCGGCTTTCCGGATATCCCGATGTGATAGAT
>Ga0187776_10001937_pt1 | contig 10479 bp, 8 predicted proteins | sample 0216_BV02_MP12_2_FD_132426 | JGI IMG/M metagenome (GOLD analysis project Ga0187776, IMG submission 132426) | Tropical peat soil microbial communities from peatlands in Department of Meta, Colombia - 0216_BV02_MP12_20_MG | ecosystem: Environmental > Terrestrial > Soil > Wetlands > Peat | place...
CAACGCCGGCAGTTCCACGGCACGATGGCCCTCTTTTACAATCACATGAAACGACACCGTTGTCTCTTGAACTATTATACGCCGAAGTTTCCGACCTTACTAAGCACCTCCGGCTCGCGCCGCCCGTGAAAATTACACTAGCGCGCAAGGCGAACGAGAGGGGGAGGCTCCATCCAGCTCTGCCGGTGAAAACGAGGATCGGGCGTTGCCCATCCGAGCGCGGGGTGTGGGGGCATCGGAGGAGCGAACCCCGCACGGGCCCCCGCATCGAATTGTTGGCGACGTGAGCCCCTATAATCAGTCCGCCTGTTTCCGCAAAAAAGTCGGGACGTCCCATTCATCATCGACATTGAGCGCGCCCGGCGGATAACCACTGTTCGCCACCTTGCGCAGAAACGCGGGCCGATCCAGACTTTTCGAAGACACCGGTTTAGATGCCGTCGGTTTCACGGACTCTTCTTTAACCAAGTCCTTCTCGAAACCGGTCGCGATGACGGTGACGATCACGTCCTCCTTCATCTGCTTGTTGATCACGGAGCCGAAGATAATGTTGGCCTCGGGGTCCGCCGCCTCCTGAATGATCGTCGAGGCCTCGCTCACCTCGTGAAGCGACAACCCTTCGCCCCCGGTGATGTTCAGGAGCACACCCCGCGCCCCATGAATCCCGTCTTCCTCAAGCAAGGGACTGGAGATCGCCTTCTGAGCGGCCTCGACTGCACGATGATCCCCCCGAGCAAATCCCATTCCCATCACGGCCCGCCCCATATGCGCCATCACGGTCCTGACATCGGCGAAATCCACATTGACCAAACCGGGCGTTGTCACAAGGTCCGCAATTCCCTGGACCGCCTGGCGAAGCACATCGTCCACTATCTTGAAGGATTTGGGTACGGATGCAGTTTTGTCCACGATCGACAGAAGGCGCTGATTTGGAATCACGATCAGAGAATCGACCACTTTCTTCAGTTCGTTGATACCCTCCTCGGCGCGACGCATCCGAAGCGCCCCCTCAAACTGAAACGGTTTGGTCACAACAGCCACCGTCAGGGCTCCCAGTTCCCGGGCGACGTTCGCGATAATGGGCGCCGCACCGGTCCCGGTTCCTCCCCCCATGCCTGCGGTCACGAAAACCATATCGGCCCCTTCCAGCATCTCTCGGATTTTCTGGGCGTCCTCCATCGCAGCCTCTCGACCCACGTTGGGATCGGCCCCGGCCCCGAGCCCCTTGGTCAATCGGGCGCCCATCGGAAGGGTGCAAGGGGCTTTGGAAAGGCCCAACGCCTGGACATCGGTGTTGGCCGAGATGAATTCTACCCCCGAAAACTTGGAGGCGATCATTGTGTTCACTGCGTTACATCCGCTTCCCCCGACCCCGATTACTTTGATCTTGGCCGGTTTGATCTCGGCCTCTTCAAATATAAACATGCGTCCCCTCCTTTTTTATGGATTAAAAAAATTCCTGGACCCATTCCCGCATCCGTCCGGCCACTTTGTAGAAGAGTCGGCGATCCTTGAATCGCCTCACATCCCGTTCCCCTTGCGTCTTGAGGGCATACAGGATAAGTCCCACCCCTGTGGCGTACATCGGGTTATTAACAATGTCCGCCAAGCCGCCCACGTTGGTCGGAGCGCCAAGACGAACCGGCAGATCCAAGACCCGCTCCGCCACTTCCACCATCCCCCTCAGCGTGGCACTCCCGCCCGTGATCACCACGCCCGAAGCCACCCGCTCCTCATACCCCGTCCGTTTGATTTCCCGGGCCACCAATCCGAAGATTTCCTCCGCCCTCGGCTCGATGATTTCGGACAGGATCTGCCGGGACAGGATCCGAGGCGGACGTCCTCCAACGCTGGGAACCTCGATCGTCTCATCCTCCTTTACCATCGAGGTCATCGCGCAGCCGTACTTGATCTTGATCTTCTCGGCCTCGGCCGCCGGCGTTCGAAGCCCGATCGCCACATCTCCCGTCAGATGATTCCCACCGATCCCCAATACGGCGGTATGCCAGATTCCTCCGTCAACAAAGGTTGCGATATCGGTCGTTCCTCCCCCGATGTCCACCATCGTAACGCCCAGGTCCTTCTCTTCCGGGGTCAAAACCGCTTCGCTGGAGGCCAGGGGCTGAAGGATGATGTCGACCACTTCGAGGCCGGCCCGGTTCACGCTCTTGATAATGTTCTGGGCCGAAGTTACCGCCCCGGTAATGATATGCACCTCCGCTTCCAGACGGACCCCGGCCATTCCTAGAGGATCTTTGATCCCATCCTGATCGTCGACGATGAATTCCTGCGGCAGGACATGCAGGACTTCACGGTCCAGGGGAATCGCCACGGCCCGAGCGGCGTCGATGACGCGTTCCACATCCGCCTGATTCACCTCCCTTTCTTTCACGGCGATCACCCCGCGACTGTTGAAGCCCTTGATATGTCCGCCGGCAATTCCGGCATACACGGACTGGATCTGAACCCCGGCCATGAGCTCGGCCTCTTCCACCGCTTTTTTGATCGACTCGACCGTACTCTCGATGTTCACCACCACTCCCTTTCGCAGTCCGCGGGATGGACTGGTGCCGATGCCGATCACATCGATGCTGGAAAGGCCGTCCGATCGGGACAAGCCGCTGATCTCGCCGACGATGGCGCAGATCTTCGTCGTACCGATATCAAGGCCAACGATGATGTTTTCTCGTTTCGCCAATTCCGATGACCTCCTTTCGGATGCCGCCCGCATCTGCGCGGGACCGGTCATTCATTGGGAACCCGTCGTCCAGAATTTATCGGACAACCACCTGATCCGGAAATCGCAGATCGACTTCACGCACTCCCTCATGCCGCCGCTCGATCTCGTTCTCAACCGACAAAAAGCGCCGCCACTTTTCATCAAAACGCCCTTCCCCGAATCGAAGCCAGTATCCATGCCGCTGGACTCGGACGTCGTCCCATCGGCTGACGTCCAGATCCAGTCCTGGCTCGGCAGGCGAAGATGCCGCGTGAAAAATCTCCAGTGCCGCGGCAAAGCGCTGGGAGGCTGCAGAGGCTCCCTCCCGCAGGGAAACAGCTTCGACTCCATGAATGACGGGAAGCCGCGACCATTGATTGGGGATTTCCCCTCCGTTGGGCCATTGCTCCAATACCGTCCCGGTTTCATCCACAATGGCCTCGGCCTGACGACCGGCCAGAACAGCAACAGGACGACGCTCGATCACCTGAACCGCCAGGGTGTCCGGATATTCCTTGCGAAGGTTCACGTCCCTGATCCAGGGTTCGGCCAACAACGTCCCTTTCAGCAAGACCAGATCCAAATCAAACAGACTGGATCCCGAAGAAGAACGGAGCCGTTCGAGGGCTTTGATATTTTCCGGCCGTTCCCAACCTGCGGTTCGGACCTCTTGAAGCGCAAACAGGCTGGAATGCCTCACCCCGCTCGTCACGGCATTCCATCCCCACAGTCCCACTCCCGCGACACCCGCCAGCGGCAGGGCATACAAGAAAATCTTCGTGACGCGAAAAATCGGTCCGACCCATAGCCCCCCCTTTGCGCGCATCCAGCCCAGTCGTTGCTTCGAAACGCTTTTCTTCCCCCTCCCCCCTGCGGGAGAGCGGGTTAATTTTTTCCGGGAAAGATGGTATCGATACATCATCTTCGTGCCTTTATATCTGGGGGCCCATGCCATACACTGAGGAATCCGGCCGCCTCGCCGACTCAGCGGCACGCACGACCTTGCTGCTCCTTATTCGTCGCAGCGTGCGTCCTCCGATGCCCCCCGACCCAGCGGTAGCCGCAGGCAAAGCCTGTGGGCTATCTTCCGATCACCGACTGAACGATTTTGGCCACCAACTGATCATAGGAGATCCCTGCCGCCGCGGCCGCCTTGGGAAGGAGGCTCGTCTCGGTCATGCCGGGAACAGTATTGATCTCCAACACAAACGGCCGGTCGCCGCGATCGATCCGAAAATCAACCCGACTGCATCCCCGACACCCGATGATCCGATGGGTCTTCAGCGCCAACGTCTGGACCGCCTCCGTAACTTCCGGGGAAAAACGGGCCGGCACGATGTATTCCGTCATCTCCTTTGTGTACTTCGCTTGGTAGTCGTAAAAAGCCCCCTTGGGAACGATCTCAATCAGCGGGAGTGGGGTTTCGTCCAAAATTCCGACGGTCACCTCGTGTCCCTCGATGTATTCTTCCACCAAAATCTCCTCGCCGTGTCGGAACGCCTCCCGGTAGGCCGCCGCGATGGCCCCCCGGTCCCGAACGATCGTGACCCCGATGGTGGATCCCTCCGAGCTGGGTTTCACAACCACGGGGCCTTCCAACCCGACCGGGAACTCCAGAACCCCGGAGGCGGACAGTTGCTCCGATCGAAGAACCGAATATTTTGGAGTGGGGACACCCTGCGCCTCCAGGAGCCGCTTCGTCATAACCTTGTTCATGCCGATCGCGCTGGCCAGCACGCCCGAGCCGGTATAGGGAATCCCTAGAATTTCGAGCAGACCTTGAATCATGCCGTCTTCCCCTCCGCGGCCGTGGAGGGCATTGACGACCAGCTCGATTTTCTCCTGGCGGAGCCGCTCTGCGACCGTTTCATCCAGATCGATCGCCACCACCGTACAGCCCTGCCGACGGAGCGAGGCCTCCATGGCCCGACCGCTTTTTAAGGAGATCTCACGTTCGGCCGACTTCCCGCCCATGAGGACGGCGATCTTTTTGTTCGTCAACATTGATTAATTAAAGGGGCTCAAGTCGCCCCCTCCATCCGCCAAAGGCGGAATGGAGCCTCCCCCTTCTCGCTCGCCTTGCTCGCTGGGTGGGGCCCATGATCGGTCAATCTCTCCCCACAACCTTCAGTTCCAATTCCAAAGTAATTCCCGTCCGCTCCTCGACGCGCTTCCCGACCGCCCGAATCAACTCCAAAACATCTTTGGCCGTGGCCCGGCCGAGGTTGACAATAAAATTGGCATGTCGCTCGGAGACCTGTGCATCGCCGATGCGATGGCCCTTCAGTCCAACCTTTTCGACCAGCTGGGCCGCGAAATGGCCGTTCGGATTCTTGAAGATCGAACCGGCATTGGGAAGGGTGAGGGGTTGAGTCGCCTTGCGCCGATCGATAAAGCCCCGCATCCGCCGCTGGATTTCGGGCAGGCTCGACGGACGAAGCTGAAAAACCGCGCCGACGATCACCCCCTTCGGGATGCGAGACGATCGGTAGCCGAACTCCATCTCACTCCGGGTCACCGTCCGGAGGGTCCCATCCGACCCTACGACTCGAATCGCGGTCAGCCGATCGGCAATCTCCCCCTCGCGTGTTCCGGCGTTCATGACGACGGCCCCTCCCACCGTTCCCGGAATGCCTTGTGCGAACTCCAGACCGCTCAAACCCCGCTTCATCGCATGCCGGGCGAGATTGGAGAGTAGGACACCGCCCTCCGCGTCGATCTGTGTCGCGTTCGGATCCGCGATCTTCTCAAAACGGGATAGTTTCACAACAATTCCACGGATACCACCGTCCCGGACCAAGAGGTTTGATCCCCCCATAACGAAGATCGGCACGTCTTGTTCTCGGGCCTGTCGAATCAGACGCACCAGCGCCCCCAGGTCCTTAGGCACCACCAGAACATCCGCCGGACCCCCGATCCGGAGCGTCGTATGCCGGCTCAACGCCTCCTGCCAGCATATCTCGCCTTCGACCCCTTGGACCGCTTCGTGGAGGTTTTTCTCATCCGATTTTTTCATTCCGTTCTGCCCTATAACCGATTCAACACATCCTTCCCGATTTTCCAAACATCTCCGGCTCCGAGTGTCAGGACCATGTCGCCCGGCCGAACCATGGAGGTAAGCCGCTCCACGATCGCATCGTGGGTCGGTAGAAATTGAACATCCTTGTGGCCGTGCTGCTTCACCTGGTCGTACAAACTCCGGCCCGTGATCCCTTCAACGGGCGCTTCACCGGCGGCATAAATCTCAGTGAGGATCAGGCTGTCCGCCTGGTAGAAGGCCGTGCCAAACTCTTTGAGCAAGTCCCGCGTACGCGAGTACCGGTGCGGCTGAAAGACAACCAGGAGTCGTCGATTAAAACCGGCCTTCCCCGCCGACAGCGTGGCCTTGATCTCGGTGGGATGATGACCGTAGTCATCCACGACCATGACCCCGCGCTTCTCGCCCACCAGATGGAACCGGCGCTCCACACCGGCGAACTCGGCCAGCGCCTTTTGGATCGCCTCGAGACCGACCTCCAATTCCATCCCCACCGCGATCGCCGCCAGGGCGTTATAGATGTTGTGTAGACCCGGAAGAGCCAAACGGAACCGTCCCAGCTTCTTATGACGGAAATAAACCGCGAATTCCGATTCCCATCCCTTGAGCTCCACCTCGCCGCCCACCAGATCGGCCTGCGTCGTCATCCCGTAGGTCACATACCGGACATTCAGGTCCGGGATGATCTGCTGAATCGATTCCTGATCCAAACAAACGACGGCCAATCCGTAGAAGGGCACCTTGTTTAAGAAATCCAGGAAAGCCCGTTGGATCTGGTCCAAATCCCGGTAGAAATCGAGATGCTCCCGGTCGATCGTCGTCACCACCGCGATGGTCGGGGAAAGCCGTAAGAACGACCCGTCGCTCTCGTCCGCTTCGGCCACTAACAATTCACCCTGGCCCAGCTTGGCATGACTTCCAAATCGGTTGAGCTTTCCGCCGATCACGGCTGTCGGGTCCAGCCCGCCTTCCGCAAGGACCGAGGCCACCAGCGATGTCGTCGTGGTCTTGCCGTGCGCACCGGCGATCGCGACGCCGTACTTGAGCCGCATCAACTCGGCCAACATCGCGGCCCGCGGGATCACGGGAATTAATCGTTCCCGGGCCGCCAGCACCTCCGGATTCTGCGGCGAAACGGCGGAGGAGACCACCACCACCTGGGCCTGACCGAGATTCGAGGGATGGTGCCCGATGAAAATCTTGCCGCCGATCGCCTCCAATCGCTTGACGGTCTCGGAATGGGACAGATCGGATCCCGTCACGCGATATCCCATATTCAGCAGGACTTCGGCGATACCGCTCATCCCGGCTCCTCCGATGCCCACAAAATGAATTTGCTGAATTTTACGAAACATTGCTCACAGACCCTCCGATGGCCCCACTCCCCGCCCTCGCATCGGCGAAGCGGCTCGACTGAGCAACTCGACGGAGCTCGGCGAGTTCCCTTCGAAGTCCGGAGGCTCGCTTGTTTTTGTCACGGTGCATGTAAATCATGCCTTGATCAGTTGCAAGCAATCCGCGACGATCTTTTCGGCCGCGTCCGGCCGACCCAGCCGTCGACTCCGCTCGGCCATTTGATCAAGCCGGCCCGGCTCGGCCAATAAACTCGTGATCGCCGTGGCCATCCGTTCGCCCGTCAGGTCCCGTTCCAGAATCAACTCCGCCGCACCGGCCCCGGCCAACGCCCGTGCATTTTTTTCCTGATGCCCGTGGGTCGCAAACGGAAACGGAATCAGGATGGCCGGGCGACCGCAGGCGGTCAGCTCGGCCACGGTCGTCGCACCGGAACGGCAGACGACCAGATCGGCCGCACGGTAGGCCTCCGAGACCGGTGAAAGAAACGGGGTGACCACGGCGTAAAATCCCCTTTCGGTGTATCCCTCCTGAAGCCATCCGGCATCCTTTTCCCCCGACTGGTGGATGATCCGGATCCTGGTCTTCCAGGCGTCTAATCCGGTCAAGGCATCCATCATGACGCGATTGAGCGCCCGGGACCCCTGGCTGCCCCCCATCACGAGCAGCGTCGCTATTCTGGATTTCTCGGGAGGTCGATCGCCCGCCGAAAGGATGTCCCGGCGGACCGGGTTTCCGAAAACGCGAATCGCTCCGGGGGCCGCCCGACCCTTAAACCAGTGCTGCGTCTCTTCAAACGAAAGATAAATCCGATTCACCCATGACCCGAAAAGTCGGTTGGTCAGGCCCGGCACCGCATTGGGTTCCACCAAAACACGAGCCAGTCGCATCACGACGGCCATCGCCACCACCGGTCCGGAGGCATATCCGCCAACACCGATCACGAGATCGGGCCGGACTTCTCTCAATATTCCCCAGGATCGCCAGAGACCCGCCGGCAGTTGCAACAAGGTTTTGATCTTGCGCCATCCTTCCTGTCCGACCCAACCCCCAATGGGGATGAGCCGAAGATCGAACCCTTCCCGGGGAATGATTTTCGTCTCAAGCCCTCGGGAGGTTCCGACGAACAGGATGCCGGCGCCGGGTCGCTGCCGCTGAAATTCGTGCGCCAGCGCAACCCCCGGGAAGAGATGACCGCCCGTTCCACCGCCCGCGATCACGATGCGCACCCCGCTATGTCTCCCGCAGCCCGCACACGCCGGTCCGACGGGCAGGTTCACGCCGACCGGACCAGAGGCGTGATTTGGTTCCCCATCCGGACCGGATCCTGTCATGCGACTGGACCGATCGCTCGGGCGAAGCGTTCCTCGATATATTCCAAAGGATGCCGACCGCCGCCAAATTGGCGACGAGCGAAGACCCGCCGTAACTCAAGAAAGGCAGCGTCAGACCTTTGGTCGGCAGCAGACCGGTCACCACGGCCATATTGACCATGGCCTGGACAATGATCATCATCGTGAGCCCGAAGGCCAGATGACGCCCGAAGGGATCGGGGGCCCTCAGACTAATCGACAGTCCCCGCCAAGCCAGCATCCCGAACAGGACCAGAACGCTCAGCGTCCCCAGCAACCCCAGCTCCTCGCCGATCACGGCGAATATAAAATCGGTATGCGGATAAGGAAGAAAAAACAATTTCTGACGTCCCTCTCCCAATCCCATTCCGACCGGTCCGCCTCCGCCCAGTGCCAAAAAAGACTGGATCATCTGGAATCCCGTGTCAGTCGGGTCCCGCCACGGATCCAGAAAGGCCATCCACCGTTGGCGTCGGTAGCCGATCTTCATGATCATGGCGTACAAAACCGGCGCCGCAAGCAGTCCCATCAACCAGAGATGCCGCCACCTCGCGCCACCGATGAACAGCATGAGGCCAGCCACCAGGCCCAACACGGCGGCCGTCCCCAGATCCGACTCCCCCATGATCAAAGCCAGCAGAACACCGATCACGATCATCGGAGGCAGAAAATCCCGAAAAAATTCGTCCAGACGGTTTCGCTTTTTCATCAAATACCGAGCCAGGTAGATCACGGCGCAAAGTCGCGCCGCCTCCGAGGGTTGAAGGGTCAATGGTCCCAATCTAAACCACCGACGGGATCCGTTCAGCTCGATGCCGATGCCCGGGATGAGAACCAAACCCAGCAGAACCACCGTTCCCAGGACCAGCGGCAAGGCCATCCGATTCCAGAACTCGTACGGGACATGCGACGCCACCGTCATCGCAACCAATCCAACGACCGCCCAAAGCATCTGACGCTTGAAGAAAAAAAGCGAGTCGCCGTACTGGCGTCCGGCCAAAACGGCGCTGGCGCTGTAGATCATGACCACCCCGGTCACCATCAATAAAACGGTCAGCAGGACTAACGATCGGTCGCCCTGGGCCTTGTCCATTTTTATAGCCGGTTCACGGCCTCCTTAAAACGACGTCCCCGGTCCTCAAAATCCCGGAACATGTCATAACTGCTGCAGGCCGGCGACAAAAGCACGACTTCTCCCGAAACCGCCTCACGAGCGGCCTGCTGAACGGCCTCCTCCAGGCTGTTGACATCGAGGAGGGGCAGCAGGTCTCCCCATGCCGCCCGCAGGGTTGGGCGCGCCTCACCGATCAAGAGGGCCAACTTCACCCGGTGTCGCATGAGATCCCGAAGAAGGGTAAACTCTCCTCCCTTATCCCGGCCGCCCGCGATCAGCACGATGGGCTCGGAAAAGGCCTCCAGGGCCTTGGCCAGCGCCGCAACGGTGGTCGCCTTGGAGTCATTGACGTACAGCACCCCGTTCCGCCTGCGGACCGGTTCCAACCGGTGCTCAAGACCTTTGAATCCCTTCACGGCCTCCCGGATTCGATCCGGGGCGCAACCGCAAACGACTCCGACGGCCGATGCGGCCAGGACGTTCTCGAGGTTGTGGGACCCCGGCAAAGGGATCTCTTCCCGGCGAAGGATCTCGACCCGGCCCGAAGGATCTGAGGCGCCGACGGCCACCAGCCGTTCCGAATCCAGATACACCCCCGGCTCCGGCCGGGGGCTTCGGCCGATGAAGACCCGCCTCGATCGGACCGAGTCGGTCCGCTTGAGAACCAACGCATCATCGGCATTGACAACGGCCGCGTCGTCCGGCGTCTGATTTTCAAAAATCCTCATCTTGGCCGCCAGATAGTCCTCAAATCCCCGATAGCGATCCAGGTGATTGGGCGTGACATTGAGCAACGCCGCCACCCGAGGCCGAAACGTCCGGATGGTTTCGAGTTGAAAACTGCTGACCTCCACAACGATCCAATCCCATTCGGTCCGTTCCAGAACGGCTTCGCACAAGGGCC
>Ga0187776_10001938_pt1 | contig 10478 bp, 13 predicted proteins | sample 0216_BV02_MP12_2_FD_132426 | JGI IMG/M metagenome (GOLD analysis project Ga0187776, IMG submission 132426) | Tropical peat soil microbial communities from peatlands in Department of Meta, Colombia - 0216_BV02_MP12_20_MG | ecosystem: Environmental > Terrestrial > Soil > Wetlands > Peat | place...
ACCATCCGCGAATCACGACGGCCCTGGGCCCCCGCGAGCGGAACGGCCGCCCACAGTCCAGCGTCGAGCTGGCGGCGGAATTCCTCGACCAGGCGCTCCTCGTCGGCGGCGACGTCGATGTCCCCTTCGGCGATCAGGACCTCGCCATGGCCGGGCTTCATCTGCAGAAACCGCACGGCAAGATTATGTCAAAGGACCGGCGCCGAGCGGTCGTCTGTATCTCAACCGCAGGGTCAGGGTTCGCGCAATTCGGCGGTCGCGGGCTCTCGAACGTGATCGCAGAGCCCGAGCACGTCTACCGGGCCGGGGCCCGCTCCGATCTCGGCCAGCCCGTCACGTACGGCTCGCGACGCGACCTCCTTCGCCGTCCGCGCGGCCTGGAGCGGGTCATCGCCGTACGCGAGCCGCGCCGCCAGCACGGAGGAGTGCGTGCAGCCCGAGCCGTGGGCGGCGCCGTCGGGATGGCGCTCGCCGGGCAGCTCGACGAGCCGCGTCCCGTCGAAGAAGACGTCGACCGCCTGCTCGCGATGCCCGCCGGTCACCACCACGACCTCCGGGCCGAGCTCGCGGATCGCCCGCGCGAGCATCGCGGGGTCTGCGTCAGCCGGCGCGCCCATCCCGCTCTCGGCCACGAGCGCGCGCGCCTCCGGCACATTCGGGGTTACCACCGTCACCCGCGAGAGCAGCTCGATCAGCGCCGCGCGCGCCGCGGGCTCGAGCAGCTCGGCGCCGGACTCGGCCACCATCACGGGGTCGAGCACCACGGGCGTGGCGGCGGGGAGCCGTCCCAGGGCCTTGGCGACCGCTTCGATCGTCGCGCGGTCACCAAGCATGCCGATCTTGACCGCATCGACCCCGATGTCCTCGAGGACCGCCTCCACCTGGTCCACGATCACCTCGGGCGGGACGGCATGAACGGCGCTCACGCCGACGGTGTTCTGCGCCGTGATCGCCGTGATCGCGGTCATCCCGTGGACGCCGCAGGCGGCAAACGCCTTCAGATCCGCTTGGACGCCGGCGCCGCCGCCGGAGTCGGACCCCGCGATCGAGAGAACCCGCGGAATGCGTGTGGACTTCACCTGCTGAGCGTACTCACGGGATCACCACGAACCTCCCTCCCGGCCCGCGCCGGACATACCCGGCGAGCTCCAGCGAGGCCAGCTCGGCAAGGCCCTCACCGGGACCGATCCCGGCTCGCGCCAGCGCGGCCGTCGTGTCGTGACCTTCCGCGATCGCCCGTAGGAGCGCGGAGCTCCGCTCGTCCAGCTCGGGGCGCGTGTCGCGCGACGCCAGCCGCGCGCCCTCGCCGAACAGCGCATCGAGCACGTCCTGCGCGCCTCGGACGATCCGCGCGCCTTCCGCGAGCATCCGGTTCGGGCCGATCGCATGAGGGGCTGTGATTCGCCCCGGCACCGCGCCGACGGCCCGGCCCAGTTCGCGCGCGCACGCCGCGGTCAGCAGAGCACCGGACCGTTCGCCCGCCTCGACCACGACGGTCATCGCCGCGAGCGCGGCGATCAGCCGGTTGCGCGCCGGGAACATCCAGCGCCGCACCGGGACCCCGGGCGGAAGCTCGGAGATCGCGACCCCGGCGTCGAGCAGCTTCCGGTAGAGCCCCCGCCGCGAACGCGGATACGGTGCGTCGGCCGGCCCCGGCAGCACGGCGATGGTCGGCCCGCCCGCCGCCACGGCGCCGGTGTGCGCCGCCGAATCGATTCCGAGCGCCATCCCGCTGATGACCGGAACGCCGGCGCTCGCAAGGCCCCTGCTGAGCGAGCGGGCCACGTCGATTCCGTACGCCGAGGCTGCCCTCGCGCCGACCACCGCCACAGGCTCGGCCGCCGCCAGCTCGAGGAACCGGTCCAACCCACCGGCGACGTAGAGAACCGCGGGGGCGTTCGCCAGCTTTCGCAGCCCCTCGGGGTACGCGGCGTCGCACCGGCAGATCACCTCGAGCCCGGCGTCGAGCGCCCGCCAGCGGATCGGGTCCGCGTCGAGCTGCTCGAGCTGGGCCTCGAGCTCGCTGCGCAGTCCGCCGCCGACCGCCGCGACCAGGTCCTGATCGCGGAGGGCCAGCAGCTCTCCGACCGCGGCGCGTCGCTGGTCGAGGTGACCCGACAGCGCGCCCAGCAGCCAGGGCCGCGTGAGGCAGTCTGCACAGCACTTCACGCCGCGAGCATCTCCTCGCTCGAGCTGCGCTGCCGGAGGCTGAGCGCCGTCAGCAGATCCTGGCTCGTGACGCGCTCGCGTCCGTCGAGGTCGGCCAGGGTGCGCGCCACGCGCAGGATCCGATGGCGGCCTCGGGCGCTGAGGCCGCCGCTGTCGTAGGCGCGCGCGAGCACCCGCGCGGCGCTGTCGTCGACGCGCACGTGCCTGCCGATCAGGCGGGCGCTCAGCTGCCCGTTGCAGCTCACGCGCTCCCCGGCGAGCCTTGCGCGCTGTCGTTCGCGCGCCTCGGCCACGCGTAGCCGCACATCTTCGGACCGCTCGAGCGCCGGCGCGCGCAGCTCGCGCTCGGTCGGCCGCTCGACCGACACGAGCAGGTCCATCCGATCGAGCAGCGGTCCGCTCAACCGGCGCCGATGGCGTCTCAGGTCAGCCTCGCCGCAACGGCAGCGGTCACCGACGCCCGCGAAGCCGCACGGACAGGGGTTGGTCGCGGCGACGAGCATGAAGCGCGTCGGGAACGCGAGCGCGCGCTGCCCGCGCACGATCGTGACGCGGCCGTCCTCGAGCGGCTGACGGAGCGCCTCGAGGGTCGGGCGCTGCAACTCCGAGAGCTCGTCGAGGAAGAGCACGCCGTGGTGGGCGAGCGTGGCCTCCCCGGGCTTCGGTGGCGATCCCCCGCCGACGAGCCCGGCCGCGGAGATCGTGTGGTGCGGCGCCCGGAACGGTCTGCGCGAGATCAACCCGTCCGCGTGTAGGCCCGCGACGCTGTGGATCCGCGTCACCTCGACCGCTTCCTCGCGGGTCATCGCGGGAAGGATCGAAGGGAGCCGTCGCGCCAGCATCGTCTTCCCGGTTCCCGGGGCGCCCTCCATCAGCAGGTTGTGAGAACCCGCCGCGGCGATCTCGAGCGCCAGCACGGGCGCGGCGTGCCCGCGGACGTCGGCCAGATCCGGCTCCTGCGCGTCGTGGGCGCGACGGACGCCGGCAGCGGGCAACGGCGGCGGCTCCGCTCCCAGCACCACCTGGGCCGCGGCGCTCAGGCTCGACGCGGCGACGATCTCCAGCGCGTCCACGAGCGCCGCCTCCCGCGCTCGCTCGTAAGGCACGATCAGTCGCTTCAGGCCCGCGCGGCGAGCGCCCTCCGCGACCGCGAGGGCGCCCGGCGAATCGCGCACCTCGCCGGTCAGCGAGAGCTCCCCGAACACCGCGTAGGACTCGAGCGAATCGGGCGGAACCTGCCCGCTCGCCGCGAGCACGCCGAGCGCGAGCGCCAGGTCGAAGCCCGGCCCCACTTTGCGCAGGAACGCCGGCGCGAGGTTCGCGGTGATCCGTGCTTCCGGGAACTTGTAGCCCGAGTTGCGAACCGCGGCCCCGACGCGGTCGCGGGATTCGCGCACGGCGGTGTCGCCGAGGCCGACGATCGTGAATCCCGGGAGACCGTTGCGGATGTCGACCTCGACCCACACCTGCCTCGGGTCGACGCCATCGATCGCGAAGGTTGTCAGCCGCGCGAGCATCGCCTCGACCCTACGCCGCAGCTCGTCGTACGTGGGTAGCGACGCGTTCCAACTGTGTTCAAATCCGGCCGGCTGGCCTGAACGGAGTTGAAACCTCGCGTTACCCACGCGTCACCGCTGCGGGCGTAGCGTCACGACGGTGTCTGGCGACCGCCGCCACCGCCTCGGCGCGATCGGGGAGCGCCTCGCCGCCGAGCACCTGGCCCGCCGCGGCTACCGGATCCTCGAGCGCAACTACCGCACCCGCTGGGGCGAGCTCGACATCGTCGCGTATGACGGGCGGACGCTGGCCTTCTGCGAGGTCAAGACGCGGCGCGTCGGGTTCCGGCTCGGGAGCCCGTTCGAGGCGATACATCCCCGCAAGCGCGCTCAGGTGCGAAAAATGGCACGCAGCTGGCTGACGGAGCGACGCGAGCGCCCCCCGGCGCCGCAGATCCGCTGCGATGCGATCGGCGTTACCGTCGACGGCGCCGGGCGGCTAGTCGCGATCGAGCACCTCGAGGGCGCGTTTTGAGCTGTGATCAGGCGCTGCCGGCCGGCGACGCGAGCGGCTCGTGCGGAAACTCTGGGACCTCGTCCAGCGCCAGCTGCTGGTACGCGGCCGACTGGAACGACAGACGGTGCAGCGGCGAGACGCCCAGACGCTCGATCGCCTCGCGGTGCTCGGGCGTGGCGTAGCCGACGTGGCTCGCGAACTCCCAGCCCGGGTGCTTGAGGTCCGCGCGGCGCATGTAGCGGTCGCGTGTCTCCTTCGCGATCACCGACGCCGCGGCGATCGCCGCGCTCTTGGCGTCTCCCCCGATCACCGCTCGCTGCTCGTGCTCGAGCGCGGCGACAGGGAAGCCGTCGCTCAGGCAGATGCAGCCCGGGCATGCGACCCGCGCAAGCGCCTCGTGGAGCGCCGCGAGGTTGGTGACGTGGAGCCCGCGCTCGTCGATCCCCGGCGCGCACCTGGACACGATCACGACCTTCGCGGCGGTGCGCAGGATCACCGGGAAGACCTCGGCACGCGCCTCGGGGTCCTGCTGCTTGGAGTCGTTCAGGTCGCCCAGAGCGCGGACCTCGCCCGGACCGATCCGTTCGAGGTCGAACAGCACGGCGGCGGCCACCAGCGGGCCCGCCAGGCAGCCGCGGCCTGCCTCATCCGCGCCGGCGACGAACCGCACGCAGAGCGAGCGGTCGAACCGGAACAGCCTCCTGGCAGCGCGCGGCCCCCGGCCGGCGCGTCGCGGTCGCGCGACGAGCTTGGACTCAGAGGAATCCGATCCGGTCCGGCGGCCAGTAGGTGAAGAAAGCGACACCGATGACCCATTTGTCGGGGACCGGTCCCCAGAAGCGGCTGTCGTCCGAGGCGCCACGGTTGTCGCCCATCATGAAGTAATCGCCGGGCGGGATCCTGATCGGGGTCCGGAAATTGCAGGAAGGATCTGGCCCGCACGGAGTGATGTAGGGGTCGTTCTCACGCACCCCATTTCGGTACACGTGCCCGTCCTGGATGTGGATGGTGTCGCCGGGCCCGGCGACGACGCGCTTGATGAACGTCTGGCTCGACTCCTGCGCGGTTGGGGTGCCGCAGGCCTGGGAGTGACCGGCGCCCTGGTTCGGGTTGCCGCAATCGGGCGTCGCCGGATCGGCTCCATGAGGCGGATGGAACACCACGATGTCCCCGACGCTCGGATGGTTGATCAGCCGGTTGGTGAGGACCCGCTGGCCGATCGAGAGGGTCGGCTCCATCGACGGGCTCGGGATCCGGTAGGGCTTCACGATGAATGCCTGGATCAGAAGCGCGAGGACGACCGCCACCGCGACGGTCAGGATCAGCTCGATCACCGATTTCAGCGTCGACCTCGGCGTCTTGGCCTTCGAGCTTGCCATCGGCTAGAGAAACCCCATCCTGCCGGGGGGCCAATACGTGAAGAACGCCTTCCCGATGATCCAGGCCTTGGGGATCGGTCCCCAGAAGCGGCTGTCGTCGGACGAGCCACGGTTGTCCCCCATCATGAAGTAGTCGCCGCGTGGGACGGTGATCGTGTCCGGGAAGTTACACGCCCCGGATCCGTTACACGGCGCTGTGTACGAGTCCTTCTCACGGACCCCGCCGCGGTAGACATGCCCGCCCAAGATCTGGATCCGGTCGCCGCCCACGCCGACAACTCGCTTGACGAACGTCTCGGACGATGGCTGGCTCCCAGCCACGCCGCACGGCCGCAGAGCGTCCTGGCCGCTCGGCTCCTGGCCCTCGGCTGGGTCCGCGCACCCGTCCGGGTAGTCCTTGGGGGGGTGGAAGACGACGATGTCGCCTACGTGGGGAGCGGAGAAATCCGTCCCCAGCCGGTTGACCAGGATCCGCTGGTTGACCGCCAAAGTCGGAATCATCGACCCGCTCGGGATCCGGTACGGCTTCACGACGAAGGCCTGAATCACGAGCGCGAGCCCGAGCGCCGCGACGACCACGAGGATCAGCTCGAGCGCTGATCCCGCGACCGACTTCTTGGCCTTCGTCACTCCCGCTCTTGGTCGTCGCGAGAAGGAGGCTCGGCGGCTTCGTCGGCCTCGGGCGCCTCCGCCTCTGGCTCAGCTTCGGCTGCGGGCTCGTCACGCGGGGCGGGGGTTTCGGGCTCGTCAGCCACGGAGGTCGTCTCCGCGTCGGAGACACTCGCGTCGTCGGTGGCCACATCCGACGCGGCGTCCTCGGCAGGCGGTGTCTCCGAGGTGGGGGCGTCCGTAGCCTCCGCTGCGGATGCGACCTCCGCCTCGTTGAGAAGGCCACGGTCCACCAGCTCCTCGGGCGCCACGTTCCGGCGCTCGCGCACCCGGGCGCGCTTGCCGACGCGTCCGCGGAGGTAGTAGAGCTTGGCCCGGCGGACGTCGCCGCGGGCCGCTACCTCGATTCGCTCGATCTTCGGGGAATGCAGCGGAAACGTCCGCTCGACCCCGACTCCGAACGATTGCTTGCGGACGGTGAAGGTCTCACGCACGCCGTGACCCTGCCGCTTGATCACCACCCCCTCGAACACCTGGGTCCTGCGCCGGGTCCCCTCCACGACCTGGAAGTGCACGCGCACGCGATCCCCCGCGTCGAACGCGGGCGCTCGGCGCAGTTGCGCGCTCTCCAAGCTGTCGATCACGGTGCTCATCGAGGATCCTGTCCGCCGGCGGCACCGGCGATCGTTGAAGCGGCGGAGCTTGGGGCCCATGGCTGCTTGGCCCGCCCGCGAGTGGCCATGGTAGCGAACGCCCCTGCTCACCGGACCAAATCAGGGCTCGGGCGCGGCCGGCTCGGGCGCGCCGCGCTCGCGCTCGGCGCGCCGGCGGCTTTGCTCCTGGCGCCACTCCCGGATCCTGGCGTGATGGCCCGACAGCAGGATCTCGGGCACGCGCCACCCGCGGTACTCGGCCGGACGCGTGTAGTGGGGGTATTCGGGCGCGCCGGCCAAGGCCTTGCTGAAGGACTCCTCGAAGGCGGAGTCCTCGTGCCCGAGCGCACCCGGCAGCTTCCGGAGCACCGCGTCGCACACGACCATTGCCGCCAGCTCCCCGCCGGCGAGCACGTATCGCCCGATCGACACCTCGTCGGTCGTGAAGTGGTCGGTCACGCGCTGGTCAAATCCCTCGTAGCGGCCCGACAGCAGCGTCAGCGCCGCCTCTCGCGCCAGCTCGTCGACGAGCTCGTCGTCCAACAGCCGCCCCGCGGGGGTGAGCACGATCACCCGCCGCTCCCGACCGAGCTCCACAGGATCGCGTCCGTACCTGGCTCGCAGTGCCGCTTCCACGACGTCGACCCGCAGCACCATCCCGGCGCCGCCGCCGAACGGCGTGTCGTCGACCTGGCCGGCGCTCAGGGGCGTGTGGTCCCGGTAGTTGACGTAGCCCAGCCGGCTTCCGCGGGCCAGGGCGCCGACGACGTGGCGCTGGCGTTCGAACCACGCGAACGCATCCGGGAACAAGGTGAAGATGTCGATCTCCATCAGGCCTCGCCCAGGAACCGCAGGTCCACGTCGATCCGCTTCTGCTCGACGTCGACCGCCCGCACCGCGTCGCGCACGAGCGGCACCAGCAGCTCGCCCTCCCCGTCGGCGCGCGTCACCTCGAGCACCTCGACCGAGGGAAGCGCCAGCAGTCGCCGGACCGTCCCCACTTGGCGGTCGCCGTCGTGGACGGCGCATCCCTCCAGATCGTCCGCCCACCACTCGTCCTCCTCGAGCTCCGGAGCCTCGGAGCGCTCGACCATCAGCTCCCTCTCCCTGAGCGCCTCCGCGGCTGACCGCCCCTCGTGGCCCTCCAGGCGCACGATCGGACGGCGGTCGTCGCCCGCGCGGCGAGCGATCGTCGCCTCCTCCTCGCCGTCGATCACCACGCGGCACCCGAGCGCCAGCAGCGACGGGCTCGGATCCTGCACGTAGAAGCTTCCGTCGAGCCCGTGCGGTCGCCCAACGCGGCCGGCTCGCAACCAGCGGCCAGCGAGCGGCGGCATCAGCCGTCGACGATGTCCACGAACACGCGTCGGTTGCGCTTGGCGCCGGCGCTCTTGATCACCGAACGCAGCGCCGACGCGGTGCGCCCCCCGCGCCCGATCACGTTGCCGTAGTCGTCGGGACCCACCGACAGCTCGAGCACCGTCGCGCCCTCCTCCTCGACCTCCTCGACGCGGACCTGCTCGGGCTGCTCGACCAGCCCTCGTGCCAGGTACTCGAGCAGCTCCTTCATCGGCGTGTCGGTGTTCAGCCGATGCCCTGGGTGCGCAGCAGCTTGCGGACCGTTTCGGAGGGCTGCGCGCCGCGCGCAAGCCAATCGCGAATCCGCTCCTCGTCGAGCACGATCGTCGACGGGTTCGTCTGCGCGTTGTAGTGCCCCACCGTCTCGATCACGCGGCCGTCGCGCTTGGAACGCTGGTCGGCGACGACCACGCGCCAGATGGGGTTCTTGTGTGATCCGATCCGGGTGAGCCTGAGTCTGACTGCCATGTGGCGGACGAGGTTAGCGTGCCTGCCTCATCAAGGCACCGAGATCTGGCATCCGGCCCTGCGCGACCTGGCGCATCACCTTGCGCATCTGCTCGAACTGCTTGATCAGTTGCTTGACCGCGTGCACGTTCGTGCCCGACCCGTGCGCGATCCGCAGCCTCCGGGAGCCGTTGATCAGCTCCGGGTGGCGGCGCTCCTGCGGCGTCATCGAGAGGATGATCGCCTGGATGCGGTCGAACTCCCGCTCGTCGACCTTCACTCCTCGCAGCTCCTTGCCCATCCCGGGGATCATGCCCAGCAGCGACTGGAGCGGTCCGAGCCGTCGGATCTGGCGGAGCTGATCGAGGAAGTCGTCCAGCCCGAACTCCTGCTTTCGCAGCTTGCGTTCGAGCTCGGCCGCCTGCCGCTCGTCGTAGGCGCTCTCCGCCTTCTCGATCAGCGTCATCACGTCGCCCATCCCGAGGATGCGCTGGGCCATCCGGTCGGGGTGGAAGCGCTCGAACTGGTCGAGCTTCTCGCCGGTCGAGGCGAACAGGATCGGCTTGCCCGTGATCGCCTTGACCGAGAGCGCGGCGCCGCCGCGCGCGTCGCCGTCGAGCTTGGTCATCACGACCCCGTCGAAGGAAACGGTCTCGAGGAACTGCTCGGCCACGTTGACGGCGTCCTGGCCGGTCATCGCGTCGACCACCAGCAGCACCTCGTGCGGCTTGACCGTCTTCTTGATGTTCGCAAGCTCCGCCATCAGCTCCTGGTCGATGTGGAGCCGGCCGCTCGTGTCCACGATCAGGACGTCCTTGCCCGCGGAGATCGCCTGGTCGCGCGCCCACGCCGCGATCTTCACCGGGTCGCGGTCGGTGCCCTGCTCGTAGACGTCGACGCCGACCTGTGATCCGAGCTTGACGAGCTGGTCGACGGCGGCGGGCCGGTACACGTCGCAGGCCGCCAGCGCCACGGAGGAGCCGTGCTCGTCCTTCAGGTAGCGGGCGAGCTTCGCGGTGGCCGTCGTCTTGCCGGAGCCCTGCAGTCCCGCCATCACGATCACCGTCGGGGGCCGCGGCGAGAACGAGACGTTACCCGCGGCGCCGCCCATCAGCTCGGTGAGCTCGTCGGCGACGATCTTGACCACCTGCTGGCCCGGATTCAGCTGGCCGATCACGTCGGCACCGAGCGCGCGCTCCCGGACCGCGTCGGTGAAGCTCTTGACGACCTTGAAGTTGACGTCGGCCTCGAGCAGCGCCAGGCGGATCTCGCGCATCGCGGCGGCGACGTCGGCCTCGGTCAGCGTTCCGCGGCCGCGGACCTCCGCGAGCGTGGACTGGAGCTTCTCGGCGAGCGAGTCGAACATCTGATCTTCAGGCTAGTGCGCGAACGCTCGCCGCCTCAGCGCCCGGAGGCCGGCTCTCCCTCGCCCGCAGCGCGCGGGATCGCCCTGGGCCGCGCATTTCGTTCGGTCGCGGCGTCCGCGACCAGGATCCCGTCACGGATCTGGGACATGATGTCCCCCACCGAGCTCGGCGAATGCGGGAGCAGGATCGTGTTCGTGTTGGACGCCTCCCCGAGCGCACGGACCATGTCCGTGTACTGGGTGAGCGCGACGAGCGCCATCGCCTCCTTGGGGTCGAGCCCGTGCTGGGCGATGATCTCGAGCGACTCGTGAAGGCCCTCGGCGATCGCCTTGCGCTCGGCGGCCACACCCTCCCCCTGGAGGCGCATGGTCTCCTTCTCGCCCTCCGCCTTCTTGACCGCAAGCGTCTTCTGCGCGTCGCCCTGCGCTGCGGCGGCGATCTGGTTGCGCTGCGAGGCGTTGATGTTGTTCATCGCGTCCTTG
>Ga0187776_10001940_pt1 | contig 10475 bp, 11 predicted proteins | sample 0216_BV02_MP12_2_FD_132426 | JGI IMG/M metagenome (GOLD analysis project Ga0187776, IMG submission 132426) | Tropical peat soil microbial communities from peatlands in Department of Meta, Colombia - 0216_BV02_MP12_20_MG | ecosystem: Environmental > Terrestrial > Soil > Wetlands > Peat | place...
GCCGTCGCCCGCGCGGAGGCAGTCGGCCTGCTCGAGCCCACTCAATCACCCGGGTGATCCTGCCGTCGCACGGCCCAAACCGCGGCCACCGTCCGGCATGCTGAGCCTCGAATGTCATCCCAGCAATACCGGGTTGTCGTCGACGGGGAACTAGGAGCCCGCCATGCCTCTGCGTTTGAAGGGATGACGATCTCCGCCCACGACGGGATGACGGAGATAACGGGATCGATCATCGACCAATCGCACCTGCAGGGGCTGCTCGAGCGAATCGCAACCCTCGGACTCAGGCTACGCAGCCTCACACCGCTTGACACCGGGAATCGTGAGGCGGCGGCGCACAACCACCGAGCAAACGGAATCTGACTAGCCGTGACCAAGCGCACAGCCCGCAGTCAAGCCACCGATTCCGGCCACCGTCGTTCGGTCGCGGGCTTGGTTTCCGCGGGGCAGATGCACACACCTCTAGCCGGGGTCGGCGACGCGGACCCCGGCGCTAACGCGAAGGGACCGTGAGCCATGACCTTTCTCTGGATCTTGTTGGGCGTCTTGTACGTGATGTGCTGGGTCTTCTTAGGGCTGGCGACGTTCCGTAAGGGCCACTACTGGCTGTTCTGGATCGGTTTCTTCCTGCCGATCCTGTGGATCATCGGCGCACTGATCGCACCCACCCAACGCGCCGCCGCACGAGCCGCGGGGATGGCGTAGCGACGGCCGCAAGGGCAGCGGATGTGCAAGCGGGCAGGTCCCACGACAGGGCGGACCTGTTGCTGGGCGCGCTTCGGAAACGAACCGCCGCGCTCGAGGCGCTGAAGTCGCCGCTGCCCGACCGCAGTCCGGAGGAAGCCGGGTCGTTCAAGCACTGACCGATCGTTCAGATCACCCGCTCGACGTCGCGCCCGAGAGCATGCTCGAGCTCATGGACCCGGCGGAATCTCGGCATCTTCGATACCTCGTCGGTGTGCAGGCTGTCGACCGAGCAGGCCAGGAAGCACGCGGCTCCGAGCGCTGTGTTCCAGTTCGACGCGGCTAGATCGATCACGGAGCCCGTGGAGGGGACCACGTAGCCGGCGATTGCCGAGATGCCGAAGAAGATGCAGCCGAGGAGGTTGACCGCCGGCTGCCACCATCCCGGGCCTCCACGGGCGGGTAGCCAACCGTGTCGGGGCGAGGCGCGATACGCGATTGCGCCCGAGACGAGGAAGCAGATCGACCCGCGCCAGTCCGGGCGCCACACGAGCTTGTCGTACTCGGAACTCGTCACCGCCGTATGCATCGCCTGATAGGTGGTGACGTTGAAGAAGAGGGTCCCGGCGGACTGGATCACTGACGCCCACCAGGCCGCGCGCCCACCGCCGCGCTGATGCCGCTCCGGCCAGGCGAGCCAGCTCTGAAGCGCTCCGCCGATCGTGAACAGGATCGAGCCGACGAAGAACGTGACGCCGTCAGCCGCGTCCCCGACGAGATTCGCGTACCCCGGAAACGGCCCGATCAGGAAGCACGTGGACCCGAGGGCGAAGCAGAGCGCCATCCATCGCCGCCGGGTCATTGCCCGGGTCCCAAGTGGGCGGGCGTGCTCAATCCGTGAGCGGCGGCTTGCCGGGTGCCGGCTCAGGCACCGTCCGAGGTCCTCCGCCGTCGGGATGCCGAGCCTCCTCTTGGCTTGCGACCGCCTGATCGGCCGCGGGTTCCGCCGACGGTCGCGACATCGCCAGCGTGACCAGGTACGCGACGACGACACCGACGATGATCAGCGGCTCTTGGCCCGTCCCCGCGGGTGAGGTGAGCAGGGTCGCAAGCACGACGGCCGATACGGGCAGTTTCAGAACCGCGGCCGTAGCCGCGCCCATCCCGACAGCGACCGCTGGCGTGAGCCCGAAGCCCGGTAGGTGCGAGGCCAGGATTCCTCCGGCGGCGCCGAGGAATATGGCCGGGAACGTGGGCCCGCCTCGGAAGCTTCCGAGCGACACGCCGTAGGCGAGACCCTTGAAGACGATCAGCAGGGCAAGCGCTGACAGCGACCACGTGCCGGCCTGAGAGACGAGCCCCGGCAGCCCACTTTCGCCGGAGAACAGCACCTCGTTCACGCTCTTGTCCGTGGCCTGGGAGAACGCGATCGCGAGGCCGGCGACGATCAGTCCGACCGCCGGCAGCACGAGCAACGGCCGCGGTGCGGCAACCCGATGCGTCAGCAGTCCGCCGCGCATGATCAGCCGTGCGACGACCCCGACGATGAGCGCCAACGCGATCGTCCAGCCGAACTGAGCGACGGTGGGGTGCCCAAACGAGGGCAACCCCTGCAGGGGCCCGAGTGCGATCGCGCTGCGATTCAACCCCGTCCAGGACCCCAACCCGATCGCCAGCAGGGTCCCGATCCCAGCCGCGAGGAGCCCGGGAACCACCACCAGGGGCAGCCTCGCCCCGCCGAGCCCGGTCGCCTCGATCATCAGCACGAGGGCGATCACCGGCGAGACGAAGAGGAACGAGACCGCTGCGAACGCCCCGGCCACGCCGATCAGCATCAGTGCCTGCTGCGGCGTGTCTCGGCGGGCCAGCGTGATCATCAGCACCGCCAGCCCTGGGCCAAGGGCGAGCAGCGGGGCCTCCGGGCCGAGCACGATCCCAAACCCGATCCCGACCAAGCCGGCCAGGAGGACCCCCGGAAGCTCAATCGGGGTGGCGAGCTTTCCCGTCGACAGCCCCATTGCTGGGATGTGGCCCCCCTTTCCCGGCAGGCGGTCGATCGCGAGCGCGACGATCACCCCGGCGATCGCCAGGATCGGAAGAGGCCACCAGACGGGTGGGCCGTGGTCATAGCCGAGCGCGTGGGGGAGGTGGGTGTACAGCTCCTGGGTGATCTGGTGGATCAGTTCCAGGAAGCCCCAGGTCGCGAACGACACGACGACGCCGACGATCGACACGATGACGAGCAGCACGACGTAGCGCTTGCTCGCCATCGTCGCGGCGGCCTGCTCGGCAGTGATCTCCGGCGGGGAGCCCGCGCTGTCAGCCATCGCCGCTCAGCCGTGTTGGCAGCAAGCAGGGCCCAGCGCTCGTCGGCATCCATCGATGCTCTCGGACGTACGCCGAGAGGCATCACCCGATCTGGATGAGCGCTCTAGACTAGAAGACGCGGATCATCAGCGCCGCGGCCGCAACGATCGGGGCGGCAATGAGGGCAACGCCGATCGTCATCGCGACCACGACCGAGGCGCGCCGGCTCCAGCGTCGCAGGCGCGTACGCGCCACGAGCAGACCGGCGGCGAGCCTGGTGTCGACTGCTACACCGCGTTGCGATACGAGCGCGCCGCGAACGCGCCGCTCCCAGCGGAGGGTCATCTCGGCGGCCTCGCGTCTGGCACGCATCCTGTACCACGGCAACCGCCGGCTTCGCTCTCGCCAGTACGCGAGCGACTGCACGCCGTCGCCGAGATCCGGGGGCGCCTGCAGTCGAGCCAGCAGCGCGTCGTCTTTCGAGAGGGACGCCGTTCGCATCACGCGCGATTGTGGCAGACGGTCTCGCCTTCGCCCCAGAGCTAGGTCGTCAGGCCGACGATTCCGTTGCGCATCAGCGCCGCCGCGAGCAGCAGGACGATCGCAGCGGCGACCGTCCGCGCATGTCGTTCGAGCCACCCGCGCGAGGCTTGCAGCTTGGAAACCGTCCAGTCGTGCGAGACGCCGAGGCCCACGAGCGCCGCAAGCAGCGGGAGCAGCGACACGACCGCGAAGGCGACCCAGAGGGCGATGTATTCCCCGGCGCTTGGTTTGAGCTGCGAGATGTCCTTCAGGGCGATCGGGATGAAGCCACCGGGGTTCGCGAGCGTGGCGCCGGCCGCCACGATCGCGATCGCCGGAGATGAGGAGACCTTGCTCATCCGGTCGATCGCGTCCGCGGTCCGCCGGGGATCACGTGGACGCCGCAACGCGCGTATCACGTAGACGAGCAACAACACACCGGCGACGACGTCGACGATCGCCACCCACGTCTTCGGCTCGCCTGTTTTGTCTGAGGACGCGGCCGAGTCTCCTAGCACGAAGGCGGCGATGACGCCGACTATCAGGGTCGCGCCGAAGGCACCGAGGAAGAACCACATTCCGGTTCGACCGGGCCGTCTGCTGAGCACCAGCGCCAGCACGCTGAACGTCAGCGTCGTCGGCGAGAGCATCGCGGCCAGCGCTGTGAGCCCGAGCTCGACGTCAACCGAGCTCATGCGCGCTTCCGGTCGGCCGTCACACTCGCTTGACGTTCGCTGTTTCCCTCGGACCTCCTCATCAGCGCAAGGCGTAGCCTCGCCCGGGTCGAGTGCGATGGCATCACCTCGAAGAGGTGAGGGCGGCCCTCCAGTGGGCTCGCGAACCGGCGGCGCCGTCCTTCTACGCGCCCGACCTGTCCGAGTGTCGGCGTAGGTTCCTTGAAAGCGTGCAAGACGAGGACGGAGGCCTACGCCGTGAGACGCGCCGTACCGCCGAGCGCATCGGCTTCAACTACGGAGCGGGCTGAGCGGCAACGGACACGACCCGAACAGCACCGGTTCGCGTGGCGCGACGAAAGCGGGGGGAGCGCGGCTCGGCCCCCTCGCTGCCGTTGTTAGACGTGTCGAGCGCCGAGCCAAGCCGCCACGTCATCGCTCGATAGTGGGAGTCTAATGGGGATCGTCCTCGCCCTGGGTCTGGCCGCCGCGCTGTATCCGCAGCTACTAGCGGTTGTCGTCGTAATCCTCACGCGTCCCAGCCCGAGGCCGCTGCTGTGGGCTTGTTATCTGGCCGCCGTGTCCGTCAGCGTTGGGTGCGGCACCGCGGTCCTGCTGGCATTCCGTAGCCGGTCGACGGTACTCGGCAGCACGTCCCACAGGCTGGGCGGGACGACCTATCTGGTGCTCGGGGCACTCGTGCTTATGCTTGCTGGATTCGGAGTGACACGGCGTGGGCGAGAACTACTCGGTCGAGATCCGCTGCCCCGCGAACGCGAGCCTGACCACCGGGACGCGACGGGTCGGCTTAGGCGGGTGAAGCTTCGGGCGGGGGAGGCGCTCAAGCGAGGCTCGCTACCGGTTGCGGTGGGCGTCGGCGCGCTTCTCGGGCTTCCGGGACCATTCGACCTGCTGGCCATCGGTCACATGGCCAGAGGGCGATACTCCACCATCGCTCTGGTTGGTCTGATCGCCGTCTTCAACGTTGCCAAGTTCGTGCTTATCGAGCTTCCGATCGTGAGCTACCTAGTAGATCCTGATGGAACCGCAGCCCACGTAGATTGTTTTTCAACCTGGATGAGGGCGAACAAGATCGCCATCATTTCGGCGGTCGTCGCGGTATTCGGGCTGGTGCTCGTCGGCAGGGGTATCTCGAGGCTGGGGTGAGCGCTCCGTTACCAGGCGGCGCGTACGGTGACAGTCAGTAGATGACGCGGCACGCGCTCATCAGGCGGGGAGGCGAGCGTGATACTCGCGTGCGCCGCTGTGCCGCTCCGCTCGCACTCGATCGCTACGACATCGCCGACGCGCTTGGTCAGGGTCAGCTCCTGTAGCTGGATGTTGCTCTTGGCCGGCTAACCCTCGATGCTGGTGATGACCTCGGTCCAGCCAGGCAGCTGCCGCTCCGAACCGATCGGAGTCGCCTTGACCGTGGTATGTGTTGCACCGTCACGGGGTGGGGCTAGTCTTCGCGGTGGCGTTGTCGATGGTTCTCGTTTGCCGCTTTCGCAAGCTGAGCGAAGCCGGAAACGGCCGGCGCACCGCGATGGCGCCGATCTACGAAATCACCGCGCCCGGACAAGTCCTGCGCCAGCGAGAATGGGAACGCGTGCTCGAGCAACGACAGTCGTCGGGGTGAGGGAACTGAGGCGCGCCGGCTGCAGCGGACCTGAGATCGCCCAGCGGCTGCACGCAACTCATGACACGGTCCGGACGCACGTACGAAACGCCATGAGCAAGACCGGCGCTGTCTCGTGCTCACGTGGTGGCGAAGGTGCCGGCCGAGGGGATGCTGTCGATGAACCCGAGGCAAGGGAGAGCTCCGCCGAAGATGAGCGGCAAGACCGTCGGTCAGCAAGCTGAGGGTCGCAAGGCGGGGACAGGAGGATTGGGAACGTCTGCGCCTGGTGAGGCAGATGTCCGGCCCTTGACCGACGAAATCGCTAGCAACGCCGTTCGAGGCCGGCTTCGTCGCCTTCTCAGCGAGGGTCGGGGTCGGCTGGAGGGATCGATCGTCCAGGAGTTCGCCGCGCGACTGGGCGCCCTCGACTTCGGTACGTGGATCATCTTTTTCGGCGCCTCACTGATGTTCTCCGTGCTCCCGTTGATCATCCTTCTGAGTGCGCTGGCGAATCACCAGATCGACGGGGATATCAGCCGGCACCTCGGTCTCGACAGCCGCGGCGCGGAGGTCATCAGAGGGCTGTTCAGGTATTCCTCGCAGCGGCCTGCGGCGCCCATCGCCACCGCGATCATCATCGGTTTCGCTGGGGCGATGGTGGTCGCCGGTTCGCTCAGGACGATCTACGAGCGCGTCTTAGATTGCGAGCATCGCGGGTGGCGCGACGGCCCAAGACTTGTCGTATGGATTGTCGTCTTGGTGGCCACTCTGACGGCGCAGGCGATCGTCAGCAGACCAGTGCGAGCGAATGCCGGCCTCGTGGTCTACGTCCTCTTCAGGTTCGCGGCGGCGACGCTGTTCTTCGCGTGGACCATGCACTTCTTGTTAGGTGGACGAATGCCGTGGCGACGGCTCGTCCGCCCGGCGATCGTCACGGCGCTTGCCTGGCTCGGGCTAGCCCTGTTCTCCTCGATCTACTTCTCGAGCACGGTCGTATCCGACAACAGGCTGTACGGAACAATCGGGGCTGTCTTCACCCTCCTGACTTGGTTCATCGCTATCGCGGCGGTCGTGGTCCTCGGCGCCACAGTGGGTCAGATCTGGCAACGGCGAACGGACAGGCGCCTTGGGCGCAGTTATTGATTTCGCGCGTTGGATCGGCGTCCACGTTTTCAGAGTCAACGCGATCTCGCAGCGTCCGATGATGCGGAAGCCCCGCGCTGCGGGGCTCCTCATGCGTCGGCCGCCACGCTCTCACGATGAGCCGCCGCTCCTGCGCCCGCGCTTGATCTGGTGCGGCTCGCGACGCCATCCCTTGTCGAATGCGTCGCCACCGAAGGCGAGGTCGCAGCGGCGCAGTGCGGGCACGCCGATCGGCGATGCTAACCGCGAGCGCGGGTGGGATGCAGCTCGAGCGGTCGGCCCGGCGTAATGGCGCAGGCTCAGCTTCGCGCCGCCGCACCCCCTCGCACGGCCACTACTTCCGCCAACGACGCTCGGACGCCTCATATAACGTGGACGCGCTATTGGTTCGAGATCGTGGAGCTGCCAGACGACTTAATGGGCGACGGGCAACCAGCCTGACACGCGCGGTGATGATACGTCGGCATCGTGAGCGTCCAGGCGTTCTTCCACGAGTCGCCGAGCGAGCGCGCCGCACGTCGCCTCGCGCCGCAGCCGGGCACGGAACAGCTCCCCACTGGCCATTTCGCGCGGACCCCTCACCCAGCGCGCCGCTCGCCACGCGCAGCTCGTCGCAGTCCGCCCTCAGGCGGCCGTCCTCCCCTACCTGCGAACTGCCCCCACCGAACATTCTTTGCGCCCCTCGGCTTCCCATGACGGCGCGCAGCCCGGTGGACCCCCGGTCGTTGACGGTCTCATACGCGCCTCCCCCTGGCCGAGCGCCTCAAGCGCACAGACCGCGGGATCGTCCCCGCAACCGGCTGCCTGTCAAGCGCAGGAGGCCTTGCGCTATCGCTCAGGGTCTGCGGTGGGCGCGGATCGGCCGACAGCGGGCGAGCGAGCCCGGTCGGCGCTCTCACGGGCACGATCGGCCGCCTCACGGGCACGATCGGCCGCCCCACGAGCTCGCTGTGCTGCCTTTCGAGCCCACTGGGCTGTGATGTGCTCGTCCTCAGCGGCGTTGGTTTGCCCGGCCTGCGCGTGTCGCTGGGCATGCATTTCCGCGAGAGCCGCGCTGTGGTCAAGTGCCCAGGCGGTCCGCTCGTAGACCTCCGCCCAGCGTGCGACTATCTGGTGCGCACGTTCTCCGGCGCTTTCGGACGCAGCCTCCGCTTCTGTCACGTCGCTGGTCCTACCTCTGATCCCAACCGGTCGGACGATCACAGTAAGGATTCCCCGGGGCCTCGCCGGCCTAACGCGACGGAGGCGCTCGTTGCTTCCAACCAACCCTGGAACCGCGCGCACAATCGTGCGGGCCCACCCGCCTAACCACGGCGCCAGCATCCAGGCGATCCGCAGCGGCGTGAGCTTCGTGCCCTGCGACCGACTCGGAGCCCTCCGAGGCGGGCGTCTAGCCGGCGTGAGCGTGGAGGCGCTCCCTACGTCTTCGGTGAGGATCTGGCGGTGGCCGCGGCAGGATTTGTGCGTGCGATATCGCTGAGGGCGTTGGCGTCGTCGAAAAGTTCCTGAGTGCGGGCGCGAAGCTGCCTGGCTTCATCCTGAAGGTCGTGGGCGCGTGCCTTGTCGGGCGCGTATTCCTCCTTCAAGCGAGCTAGCTCAGCGCGGAGCTGTGCAAGCTGCCCGTCCCGCGCCTCTGGTTCAGCCGGCGGGCTCCACGCTGGTCTCGGGCGCGGCGCGTCGAGCAGTCGAGACGGCTCCAGCGCGGCCGCGGACGGTTCCGGGGGCGGAGCCAAGATCACCCAATCTTTGTCCTGCCTGATCAGCGCGCCTCGCTCCGCGAGCTGTTTGAGCGCGAGGGTCACGGTCGATCGCTGCGCCCCGACGAATTCTCCGAGGGCGTCATGGGTGAGGGCAAGCCGTATTCGGATGCCGGCGGGGGTGACATGGCCCCAGTTGTCCGCCAGCAGCCACATCAATGCCATCAGGCGCTCGTCAACCCGCGACAGATGAGAGATCGCGAGTTGGGTGGCAAGCGCCTCTGACGACTCGACCGCGCGACGGTAGATGAGCGCCACGAGCTGCGGCCAACGGCGCGCGGCGACCAAGAAGTGACGGTCCAGCAGCACGATCCGGCTTCGCGTCGCAGCGCGCAGGCTAACCGTGGCGATCGGAACCGGCGGCGCACTGCGTGTGAGCGGCACGACGCGCCCGGGGTCAACCAGCCTCAGCGAAGGACGCTTGCCGATCTGCACGCCCTCAAGCAGCAGCCCGTCCAGGACGATCGCGCCGAACGCGTCCGTTTCCTCGACTAGTCCGATGACGTTCGCGCCCTTCCGCACCGTTCTCGCGGGCAGTACAAAGCGGCGTGCCTCAGCAGCCTCTTCCCCTGTCAGGAGCGGCCCGAGCTCTGGCTCAACCTCCAGAAGCGAGACACCAGAGGACGAGCGCCCGGCGCGATCTCCGTCCAGGCCGTGAGAACCTCTGCCTTCTCGCTGCGCAGTCAAGCTCGATCTTAATCCCCGCCCGGTCGCACGCGCACCGCTTGCCCTCGCCGGTCGATGCGTCACCGACCAGGTCTCGTTGCGCGTTTCTCTACGGCGACTGAGGCTACCGCCACTCGCCCCCCCCCGCAACAGACTAGGCCGCTCGCTCCGTATGCCGCCAGACGCCGTCTCCCGGACGGGGGTTTGGTCCACCGTGCGGACGCGTGCGATCACCCCTGGCGATCGATCCCACGTCTCTGTCGGGTGCCCAACCTGTCAGCGGCTCTCAGCCGCCCCTCGGCGCCAGCGACGGCATTCTCGGACCGTTTGGGATTCCGCGCCTGCTGTTCAAATGGTTCGCGAGCTCCTCAGCCCGCGCCTCAACCTCCTGCCAGCGTCGCCGCGCAATGGCCGCATGCCACTCGGCCGCTTCGCGGCGACGGGCCGCATCCACTCTGTCAGCCGGGAGAGGCCAGACTCGCCTGCTTCCCTCCATGGCCCTTAAGTTTCCCATCGACCCGGCCAGGCGAAACCACGCGGCACGCGCGAGTAACTGAGACCTTCCGCCGACCGAGCCGCCTCTGGTGCACTCGGGTCGCAACGCGAGGCTTGCGATCGACGAGCAGCGCGCCTCATGCGGTGTCGGGTTCCTTGTAGTGATCGCGGGCGCCTCGCTCTCCTCGGCCAACCGACCAGCAGTTCCTGCTTTAGCGCGCGGTCGTTCCAGCACGCGCAATCGCTTCCTCAGTTGCGACCCGGCGGCCGAGACGTGGCGCTCGAGGTGGCCGTAGTAGCACTCGGTTGCGCTGATGTCGGCGTGTTGCCCGAGCTGGCGCTGCACGTCGATGAGCGGATTTCCTGCGGCGAGCCACGCGGCCGCAGCCGTGTGCCGGAGTGCATGGAGAGGCATGTCCGGCAGCGCAGCGTCCTCGAGCGCCTGCCTGTGCCAGTCCCCGGTCACCGGCCCCAAGTTCCGCCCGGCGGGCGATCTGATCGCGCAGGGCGCGCATAGCGCCGGTCCGATCTCGACCACCAAACAGCCCCGCGCTGCGGGGCTTTCCTCATGCGCCCGAGAGGACTCGAACCTCCACGGACCTTACA
>Ga0187776_10001942_pt1 | contig 10468 bp, 6 predicted proteins | sample 0216_BV02_MP12_2_FD_132426 | JGI IMG/M metagenome (GOLD analysis project Ga0187776, IMG submission 132426) | Tropical peat soil microbial communities from peatlands in Department of Meta, Colombia - 0216_BV02_MP12_20_MG | ecosystem: Environmental > Terrestrial > Soil > Wetlands > Peat | place...
CGATGCTCGCTCGCAGGCTGCCGAGCGCGGTGCTCACGGCAGCTCGACGAACTCGACCCAGTTCGGGTTCTTGCCCATCGGATACTCCTTGAGCTTGGTGAGCTTGCCGCTCGTCTGATCAATCGAGTAGCTCGACAGGCCGTGCGAGAGCTGCCCGACGGCGAGCAGGTAGTGCCCCGAGGGATCGATGCCGAACCCGCGCGGCTGCTTCTCGGTCGGCACGCTGCCGATCGGCGTCAGCGTCCCCTGGGCGGGATCGACCTGGAAACCGGCCAGGGTGCTCGACGTCCGCTCCGAGCCGTAGAGGAACTTGCCGTTGGGCGTGATGTGCAGATCGGCCGCGGCGGGCTTGCCCTGGAAGTCGGCCGGCAGCGCGCTGACGATCTGCTTGGGCTTGAGGTCGCCCGTGGCGTCGTTGTAGTCGAAGACGTAGACCGCGCCGTCGAGCTCGCCGATGACGTAGACGATTTTGCCGCTCGGGTGATAGACGAAGTGACGCGGCCCGGCCTTCACCCGCGCCTCGGCGGCCGGTGAGCTGGTCGGCGTGAGTTTACCGGTGGTCGCGTCGAACGCGAACTGGTTGATCCGGTCGTTGCCCAGGGTCGGCACCAGCACGAAGCGATTTGCCGGGTCCGCCATGATCGAGTGCGCGTTGGGGTAGTTCTCGAGCACCTGCTGTGGCGGGAGCACGCGACCCGGCGAGCCGATCGGATTCACGGTGACGCGGTGGCCGGGATACGACGCGCCCAGGAGAAAGCGTCCGGAGCGATCGGTCGAGATGTACGCCAGGCTGTCGGCGAGGGGCCCGGCCGCGACGAATGTGAGCCGGCCGGTGGACGGATCGATCGCGAAGCCGGCCGCGATCTTCGGCTCGCCGCGCGTGCCCACATAGAGGATGCGGCGATCGGGGCTCAGCGCCATGGGCGACGAGATCCCCGGCTTCTCGATGCCCGGGATCGGCGTCTTCTCGATCACGGTCAGATCGCCGTTCTGCTGATCGAGCCGTAGCACGTAGACTTCGTTGCTCTCGGCGTTGCCGACGTAGGCGAACGTGGCGGCGCCGGCGCCCGGGGCCATCAATATTCCCGTGGCCACCAGGACGAGGGTTGCAATGCCTGCCCGCATCGCGAGACGACGCGCTCCACGCATGACGTCCTCCTCTGAAACGTGTGGGATGCCTCGAGCCGGCTCACGGCCGGCGCGCCGGGTCGTCGGGAGCAAACGTCGCGGTCCAGTGAAGACCGAGCTTCGTCACGTCACCGAGCACGTCATCGCCCGCCGGCACGACGCCGCGCTCCATCCACGCGATCAGATCGTCGAACGCGTGCTCGCGCACGGTGCCGTCGAAGCTGCAGTGGCCGGCCCAGCGCACCGCGCGCTGGACCAGGAGGTTGCCGGTGCCCGCGGCCTGCACGCGACGGCGGTAGTTCTGCTCGAGACGGAACGGAACGCGGTAGTCCGCGGTCTCGTGGATGGTCATCACCGGAACCCGGATCTTGCCGGTGAGCTCCGCGAAGACCGGGTTCGCGGCGCGCGAGCGCGCCCCGGGGGCCGGCACGACGCGGGGAATCTCGCGATTGAGCGTCGCCGCGTCGAGCCCGAGGCCCGGATCGATGTCGTACACGATGCCGCGCGTATCGGCGTGGCGCGAGAACTCCTGCGCGCGCGTCGGCCCGGGATCGCGCGGGTTCAGGTTCAGCGTGTAGCGGAGCTTCATGCCATCCAGGCGCAGCGGCACGTCACCGCCGGAGAGATATTTCACGACGCTGTCGAATCGCCGCCCGCGCTCGGTATAGTCGCCCGGCTGTCCCATGAGCGGCAGCCACGTGCCGCCGACGAGCGCGTCGAACGCCGGACGCGGCGTGGCGAACAGCGGCAGTCCCGAGAAGTACTCGGCGGCGGCGGTGTAGGCGCGGAGCCAGTCGACGAGCCCGACGCCGTCGATGACGCCGCACTCGATAAACCCGCCCTGGTAGACCTCGGGATGCAGCTCGAGCGAGGCGATCGCGACATGGCCGCCCATCGACTGCCCGTGAATGATCGTCCAGCGCGGCCGGCCGATCTCCTTGATGACGCGCTCGCGCAGCGCCAGGGTGTCGGCCATGAACCAGTCGGGGCGATAGCCCCGGCTGCGGTAGCCGGACGCGGCCCACGCGTAGCCGCGGGCGGACAGCTGCGGGCCGAGCGGGGAAGTTTGCACGTCGCCGCGGCCCGGGCCTTCGCCCTGATAGCCGTGCGCGAACATGACGAGCCCGCCGTTCCACTGCGCCGGCACGCTGATGACGAAGTCGGCGCCTTCGTGCTGGCCCTCGCGCAGAGTCGGCGCGTCGGCAGCCGTCGCCGCCCACGTGAGCCAGGCCAGCGCGACCGCCGCCAGGACGGCCGCGGCGGCGCGAGGCGTGGAGCGCGTCACGCCGGAAGCCAGGCCGCGGCGCGAATCTCGCCGAACTCGCGCGCGATCTTTCGCCAGCTCTCGCCGGCGTCCTCGCTGACGTAGACCTCGCCGAACAGGCTGAACGCAACGATGCGCGCGGCGTCGGCCGGATGGGTGGCCAGCCCCCATATCGTGGCGTTCGGGCGCGAGGGCAGGGGAAGACTCCGCCAGGTCTGCCCACCGTCGCTCGAGCGCAGGACCTCGCCCGTCTCGCCGGTCGTCGTCTGGCCGCACCCCGCGAACACGACGCGCGGGTCGTCGGCCTTCACCGCGATGCCCCGTGAGTACGGGAGCGGCCAGCGCGTCTTCACGCCGATGGGTGTCCACTGCTTGCCGCGATCGTCGCTCCAGAAGACCTCGCCGTTGGTGCTCGCGTAGACACGCGGCGGGTCGGAGGCGGCGAGCGCCATGTCGTGCACGTCGAGATCGTGCAGGCCGTTCACGACCTTGGTCCACGCGTCGCCGCCGTCGCGGCTCAGAAAGACGCCGTCGATCTCGACGCCGGCCCAGACGGTGCCATCGACGGGGTCGACGAGCACGCGGGTCACGAACGCCTGGCCGATCGAGCATTCGGTCGCGACTGGCGCGTCGAGCCGCTTCCAGGTCTCGCCGCCGTCGCGCGAGCGGTAGATCGCGGCCGGCCGCGTGCCCGCGAAGACCGTCCGGGGATCGCGCGGGTCGACCGCCAGCGACCAGACCGTCGGCAGGTCGCCGGCCGCGCCGAGGCGCGCCCAGGAGGCGCCGCCGTCGCGCGTCCGGAACACGCCGGTGTCGCCGGCCGCGAGCAATCCGCGCGGCTCGCCGGGTATCACCGCCAGCGCCTGGATGCGGCTGTTGAGCGGAAAGGGCTTGCGGTGGCGAAGCCACGACTTGCCCGCGTCGGGGCTGTGCCACACCCCCCAACCGGCCGTGCCGAGAACGATGTCGTAGGTCATGGTGGGAACACCAGTACACGAAGGCCTCGTCGGGGGCAAGGGAGGGCCCTGGCCCGCGAGGGCCCTTGACCTCGGCGACGGGCCCGGCGATGCTACGTGATCCGGTGACTGACTTCCTGAGCCTTCGCGACCAGGTCATCGTCGTCACGGGCGCCGCGTCCGGCATGGGACGCGCGATCGCCCGGGCGGCCGGTCGTGAGGGCGCCCGCCTGGTGCTGGCTGACGCCGACGCCGACCGGCTGAAGGCCACCGCGGCCGAGATCGCCGGCTCGGCCCGCCACCTGCGCGCCGACGTGACCGACCTGGCGGAGATCGATGCGGTCTTCGATCTGGCCGATCGCGAGCTCGGCCGGATCGACGGTCTCGTCACGTGCGCCGGAATCATCACGACCTTGCCGCTGCTCGAGATCACTGCCGACGAGTGGGACCGCGTCTTCGCGGTGAACGCCAAGGGCACGTTCTTCACGGTGCAGGCCGCGCTCAAGCGCATGCTCCCGCGCGGGCAGGGGCGGATCGTCACGATCGGCTCGGACAGCTACAAGCTGGGGGGCGGCCGCATCGCCAACATTCCCTACGCGTCGAGCAAGGGCGCGGTCGTCACGATGACGAAGGGGTTCGCACGCGCCGTCGCCGGCACCGGGATCCGCGTCAACTGCGTCAACCCGGGCCCGTGCGACACGCCGATGCACGCGCCGCTCACGCCGGAGCAGCGCGCGATGGTCGCCGGCCGCGTCCCGCTGGGCCGCTTCGGTCGGCCCGAAGAGATCGCGAACGCCGTCCTGTTCCTGCTCTCGGATGCCGCCAGCTTCGTGCACGGCGAGAGCTTCAACGTGGACGGCGGCGTGCTGATGGAATGATCGTGAGGAGGATCGTCTGATGAAGCTCGGACTGAGCATCGGGTACTCGGGCGCGGAGATGCGCCTGCCGGTCGACAAGGTGCTGCTCGCGGAGCGCCTCGGCTTCGATTCGGTGTGGACGGCGGAGGCCTACGGCTCGGACGCGATCACCCCGCTCGCGTATCTGGCGGCGCTGACGAAGCGCATTCGCCTGGGCACGGGCATCATGCAGCTCGCGGCGCGCCCGCCCGTGTCGGCGGCGATGGCCGCGGGTACGGTCGACGCGCTCGCGGGCGGCGGGCGCGTCATCGCCGGGCTCGGTGTCTCGGGCCCCCAGATCGTCGAGGGCTGGTACGGCCAGCCCTGGGGCAAGCCATACTGGCGGATTCGCGACTACGTCGCCATCATGCGCAAGGTCTTCGAGCGCAAGGATCCGGTGGCTCACGCCGGGCGCGAGATCTCCTTGCCGTATACGGGGCCCGGAGCGCTCGGTGTCGGCAAACCGCTCACCTCGATCCTGCACATGAACCCGCGACTGCCGATCTGGCTCGGCACCGGCACCGAGGCGAACGTGAAGCTCACGGCGGAGATCGCCGACGGATGGCTGCCGCTCGGCTTCGTGCCGCGGCTGATGCCGATGCTGCGGCCCTGGCTCGAGGAAGGCTTCCGGCGCGCCGGGGGCGGCAAGGGCTTCGCGGATTTCGAGATCCAGCCGCGGGCCGAGGTCGCGATCACCGACGACGTGCGCGGGGTGCTGGCGCGCATGAAGCCGCGCGTGGCGCTCTACGTCGGCGGCATGGGACATCGCGACAAGAACTTCCACAAGGACATGATGCTCCGCCGCGGCTTCGGCGATGCCGCGCAGAAGATCCAGGAGCTCTTTCTCGCCAAGCGCAAGGACGAGGCCGTCGCCGCCGTGCCCGACGAGTTCTGCGACGAGATGGCGCTGGTCGGGCCGGTCGGACGGATTCGCGAGCGCTATCGCGCGTGGGCCGAGTGCGGGATCACCGGGCTGACGATCACCACCGAGCAGCCCGAGGCGATGGAACTCATGGCGAAGCTTGCCGGTGCATCGCAATGATCCCAGACGTGACCAAGCGGCGGGAGAGGCTAGCGGTCGAGGCGCTGCTCGAGTCGCTCGAATCGCCCGTAGATCTGGTCGAAGTGGCCGAGCATCTCGCTGCGCAGCTCGATGAGCTGCCCGTATTCGGCCTCCGACATGGTTCCTCTCTAGCGCAGGTCGCGTGTCCATTCAAGCGGATCCAATCGCCGACAGAGAGATGTACGGCGCCAGTCGGGCCCGTGTCGCGGATCCGCGGGCGCGATCGCGCGTGGGCCGACCGAGCGATCATCGGGCTGATGATCACGACCGACCACGCCGGAGCGCGGCAGCAGGAAGGGATCGCGTGAGCGCCGAAAGCGACCTTCAGGCCCAGGTCGAGGCTCTAAGGCAATCGCTCCAGGAGGAGAGAGCCAGGAGCGCGCGCCTCGCGCAGGCGCTGACCGAGGCCCAGGGACAGCGGGCCGCGGCGAGCGAGATTCTCGGGATCATCTCCAGCTCGCCGTCGGACGTCCAGCCCACGTTCGACTCGATCGCTCGGAGCGCGACGCGTCTCTGCGAGGGACAGTTCTGCTTCGTCCTGCCGTTTGCCGATGGGCGTCTGCACTTCGGCGCCTGTTACGGGCTGTCTCCTGAGGGCCTGGCGGCGTTTCGGCGGGCGCTGCCGCGGCCGGCCGACGAAACCACCGCGTCCGGGCGCGCGATCGCTCATCGCGCCGTCTCGCACATCAAGGACGTGCGGACGGATCCCGCCTACGGGGTGGCCGACGTCGCTCAGGCGGTGACCTATCGAAGCCTCATCGCGGTCCCGATGCTTCGCGGCGGGGAGCCCATCGGGGCCATCACGGTCGCGCGCGCCGAGGCCGGTGGCTTCTCGGACAGCCAGATCGAGCTGCTCAAGATCTTCGCCGACCAGGCGGTCATCGCCGTCGGGAACGTGCGCCTTTTCACCGAGCTGGAGGATCGCAACAGCGAGCTACGGGTGGCGCTCGAGCAGCAAACTGCGACGGGCGAGGTGCTCAAGACGATCAGCCGTTCGGCCTTTGATCTCCAGCCGGTGCTGGCAACCCTCGTCGAGAACGCGACGCGACTGGCCGGCGCGGAGGCGGGGTTCCTGGCGCAGCTCGAGGACGGGGTGTTCCGGATTCCCGCCGAGTACAGGGTGGATCCCGAGTTCGACCAGTATTTGCGGCGGAACATTGTCCGGCCCGAGCGCGGTGCGCCCATCGGCCGGGCCGCGATCGAGCGCCGCACGGTTCATATCGTCGATGTGCTGGCCGATCCCGAGTTCACGTTGTATGAAGCACAGAAGGTCGGCGGCCAACGATCCGTTCTCGCCGTCCCGATGCTGCGGCAGGACGATCTGGTCGGCGTCTTCCTGGTGTACCGGACCGAGGTGCGCGCGTTCACCGACAAGCAGATCGACCTCGTGACCACCTTCGCCGACCAGGCGGTGATCGCGATCGAAAACGCCCGGCTGCTCCGTGAGCTGCAGGCCAAGAACACCAACTTGACCGAGGCGCTGGAGCAGCAGACGGCAACGAGCGAGATCCTCCGCGTGATCTCGTCCTCGCCCACCGACGTGCAGCCCGTGTTCGACGCCATCGCCCGCGAGGCCGTGCGGCTGTGCGGCGCGTCCTACAGCGTCGTCGGGCGGTACGACGGCGAGCTGATCCATCTCGCCGCGTACGAGCACGTCCGGCCGGAAGGAGTGCAAGCGATCAGGGAACGCTTCCCCCTTCGTCCGAGCCGGGGTACCACCACCGCCCGGGCGATTCTCGACGGTGCGGTCGTCCACGTGCCGGATGTGCTCGAAGACGCGGAGTACGACAGATCGATCGCGCGGGGCCTTCAAAACCGCAGCACGCTCGCGGTGCCGATGCTGCGCCACGGGGAGCCGATCGGCACGATCTCGGTCGGTCGGCTCGAGCCCCGTCCGTTCACCGACAAGCAGATCTCGCTCTTGCAGACCTTCGCCGACCAGGCGGTCATCGCCATCGAGAACACCCGTCTCTTCGCCGAGCTCCAGGCCCGCAACAGCGAGCTGCGGGTGGCGCTCGAGCAGCAGACGGCGACCAGCGAGCTCCTCAAGGTGATCGGGCGGTCCACGTTCGATCTGCAGCCGGTCTTCGAGACCCTAGCCGAGAACGCGGTGCGATTGTGCGAGGCCGAACGGGCCAGCATCTTTCGCTTCGACGGACATCTGCTCAGGGTGGTGGCCGGGCACAACGTGCCCGCCGAGAGCATGGCATTTCTCGAGCGCAATCCCATCGCGCCCGGACGCCACAGTGGCTCGGCGCGCGCCGCGCTCGAGCGACGCACGATCCACCTCCATGATGTCCAATGCGATCCCGAATACTCCTACGGGGTGGCACAGGTGGGCAGCGTTCGGACCGTCCTCGCGATTCCCATGCTCAAGGCGGACGAGCTGCTGGGGGTGATCGTGATCTTCCGAGAGGTGGTTCGGCCCTTCACCGACGGCCAGATCGCCCTGATGGAGACCTTCGCCGACCAGGCGGCCATCGCCATCGAGAACGCACGGCTGCTCACCGAGCTGCAGACGAGGAACGCGGACCTCACCGAGGCCCTCGAGCGAGAGACCGCCACCAGCGAGATCCTGCGCGTGATCTCGAGCTCGCCGACCGACATCCAGCCCGTGCTCGACGCCGTGGCCGAGAGCGCCGCCCGCCTGTGCCGGTCGTACGACTGTCAGATCTTCCGCCTGGAGGGCGACCGGCTCGTTCTCGTCGCGCATCACGGCTCCGTTCCCGGGGGCGCGATCGGCGAGTTCGCGCTGCCGGTCCGGCGAGGAACGATCGGGGGGCGGACGGTGCTGGAGGGCCGCACGATCCACGTCGCCGACCTCCAGACAGAGGCGGGTGAATTTCCCGAGGCGATGGCGCATGCCAGGCAGTTCGGCCTGCGAACGATGTTGAGCGCGCCGCTCGTCCGTGAAGGGACCGCGCTGGGTGTGATCCAGCTGTGCCGGACCGACGTCAGCCCGTTCACCGACCGACAGGCGGAGCTGCTCCAGACGTTCGCCGATCAGGCTGTCATCGCCATCGAGAACGTGCGTCTGTTCACCGAGCTGGAGGCGCGCAACCGCGAGCTGCGGGTCGCGCTCGAGCAGCAGACAGCGACCAGCGAGCTCCTGAAGGTGATCGGGCGATCCACGTTCGACCTGCAGCCGGTTTTCGACACGCTGGCCGAGAACGCGGTCCGCCTGTGCGACGCGGAGTATTCTTCCATCTGGCGGCTCCAGGGTGAGCAGTTACTGGCGGTCGCGACCTATGGTCTCAATCCCCGACGCAAAGCCTTCATCGAGCAGAATCCCATCTGGCCCGGGCGGACAAGTGCGGTGGCTCGCGCGGCAGCTTGGCACCGCACCGTCCACGTCCACGACGCGCAGGCCGATCCCGAATACACCTACGGCACGCATCTGGATCCGCTGCGTTCCGTCCTCGGTGTTCCCATGCTCCGGGCGAACGAGCTGCTCGGAGTGATCTTCATTCACCGACGGGAGGTACGGCCGTTCACCGATGGCGAGATCGCGCTGATCGAGACCTTCGCCGATCAAGCGGCCATCGCCATCGAGAACGCGCGGCTGCTGACCGAGCTCCAGACCAAGAACGCCGACCTGACCGACGCCCTGGGGCAGCAGACGGCGACCAGCGAGATTCTGAAAGTCATCAGCCAATCGCCGACCGATACCCAGCCGGTCTTCGACACGATCGCGGAGAGCGTCGTCAGATTGTGCAACGGCCGGCTGGCCGGTGTGTACCGATACGATGGAAGCCTGATTCACTTCGTCGCGCATCACAACTGGACCGCGGAAGGTCTCGAAGCGGCTCACGCGGTGTACCCGAGGCCTCCGAGCCGGGACACTCAGGTCGCCACGGCGATCCTGGATCGCGCCGTCGTCGAGGTGCGCGACTTCGAGAACGACCCGGAGGTCCCTCCACCATCGATTCCGATCGCCCGGGCTCTCGGCTATCGGAGCATTCTGGTGGTTCCCATGCTTCGCGAGGCGGCTCCCATCGGGGCCATCGCGGTCGCGCGGTCCGAGCCCAGCTCTTTCTCGGCCAAGCAGGTCGAGCTCCTGAAAACCTTCGCCGACCAGGCGGTCATTGCCATCGAGAACGTCCGCCTGTTCACCGAGCTGGAGACGCGTAACAGCGAGCTGCGTGTCGCGCTCGAGCAGCAGACGGCGACCAGCGAGCTGCTCAAGGTGATCGGGCGGTCGACGTTCGATCTCCAGCCGGTCTTCGACGCGCTGGCCGAGAACGCGGTGCGCCTGTGCGGCGCCGAACGCGCCCTCATCCGCCGCTTCGACGGCCAGGTGCTGCGCGTCGTCGCCGCCCACAATATCGCCCCGGAGCTCCGGGCGTTCGTCGAGCAGCATCCGATCACCCCGGGACGGGGTAGCACCACCGCGCGCGCCGCGCTCGAGCGACGCACGATCCACATCCACGACATCCAGAACGAGCCCGAGTACACATACGGGTTGCGGCAGATGGATCGCGTCCGCACCGTGCTCTCGATTCCCATGCTGAGAGCGGGTGAGCTGCTGGGCGTCATTGTCATCTACCGGCCGGAGGTGGATCCGTTCAGCGAGAGCCAGATCGCCCTCATGGAGACCTTTGCCGACCAGGCGGCCATCGCGATCGAAAACGCGCGGCTGTTGACCGAGCTCCAGGCCAAGAACACCTCGCTTGGCGAGGCGCTGGAGCAGCAGACGGCGACCAGCGAGAGCTTACGGGTGATCTCACAGTCGCCCACCGAGACGCAGCCGGTGTTCGAGGCCATCGTCGAGCGCGCGCTCCGTTTGAGCGAGGCGACCGCCGGAGCCGTCACGGTCTTCGACGGAGAACTGATTCACGTGGTGGCGAGCAATATCGCACCCGATTCGCCGATCCTCCGGGTTTTCCCCATGCGCCCCAGCCGCGGTGGCAGCATGGCCGCCCGCACGGTCTTCGAGCGGCGGATCATTCACGTGCCGGACGCCCTGGCCGAGCCCGACTACAACGTGTCGCAACAGGCCGCGGATTCCGGGTACCGGAGCGTCCTGTCGGTGCCGATGCTGCGAGAAGGCACCGTCCTCGGGACGATCACCGTCGGGCGTTCCAAGGCCGGGCCGTACTTGGACCGTCAGGTCGACCTGCTCCGCACCTTCGCCGACCAGGCGGTGATCGCGATACAGAAC
>Ga0187776_10001943_pt1 | contig 10467 bp, 9 predicted proteins | sample 0216_BV02_MP12_2_FD_132426 | JGI IMG/M metagenome (GOLD analysis project Ga0187776, IMG submission 132426) | Tropical peat soil microbial communities from peatlands in Department of Meta, Colombia - 0216_BV02_MP12_20_MG | ecosystem: Environmental > Terrestrial > Soil > Wetlands > Peat | place...
CGACATGATCAAGATTCTTGTTGGCACTAAGAGGGTCGAACTGTTATCCGGTGGCTTTTACGAGCCGATACTCTCGGTCTTGCCTGAGAAAGACAGAAGCCTGCAGATAGAGGAATTGTCCATGTTCATAAAAAAAAATCTGGGCTATACGCCGAAGGGCATCTGGCTCGCGGAGAGGATATGGGAGCCTCAGATGCCGAGATTTATCGCGAAGGCGAATATTGAATATCTCCCTGTCGACGATTACCATTTCACGTTGACCGGCCTCGAAGAAAAGGACCTGCTCGGTTACTACATTACGGAGGACGAGGGCCGCTCAGTGAGTGTCTTCCCCGGCAGTGAGAAATTGAGATATCTCATCCCCTTTAAGACCGTTGATGAGGTGATATCGTATCTGAGGGAAATCTCCGTGGGCGCTGAAAGCCCTCTGCTCACCATGGCGGACGATGGTGAGAAATTCGGGGTCTGGCCGGATACATATAAACACGTTTATGAGGGACGTTGGCTTGACACTTTTTTGACGGCGATAGAGAACAATTCCGACTGGATAGAAACGACAACATTCAGAGAATATCATTCAAAATTCAGGCCCCTGGGTCTGATCTATCTGCCGACTGCTTCGTACCGGGAAATGGGAGAGTGGGCTTTACCGTCCTCTGCAGGACGTGAATACGAATACGCACTGAGCGAACTCGAGAAAATGATCGGCGAAAAATCGAAGCGGCTCCTCAGGGGTGGGATATGGCGGTCGTTCATGGTAAAATATCCTGAGGCGAACCATATACATAAGAGGATGTTTATGGTAAGCGGCAAGGTCCATCGCGCCTGTGCAGTCAACGAGAAGAAAGGGCATGAGGCTCTCGCCGAACTCTGGAAAGGTCAGTGCAATGACGCTTACTGGCATGGAGTCTTTGGAGGACTTTACCTCCCTCATCTCAGGTCAGCCCTTTACAGACACCTGATCAGGGCTGAATCCCGGGCTGCGGCAATCCTCAAAGAATATCCGGCTATCGATCGATGCGACTTCGACCATGATGGATATGAAGATATCGTCGTCAGCACAAAACATTTTACCCTGACGGCTTCCGAAAAGGGCGGCTCTCTCACAGAAATCTCCCTTTACAGGCAGGCGGTGAATATCTGTGATACCCTATCGAGGAGACCCGAGGCATATCATGCAAAGATCACTGGTGCATCGAGTCCATCGAAACAGGGGATAAAAACCATCCATGACCGGCTGTCTGTGAAGGAAGAGAATCTTGCCGGCTATCTCATTTATGACGACTACAGAAGGTCTTCTCTCATCGATCACTTCCTCCCGGTATCTGCCGGCATCAGCGATCTCGCGTCCGGCCTGCATAGAGAGCTCGGCGACTTTGTCAGCGGAACATATGCCTTGAATTATACACCTAGGGGGAACGAAGTTACCCTTTCTTTATCGCGGGACGGAATGGTGCGCGGAAATAGGGTGAAGATTGAAAAGATAATCGGGTTGGCGGGGAAGAAGATTCATGTCGAATATCTCATCGATGGGAGATTTTCCGGCCTCTTTGCGATAGAGATGAACATGTCACTGCTTGGGTCGGCCCTCTCGGTGATACGGACCCTGGACAAGGAATTGACCGTGAGGAGCACAGCGGAGTATAACAGTATAAGAGAGTTTGGTCTCAGGGATTCATATTTAAATCTCGCTGTTGACTTTGAATTCAGCGAGAATATAAAACTCTGGCATTATCCTGTGGACACGGTCTCCCTTTCAGAAGAAGGTGTAGAAAGGGTTTACCAGGGCACTGCTTTCCTCTTCGTGAAGGAGATGGATTTGAAAGGAAGGGAAAAGGTGAAATTTTCGATACAGTTCGGAGAGAATGAAGAATGAAAAGAATTGCGTTTATCTTTTTTTCTTTTTGTATCATGATTGCTTCCGCGCATGGTGAAGAGGACCCGTTAACGAGACTGAAAGAGGATACCATGGCGTATTTCAAACCGGTGACAGGGACGGTGGTTAGTGTAGATGCGAATACTGTTACTATGACAATTGGAGAAAAGGATGCGGTCAAGCCCGGCATGAGGCTTAAAGTATTGAGAGAGGGAGAGCCGTTTATCCACCCTGTAACAAAGGAATTGTTGGGAAAAGTCGAATCAACGGTGGGGAAGGTAGAGGTAAAAGAAGTAGAAGCCGAATTGGCGAAGGGCGTTCTGGTCGAAGGCGGTGCCAAAGAAGGAGACAAGGTGAGGCTCTCGGATACGAAGATCAGGATGATCTTCTGCCAGGATAAAAATATCGATTGGTACCTTGCCGATGATTATTACAGAAAGCTGAAAGCGACGGGCAGGGTGGAGATGGTAGACACTGCTCTCGAAACGGGCGATGAGTCGAAGGTACTGGAAGAGGCGAGGAGACTCGGGGCTGAAGTAGCCCTTATCCTTACCGGGGGAGAAACCGACAAGGAGACCTTCCTGAGAGAGAGGCTCTACTGGGTTTCGGATGGTTCGAAATTTATTGATAAGGAAGCAAAGGTCGGCCCTGAATACTCTCAGGGGCTGAAATTCGGACAAGAGTATTTCGCTCCCAGGGTCGGGGAGGCCATCATGATGTTTGATCTGCCCTTCGGAGCTCAGCTCATGGCGATGGGCGACGTTTACGGAGACGGCAAGAGGGAAATCCTGCTCAGTTCAGGCAGGACTATCCGGATATACAGAACTGGCGTGGACCTGCAGCTCCTGGGGGAAATAAAAGGTTCCACAGCGGACGATTTTATCTGGCTCGACGCTATTGACTTAAACAAGAATGGAAAAGATGAAATTGTCGTTACCTCCATGAAAAATGGGGAAATCATCTCCTATATCTATGAATTTTCTGAATCAGGGTTCAAACTCGTGTGGCAGGGCAAATACTTTCTCAGGAAATTGGGCGAAGACCTTATTGCCCAGGCGTATTCTGGTTCAGAAGGATATGCAGGCGAGATCTTTAAAATGACCTGGAACGGAGAATATCATAGAGGCGAAAAAATTGTATTACCCAAGGGAATCAATATATATGATTTCGTTTACATCGAAGGTGATGCAAAAGAACCGTTTATTTTTGCCTATGACGACAGAGGGTTCCTGAATTTATACGACGAACGGGGGACAAGGGTGTGGAGGAGTAGTGCGGATACAGGGGGGTTTGAGACAACATTTAAGAAGAAGTCTCCCGGGATATTCAGGGATGCCGGAGAATGGGCAGTGAAAGACAGGCTTCTGGCAAGGCAGAAGGAAATCCTCGCGATCCAGAGGGTGCCCATTATAGCAATGGCAAAGGGGCTGGGGTACAAGAGTTCCCGCCTGAAGGATTACTGGTGGAACGGGTTTTCGATGGAAGAGGGCATCCTGATAGACGGTATTAAAGGGACTGTGCTCGATTATGCGCTCTCAGGCGACACCGTTGTGGTGCTTACGAGCCCCATTATGGGAATAAAGTTCAGCAACATCTTGAAGGGCGAAAATCCTCTCGGGACCGTATTATTTATCTATGCGGTCAAAGGAAGGTAAGACGGTGAATTTGTCAGGGAAAATGCCATCTCATATCGGGATTATCATGGACGGCAACGGGCGGTGGGCCCAGATCAGGGGCCTTCCCAGGATAGAAGGCCACCGGATCGGCGCAGAAAGGGCGAAGGAGGTCATAGAGGTCTCTGTCGAGCTCGGGATTAAATGTCTCACGCTCTACACATTTTCGACCGAAAACTGGCAGCGTCCTCAGTCTGAGGTTTCAACGCTGATGAGGCTGCTGGAAGTATATCTCAGAAGAGAGCTTTCTGGATTGATCGAGAAAGATATCGTATTTAAGGCGATAGGCGAGACATGGCAGCTTCCTGCCAATATACAGAGCCTTATCAGGGAAACCGAGGAAAAGACTGCTTTCAATAAGGGGATGACGCTGGTTACAGCCTTGAGTTACAGCGGCAGGAACGAAATTATCAGGGCTATAAAAAAGATCATGAATTCGGGAGTCAAACCTGAAGAACTGACGGAGACGATTTTCTCTTTCAACCTCGATACTGAGGGTCTTCCGCCCCCTGACCTTGTTATCAGGACGAGCGGCGAAAGGAGGCTGAGCAATTTTCTTTTGTGGCAGAGTGCTTATGCCGAACTCTATTTTACCGACACGCTGTGGCCTGATTTTGACAAGGAGGAGTTCATGCTTGCGATACAGGATTTTCAGGGCAGAGAACGCCGCTTCGGCGCTATCCCTGTGAGGTCGAATGCATCGTAGGCGGCTCGTCGTTGCATGCATCCTCGTGCCGATCTTCTATCTTTATGTTATGTATCTTCCGTCAAATTATTTCCTCTTTCTTCTTTCTTTTATCACGGCAGTCGGACTCGGAGAGTTCTATGACATGTTCGAGATAAGTGGCGTGTTGAAGTATGCCGGCATCTTCTGGGGCGTCGCACTCCTTGCGGTATTTTTTTTGACACGGATTTTTTTTACCGACGCATTACTTTTATCAGTTCTCACCATAATGGGTCTGAGGCTTTTTCTCAGAAGGGACCCGAGGTCGTCACGTGGCAGCGTGGCTGCTGCAGTTCTTGGACTGCTGTATATTCCGGGACTCCTCGTGTTCCAGCTCAGTCTTGTGCAGGCCGGTCCTGCATGGATCATTCTCCTCTACGCGTCGGTGTGGACCGCGGACAGCATGGCCTATTATATCGGGAAAGGCATTGGCAAGAAGAAATTATATGAGGAAGTCAGTCCCAATAAAACGATCGAGGGCGCCATGGGGTCACTCCTCGGGGGCGTTGTTGGATGCGCCATAATTAATGCAGCCGTCCTGCATCAAATATCGATTTATCAGACGATCATTCTCGGCGCTGCGGTGGGAGCTGCTACGATCGTGGGGGATCTTGTGGAGTCGATGTTCAAACGGGACGCAGGTATAAAGGATTCAGGCCGGATGATCCCCGGCCACGGCGGAGTTCTCGACAAAATCGACGGGATCACCTTTGCAGGGCCGGTATTTTACTGGCTGTGCCTGAGTTTCGGACTGTTAAAGTAGTCCCTGCGAAAGATAAAAAACACTTTATTTAGTATAATGGGATGATCATGAAAAGAGTGACGATCCTTGGTTCTACGGGCTCTATAGGCCGTAGCACCCTTGATGTATTGGCGAATAACAGAGAGGATTTCAGGGTTGTTGCCCTTGCCGCCGGCAGGAACATTGAACTCTTTGAAAAGCAGATAAAGGCATTCAAGCCTGAAGTCGTTGCGGTTGCCGATAAAGAAACCGCCGATGGCTTGCATAAGAGGATAAAGGGCGTCGAAATACTGTCGGGGGAGGAGGGCATAAACCGCGTCGCCTCCTATGAAAAATCAGACTTTGTCCTGTCATCCATAGTGGGTGCTGCCGGACTCATGCCCACTATTGCAGCTATCCGGGCGGGAAAGACGGTCGGTCTGGCGAACAAGGAAGCTCTCGTCATGGCGGGCGAGGTCGTGGTCGCGGAAGCAAAGAAAAATGGCGTCAAAATAGTCCCTGTTGACAGCGAACACAGTGCAGTTTTTCAATGCATCGGGACCTACGAAAAAAAAGAGATAAGAAGGATCATCCTTACCGCATCGGGAGGCCCATTCTTTAACAAAACAAGGAAAGAACTCGAAAAGATTACGGCGCAAGATGCGCTTAAGCATCCCAACTGGAGCATGGGCAAGAAGATAACCATAGATTCGGCAACACTCATGAACAAGGGGCTCGAGGTGATCGAGGCCTGCTGGCTCTTTGATATGTCTTCTGAGAAGATCGACGTCTTGATTCACCCACAGAGCATCGTTCACTCGATGGTTGAATTCAGGGACAGGAGTTTCCTGGCCCAGATGTCGGTGCCGGACATGAGGGGCCCTATCTCTTATGCTCTCTCATATCCGAAGAGGCTTGCCGATCCTATTCCCCCGCTCGAACTTGACAGGATAGAATCTTTGACTTTCAGAAAGGTCGACCATGAAACGTTCCCCTGCCTTTCCTTCGCCTATGAGGCGATAAAGGCCGCAGGTACGATGCCCTGTGTGCTCAACGCCTCGAACGAGGTTGCCGTCAACGCTTTTCTAAAGGGCAGAGTGGGATTCAACGATATACCTCTTATAATCAGAAAGACTATCGATAATCATACGGTCAGGCCGGCTTCGACTCTCGAGTGTGTTATCGATGCAGATACATGGGCCCGGGACGAGGCCGAAAAATACATCAAGGAGTTGACGAAATGACGATGCTCTATGCTGTGGTGCTCCTCGGAATCCTGATATTCGTTCACGAATCCGGACATTTCCTTTTTGCGAAACTCATGGGGGTGAAGGTTCTGAAATTTTCCCTGGGTTTCGGTCCGAAAGTTATTGGCAAGACGTATGGGGAAACGGAATATTGCATATCCGCTGTCCCGCTCGGAGGCTACGTAAAGATGCTGGGGGAGGAGCCCGGGGAGGAACTCCCCGAGGCCGAAAAATTCAGGGCTTATAGTTACCAGCCGGTATGGAAGAGATTTGTTATCGTCTTTTTCGGTCCCCTTTTCAATATCGCATTCGCTGCACTCATTTTTTTTCTGATTTTTATCAACGGCGTACCCTATCTGCTTCCTGAGATAGGGGAGGTGACCGCCCAATCTCCGGCCCTGCGGAAAGGACTAACGAAAGGCGACAGTATCGTCGAGATCGACGGCACTCCGATAAAAAGATGGGACGATATGACGACGATTATACATACGAGTCCCGGAAAAGCGATACGGGTGAAAATCAGGAGAGATTCATCCGTCTTCGACCTTGTCATCACGCCCGAAAAAAAGGTTGTCAAGGACGTTTTCGGGCAGAGCCAGGAGGTCGGTTTGATCGGGATAGCTCCATCGGGGAAGACCGGGATCGAACGCGAAAGTCTTGTCGAAGCTTGCGTGCTCTCGGTCAGGAGAACGTGGGACATTTCCGTCATCACTGTCTTATCGATCGTAAAACTTATTCAGCGCATAATCCCTGCTGAGACAATAGGCGGTCCGTTGCTGATTGTCGAGATGGCCGGCAAGCAGGCTTCACACGGCGCTATGAATTTCTTCACCTTCATGGGTGTCATCAGCATTAATCTTGGCGTACTGAATCTTCTGCCGATACCGATCCTCGACGGCGGGCACTTGATGTTCCTCGCCATCGAATTCGTAAGAAAGAAACCCATCAAGGAAAATGTCATTATGGTGGCCCAGAGACTGGGTCTCATGATCCTCGTCGCGCTCATGGTGTTTGCCCTTTATAACGATATCCTGCGGCTGATCACCGGTAAGATGCTGCCGTGATGAAACACGTGCTGAAGATAAAGATATATTATGAAGACACAGACTGCGGAGGTGTTGTTTACTACGCGAACTACCTCAGATACTTCGAACGCGCAAGAACCGAATTCCTCGAATCACGGGGAGTGAGCCTGAAGAAACTGATGGACGACGGGATCTATTTTGTCGTTGCGGAAGCTTCACTTAAATATCGTGCACCCGGAAGATACGGCGATGTCCTTGAGGTCGAAACGATTGTTGACAAGGCAGGCCCCGCATCAATCATTTTCGGCCACAGGGTCTTAAGTGAACAGACGGGTGAGGATCTCGTGGAAGCGACAGTGAAAATCGGCTGTGTGGGGAAGGATATGAGGCCCATGAGACTGAGACATGATATAATAAAATCGTTGGAGGTCTGATCAACGGCTGCCTGGACAGATGAATCTCATTTTTTGGCACAAGAATTCCTGCAACCTACGTTCGCCGATAAATGCAGTTGATTTCTGTAAGCGGGGACATGAATGCCTTCAAAGTCTTTTGATCTCGACATGATTTTATCGGATGCCATGCTGAAATTCTCAATGCTTGGTTGCATAATTATATGCACGTCAAGAATTACATCACGGCATGAATAAGGCGTCGCTGCAAACGACTTTTCAGTCATCCATATCCCCGCTAAATTCATTTCCCGGATTCATGGATTTTTTGTTATGAAACCTGCTTCTTTAAAGCGACAAACATCATCGGGCGGTGTGATCTATAGAGGGACAGGAAAGGATATCGAAGTTGCTCTCGTGTCTGTAAAGGACGGCAAGTTCTGGTGTCTTCCAAAGGGCCTTGTCGATAAAGGGGAAACGCCCGAGGTGACCGCTATGAGGGAAGTGAGGGAAGAATCGGGTTTATGCGGCAAGATAATCGATAAATTAGGCGACATAACATACTGGTACTATATTCAGGGTGAAAACACGAAATGCAGAAAAACGGTGCACTTCTATCTCATGGAATACATGAGCGGCAATACGGAAGATCATGATTGTGAAGTTGATGAGGCGAAGTGGTTCCCCATCGAGACCGCTCTTGAGAAGATAAGTTTTAGAGGTGACAGGTCGATCCTCGAAAAGGCAAAAGATAGGCTTATGGAATTGAAAGGTTGAGATGAAAAAAATCAGGGACAGGAAGAGCCTCAAAAAAGTGTGCGACAAGCTCAGGACTCACGGGAAAAAGATCGTCTTTACGAACGGGTGTTTCGACATACTCCATAAAGGCCATGTCAGATATCTCAAACAAGCAAAAAGGCTCGGTGACATTCTCATCATCGGCCTTAATTCGGACAGGTCCGTTTCGCACATAAAGCCGGGGAGACCTGTGAATTCCGAAAAAGACAGGGCAGAGGTACTCGCCGCTCTCTCCATGGTCGATTACATAACGATCTTCAGCGAGAAGACTCCTTACAAACTGATAAAATCTCTCGGTCCGGATGTCCTCGTCAAGGGCGGAGACTGGAAAAAAGAAGATATCGTCGGCTCGGATCTTGTAGAAGAGACTTACAGCCTGCCTTTTGTGAAGGGCGTTTCGACAACGGGAATTGTAGAGAAGATACGAAGATTGTCTCGATAGGATGTGGAAATCCTCTCCTTATTAAAGCATAATTTTCCTCATGGGGAACGTGAAAGCTGCCGGATTTACAATCTGAAGAGCTCATCGGCTGCCCTGTTTCTGGCCCTTGAACAGAAACCCTTTGTTGCTGTTGAAAGAGACGCTGCTGCTGCCGAGACCCTGACAAAAGACATCAACTTCTACAGGTCGATGCTCGCTGGAACTGCTGTATATTTCTTGCCTGACCGGAATGGGCCTGAATCTTCGGGTCTCAGGGCCCGGGTAATGAATCGATTGGAGGAATCCGATTCTCTCGTTACCTCGTCAAAAAATCTGAGAACCACACTTTGGGACAAAGAGTCACTTTGTTTAAAGACAGTTCTGATAAAGGCCGGCGGCCTTGTAACGAGAACGGAGTTCGAAGAGTCCCTTCTCGGTCTCGGTTACCGCAGAGCCGCGATGGTCGTCGAAAAAGGAGAGTTCAGCCGGAGGGAATGGATCCTCGACATCTTCCCGTCGACATCGGAAAACCCCCTCCGGATAGAATTCTTCGGTGATGAAATAGAAAAGGTCAAGCTCTTCGATGTTGAGACGCAGAGATCGAAAGAGGATGTCTCAGAGTTTCAGCTCCTTCCTGCAGATGAGCCTGAAGATGAAATGGATTTGTCTCACGTCTTGCCGGGAAAGATATTCCATTGCCTCTACCCTGCTCATGAAACCGACGAATTCCCCGAAAATACCGTGTATCTTTCGAGGTATTCATTTGAGACGGGCGGGACGGGCGAGGCGGACACCTCCTCTTTGGCAGGGGTGACGGCGGAAAAATCTCCGGCTCAGATACCGGTGGATGCGGGAATGCTTTCTATAAGCGGCCTCGGGATTCTTCCTGAAGAAAGAAAGGGGATAGAGGAACTCCCCGGAACAGTTCAGAGGCTTTCACAGAGACACAGGGCAGTCATGATAGCAGCGTCATCGGGACAATCTGAAAGACTTCAAGAATTATTCAGAGAAAAAGACATCATCGCGCCGGTTGTCGATGTTAGAGAGCTGATCGGTTTCGAAGGACGCATGTCTATCACAGTCGGCGAATTGTCGTCGGGCCTATTCCTCGAGGGACTCATCATACTCACCGAAAAAGAGATGTTCGGGGAGAGGCCTGCATTCAGGTCTCTCAGAAAATCAGTGGTATCTAATCTCCTGACATCAATAGACGATATAGCCGTGGGGGATTTTGTCGTACACAGGGACCACGGCATCGGAAGGTTCTCGGGGGTTGTCAGACAATATATTGACCGGGCCGAACTGGAACTGATGGCGATAGACTATGAGGACGGCCGCCTTTATATCCCTATCCAGAACATCCAGAATATTTCAAAATATCGTTCGGAAGAGGGGATCATTCCGAAGATCGACAGGCTCGGCGGAAAGACATGGCAGAAGAAAAAGGAACGGGTGCGGAAGAAAGTGCATGAGATGGCGGAGAGACTTTTGACCCTGTACGCAGGCAGACGAGTTGCCAGGGGCTTTTCGTTCAGCGCTGATACTGAACTCCACCGGGAGTTCGACAGCTTTTTTGCATACGAGGAGACC
>Ga0187776_10001944_pt1 | contig 10466 bp, 9 predicted proteins | sample 0216_BV02_MP12_2_FD_132426 | JGI IMG/M metagenome (GOLD analysis project Ga0187776, IMG submission 132426) | Tropical peat soil microbial communities from peatlands in Department of Meta, Colombia - 0216_BV02_MP12_20_MG | ecosystem: Environmental > Terrestrial > Soil > Wetlands > Peat | place...
CTGGAAGCGCAAGTGAACAGCTCGCATCACCAGGCGATTCGGGAACCGGGCCGCGGCCTGCGCGTCGTGGCGCGCGCGCCTGACGGAGTCATCGAAGCCGTCGAATGGACGGGCGACACCAATTGGGTGACGGGAGTGCAGTGGCATCCGGAACGGATGGCGGATGCGGAGTCGCTTGCGGGATCGGTGTTCCGCGAACTGGTTGCGGCGGCGCGGCGCGCGCCGGTGAAGACTTAAGAGATCGGCCCGGCATCACCCGGGTGGCAACCGGCTTCCGGATTTCTTTCCTGGTTCGAAGCCTGGATGGCGACAGGCAAATTCACCTCCTGGGGGAAGCATGATTTCACTGGCGGGCAAGGCGGCGCTTGTGACGGGCGGCTCACGGGGCATTGGAGCCGCGACGGTGAAACTCTTCGCGCAGGCGGGGGCCGACGTGGTCTTCAACTATCACCGCAACCGCGAAGCTGGTGCGCTGGTGGAGCAGGAAGCGAGAAAGCGCGGAACGCGCATCGAGTCGCTGAAAGCGGACGTCGCGAAAATGGCGGATGCCAGAAAGCTGGTGGAATTCACTCGCGAGCGCCTGGGACGCCTGGACATCGTCGTAGCCAACGCGGGCATCTGGAACGAGCAGGACACCGGGATTGAAAATCTCACCGAGCGCGAGTGGGACGAAATGGTGCGCGTGAATCTGAAGAGCGTCTATGCGGTGATTCATTTTGCGGTGCCGCACATGATCGCGCAGCGCAGCGGCCGGATCGTGGCCATCAGCTCCACGGCCGGGCAGCGTGGCGAGGCTTTTCATACCCATTACGGCGCGGCCAAGGGCGCAATCATCAGCTTCGTAAAGGGGCTGGCCACCGAGCTGGCGCGGCACAATATTCTGGTAAATTGCGTTGCGCCGGGGTGGGTGGACACGGATATGTCCGGCTCGGTGCTGCGGAACAAGAGCAAGCTGAAATGGGCGAGCGCTTCGATTCCGCTGAACCGCCCGGCGACCGCCGATGAAATCGCCGGGCCGATTCTGTTCGCGGCGTCCGATCTGGCAACCTTCATCACCGGTGAAGTGATCAATGTTAACGGAGGGGCAATCCTGTGCGGCTAATATGGCGTTTGATTTTTCTGGGAATTCTGATGATAGCGGCGCTGCTCGCCGGTTCGCCGCGGGCGGCCGCGCAAGGCTCGGACCAACTGATGCCGGACGAGAGTACCGCGAAGGCCAAGGAAATTCTGCACGAGGCTATTCAGGCGCTCGGCGGCACCGTGTACTTGAACGTACACGATGTGACCTGCACGCTGCGCTACAGCCAGTTCGGCCATTCGGGCGAGCTGAACGGCTTCGCCAAGCTGATTGATTACACCATTCCACCGAACAAGGACCGCACCGAAAACCTTCCCAAGCGCAATCAGATCGAAATCATGAACGGCGACAAGGGCTGGGTGCTCGACCTCGGCGGCGTCAGTGAAGCCACCGAAGTGGATATCGCCCAGTTTCAGGACAACATTCGCAAAGATATTGACAACATTCTGCGGCACCGCCTGAATGAACCGGGGATGATTTTGCGGTATGGCGGACCCGACGTGGTGGACTTGAAGGAAGCCGAGTGGGTGGAGCTGGTGGACAGCGAGAACCGCACGATTCGCATCGCCTTTGCCAAAGCCACGCACCTGCCCATCCGCAAGATCGTGCTCTCACGCGATGCCGGCACGCGCACGCGGTTCGACGAGGTCGAATACTATTCGAACTACCATCCCCTTAGCGGGATCGAGACGCCTTTCCAGATCACGCGCGAGCGCAACGGCATCAAGGTCTATCAGGCCTTCTTTGAAAGCTGCGAGTACAACACCAACCTCTCCGAGGCGCTCTTCACCAAGGAATCCCTCGAAGAGCGCTGGGCCAAGGTCGGGAAGAAGGACAAGAAGCACGACAAGAAACACGACTCATCGTCTTACTAGTCCCCCCGCAGACCTAGGCTGGCCTGCGGCTTGGGACGCAAACGCCGCCCTCAATTCCGGTGCCGGCCTGCCTCGAACCACTTCAGGCCGATTGCTGTTGAGGAGCCCCTCGATTCGCTGCTCATTCGGGCGTGGGTCACCTCGCGCATGTCCCGAGGTCGTCCTTCGAACCTCGCCTGCCGCCCCTGTCCGAAAGGACAGGGTGTACTGTGACTGGACCAAAAAGTTGTGGAGCTGTACTTCTTCTGTACCACGCCTTGCTTGATTTTGTGCTACCAAGGGACATGTCATCCGCCTCCCAAGAATTCCTTCCCACATGGCGTACTCCAGCCAAATCCTTGGTGCCCAGCGTCCGCCGGCCCCTGCTTCTTCGCTGTCCCTCCATCCATTCTCTTCGCTCTCAGTTCCTCCACGGCAGAGTGGTGTGGGGGAAATCTAGGATGGCAAGTTGGAGCAAATTAGAAAGTACGCAGTTTCAAATCGGGAAAGCTTTCGCAAACAAAGCTCGAAACAACTGCCTCTCATCGTTAGTCAGTGAATTTCTAATCGACAGTTGGGCGATTAGAAATCGGCGCAATTCCCGTGTTTTCAATCATTTGATTCTTTCTAATCGACAGTCCCAGCGGTGGGCGGCGATCACGGTTTTTAGCCGCTTTTCATTCGCCAGGCGGCACTCAGCCAGATGATCTGCTGGCGGACGGGGCGGCAAAACCACGGAGCCGAGGCGGCACTCCGCGGCAACATGTTCGAATCGGGTCACTGCGGAGTATAATCATCTGATGCCAATGATGCGAAAAAGTGATCCGATGCACGGCACGACGGTGCTGTGCGTGCGCCGCGACAATAAAGTGGTGCTGGCTGCCGACGGGCAGGTGACGCTCGGCGAAAGCGTGATCAAGCACAACGCCAAGAAGACGCGGCGCCTGTTCAACGACAAGATCCTGGCAGGTTTTGCCGGCAGCACCGCCGATTCGCTTTCGCTCTTCGCCCGCTTCGAGGGCAAATTGCAGGAGTTTCACGGAAATCTGGCGCGCGCGGCGGTGGAGCTGGCAAAGGAATGGCGCACGGACCGGTCGCTGCGCCACCTGGAAGCGCTGCTGATCGTGGCGGACGCGAAATCTACCTTCTTGCTTTCGGGCAACGGCGACGTGATCGAACCGGATGACGGCATCTGCGCGATCGGTTCGGGCGGCCCTTATGCGCTGGCGGCGGCGCGGGCGCTGGCGAAGTTCACCAAGCTGCCGGCAAAGGACATCGCCCAGGAAGCGATGCGCCTGGCCAGCGAAATTTGCATTTTCACCAACGCCAATTTCAGCATCGAAGAATTATGACGGAGAGGCCGGAGAAAGACATGGTGATCTATTTGTCCGGAGAGTCGCAGGCAGCGGAACCCGAGCCGCTTCCCTCGTTTGACGAGCTGACGCCGCGGGAAATCGTCGTGGAGCTCGACAAGTATATTGTCGGGCAGAATGCGGCGAAGAAGGCGGTGGCGATCGCGCTGCGCAACCGGGTCCGCCGGCAGAAGCTTCAACCGGAGCTGGCCGAGGAAATCCTTCCGAAAAATATCCTGATGATCGGGCCGACCGGCGTGGGCAAGACGGAAATCGCGCGTCGGCTGGCGAGGCTGGCGGGATGCCCGTTTGTGAAAGTCGAGGCGTCGAAGTACACCGAAGTGGGGTACGTAGGGCGCGACGTGGAATCGATGGTGCGCGATTTGGTGGAGACGTCCATCGACATGGTGCGCGAAGAAAAGCTCGATGAAGTGGCCGAGCGCGCCGAGCAGTCCGCTGAGGAGCGGCTGCTGGATTTACTGCTGCCGTCGTCGCCGATGCCCGCGGATGCAAATACAGCCACCGAAGCCGCGCGGCGCGAACAGATCCAGCGCACGCGCGACAAGCTCCGCGCGCAGCTTCGCGAAGGGAAACTGGACCAGCGGCTGGTGGAAGTGGAGGTCCGCGAGCGCGCCATGCCCTCGTTTGAAATCATCACCAACCAAGGCGTGGAGGAGATGGATATCAACGTCAAGGACATGCTCTCCGGCTTCTTCGGCCAGCAAAAGAAGAAACGGAAAATGACCGTGGCCGAAGCGTTCGATTACCTGATCCAGGAGGAAGAGAGCCGACTGATTGACATGGACCAGGTGACGCGCATTGCCGTGGACCGCGTCGAGCAGATGGGAATCCTGTTCATCGACGAGATCGACAAGATTGCGGGACGCGAGACGGGCCACGGCCCCGACGTGTCACGCGAAGGCGTGCAGCGAGACATTCTTCCGATCGTGGAAGGCACAACCGTCAACACGCGTTACGGGATGGTGCGCACCGAGCACATTCTGTTCATTGCCGCCGGCGCGTTCCACACCACGAAGCCTTCGGACCTGATTCCTGAGCTGCAAGGGCGCTTCCCGATCCGTGTAGAACTGAGCTCGCTCTCAGAAGCGGATTTTATCCGCATCCTGACGGAGCCGAAGAATGCCCTCATCAAGCAGTACACCGCTTTGCTCGACACTGAAGGGTTGAAGCTTTCTTTTACCGAGGATTCCGTCGCCACAATCGCGAAATATGCAGCAAAGGTGAACGAGCACACCGAAAACATCGGGGCGCGCCGGCTGCACACGATTCTGGAGAAGGTTCTGGAGGAAATTTCATTTGAAGCGCCGGAAATGAAAAAGAAGACGGTGAAAGTGGATGCCGCCTACGTTCAGAAACAGCTTGCGAACATCGTGAAGGATCAGGACCTCAGCCGCTACATCCTGTAGACCGCTCAAAATGACAAACCGAATCGGGGCACAAGCGGCGGCGCCGCCAAACCGTCCAACGGACTCCGAGTCTCTACAGTTCCCGCTCTTCTTTTTCCTGATTTTGATCCTTGCGGGCGGCTGCGCTGCGCCTGCGGAACCAATCGAACGGAAGACTCCTGTTCTGGAAGCGGTTACGGATCTCGCTGCAACTCAAAGCGGTGATGAGGTTCTCCTCACATTTACTTTGCCAAGGCAGACCGTCGATCGCCGTCCGTTGAAGCAGGTTCCTTCCATCGAAATCTACCGCCTGATTCGGCCTGCAATGGTCGGCGCAACCGCGGGCCCTGGTTCACAGACGTCACTGACACTTCTCGCCACCATCCCTTCTGCCATGGTGGATCAATATGTGGAGCGAGGTCACATTCGCTACGAGGATTCGCTGAAGGTTGAAGATTTTCCAGCAAGCGGAGAGGCGAGCGCGGAGTACACGGTTCGAACGCGGGTGTCGCCGAAGAAGGAGTCGGCGGATTCCAATCCGGCCACCCTGAATATCTATCCGCCGCCTGAACCGGTTTCGGATTTAAAGGGTGAGATGACGCACGCCGGCCTGGCGCTCACATGGACTGCGCCACAAAAGAATCTGCTCAGCCAACCGGTGACAATCGCGAAATATCATATCTATCGCGCGGAACTGACTCCCGGAGAAACCAGCGAGATGAATGCCGCCAAGAATCCGGGAATGAAAGCTCCTGCTGTGCAGATCGGAGAGAGCAGCTCGACGACCTATCGCGATATGCAGACCCAGACGGGAACGACCAACACATATTCCGTGAGGAGCGTCGTGCAACACGGTGCCGAGATGCTCGAATCCGCGAATTCGAACTGGGCGGTGGTGACAACTAAACCAGCAGTCCCCCCTGCCGCGCCGCAAGGCCTGGTGGTGGTGTTCGTACCCGCCATTGGTGAAGCACCCGCGCACGTCGAGCTTTCCTGGGCCATCAATCCTGAAACCGATATTGCGGGATACTACGTCTATCGAAGTGAGCAGGAGCAGACTTCCGGCACCCGCTTGAATCCGGAATTGTTGCTTACTCCTGCGTTTCGCGATATGAATGCGGTACCCGGTCGCCGTTATCTTTACACAGTGACTGCTGTGGACCGCTCTGGCAATGAAAGTCAGGCCAGCGCGGCAGTGGCGGGTGGAGTGCCGAACGAACACGGGCCGACGCCATGATGGACCACTCTGGAACCGATCAGCCAGCTTCTTCAAGTCCCAGGCAGGCAACTTTGTACACGGGGGTGTACACCGGCGCTTTGCTGGTAGTCGTAATGATCGGATCGCTCGTCGCCGCCAACCGGATTCCCGGCCTGGAGCGGTTTGCACTGGAGAGAAACGCAGCCTCCTACGGACTGTTCGTCATGTTCATGCTGATTCCGGTGTGCCGCTTCCTGAATCGCCCGGCTCAGATGTTCACATCGGCGATGATCGGATGGGTGATGTTCGTCGCGGCGTACAATCTTGCCGGGATATTTTTTCAGAATTTGTTCGATGCCCTGCGCCACACGCCGTTCGTCGCTCTGATCGAAGGAGCCGTAGCGTACGGCGTCTTTGCAGTGGGGTCCTGGGTGGGAGCCATGATCCTTCACGCGCGCAATCATCCGATCCTTCCCCGCCGGCGGCGCACCGACGACATCGCACCGCACCACCAATGAAACTCTGCCGCTTTCAACCCCTGGAATTCTCCGTCAAGGACGTGAGCCGTTCGGCGCGCGCAGTTCATCCCGAGCCTCGCGGTGGAATCATTGAAGACGGAAAAGTACACGAAATTCTGGGTGAGCTCTGGGAAGGGCGTGAGCGGACGGGCCGCTCCTGGCCGCTCGAAGCCGTGAAACTATTGCCGCCATCGGCGCCGAGCAAAGTCGTTTGCGTGGGCAAGAACTACGTGGACCACGCCGCGGAAATGGGGGGGCCGCCTCCGAAAGAGCCGATCCTTTTCCTCAAGCCGCCTTCCGCAATTGTGGCGCCCGAAGACCCCGTAATCCTGCCGCGCATATCTCACCGCGTGGATTACGAAGGCGAAATCGCGGTGGTGATGGGCCGGCGGTGCCGCCACGTGCACGCCGGAGAGGACACCCGCCCCTATGTTTTGGGATACACGTGTTTGAATGACGTGACGGCGCGGGATCTGCAGAAGCTCGACGGCCAATGGACGCGCGGGAAAAGCTTCGACACGTTCTGCCCATTCGGGCCTGTCATAGAGACGGAGCCGCCTAAGGCCGATACGAAAATAGAGACTTTCGTCAACGGAGTCAGGAAACAATCAGCGCGCGTCGCGGAAATGATATTTTCCATTGATGTTATAATTCGATTTGTCGCGCAGGTGATGACTCTCGAGCCCGGCGATGTGGTCGCCACGGGGACGCCAGCCGGAATTGGGCCAGTGGCGAGCGGCGACGTGATGGAAGTAAGTATCAGCGGGATCGGAACTCTGCGAAATCCGGTGGTCGGGTCAGCGGACAGTCCCGATGAATGAACATCCCCGCTGGACAACCGAGATCGGCAACACAGTGGTGAACTCATGAAATTTTTCCTCGATACAGCGAACCTCGATGAAATCCGGCAGGCAGCGTCATTTGGAATCCTCGATGGAGTGACGACGAATCCCACGCTGGCGGCCAAGGAAAAGAAGCCTTTCCGCGTGCTGATCCTGGAGATTTGCGAGATCGTCAAAGGCGGCGTGGTGAACGCGGAAGTTGTCTCAACCGACCTCGAGGGAATGCTGCGCGAGGCGCATGAAGTGGTGTCATGGCACCCCAATGTTGTGGCGAAAATCCCCATGACCCCGGACGGCGTGCGCGCTTTGAGCGTGCTCTCGCGCGAAGGCGTGCGTGTGAATATCACACTGGTATTTTCACCTTCGCAGGCGTTGATCGTGGCAAAAGCCGGCGCGTATTTCGTCAGCCCGTTCCTCGGGCGCCTGGATGATATTTCGATTGACGGCCTGGCCCTGCTGCGCGAAATCCTGGAAATTTATCGCGCTTATAATTTCAAGACGCAGGTGCTGGCCGCAAGCCTGCGCCACCCATTGCATGTGGTGGAAGCGGCGAAGATGGGTGCGCATATCGGCACCATGCCGTTCAAGGTCTTTGAACAGCTTTTTAAGCATCCGCTGACGGATCGCGGACTGGAAGCATTCCTGAAAGATTGGGAGAAGGCGCGCGAAACTCTCGGGGACATCAGCGAGACGGCGGTGGCGCGCAAGAGCGGGCGTTGAAAGAACTCTTCGCGGATTGGCACAACTGGCTACCGGTGGCCGGACTCGCCGCGCTGCTGATTGCCGGTATTGTTTACTGGCTTCGCCGGAAACCGGAAGACGCGGCCGATATCGAGCGCCAGCGCCGGGCGTACCTCAATCGCGTCGGGCGGATCGTCGAAGGACAGGTGCTCGAGGTAGTCGATCAAGCTCACGAGTCTCGCGACGCGAAACGCGCTGGTTTGTTCGGCAAACGCTCGCCGGCTGGCTCACTGAACAGCCACCAAAAGCTCCTCTACTATACCTATTCAATTTCCGGCGTGACCTACGAGACCGCCCAGGACATCACCGGCCTTGAGGAACAGGCGCATCTCGGAAGGGTAATCGCAGGGCAACCTGCCAGCGTTAAATACGATCCTTCGAATCCGAGCAATTCCATTCTGCTGGCGGACGACTGGTCGGGCCTGCACTGACAAGAGACCGTGACAAACCTCCCCGAAATGTTCTCTTGCGAACTCTGCGAAATTGAGGCCCACGAAGGCACCAATCACGCCTCACGAAAATGGTCCCGAACGCGTCTAACTCCAAACGCATGCTGGAAACCTCTCCGGTGGTACACTTTCGGTCTTTTGGAGGAGCGAATTGACACGTCTTCGTGCATTTGCCGCGGCGGTGGCAGTGATTTGCCTTGCAGGGGTTGGAGCGCCGGTCCCCGCGCCTGCCCAGCAGGTGGCGGCGCCGATTGAACCGGAGCTCTACTCCGGGATGCGCTGGCGGCTGGTGGGGCCGCACCGCGGGGGGCGCGTGTCTGCCGTAGCCGGAATCCCAGGCGACGCCGCCACGTTTTACATGGGCACTCCCGGCGGAGGAATCTGGAAGACGACGGACAGCGGAGATGTTTGGAGGCCTATCTTTGACCAAGAACATGTGGCCTCGATCGGCGCGATTGCGATTGCTCCCTCGAATTCTTCACTCATCTTTGCGGGTACCGGCGAACAGACCCCTGGAAATGGAGTGTACCGCTCCAGTGATGCAGGAGCGACTTGGACGAATATTGGGCTTCAGTCCACTCGCTACATCAACACGATCATCATTGACCCGCGCGATCCCAACGTCTTGGTCGTTGGAGTCATCGGACACCCCATCTTGGGGATCGCTCCGCCGGGCCCGGACCGCGGAGTGTTTAAGACAACCGATGGCGGCAAGACCTGGACAAAGACGCTCTATCGCGACGAGGTCGCGGGAGTCTCGGATTTGTGCGTGGACCCTGGCAATCCCCGAGTGATGTATGCAGCGATGTGGCGTCCGCGCGATTTTCGCACGGAGCGCGAAGCTCCGAATTCGCAGGACGCCTGGCTCTATAAATCCACCGATGAGGGCAGTACCTGGAAGGAATTGCCCTCGACCGGCATGCCTACGGGAGGATGGGACCGCACCGGTGTGGCAGTGGCGCCAGGAACCAAAGGCCAGCGTGTCTTCGCCATTACAGGGGCGGGCCTTTACCGTTCGGATGATGGCGGACTCAACTGGCGGCAAATCACGAAGGATCCGCGCATCGTGGGGAACCTCTATTTCGGCCGCGTATTTGTGGACCCGCGCAATGCCGACGTCGTGTACGTGATGCAGACTTCGCTCTACCGCTCAACCGACGGCGGGCAAACCTTCCTGGCCTTCAAAGGCGCGCCCGGCGGAGACGACTATCATGTGATGTGGATTGATCCGCAGAATTCGCAGCGGATGATCCTGGGGGTGGATCAGGGCGCCGTCATTACGCACAATGGCGGTCAAACCTGGAGTTCCTGGTTCAACCAGTCGACCGGCCAGTTTTATCATGCCTTCACCGACAACCAGTTTCCCTACGTCGTATATGCCCCTCAACAGGACAGCGGCACGGTGGCCATATCAAGCCGCAGCGATTATGGCTCGATCACCTATCGCGACTGGTACTCCATCGCCGGTTTCGAGTACTCCTTCATCGCGCCGGATCCATTGAATCCGAATATCACTTATTCAGGCGGGTGGTACGGGAGCGTTCTTCGCTTCGATAAAATCACCGGCCAATTCACTCATGTCTTCATTCGCAGTGAAAGATATCGATCCGCCACCATGACGCCGGTGGTCTTCTCCCCTCTGGATTCTCATACCCTTTACATGGGGACACAGTACGTGATGAAGACCACAGATGAGGGCAGGAGTTGGAAAGAAATCAGCCCGGACTTGACGGTGCGGCCCAAGAAACCCGCCGAAGAGGACCAGAAACCCACGAGTGGTTTCGGATCACAGCCCAATCAGAAGAGCAATCTTCATGCAGGGTTAATGGACGTCCGATTTTCTACCGAAGACCGCTCTCGCGCGGAAGAGTATGACCGCGGCGAGGAACATGAAAAAGGCGAAGAAAACGAGCAAGCGCGGAAGCGAGGTGGGGCGATTTCCGTCATCTCGCCTTCACCACTGCAGGCCAGTGTAATTTGGGCGGGAACGAACAACGGGCTGATCCAGCGGACGCAGGACGGCGCGGC
>Ga0187776_10001946_pt1 | contig 10461 bp, 10 predicted proteins | sample 0216_BV02_MP12_2_FD_132426 | JGI IMG/M metagenome (GOLD analysis project Ga0187776, IMG submission 132426) | Tropical peat soil microbial communities from peatlands in Department of Meta, Colombia - 0216_BV02_MP12_20_MG | ecosystem: Environmental > Terrestrial > Soil > Wetlands > Peat | place...
CGTCATTGTCGGCAGCTTTCTCAATGTCTGCATCCACCGTTTGCCGCGTCATGAGTGGATTATCTGGCCTGGCTCCCATTGCCCTTCCTGTGGAAAACCGATCGCGTGGTACGACAATATTCCCCTCATCAGCTATCTTCTCCTCCTAGGTCGGTGTCGCTCTTGCAGAGCGCCGATCTCGCTTCGCTATCCAATTGTAGAGGCGGCTAATGCAGCAGGATATCTCGCCATTTTGTGGCACTTTGGCCTCAATGGAACGTCGGTACTCTATGCCGGCCTCTACTCCGCGCTGATCGTTGTGACCGGGACCGATCTCTCCCATAAGATCATTCCCAACGTGATCACCTACCCGGGGATTGTCATCGGATTGCTTGGAGCTGTAACAGTCCTTCCTGTAGGTATCGTGAATTCGTTGCTCGGAATGGCCGTAGGCGGAGGACTGCTGTGGGTTTTGGCCTGGGCGAGCCCGTATGTGTTTGGAAAAGAAGGGATGGGAGGTGGTGATATTAAGTTGCTCGCGATGATCGGGGCATTCCTCGGATGGAAGCCCGCGCTTCTGACCATCATGATCGGCTCGCTGATCGGATCCGTCATAGGCATCGGCTTGATGGCCGCCCGGATTATCAAACGGGACGAACACATTCCATTTGGGCCGTTCCTCGTAATCGGTGCCGTGCTGTCCATGTTCTTTGCCCAACCGCTTCTAGCCTGGTACCAGGGACTATTCAACACTGGATACTAGACGCTTCCCATCCATCGCGTAGTCTCCTGTATCTCTTTCGATGAACCGCTGTATCTTAATTGGAAAAAGAAATAGCGCGTTCACCTGTCTCTCAGTGAGTCCCCGCGAATAGATCCACACCTCCGTTAACCCGTTTTATCCCAATAAAGTGCCAAGAATCTGACAGGAAGGCTTGTGCGTGTTCCTGTCGAATCTTTACGCCCTGGGACTTAACTTGTGAGGCACAGCTCTTGGATTCGCCTCAATCATCTGGCGCGATCATTCTCGAACTTTTCAGTGTATCGAAATGGAAGTATTTGTGGATGAGCAGGGGAAAAGCTTGACGGAGACACTTGTTGTCTTGGCCGTGATTGGCCTCATGGCAGGCCTAGCCGGTCCGAGCTTTGTTGGGATGATAGCCCGGGTCGAGGTGCGAAGTGCAGCATCTGAAATTGCTTCTGAATTGAGACTGGCCAGGCAACTGGCAATGGCCCGGCGTGAGCGCCTCCGTGTCGTCTTCGATGGAACGTCTCGAACAATAACACTACAGCGTGCCGATGCGGAAGGCGTGCTGGATGTCTATCGCTATAGCAATAAGGGAATTGTGGTTGACGAACCGAGCGCCGGCCCGGAAGTGCTCTTTCATCCTACTGGGCGATCGGCGACGGCGACGACGATTGTAGTACGGGATAAACAGGGGCGTGTCACGAAACTCACGCTAAGCCTCACGGGAAGAGTTGCGTTCTCATGATAACCAACCACGGGCGACGATCACAGGAAGGATTCACCTTCGCTGAGGTGATGGTGGCAATGGCCATCACCTCGGTCTCGCTCGTGGGGGCCATAGCAACCTTTCATGTTGCGGAGCAACAGTTTCGTCAGGGGACTTTAGCGAGCCGTGCCTTCGCACTGGCGGAGTCGAGAATTGAAGCAAAACGGTCGGCTCGATGGGATCGACTTCTCATCGATGATCTCAATCACGATGGTCAGTCGTATCTGATAATGCGGGATGATGGCGAAGGAGACGATGCCCGCGCCGGGGATGGGGTGTACTCAGGCAGTTGGGATGACAATGGTATTCATTTGAGGTGGACTGTTACGTTCAGCCGGCCAGGTGCCTTGTCAGCCTCAGGATCGGTTCTGCTCGAAGCGATTGCCTCCTATATGACCGATCGAGGACCACGGGAAGTCCGAATCGGCACGTTACGGGCCAATCCGACGTTCGTCGGCCTCAACTAACAGACGGAATTACCAAAACGAAAGCCCGTGTATGAGCAGCAGGAGACCATACACAAAATCTCATGCGACCACCGAAGCCGGGACCAGCATGGCCGAACTCATAATGGCAATGACGGCCGGACTAATTGTTCTTGGGGTGACACTTCAAGTCATGACGTATTTTCAACAACACTATTTGGAGCAGCAAGAGAGTGTTGCGCGCCACCAAGATCTTCGCCTGGCACTCGATCTGTTGGAGCAAGAGCTTCGCATTGGTGGGTTGGGGTCGATCTCGATCGCTGCTCCGGATGAATTGCAGTTCCAGGGGAACATCCATGGTCTTGCCACAACCGTGACGGCGACTTCGACAATTGCTCAGACCATACTCCCGGTCGAAGACGGGCGCGGCTGGGCGGCCGGAAAAACCGTGCTGCTCTGCGTTGTCGAACCGTGCGAGACTCTGACGCTCGCGCGAGATGGGCAGCGATTTCTTCTCACCGTCATCGATCCACTGACACGTACGGTTCCCGTCGGATCATCTGTCTCCATGATAAATCGAGTGCGGTACTACACGCGCCGAAACGACCAGGGCTTCAGACAACTGATGCGGATGGTTGATGGTGGAGCCAGTGTCCTCTCTGATGACATCCAAGCCGTGCGGTTTTCCTACTGGGATGAACGGGGCCAGATGACGACCAGTCTGCAACAGATCACACGTGTAGTGGTTGATGTGATGATTCGGCGTGAGATGCTTCGGTTTGTTCGAGACATCGGCGTACGGACATAGCGACATTGGGAGTTCAGTGGGGGAGGGACCATGAGGAAGTCAAATGGGCCATGTCGAGTTGAAGAGAGAGGTCATGTCTTGCTGGCTGCCCTCGCGCTTGTATTGATCCTCTCGCTCTTGGGGATGACGTCGCTCTACCTTGCGAGCCAAGACGCGATGGGAGTCAGCGCAATGAGGGGCGAAAAAATAGCACAACGAGCTGCGGATGCTGCGGCTGAAGTCGTCGTAAGTTGGTTCCACGATCCGTCAGCTGCTCCCCAAACCGTCGCTGCGGTGCTGGCAAAACAACTGGGCGACGACATCAACGGGCCGTCGTTTTTCGATGTAGCTGGCCGATCCCAATTCAAAGGAACGGTTGATCGCCCGGACCTTCTGCTTGACTCGGCCAATCCGGCTGATGACCGCGTCCTCAATGAGCCTCAACCAGGGCATGCCCCTTCATTGCGCGGGCTCGGTCGGATTTTGAGGCTTAAAGTCTATGGGCCGATTCGCCAGGGCCTGCTCTGCACTATGGATGTGACAGCAGCGACGACAGGTCAGCCGTCGGTTGCACGAACGGTTCAAGTCCAGTTAGGAGCCATCACCATTCCCGCGATGCGTGCAGCTGTCCAAGTGGGGCATGCGTTGGGAACCGTCCAATCAGGAGGTGAATCCCCGATTCTTGTGCATTGGGGCGATCATCGAGTTGTAGGCGACCTAACAGTTCGTCGAGTCGAGGACTTGGTGCTCAAGAGTACAACTGCATCAGTGACCGGCCTTCCCTATGACTCACTCCGACAAGAAGAGGATCGATGGGCGGAATATCACATCGGCGGAAACGTCGTGGTGACAAATCCACCGCCGGGGCAGGGAATGAATCCTCCGGTTTCTCTCAACGTGCATGTGCGACAGTATCCGACACCTGGTGTTCGACTCGATCAGTGGGACTATGAACAGGTCAAGAACATCGCGAGACAGGTCGGAACCTACTATCGGCTTGACCGTCAAGGACGGCTCCATCCCGATGGCGCCGATGCGCTGGACGAGGGATTTCTTCCTTCGGATGTGCTGACTTCAGATGCAGTCGGGGACCATCGTGGCCTCGTGTTTATCGACACCCTTGACGGAGAAGCGCCGCGAGCCGACAACCTCGGCACCCTTGCGCTCGAAACCCAGTATGTCGAAGGCCTCCTTGTTGTGCAAGGCCACGTAGTTGTCAGACCACAAGGCATAGGGCAGTCGGTGCCGGTCCTCAGCCCTCCTGAGGAAGGTCGTTCGTCGCTGGGGACCCGGATCCCAGTCCAATTGACCGGTATCAATCTTAACGGTGTATTGATCGCTGCAGGTACGATCACCTTCCAACAATCCATGAGGATTTTTGGGGGACTGCTGACTAACGACACAATACGGGCAAGTGGAACAAATGTGAAAGTTGAGATCTGGTACAACGCGGATTTGGCGCAGGGGCTCCATAGGGGGCTACCGGTGGTCTATCGGGCGCCAGGAACGTGGCAGATGAAATACTGAGGATGTCTCCTGACCGCAGGGGCGAAAGGCCAGACTCTTGTCGGCGAAGGCAATCCAGCAGAAAATCGAACAGAATGTTCTTGATACGCTGGTCTACCGTGGAATTATCACACAGGCCGATATGACGGCAGCGGTGGAGGAAGCGCATGAGCAGGGGCTTGATCTCGAAGGTATACTTTTAGACCAGCATTGTGTGCCCAAAGACGCGCTCGGTACAGCCTTGAGCGATTTCTATCAATGCCCCTACCTGCCATTCGACGAACGGACCATCATTGATGCGGACTTGTTGAAACCGCTCAATGTGGATTACTTGCGAAAGAACGCCTGGATTCCGATTGCCCGTCGCGGGTCTCTCGTCGATGTACTCACCAATGATCCTCACGACCTCGACAAGGGCTGGGATGTGCGTCGTGCCTTTCCCGGACTGACGATCCGCTATGCCGTCGGGTTACGCCGAGACATCGAACAGTTTCTTCTCATGGCAACGGGGCAGACCACTACATCGTCCATCGGTGCAATTCTTGGGGAATTGGTCAACGAGATTCGCGTCGAGAACCGGAACGAAGGAAGTTTCAGCGCCATCGACGAGAACGATTCGGCGATTGTCCGACTGGTCAATCATATTATTATGGAAGCAGATCGGGTCGGTGCATCGGATATTCACATTGAGCCGTATGCCGATCGAAAAGAGACTACAGTTCGTTTCCGCGTCGATGGAACCTGTTTTGCCTATATGCAGATTCCAGCTGCATATCGCCGCGCAGTGGTGTCCCGCCTCAAGATCATGGCCAATTTGGATATTGCTGAACGACGCAAGCCCCAAGATGGCAAGATTCGATATAGATTGTCGAAAGATCGAGAGATCGAACTACGCGTCGCGACACTGCCAACGACAGCGTCTGATGAAGATGCCGTCCTGCGGTTGCTGACTGCCAAAGAACCGATGGTGTTGGATTCGATGGAGATTGGGCCCGGGACGTTGCACGCCATCAAGGCCATGGCGGAAAAACCACACGGAATGATCTTATGTGTCGGGCCGACCGGATCCGGAAAGACCACAACGCTCCATGCCATTCTGAAACATATCAATTCAGACGAACGAAAGATCTGGACTGCCGAAGACCCGATCGAAATCACGCAGGATGGTTTACGCCAAGTTCAAGTTCACCCCAAAATCGGACTCACGTTCGCAGCAGCACTGAGAGCCTTCTTACGGGCTGACCCGGACGTCATCATGATCGGCGAGATGCGGGATAGGGAAACTTCCGATATTGCGATCGAGGCCTCACTGACAGGTCATTTGGTGCTGAGTACACTTCACACCAACAGCGCCGTTGAAACGGTGGTGCGGCTTCTGGATCTGGGATGCGACTCGTTCAACTTTGCCGATGCAATTTTGGGAGTCCTGGCTCAGCGGCTCTGCAAACGCCTCTGTGTCCATTGCAAGGAGGCCTATCATCCAACACCACAAGAATATGACGAGTTAGTTCAAGGATACGGAGTTTTGGGGTGGGACCGACTGGTCGTCACCTATACCGAGGACTTGACCCTCTATAAAGGGAAAGGTTGTGAAGCGTGCAACAAAACAGGGTTCAAAGGGCGGGTGCCCTTGCATGAATTATTGCGAGGCACGGAAGATGTAAAAAACTTCATCCAGTCGAAGACAAGCTTGGCTAGTTTACGGGAACTGGCGATGAAAGAGGGGATGATAACACTCATACAGGATGGCATACAGAAAACCCTGCAGGGGATGACAACCTATCGCCAGGTTCGGGCTGTTGCTATGAAGTAGGTTCCTTCCTGAGTCTTTTCGCGGCTGATCTTCAACCCCTTTCATGCCTCCGTACCTCCTCAGTTTTCGGAACACCTGAGTATCAGTTATAGATAATATATATGGTAGATCAGCTTCCTATTCGTAGATTGGCATCCTCGCCATTCAGACACGGCTAACCCTCCCTCTTCCCGGAGAAAGCATCTCGATCTTACTTTCGTGGTCCTGCAGCAGGGATGACCTGGCTTGTGCAGGGGCTTGTCAGGGTGTTCAGACAGGAACCGTGAAGGACGGAAATTGTGTGTGCGGAAGGACGAAATTTGTCCTCTCCACGTCAAGAAGAGGACCCGGATCGCCTTGCAGAACGGAGACTTGCTGCTATGCTTTCAATGGGTTGAGCTCAGGGCAGCCAACCTGCCTATCGGCACGTCCCTTGCTCCATGATGGCAGGACCATTGGTGTATCTATGCGACGATATTCTCCTCAAACAGAAATGTTGAACTCGATGAAGGGGTTCACGCTGATGGAAGTGATGATTGTGGCGGCAATCATCGGACTTCTCAGCGCGTTAGCGGTTCCGAATTATCTGCAATGGCAGTCTCGCTATCAGTTGAAGCAGGCAGTGATGGAGATTGCCAGCGAGCTGAACACCAGTCGATTTCTCGCGATGAATCGCAACGCTGCAATAACGACAACCTTCGCGCTTTCCAGTGGACAGCTGACCACTCTTGCAACAGACCCAAGCGGCAACGCGCTCATTACACAGGCGACCAACCTTCCGAAGGTCACGACCTTAGTTCTGGTAGGGGGAGGGACCCTCCAGATCGGTTCATCCGGTCTCCGGGCGAGCGGGACTCCCGGGTCTGATCAATTGATTCAGGTGACGAACGACGTGGGGAAAATATATTCAGTGCGATTGACCCAGGGCGGGAAGGCAAGCTGGTGTCCGAAAGACACTTGCCCGTAGGCGTACGAGAGTAACCAGGAGATGCGAGTGCGAACAGAGTCAGGCTTTACTCTGATTGAAGCGATGATGGCATCGGTCATTCTCGCGGTCGGACTCCTCGCGCTGTCGTTTATGCAAGCGACAACACTAAGCCGAAATGTGGATTCGGCCGAGCTAACCCGCGCGACAAGTCTCGCCTCGGAGATGGTCGAGCGAATCCAATACAATCGCACGCGAGTCACGGCCTATAACGGAATTACCAGTGCAGGGGCGGGAAACTGTAACACGATCAGCGCAACAAATGATCCGATGGCCCGAGGTGACTGCAATCAGTGGGTGGCTCTTCTGGGTGGCCCGTATGGGGCGGGGCTCAATGGACTGGTCGGAACGGTCAGCGTCACCGCGACTGGCCCAACAATTCCTCCCCTGAACCAAAGTCTCGTCGCAGTCCAAGTTACCTGGACGACAACGGCGGGCGTGAACAAGGCGGCACGAACACGGCAAGTAGTGATCAACACGACCATCGATCCTGAATAAACGGCCATAGCGATGATTGAAGAGATGAAGATGGTGGGTTCATGGAGAAGTCAGCAAGGGGCGACGCTCATCGAGCTGTTGATCGCCGTCTTTGTGGCCTTGGTCATCACGGCCTCAGGATTTGCCATTCTCACGTCGACTGAAAAATCTACGCGAACGAACGAGCAGGTGGTTGAAACGCAACAGAACGCCAGAATCGCGATGGACTTGCTGTCCCGCGATATCAAGAACGCAGGGTTCGGAATGATAGCACCTCTGGCCGACAACAATTGCAAGGTAGGACGAGCGGCTTCAGGAGCCGCCGCAGCACTTGTGCCGTGGGACCAAACCGTTGCCGGAGCCGATAAGGGACCGGATGAGATTTCAATGGTCGTGCCGTTGGGGAGCGCGGGAACCCCAGCCTGGACACTCCTGAACCCGGTTGGAGGTCCTGTCGGATTCAATCAAATCACGCTTCCTGCCGGAGCAGCAGCCAACATGGCGAGCCAAGCGGGAGGCAGCCTCACCGTACCAACTCCTGCATATGTTTCGATTGGAGGAGCAGCGACGAGTACTGTGACGGCAGTAGCCGGAGACACACTTACGCTCGCTCCCTTACCGGGGCCACTCGCCTTCGGCACTGGTGCCAAAGTCTATCTGCTGCAGTGCGTCACATACTCGATTGGGACGACACCCGCGGCCTGCGGAAATGGCAGCAGTCCCTGTTTACGACGTAACGGAGCGGTCATTGCCGATGGAATTGAAGACATCCAGTTTGAATATGCCTGTGACGGTTGTAACTCCGGGGTCAATGGGGGGGTTGTAGACGGGATTATTGATGATCAGGTGACGCTTGGAAATGGCTACGATAGCGGTGACTTTGTCTCAAACAATGCATGGACCGCCTCTCCCATGACGCCTGAAACTATTCGGATGGTCAAGGTCTTCATTGTGGCGAGGCAAACGATTGCCGATACCGGAATGGGGGAGACCAGTGGACACGGTGTGATCACTAGCGCTCCCCTCCAGGTCAGTGATCACGACCATTCGCAGGGTCTCTTCGCGGCAGGTGACTATGCCGCGCTGGATCCACCATATGAGCGATTTAGACGACGAGTTCTGACAAGAACTATCGAAGCCAGGAATCTTGCTCACTAGGGGGCTAACTGTGATGAAACAGCCTTGGATGAAATCAGAGGGTCAGTATGCAGCGGATGAACAGGGGATCGCGCTCCTGACAGTGATGCTGCTGCTCCTGATTCTGACCGTGCTCGGCGTGGCAGCCATCACAGTGACCGGGCTGGAGATTCGGATGGCCGGATTTTCTAGTTCAACGGAAGGCGCCGTAGCGGCTGCTGAATCCTGTGCCGGCACGGGGGTGAATATCATCGCGCAAACTCTGAGTCTCGGGGCTGTACCAACCCAATATGTGGTAGGAGGATCGGGGGCAACGAGTCCGGTCATACCAGCCAACGCCGAGAATGCTTCGACGAATCCTCCGTCTCTCACTCAAGAAATTTTTGGCCAGGCCAACAATGACGGGGATATTCCTACCGGAGCGTCATCGAAACCAGATCTCTCGTTCACGGTAGGGTCCTATGCAGTCGTGGGGGATATCGATCGGCTGTATGTCACTCAAAAGGCGGGGTCCGGTCTTCAATATGCTGGAGGATATGGAGGGCCTGGGCAGGGTGGTGGAGGATCGCAAGACATCTTCTACCGACTTGATTGTCAGGCGACCAATGTCGCGACGGGGACCACGAATCGGGTTCAGGCGGTCTTCGCCTGCCTGAATATGGGCGAAACTTGTCAGAAGAAAAGCTTCTGATGGGGTATCTTGTGAATGCAAAACACCTAACGGTGTCTGGACATCATAAGGAGAAACCGATGGACACAAGAAACTCCTTAGGCAGATCACGAGTTGGACTCTGGCTGTATGGCTTGGTGTTGTGTCTCCTCTTCGCCTTGTCCTCGCCAGGCATGGCACAAGTTAATCCAGCAGACGACCAACCAGGCGGCATCTGGGGAAAACTGGAATTTCTCACCAATCGCGATGCGGTTGTAGATGGGCGTCGGTATCCCTATGCGCACAATGTGATTATCCATACTCGTGCTCTCAAGCCGGATAAACGCGGAAACGTGAAGGTGACGTTGGATCAAAAAGGATATGCGATCGAGATCAGTCTTTACGGCATCGAGGAAGTGGATGCCATGACGAAGTATTTCAAACATGAGGGCTAACGTGAGGAGGAGTACCATGAAACAGATCCTCGGGGGGCTCTTATTGGCAGGAATTCTTCTCGTCTTGGGTCAGCACGCCGCTGCGGTTGGGCCTCCGATTACTGCCTACACGGCCTATCCGCCCTTCGTGAGTCAAAGCGCGCCCCCGATGGTCATCTTGGCCATGTCCAAAGACCATCGGATGTTCTTCAAAGCTTACAACGATATCATGGATCTCGACGGCGACGGCTCCGTCGAGACAACGTACAAAGATACCATCAACTACTACGGATACTTCGACTCGAACAAGTGTTACAGCTATGTCTCGGCAAACAATCGCTTTGAACCAGCCGCGGCATCAACCGGCGCCAACCTGCACTTCTGTGATGGGACCAAGTGGAGCGGAAACTTCATGAACTGGGCCACAATGGCCAGGATCGACGTCGTGCGCAAGGTGCTCTATGGCGGATTGCGCAGCGTCGATTCTGGTGGGGCCAGCGCGGTGACGGTTCTGCAGCGCACGCTTCTTCCACAGGACGCCCACTCATGGGTCAAAGCCTACAACGGTCCCAATATTTCGTCACTGACTCCGACTGCCTATGCCAGCATCAGTTTTTGCAACTTCAACTCGACGGGCACGTCCACCACGCTGCCGGTGCTCTGGGTCATGAACGGGTATTTCCCCTATGCATCCAGCACCGAGGTCCGGCAGTGTACCAATCAATCCAACGGTGGGCCTGCTCTCGTCGCGGCATTTGACTACCGTGTGCAGGTCC
>Ga0187776_10001947_pt1 | contig 10461 bp, 8 predicted proteins | sample 0216_BV02_MP12_2_FD_132426 | JGI IMG/M metagenome (GOLD analysis project Ga0187776, IMG submission 132426) | Tropical peat soil microbial communities from peatlands in Department of Meta, Colombia - 0216_BV02_MP12_20_MG | ecosystem: Environmental > Terrestrial > Soil > Wetlands > Peat | place...
CCGTTTGTTACTCCTGAAAATAATCTAGCCAATTCAGGCTCTTGGCTTAACAATGAAGTTACTTACAATACTTATATTGAGATCAAAGAAGGACAAATTCATCTATTTCAAGATGGAATAGACATAACAAACAAGTCTACTCGTAATGCGGGATCTTGAGCAATGGCGTAATATCATACCATTACTAAAACGTCAAAATTTCAGTACTAAATTTAATTAGAAACGAGTCTGATCCTGACATCTTAGAATTCACAAACATTTCCGTTTATTTTAGAATTATCACAAATTATACCATGCTATCATAAATTTTTACAAAAATCTCTGAATAGAAAAGAATATCTTTTAGTATTTTGATATGTGCATTTTACACAAATGCATGGAAGTAAAAAAATCACATTCATCATATTTCTATTGCTGACTATTTCTTCAGTAATCTTTGTATCATTAACACCTGCTGTAGCCCAAACATACAATATCCAGATAACATCAGGTTCTGGATCAAGCCAAAACTGTGTTGCCTCAAACAACTGCTATAATCCAGATTCATCCCCAGTATCATCTGGAACTACTGTCACATGGACAAACACTGATAATGTTGCACACACTGTAACAAGCGGTCATTCTTCAGACAATCAAACAGGCACTATATTTGATAGCGGTTTGATAAAAGCTGGAGGCACCTTCAGCTTTACATTCAAGAACCCAGGAACATATCCATACTTTTGCTTGGTTCACCCATGGATGACGGGGCAAATAGTTGCAGTCTCTGTCACATCACCAAGTGCACCCACAATGCTTACAGCTATAGTCTCCTCATCACAGATTAATCTAAGCTGGGGTTTGCCCCTAAACAATGGCGGCTCTCCAATTACCGGTTACGAGATCGAGAGATCAACTAATGGTGGTTCCACATGGGATACCATTGTAACAAACAGCGAAAGTACAGAAACTACATATTCAGATACAGGGCTTGCTGCCAGTACCACATACATGTACCGAGTATCTGCAATAAATTCAGCCGGTCCAAGTCAGCCATCTGACATTGTATCAGTAACTACACTTAACACTTCAATACCGAATTCCACTACTACAAGTCCTCCAAGTGTACCATCATCTGCTGTCGGAACAGTTTCAACTGATAAAGCGTCCTATTACACCGGCGAGGATATAATAATATCTGGCCAAGTAAGAAATTATTCTCCTAATGTTGGTGTCGCAATTACCATAAAAAATCCTAATGGCAATTTAGTCCATGTTGCACAACCCGATGTTGCAGGAGATGGAACATATACAACGACCGTTACAACGGGCGGGCAATTTTGGCAAATTTCTGGCACATATACAGTATCAGCATTCTATGGAAATAATCTCTTGGACACGACAAATTTTAATTTCGCTGTACAGCACCCTCCAACTACAACTGCAAGTCCGGCAGGTGGAACATATACAACTAGTCAGACAGTAACCCTGACCACTGATCGTTCAGCTACCATATACTATACAACAGATGGTACCATCCCTACAACATCAAGTCCCAGTGGTCCAAGTCCGTTAACATTGCCTCAATTCACATCAACAACCACTCTGAAATTCTTTGCAGTAGATGCATCAGGAAATAGAGAATCAGTAAAGATTGAAACCTACACTATCAACATTCCCCCTCAACCAAAAGACTTCTCCTTGTCAGCATCATCTGTAACCATTGAGCAAGGAAGTACTGGATCTTCCACCATGACCATTAATCCAATAAACGGATTTAATTCTCCTGTGACCCTCTCACTGAGTGGAAATCCCCCCGGTGTGACAGGAACCTTCTCACCTAATCCTGATTCAATTGCATCTGGCAACTTCCAATATCCGACATCAGAACTAACATTAAATGTTGACAAATCAACACAACCAGACTTCTATACATTAACTGTAACTGGAACTGGGCTAGGAGGTTCACCCACCCACACTGCTACATTTTCGCTTCAAATAACTGCACCCACGCCACCCCAACCACCTATTCCTCCTTGGGTGGTACCAGTTGTAATAGGGTTAGCTGCAACTGGTACAGGAATTGCTATAGCAACCAAAGTAGCAGCTGCTAAAGGTATCTCTGCTGCTAGCAAATTAGCCTCACATTCAGCTATACATTCTACACAGCCTCAACAATCGACAGATCAGAAGGTCGTACATCAGACAACGATACCAAACATTGAGATCGAGATTATGGTGGGAATAGAAAATGGTGGGAGCCAATCCAAGTCGCCAACTGAAATTAGTGATAAAGTTGGAAAAGATCTGAGAGCACCTTTTGATGGCATCATCAAAGAATATGGAGGATTAGATAAACTGCACGGAATCACGACTGTTATGAATTGGTACGATGAAAACAAGCCAACTCTTGACAAATTACCACAAGATCAGCTAGACAATATTCATGATGCTGGAAACGTCTTGAATCTGGCCTTTGAAGCAAGGAAAGGTCGTGACGCATTTCGTTCCAAACTTTCAAGTATTGTAGTTGAAAAAATTATGGGACAAGTATCCGTTCCGTTTGTTGATACCATGATAGATCAGATAAGAGTCAAGACAGAAGGAAAGAAAAAAAGTGTAACGTTTAATGTAGATTTTACAAGAACTATTTTAAAACCATACATTGAATTCATACTAAAAATTAATGGACAAAAGGTAGCGAGTGCAAAAATTGATTTTGAGATAGATATCGAAGCAACTATGAAAGATATAGAATTTGAATATGCAAAAGATTCAAGTACAATTGGTTTGGGAAGACTGGAGATAGGCCTTACCGTATCAGCTAATTTCAAAATTCCATTAACAGGAATACTGGAATCAAAACAGATAGGACAGAAATCGTTTGATATTGATCTTTCCAAGTTTCACATTTCACTCTAATTTCAAACTTTCAAAAATTCAAGTTACTTCATCTTGAATTATTAAAAAAATACAATATGAATTGATTTTTCTACAAAAAGGAGCCCAAAATAAGACCAAGACGATCTTTTAACTATAAAAAATAGCCTAAAGACGCCTTGCAAATAAAACAATGTTTATTTTCCAACTTGGATTAGCTAGAAAACTCATTTATAACAAGTCTACATATCGATATCAAATTGAAAAAAAAGGAAGACTTTGCAATTTGTGTTCAATGCGGCAATGCCATCGAAAAATGTGTTTGTGTCTGTCCTTTTTGTGGTGAGCGCGATAAATGCGAATGTGCTCTCTTTGATGCCGCAACTGGCGGATAAAAGAATCATAGCATTCTTAATATTTGATTAAAAGCCTAGGTTTTGTGTGGCTTCTATTGATTTAACATGGGTTATCGGCGGCCCTCAAGGAGGAGGCGTCGAGACAGCTGCAAACATCTTTGGAGGGGCATGTGCGGGCTGTGGACTTGAGGTCTTTGGCAAAAGAGAATATTATTCAAACATCAAAGGCGAGCACAGTTATTTCGGTGTCAGGATCTCTGACAGAAAAATCCGCTCAAATGTTTCTGGAATTACAATGCTTGTTGCCTTTGATGCAGAGACGTTATTCAGACACGCCGATGATGTGTTTGATGACGGCGCAATCGTATACGAGACTGATCTTTCAATGGTAAAAGCAGAAGAGGTCCCAACACTAGATCCGCCATTTAGGCAGAGGCTTGTAGAATGCATCGCATCAAAGAACAAGCCCGCTACAGTACAAGGTATACTTGATATTGCAAAAGAAAGGGGCGTCACACTGTATCCCGTCTCCTTTAAGACAATCTTGTCAAATCTGGCAGATGAGACAGGCAACCCAAAGCTTCGTGGTATGTTTCGCATGCAAAACGTGCTTGCTGTTTCCATATCACTTGGTCTTCTAGGGCTTCCGCCAGATACACTGTCAAGTTCAGTAGAAGGTGTCTTTGCCAGAAAAAAAGAGATTGCAGAGATGAACAAGCATGCGGCAAATTATGCTTATAATTTTGCTACGGCTAAATATCAGAAATTCAAGTACCAGTTGTCTCCAGTTCCAAAAAAACCAAACACAATTCTGGTTCAGGGATTCCAGTCAACAGGTCTTGCCAAGATAGCTTGCGGTTGCAGGTTCCAATCATACTATCCAATTACGCCGGCATCTGATGAAAGCGTCTTTTTAGAATCAAACGAGACATTTGATGTGGAAAACGAGAGACCAGGATCTACAATGGTTGTTCAGACAGAGGACGAGATCTCTGCAATTGGCATGGTGGTGGGGGCAGCACTTACTGGTGCAAGAGCCGCAACAAGTACCTCCGGACCTGGATTTTCACTTATGGCCGAGATGCTCGGCTGGGCAGGAATAAATGAAGTGCCAATTGTTGTTACGTTATACCAGCGAAGTGGACCATCCACAGGCCTTCCGACAAGACACGGTCAGGATGATCTCCAGTTTGCAATTCATGCAGGTCATGGAGACTTTCCAAGAATTGTTTATGCATCTGGCGATACTGAGGAAGGATTCTATGATACTGCCAAGTGTTTTAATTTTGCAGAAAAATTTCAGATGCCTGTAATTCACATGATGGACAAGTTCATTGCAAGCACGGTATCAACTGTTCCAAGATTTGATACAAATAAAATTACAATCGAGCGAGGCAAGCTTTTACAAAAGATTGAATTAGAATACAGGAGATTTGCGCCTACAGATGATGGTATATCGCCAAGGTCAAGACTTGGTCTAAAAGATGGAATCTTTTGGAATACGGGGGACGAGTCAGACGAGTATGGACACATATCAGAGGATCCGGTAAACCGACTCTACAAGATGGACAAACGTGCTCACAAGCTAGAAGTTGCGCTACAAACTATACCGCCAGAAGACCAGGCAGTAGGTCATGGCACATCAGAGTTTTGCATTGTATCTTGGGGTTCTACAAAGGGACCGATTTTGGATGCAATTGATGTGCTAAAGAAAGAGAACTATAATGTCAGATTTGTACAGATAAAGCTATTACATCCATTTCCAACAGGGCGCGTCAAGTCTTTGCTTGAGGGAACCAAAACTATAATCAATATCGAAGCAAACCAATCTGCCCAACTTGGTTCGTTACTTAATGAACACTTGGATCACAAAGTAGATTATAATATTCTAAAGTATACTGGAAGACCGATGACCTGTACAGAAATACATAATTCAGTCAAAAAGATTCTTGATGGCAAGGCCCAAAAAAGGGAGGTATTGACTTATGGTGTCTAATTTATCGGATTACAAGACCGAGGTACATAACGATTGGTGCCCAGGATGTGGTGATTTTGGTATTGTAAATGCAATCCAGATGGCACTTGCAGAGATGGAGATTCCAAGACACAAGGCAGCAATATTTTCAGGAGTTGGATGCTCTGGCAAGACATCCCACTTCATCAACACATATGGAATCCATACGTTGCATGGCAGAGTCCTTACTTTTGCCCAAGGTGCAAAGCTTGCAAATCCGGACATGACAGTTGTTGCTGCAGGAGGCGATGGTGATGGACTTGGTATCGGCGCAGGGCACTTTGTTGCAGCGGGAAGAAGAAATGTGGACATGACATATATCATATTCAACAATGCAGTTTATGGTTTAACAAAGGGTCAAGCATCTCCTACTCTCAAGCTTGGGTTGAAGACAAAATCGCTGCCAGAGCCAAACGTAAACCAGTCCGTTAACCCAATCGCACTTGCAATTGCAAGTGGATTTACATTTGTTGCAAGAGGATATGCCTATGATGTACGACAACTAAAAGACCTTATTGTTGCAGCGGTAAAACACCGAGGTCTTGCATTTCTTGATGTACTACAACCGTGCCCTACCTACAATGACATCAACACAAGAGACTGGTTTGCAGGAATGGACAACATTGATGAGATCACCAAAAAGCCTAGGCCACGAATCTACAAGCTAGAAGACACAGGATATGACCCTGTGGTGCACATTGATTCCTCAGCAGAAGAAAATGAAAAACTCACACAAGCTTTGATAAAATCAAACGAATGGGATGCAAAAATTCCAACCGGCATCTTCTACAAGAATGATCTTATTGCGCCATATGACCAAAGAATCTCTGACAGGATTCCAAACTATCTTGAAAATCCCCCCGCATATCAAGAAATTACAAACAAGGGAAAACCAATAACCAATATTTCAAAAATCTTGAATTCACTTGAGGTTTAGGATTCTAGTGTATCTAGTACTCGAAGACCCCTTTTAGCTTCGTGACTTTGAAATTCCGTTTGGCTCAATGATATAAGTTATTAGCATGTTGATCAGAAGATTAATTCTACCTTGAACTTGGAGGAAGTAAACAAGATATTCCGTAAATCAATAATTAAGGGATATTTTGAGCCCAACCTTTTGAATCTGGATTTTAAAAAATCAAACATTAAACATCCTACAATAAGAGATGACGGTCTTATGCAATCAAATCTTCTTCATTTATTTTTTGACATTGACACAGGATCGGATTATCCAGATGGAGATGAGTGGTTTATGGCCGAGTTCCTATTTCCTTACAATGTCAAATTGCCTGATAATCTAAAAGGTCCTGATTACTTTAGTACCATGTCAGTCGGTGAAGGAAAAAACTTTTGGCGACATCGAGAACTTATTAGATACAAGTATGGCAAATCAAAAAAGCTTGAAGAGTCTCTGGATTTCATAGAAAAAAAGTATCGTGAATTGCACTCTATGCTAGAGCCTCTGGAAAAAGAGATCAAGTAATTTTCCATTCGTTTTGTATAAACAGATAAGTATCATTTTCTGATTTTGCTGAATTGATATTCCATCTTCCAATCTTGTCATCAAAATAATATAGAATTTCAGTAATACTTGATGGCATCTTGCTGGGATCTAGGTGATAAGGAAGCAGTTCACGAATAAAATCCATCTTCTCAATTGCTGCATCAAAATGACTTCGATCCTCAATGTCTATGGTGAATTTTATATTTGGTTTGCCGATGAATTTGACATGTACCTGTAAAGTTTTCCCTCCTCCACGTCGCCTCTTCAACTCTTTTAGAATCGCTTTGGTCTTTTCCCACCTTGGAGTTCCAAACCATTTGAAAAATGCATCATTGAATGCTAACGGGATGATGATCTCAATCATTGTAGTGAAATCCTCACCTTGTTCTTCCTCGGGGTGTTCTTCTACTTTGAAGAGACTGTGAAATAGACTGTAAATTACTTCTAATTCCCATGGAGATATTCCATAGAATCTTAATGAGAGTGGAAGTTTGTCCGTTTCCATTGCAAGTAATTATGAAAAATTGTAATTAAATCTTCTAAATAGTTAGGAGATATTTGAACAGGTATAGAACGCCAGTGGCTCCGATGAAAAGCACCATTGGTTTCCAAGCTAGAACAGGAAAGCTTGGAGTTTTGAGTTGAACCCGATAATTGTTAACAATGGACTTGACGTATTTTCTTATTCTTTCATTCCAAATGCTGTATTCAATTTGGTGTTTTTTAAGAAGCGTCTCTATTTCATATAGTACAGGTGTTCGTTGGCAAAACAGGTGTTGTAAATAATCTCTTGAGACTTCGACTTCAGCTTGAATTGCAACCAAGCCCTTTTTCATTTCTAGCAATCTTACGTGCATCTCCCATGGTTTTTTGAGCTTAAGTGATAGCCCGTGACCTATCTGCGATGACTGCTTGTGTTCAAATTTAACATGTGTAAAGCCCTCGTGAAAAAAGACCTTCAATAATTCATCAACACTCCTCTTTACTACAATAGTGAGCTGTTCAACGCCATTGTTTGTATCTACCTTGACCATGTCCTTCATTCCATCAAGAAAGGACAGCGTCTTGGGATATGTAGTGAGGAACTCTACCATAGCTTGCCGTCTGATTTAGCTCTATTAAAACTATAGTTGTATTATATTCTCATTCCTAGTCCACGAACGTATACACACTGCTCATATGAGATTGCCATCTCGTCTTCTCTAATTTTTCTATCTGTAAGTTTAACTCCCGAGTCTCTTGCCAGTACAACAGGTATTGCCTCATTTCCTTCGCCCATCTTGAGGTTTGCAATTGATGCCAAATCATCAGCAACAGCTTGAAATGTCACCTTCAGTGGATTTCCGTACAAGTCTTTCTTGCCTCTAAGATCAGATATTGGTTCAATTCCTGCACAAGCTATTGCAACACCAACAGTCCCACTTCTTGCTGGCATCAATCTACTATCAGCAATGATAATTCCCACATGGATCTCGTAAGTCAATAGAAACTTGCGTCTGAGTTGTTCTGCTATGCGATAAGGATCTACAGGATACAAAATTATTGTTCCAGTCTTTGCATTTGATTTGTCGATGCCAGCATTTGGCGCCATGATATGGTCTGACGATGTAATTACAAATCCGGGAATTCCGCCAAATATAACATCAGATTCTCTGAGTATTATTTCAGCTATCTTTTGTTTGATGTGAAATTTTGTGGCAACAGTTTCAGCTTCATGGGAAGGGTGAACATTCTGATATTTCATATGCCTCCCTTGGGAATTTGCAACATACTTGCTTGATATTACAATTACATCTCCATTCTGCGGTTTTAAGTTAGAATTTTCAAAATCTGATTTTAAACTCTCAAAGAGATCAAACATATCGATTTTTAGTGAAGATTGAATCGGATGCACTGATAGTGGCATGTCTAATTGATAATTATATTTACTATTTAGCGTTCTGCAAACATTTTAATTTCTAATGAAGGTCATTTCTTATATTGAATATTACTGAAAAGATTCTTTCTCGAGCCTCAGGCAAAACTATGGTATCTCCTGACGATGTCATATTTGCAAATGTCGATAAGGTAATGATTCATGATGTATCAGGACCTGGCGTAATAGCTGTATTTGAGAAATTAAAGAAAGGAGGAGTTAAGATTGACAAATTATGGAATCCAGAAAAAGTGTGGGTTGCGGAAGATCACTTTGTTCCAGCTGCTGACAAAATATCTGCACAGAATGTTGTATTGCTAACACAATTCACAAAAGAATTTGGGATAAAAAAGCATTTCAAATATGGAATGGGACAGTATGGAATATGCCATACTCTTTCTCATGAGGAGGCAATGGTCTTGCCAGGCGAAGTCTATGTTGGTGGGGATTCTCATACAAATACAACCGGTGCACTAGGGGCTTTTGCAGCAGGACTTGGACACACAGATGTCGCATATGTTCTCTTAAACGGAAAGATTTGGTTCAAAGTTCCAGAAACGTTATACTTTAAGCTAAATGGCAAATTACCAAACTATGTCATGGCAAAGGATTTCATTTTGAAAATTATTGGTGATATTGGAACGGATGGTGCAGCATACAAAACAATGCAATTTGGCGGAAACGGAGTCTCTGAAATGTCTGTTGAAGAAAGATTGACCTTGACCAATATGACAACAGAAGCAGGGGCAAAAAGCGGAATAATAGAGCCTGATCAAAAGATTAGAGAATATCTTGTCCAGAGAGGAGCTGCAAATTATAATGAAATTCATGGAGATCCAGATGCTCAATATGAAAAAATCTACGAATACGAGGCAGCAGAATTGGAACCAATTGTTGCAAAACCCTACTCGCCGGAAAACATCACAGTAGCACGAGAGTTATCATCCACGCCACTTGACAAGGCATACATAGGCTCATGTACCGGTGCAAAACTTGAAGACTTGAGGGCTGTAGCAAAAATTCTCAAGGGCAGAACCGTAAAGATAAGAACTGAAATTTTACCCGCTGCAATGTCGATATTCAGAAAAGCAATGGATGAAGGACTGCTAAAGATTTTCATGGACGCAGGAGTAGTGGTAGGTCCACCTACATGTGGAGCCTGCTGTGGTGCACACATGGGAGTCTTGGCAAAAGATGAAGTCTGCATTAGTACTACAAATAGAAATTTCCCAGGCAGAATGGGTCACATCGAGTCCAAGACATATCTTGCCTCACCACTAGTAGCAGCTGCGTCTGCAGTGACCGGAAAGATCACAGATCCGAGGGATTTGAAATGAAGGGCTCTGTAATAAAATATGAAAAAGATAACATCGATACGGATGTTATACTACCCGGACCATATCTAAAAATTCATGACTATAACGAGTTGGCAAAACATGCCATGGAAGGACTCGACAAGGAATTTCATAAAAAAGTAAAACCGGGAGATTTTATAGTTGCAGGAAAAAACTTTGGCTGCGGCTCATCCAGAGAACATGCTCCAATAGCTCTATCATATTCAGGAATTAAAGCAGTAATAGCCATGTCTTTTGCAAGAATATTTTATCGAAATGCAGTTGATGGAGCATTCTTGTTACCAATTGAGATAGACGAAAATGCCTACAAAGACATCTCAGATGGTGACGTGCTGGAAATAGAGACTTCTAAAAACGAGATAAAAAACATTACAAAAAACAAAAACTATCAAATGAAACCCTTTCCAGAATTGATAGGTAAGATAGTTGCTGCAGGTGGACTGTTCAATTACAAACCA
>Ga0187776_10001948_pt1 | contig 10458 bp, 10 predicted proteins | sample 0216_BV02_MP12_2_FD_132426 | JGI IMG/M metagenome (GOLD analysis project Ga0187776, IMG submission 132426) | Tropical peat soil microbial communities from peatlands in Department of Meta, Colombia - 0216_BV02_MP12_20_MG | ecosystem: Environmental > Terrestrial > Soil > Wetlands > Peat | place...
GGTGCGTTCCTGCACGGCTTCACTTACACTTCGCATCCTGTAGCGGCCGCTGCGGGAATGGCGGTGCTCGATTACATCGAACGTGAGGATCTGTTTGCGCGAGTCTAACCAACCGGCCAGGAATTGCAAGCGGCGCTCGAGCCACTGCGAAAATATTCTGTCGTCGGGGACGTTCGCGGCAAAGGATTGCTGATCGGGATCGAATTCGTGCACGACGCGAAAACGCGCGAACCGTTTCCGCCGGACGCGCAGATCGCTTCGCGCATTCAGGAGGACGCGTTTGAAGCGGGTGTGCTGACCTATCCGATCCAGGGCTGCGCCGACGGTACTCGCGGCGATCACATCCTGCTGGCCCCGCCTTACACCATCACCAGCACGATGATTCAGATGATTGCTTCAGGACTGGATCGCGCCATCGCCGATTTGGAGAAGACGCACCTCGCGGGGACAGGAGGCTCTCCTGCGCGGGTGTGACGCGCGCCTGTCGAGGCCAACTTGCGTTCTGGTGACGCTTTTTCTTGGCGCGGTTGCTTATGCGAACGCTCCATTCCCGGCGGCGATGGCCGGCTACACGTTGGCGGCAGCGGAGCAAGAAGAATCATCTGAGGCGCGCTTCCGCAAGCTCGTCTCGTCCCAAGAAATCGCGAAATTCCATCGTTACCTCACCGCCGAGCCGCATCCGGCAGGTTCCGCGCGAAACAACGAACTGGCGCAATGGGTCGCCGCGCAGTGGCGTGCCCAGGGGCTCGAGGACGTTTCGATTCACGAATACGATGTGCTGAACTCCACGCCGCGCGAAATCTCCCTTGAGATGGTGAAGCCCAAATATTTCCGCGCAAGCCTCCGCGAAGACGCCTACGATTCGGATCCGGATACGAAAAATCCGAATATTTCCGGCGCGTATCTCGGTTACTCGGCTTCCGGGGAAATCACGGCGCCGGTTGTGTACGCGCACAGCGGCAACCCGGAAGACTACGCTTATCTGAAGAAGCGCGGAATCGATGTCCGGGGCAAGATTGTGCTAGTCCGCTATTCGAACCCGTACAGCTATCGAGGATTCAAGGCGCTCACCGCGGAAAGACTTGGCGCTGCTGCCATCCTGATCTATTCCGATCCGGCCGAGGACGGTTTTAAGCAGGGCCCCGTATATCCCACCGGCCCGTGGGGGCCGGAGAGCCACATTCAGCGGGGCGCAATCACATACGACTTCCTTCAGCCGGGCGACCCGCTGACGCCGGGATGGGCGTCGGTTCCCGGAGCGAAGCGGATTCTGCCGGAGCAGGCCGTCTCGCTGCCGAAAATTATGGGAGTGCCGCTATCGTGGCGGAACGCGAAGCCGCTGCTCGAAAACATGGGAGGCGAAGTCGCGCCGGAAGCCTGGCAGGGTGGGCTGCCGCTGCAATATCGGCTGGGCGGAAAGCGCGTGCGAGTGCACCTGAAGGTGGACATGGACACGCGCCTGCAGCCGTACTACGTCACCGAAGCGCGCATTCGCGGCTCGGAGCTGCCAGATGAGTGGGTAATCCTTGGCAATCATCGCGACGCCTGGGTGTTCGGTGCCGTCGATCCGTCGAGCGGCACGGCCTCGATGCTCGAAATGACCCGCGCGTTCGGCGAGTTGTTACGGCACGGTATCCGTCCCAAGCGGACGCTCATTTTCTGCAGTTGGGATGGCGAAGAATACGCGCTGACGGGTTCCACCGAGTGGGGCGAACAGTACGCCGATGAACTGCAGAAAAAAACGGTGGCGTACCTGAATGTGGACGAAGCGACGTCCGGAAAGAATTTTCAAGGCGATGCAGTCGGCTCACTCGCTCCGCTGCTGCTGGAGGTGACCCGCACACTGGACGCGCCTTCCGGGAAAACGCTGTACGAAGAATGGAAGCTCACCCGCCAGGCGGAACTGCGCGCCGCGCAGCCGGCGCTCGATTCGGAGCTGGTGAACACCCGCATCGGCAGCGGTTCCGATCACACCGTGTTCCTGAATCATCTGGGAATTCCGACGATCGAGCTTACGTTTACCGGCCCGTATGGGGTCTATCACTCCGCGTACGACGATTTTTACTGGATGAATCATTTTGGCGATCCGGGGTATCGTTACCATGCCTTGATGTCGCAGCTCTGGGGCACGCTCGCGTTGCGCCTGACGAATGCGGAAATTCTGCCATTCGATTTCGAGTCGTATGCCGAGAATATCCGAAAATTCGTTGCCGACCTGGATGCGTCGTCGCATCCGGGCAACCACGTTCCACTCGACTCGCTCACCCAAGGAATCTCGAAATTTCAGTTTGCCGGACATGAGTTCAACCACGCGGTCGAAGTCGCACTCGCGGGGAAGCATCTGGATGCCGCCGCGGCTTCGCGCGTGAATCAGCTTCTGATGCAAATCGAGCGCCACTGGTGCCATGCGGACGGGATTCCTGGACGGCCATGGTTCAAGCACACGATTTACGGAACGCGTTCAACGTATGCCCACCTCGAATTGCCGGGGCTGGCCGAGGCTGCTGAAGCCGGAGACTGGAAGCGGGCGACCGAGCAGGCCCGAATTCTCGAAGAGGAATTGGCGAAAAACGCCGAGTTGCTCGTGCGCGCAAAACAGGAACTCGACGCGGGCATGAAGGCGCTGAAACCATGAAGAGCCGCGCACTCATTTTTCTCTGCACCCTAATGGCAGCGGCTCCCATCTGCGCGGCTCAGACAAGCACACGCGCGCGCGATCTTGGAGTGCCGTTCGACGGGACGCCGGGGCCTTTTAATGCCATCACAGATGTGAAGGGTGTCGAGGTCGGCTATCGCACGCTCATTTCGGGAGAGGGGAAGCTACAGGTCGGGGTGGGGCCTGTACGTACAGGTGTTACGGCAATTTTCCCTCGCGGGAAGGCTTCCGTGGATCCGGTTTTTGCCGGTTGGTCCAGCGAAAACGGCAACGGGGAGATGACCGGAACAACGTGGGTGGATGAGTCGGGGCTCCTTTTTGGCCCGGTGATGATCACAAACACTCACAGCGTCGGAGTGGTGCGCGACGCAGTGATCGCGTGGCAATTGCATCATGGGCTGCCCATGGCGATTGAAGACTGGTGGATGTTGCCGGTGGTCGCCGAGACATGGGACGGGGAACTGAACGATATCAACGGCTTCCACGTGAAGCCCGAAGACGCGCTTGCGGCCATCGAGGATGCTCGCACGGGGGCGATCGCCGAAGGAAATGTGGGCGGCGGAACAGGCATGATCTGTTTCGAGTTCAAAGGCGGCACAGGGACTTCATCCCGGAAACTTTCTGAGAAATTCGGCGGCTATACGGTGGGGGTGCTGGTGCAGTGCAACACAAGCTTGCACCGCCTGTTGCGGATCGCCGGCGTTCCCGTGGGCAAAGAAATCCCCGGTCAGGATATCTGGGAGACGGAAACAGGCTCTATCATCGTGATAGTAGCCAGCGATGCGCCGCTCCTGCCTCAACAGCTCAAGCGGATGGCTCGCCGTGTCACGCTGGGGCTGGGAAGGCTGGGCAGCATCTCCGGCAACGGTTCGGGCGACATTTTCATCGCATTCTCGACGGCCAACGGCGGAACCGGGCTGGCGCGAAAGGCAGTGACGGTCACGATGTTGCCGAATGATGCGATGGACGATCTGTTCGAAGCGACCGTGCAGGCGACGGAAGAGGCGGTGGTGAATGCGATGATTGCAGCGAGGACGATGACAGGTATCAACAACCAAACCGTGAACGCGCTGCCGCACGAACCGCTACGGCAAGTTCTGAAGAAATACAACCGGCTGGCTGAGGTCCCTCAAGGAGAGAAGCGATGAGATCGTTCTTTTTCGGCGTCATTTTGACAATCCTCGCCCTGGTGCTTGGCGGCTACTTCTGGCTGGAGAAGGGTTACATGAGTATCGAGGCGGACAAGCAGCCGTCGGCCTTCGAGAGAAAAATCGCCATGGGCGCCGTAGATGCCTCCCTTGACCGGCACGCGCCGGAACAGAAGAATCCGGTGCAGCCGACGGAGGAAAATCTGGTGAAGGGCGCAAAGATTTTTGCGGACAACTGCGCCGGCTGCCACGGGCTGCCCTCCAACCCCGACAGCCAATTCGGCAAGTCTTTCTATCCACCGGTGCCGCAGTTCTTCAAAGATGCTCCCGACATGCCGGAACATCAGAATTTCTACGTCATCAAGCACGGGACCCGCTGGACGGGCATGCCGGCATGGAACGGCATCCTGAACGACAATCAAATCTGGACGGTGGCTGCATTCCTGAGCAAGATTGAAAAACTTCCGCCCGCGGCGCAAAAGGCGCTCGAGCCGGCGCCCGCGGCGGCGGCCTCGTCCACGCCTCCGAGCCATTAGCTGGGACGCACAGCCCGCGGGCCGGCGAGTCTCCAAATGTCCTTTTAGGATTTGATTTTCTCTGCGGCTTGGGCTAGTTTCTGGCAGGCAGGCGAGCAGTTGTTTTCGCATCCTGGAATTTTCGAAGCAGGACCACTTTGACACACCATACAGAACCGAGCATCGGGGGGCGAACGAATGACTGATGCCGTGGCAGCAAAGGTGATTGAGACGCTGGCATCGGTAAAGCGAATTCCTGCGGAGAAGGTCACGCTGGAAACGAATTTGCAGGAAATGGGGATTGATTCTCTCGATGTTTTTACCTTGATCTTCGAGCTCGAGAATGCCTTCCAGATTTCCATCCCGGACGAGGAAGTGCGCTCCATCCGAACCGTCAACGATGTCGTCGAAGGAGTCCGAAAGCTGATTCCCGCGAATCCTGCCGGCGCGTCGGTGGGTTCGGGCACGCCGGCGGATTGAAGGATGGCGCCGCGCCGCGTCGCTGTCACCGGCCTGGGGATCATTTCACCGCTGGGCCCCAATCTCGCTGAAAACTGGCAGTCCTTGCGCGAGGGCCGGTGCGCGATCGGCCTTATCGAGTCCGTGGACTGCTCCACGCTGCGGTTTCAGAATGGCGCGGAGGTGCGCGGCTATGACCCGCTGGCGCATTTCGAAGGCGGGAAAGACGCGCAGATTGACCGCTTCGCGCAGTTCTCCGTGGTGGCCGCCCGCGAGGCGTTGCGAAACTCAGGCGTCGAGTTGACGCCCGCGCTGCGCGAGCAGACCGCCGTCATCTGCGGTTCTTCCGTGGGCGGGCAGTGGGCCATCGAAATCGGCTACCAGGATCTCTACCTGTACAAGCGCGGCCGCGTCCATCCCCTCACGATTCCCAAAACGATGTCGAACGCCGGCGCAAGCCACATCGCCATGGATCTCGGCTTCAGCGGACCCACCTACACGGTCACAACGGCGTGCTCTTCGGCGAATCATGCCATCGGCCAGGCCTTCCGCCTGCTGCGCAATTCGGAGGTGGAGCTTGCCGTCACCGGCGGCAGCGAAGCAAATTTCGCGTACGGATTCCTGAAGGCTTGGGAAGCCATGCGCGTCATCGCTCCCGATACATGCCGACCGTTCAGCAAAGACCGCCGGGGAATGATTCTGGGCGAAGGCGGCGCGATGATGATTCTCGAGCCGCTTGAAGCCGCCCGGGCGCGAGGCGCAAAAATCTATGCGGAAATCTGCGGCTTCGGCATGACGTCGGACGCTCACCATCTGACGCAACCGACCGTGGAAGGCCCGGCGCGGGCCATGCGCGGCGCACTGAAGGATGCCGGACTGCCACCCGAAACGATTGGCTACATCAACGCCCACGGGACGGGCACTCCCGGAAACGATCCGGTAGAAACGCGGGCGATTCGAACCGTGTTCGGAGCGCACGCCGAGAAGCTTGCGGTCAGCTCGACAAAATCCATGCACGGGCATGCGCTCGGAGCAGCCGGCGCTATCGAAGGCATCGCCACCGTTCTGGCGCTGCACCACGGGATCCTGCCGCCAACGGTGAATTACAACGAACGCGATCCCGAATGCGATCTGGATTACATTCCCAACCAGGCGCGGCCTGCGCAGGTGCAAGCCGCACTCTCCAATTCCTTCGCTTTCGGCGGCTTGAATGCGGTCCTCGCCTTCCGTGCTTTTCCGCGCTGAATTCTGCCCTGAAATCTGAGATTGGCCCGGAGGATTAGCCCAAGCCCCACACCGACAGCAGCAGGACGCTCCAACTTGCGGGCGGGGCAATCCAGTTGCGCGTCAGTTCGTCTGAGAGCGTGAGAGCCACGAGGATTGCCAGCCAGAAAAAGCCTGCAAGAATCACCAGGCGAGTCAGGCCGGGGCTGTACTTCACGTGCATGAAGAAGAGTATGACGAGAAACATTTTCGTCACTGCGATGGCCAGCGCCACCACCGTGTTCATTGCGCCGAGATCGATGAATGCGACACCGGTAGTCAATGCCGTCAGCACGATTAGGCCGAGAAAGACGGCGACATAAATCCGCACCGGAACGATATGTTCGGACATCAATGGCCTCCCAGCGCGTAGCGCCCGCCGATCAGATAGAGGAGCGGGAAAAGATAAATCCAGACGATATCGACGAAGTGCCAGTACAGGCCGGTTATTTCGAGCGGCGCGTAGTATTGATCGTTGAAGCGGCCGCGGGCGGACATGACGACGAGCACGGTAAGAATGCCGATTCCGACAACCATGTGCAGCGCGTGCAATCCGGTCATGAAAAAGTAGAAGCAGAAAAACATTTGAACTTGTAGGGCGTAGGGTCCGCTGTACGCCCAGTTCAGCCCCGGTATCAGCCCTTCCATCCAGTCCTGATGCCATTCGAAAGTAAACTTCACCCCAAGGAAGGTGGCGCCCAGAAGCATCGTGAGCAGGAGATAAAAGATGATGGTGCTTTTGCGCTTCCCCACTTGCGCCGCGTGAATGGCCAGTGCCATCGTCAAGCTGCTGGCGATCAACACGGCGGTATTGAGGGCGCCGAGCCTGACGTTGAGCAGCCGGCTGCCGGTCTCAAAGGCGGGAAGGTGCAGAGCGCGGTACACAGTGTAGGAGGCGAACATCCCGCCGAAAAACATGATTTCCGTAACCAGGAAGACCCACATGCCGAGGCTTCCGGCCTCGCGCTGCTGCTCCATGTCCTCGAATTGGTGCGCGAAACCGGGAGGATGCACCGGGTGCGCTGCCATGTCAGCCACGGGTCACCCCCACATTCGCGTAATCGTAGGCGTCTGTCGTCACCACGGGAATTTCCTCAAAATTTTCTGTCGGCGGCGGCGACGGCGTTTCCCATTCCAGTCCTTTGGCGCGCCAGGGATTCGGGCCTGCCGGAGGCCCGTAACGCATGGACCATGCCAGATAAATCAGGGGAATCAGGTAGCCGACTCCGAGGATGGAAGCGCCCGCGGACGACATGACGTTCAAGACTTGAAATTCCGCCGGGTAAACAGCGTAGCGCCGCGGCATGCCGAGGTAGCCGAGCATGAACTGCGGGAAAAACGTGAGATTGAATCCGACAAAAATCACCAGGGCTGCAAATCGCGCCCAGCCGTCGGGGTACATGCGCCCGGTGATCTTGGGCCACCAGAAGTGAATTCCGCCGAGGTAGGCCATCACCGTGCCACCCACCATAATGTAGTGGAAGTGCGCGACGATGAAATACGTGCCGTTCAAGTGGACGTCGGTAGCCAGGGAGGCGAGAAATAGGCCGGTCAGTCCGCCCATGGTAAACAGGCCGATGAAGCCCAGCGCATAGAGCATCGGAGCCTGGTAAGAGATGGAGCCTTTGTAAATCGTTGCCATCCAGTTGAACACTTTGATCGCCGAGGGAATCGCCACCAGAAAACTGAGCACGGAGAAAATCAAGCCGGCATAGATGGACTGGCCGGTGACGAACATGTGGTGTCCCCAGACCAGGAAGCTGATCACGGCGATGGCCATGCTCGAGAAGGCCACGAACCCATAGCCGAAAATGCGCTTGCGCGAGAAGCATGTAATCAGCTCGCTCATCACGCCCATGCCCGGCAGGACCATGATGTACACGGCGGGATGCGAATAAAACCAGAACATATGCTGGAACAGAACCGGATCGCCTCCGATCGTGGGATCGAAAATACCGACGTGCAGGATGCGCTCTAGGCCCAGCAGGAAGATGGTGATGGCAACTACCGGCGTGCCCAGAATCATGATGATGCTGGTGGCGTAGATGGCCCAGAGAAACAGCGGAAATCGGAACCAGGTGAGTCCCGGGGCGCGCATTTTGTGAATGGTGACGACGAAATTCAGTCCGGTCAGAATCGAGGAAAATCCCATCACGAAGACCCCGACCGCAACCGGGAGCACCTGGGTGTGCGAGTACGTGCTGCTGTACGGGGGATAGAAAGTCCAACCGGTGTCAACTCCGCCTGCGACTGTCGAATAGAGAGCGAGAATCGCTCCCACCATGTACACATACCAGCTCAAAAGATTCAGCTTCGGAAAGGCCAAATCGCGAGCGCCGACCATCATGGGCACAAGAAAATTTCCCAGCGTGGCGGGAATCGAGGGGATCAGGAAAAAGAAAATCATCAGGATGCCGTGGAGGGTGAAGAGCTTGTTGTAAGTGTCGGGTTCCACCAGCGCGCCCTGCGGTTCGACCAGGTGCAGCCGCATCAGGACGGCAAAGGCTCCGCCTACGAAGAACATCAGCGTGATGGAGACCAGGTAGAGGAGAGCAATCCGCTTGTGGTCGGTGGTCAGCAGCCACGACTTCACTCCGTAGCTCGCGTTCAGGTAATGGACGCGCGAAGCTTCCGCCGGGGCTTCGTCATGAATGGTTTGAACCGTGGTGCTCATTTGGCCTTCAGTTTCCTTTCTTCCGACCCGAGCGATTTCACGTAGGCGATCAACTGCAGCACCTGCTCCTCGTTCACCTGGCCCTGGAACGTGGGCATGATCGGAGGGTAGTTGGGCAGAAGGATGGAATTCGGATTCACGATGGCCTGGCGAATCAACGCTTCGTCCACCAGTCGCATCTCGCCGCTGCGCAGCTTTTCGGGTTTGCCGTAGAGGCCCGCCAGGGACGGGCCACGACCGGTGCCATCGGCGACGTGGCAGGTGACGCAGCCGAGCTGGTTGAAGAGCCGTTCCCCAATTTGCGCCATCGATTCATTCCGCGCGCCGCCGGAAAGCCAGGCGGCGTAGTCCGCCTGGCTCATCACGTATACCCAGCCGATCATCTCCGCGTGGTCGGCGCCGCAATACTGGGCGCAGAAGAGGTGGTACACGCCGGTCTTAGTGGCCTGAAACCACAAGGAGGTGTAGCGCCCGGGGACCGCATCTTTCTTCACGCGGAATGCGGGTATGTAGAAATCGTGGATCACGTCCTCGGAAGTCATGGTCAGCTTGATCGGGATATTCACGGGAACGTGCAGCTCGTTGATTTCGCGCGGCCCTTCGGGATGCTGCAGATGCCACATCCACTGCTTGCCGATGACGAAAATCTCCGTAGACGCCTCCGGCGGGCGCGAATTGCGGAAATACAGACTGGAGGACCAGATGAACACGAAAGCGGCCAGGACCGTCGGGACCAACGTCCAGGTCAACTCGAGCGGCAGATTCTGGCCGGTTTCAGCGGGTTGGTCGTCTTCGGAACGGCGGCGGTACTTCACCATGAAGTAGAAAATAATGGTGAAAATCAGCGCCGTGAAAAACAGCGTAAGCGCGGTCAGGAAAAAATGGAGCCGGTCCACGCCTTCGGCGATGGAGGAGGCCGCCTCGGGACGGATCGGGACGCCTTCTTGAACCGCTGCCAGCAAACCAAATCCGGATTGAATCAGGCCGGTCATATCTCATCCAAAAAAATTCGCTTCTGCCTCCGACTTGTCAACTCCAATGCTGCGACGTCTTTTGTTCCGGCAGCCGGTAATGTTCGCGGCGCGAGAGCAGCAGAATCATCACGGCGATTACCAGGACGGTCAGAATCCCGGCGACCTGGAGAACACGCGAGATCAGCAACCCGTACTTTCCCGTGACCGGATCGTAGTGATAGCAAAACAGGAGTATCTGATCGACGGGCGAGCCGATCTTTCCTTCCGAAGCTTCCACCAGACCCAGCCGCATGTCGCGCGAGGCGTACTGGATGCCGTAGAAATATCGCGAAATTTTGCCCGCGGGGGTCAGCACCATGATTCCACTGGCGTGCGCGAATTGTTTCGAGCCGGCGTCGTAGGCGTAGCGAAACCCGACGGCATTGGCAAGCTGCTTGATTTGCGGTTCGTCGCCCGTCAGGAAATGCCAGCCTTCGGCCGCGCCTGGACGCCCGTAAATGCCCGTGTACAGATCGCGCTTTGCGGAGGCCAGCTTGGCGTCCTCGCTCGGATCGATGCTCACGCTGATAACTTCGAAATCTTTGCCGATATCCAGGGGCACGTCTTTCAGGCTGCGATCGAGCCCGTTGAGCACCTGCGTGCAAAGCATCGGGCAGTTGTAGTACACGAGCGAAAGGACCACGGGTTTTCGGCCGAAGTACCGTGACAGCTTTACGGGTGTTCCCGTCTCGTCTCGAAATAAGAGGTCGAGTGGAATCGAACTGTTCAA
>Ga0187776_10001949_pt1 | contig 10456 bp, 9 predicted proteins | sample 0216_BV02_MP12_2_FD_132426 | JGI IMG/M metagenome (GOLD analysis project Ga0187776, IMG submission 132426) | Tropical peat soil microbial communities from peatlands in Department of Meta, Colombia - 0216_BV02_MP12_20_MG | ecosystem: Environmental > Terrestrial > Soil > Wetlands > Peat | place...
CGAGTGCGTGGAGATCCTCGAGCGCCCTTTTCGCCGAAGCGGGATCGCGATTCACACAGGTAAGGTGAATATTTGGGACGAGGCCGCGCGCTTTCGCGGCCGTGCCGACTCGGATGGGATCGCGCCCCATCGCGCCGCCGGCGTAGCTGGTAATACTGCCCGCGACCACGCCCGGGACGCGTGCGAGGTCTGAGGCGACTTCGAGCAGACGCGCCTCGCGCGTCAGGCGGCTGGCAACCAGCTCGACCACGTAGCAAAAACGGCCGGCCTTCAGCGCGTCTCGAAATGGATTCGGGGCCTCCATTTCAATTTCCCAGCTCTTTTCTCACGATGCGAGCCCCTTCCACCATCGCCTTCAATTTGGCAAAGGCGACGGGGCGAGGCAAGTGAACGCAGCCGCAATCGGGCAAGATGTACAGGCGTTCGGCAGGGAGAAATTCGAGAGTTTTACGGATGCGCTCGGCAACAATGTCGGGCGTTTCGACTTCCTGGGTTTTGACGTCAATGACGCCGACGCCCAGTTCGAATTGGGAAGGGAATTCGCGGAAGAGATCCAGGTCTTCGCCGCCGCGGCGCGCAAATTCCATCGTAAGCTGTTGGACTTTGGCGTCCAAGATTCTCGGAAAAAGATAGCGGTAGCTCCCTTCCCAGGAGGGCTTGCCGTAGCGGTTGCCGTAGCAGAGGTGCACGGCGATCTTCGCCTGCACTCCTTCGACGAGCGTGTTCAAGACATCCACGCCCCAGGAGAGGTCTTCCGGAAAGCCGGAGTAGTAGGGCTCGTCAATTTGAATGAAATTCCCACCGGCCTTCACAAGTTCCTTGAGTTCCAGGTTCATCACGCGGGCGAGATCGGCGGCAAAAGCTTGCTCGCTTGGATAGTGCTTGTTGCGAATTCGCTTGGAAAGCGAGTGAGGCCCGGTGACGCAGAATTTTGTGGCGAGCTCGGTGTTGGCGCGCAGGAATTGAAAGTCCGGAACGAGGCCGAGCGAGGCCATCGGGAGCCGGCCGAGCACTTCGCTGTCGTAGAAGTCGTAATAGAATTTTTTCGAGGAGCGGTCAATTTGCACGCCAGGGATGCGTTCAACAAAATAGTCAATCATATTGTCGCGGCGGAGTTCGCCGTCGGTGACGATGTCGATTCCCGCGATTTCCTGATCTTTGATGGCGGCTTTGACCACCGAATCGTGAATCTCGTCGAGATCGTGGCGGCTGATCCGCCGGGCGAAATATTCTGTCTTCAGCCGCTCGAGCCAGCCGGGCATCGAGTAGCTCCCGACCACAGTCGTAGGCAAAATAGGAAGCGTCATCGGCATCACTCCCGTCGCGTGGTGTACAGAACCGAAGTTTTCGATCCGGGCCGGTAGTGGAACGGCGCGAAATGCAGATCGTAGCCCGCGCGCTCGGCCACTTCCCGCAGGAGCACGCCGTTCACCCAGTTCACAATGGAACCGTCGAGCTTGCCCGGCCCGTAAAATCCCATGCGGTAATCGCTCAAGCCCGTCACAAAGATATCCTGCACCTGAAGATAGCCGCGCGGGTGCAGCAGAGGAAGCGTATTGCGAAAGCTTTGCAGCGCGCCGGAGCTCAAATGAAAACGGATATCGCTGGGCGCGTCGCGAAGCATTTCTTCGATTTGACCGTAGTCAATTCCTTCGGGAAAAGAAGGATCGCGGAGATTTTCGACGTCCACCAGGCGTTCCTCCAGGCGGATTGCCGCCCATACGTCCTGCCAGAAACGGATTCCGCGGCAGCGATCGGCAAGAACTTCGGGACCCACTTCGAGCAGACGCGAGACGATGGATGCAATCTCGGCGGCGCCGATTTGGGATTCGGCGGCGATGCGCGACGCGTCCACGGCGGGAAGGTAGGAGCGGACTTGCACCCAGTAGAGGCGCCCGTCGCGGCGGACCATCTCTTCGTCGGGAAGATTGTCGTACACGTTGGTGAGATGGGCGTGGAGAACCTTATGGCGCAGGAAGGACAGCGTCTTGTTCGGATCCAGCGCATCGAGCACGATGAAGCTGCACTGATCGATATATTGATGGACGGCGGGGCGCGAGCGCTCCAGTGTGGCCTGGGAATAATCGCAGAGCAAGAAACGCAGGCGGGGAAAATAATTTGTGCCGCGCTGCTGGTCGAGAGCGTGGAAGCGATCGAGCCAGAGGCCGGCGCGCGTCCCCAGGCCAACCCCGATCTCCAGGGTGAATAATTCCGGCGGCAGCTGATTTTGGCTCTCGAGATCCCGCAGAAGCGTCCAGAAATCCGCGACAGAATCGGCGATGGCGGCGGGATGATTCGCGTCGGATTTTCCGCCGGGGAGAGCCTGCTCATAGCCCCGCCCGGTGGCCGATTCCCAGTCTTTCAAGCGGTGCCAGTAGAGGCGGTTGAAATCCCAGGCAATGCTGGTGCGAAACGTGCGGAAGTCCTCGAGATACACGCGTTCGGCTGCCCGCGTGCCTTCCTCAGGCATGTCGCGAGGGGTGTCGAGTCCGGCCATGGCGCTGCGGACGAGATCGCGAAGGGTGCCCGGCGCAATTTGGCGGGCGTCGATCCGCAACTCCAGGGTGGAAGCGCCTCCTTCCGCTTCCTGTTCCGTTCGAGTGATGGCCACCGGTTCGCGGAAATTGTGGCGGTATTGAATCCAATCGAGATGAACGCGAAGGCGGGCGTATTGTCCCGGGTCAAGAATTCCCTCTTCGAGCAGTGAAACCAGAGCTGCGACCGCATCGCTGGTGACGGCCGCCGCCGCATCCCGCCGGACGTGGTTCAGGTGGAGGATCATGGCCGAGTCGTGGAAGGCTTAGAACAAGGGTCAAACTCCCACCGCTTGCTTGGAGAGAACCGATCTGGCAGCCGCAATAATTTTCGTATCGTCGGGAAGAACAAACTTCTCCATCGGGGCGCTGTAGGGAATGGAAGTGTCGAGCGCCGTGACCATTCGCACGGGGGCTTTCAAATATTGAAACGCGACCTCCGCGATTTCTCCGGCGATGACGGCCGCGGCGGAGCTGTGGCGCGGCGCCTGGTCCACGAGCACGAGCCTGCCCGTTTTTCGCACGGAATTTGCGATGGTTTCGATGTCGAGCGGCGCGAGCGTTCTGGGATCGATCACCTCGGCGTCAATCCCTTCCTTTTCCAACTGCGCGGCCGCTGCCAGGGATTTCGGCACCATCCATCCGGTGGCGACGATCGTCAAATCTTTTCCGGGACGCTTTACCTCTGCAACGCCGAACGGGACGACATAGTCGCCATCCGGGACATCCCCTTTATCCAGCATGAGGAGAAAGTGGTAGAGAAACACGACCGGGTTGTCGTCGCGGATCGCGGCTTTCAACAAGCCTTTTGCATCCGAGGGGGTCGAAGGCAAAGCCACTTTTAATCCCGGGATTCCCATCATGGTGTGATAGAGGCAATTCGCGTGCTGCCCTGCCCAGCCGGCCGCGAATCCATATCCCGCTTTGAAAACCACGGGAACTTTTACCTGGCCGCCGGACATGTAGCGAAAGCGCAGAGCTTCATTGAGCACCTGGCCGAAAGCGACGAGCATAAACTCGCTTATGTAGAGCTCAACGACCGAGCGCAGGCCACTCAGCGCAGCACCGATTGCGATTCCCAACTCGGCCGTCTCGGAAATGGGAGTCAGGCGCACGCGATTCTTCCCGAATTTTTGGACGAGCGGATCCCTGTCGGTCATCCCCAGATTTTGGCCGAGGAGAATGACGTTTGGGTCGCGCTCCATTTCCTCCACAAGAGCCGCGCCCATCGCCTCGGCGTAGATCATCTGCTCGGACATGCCGCCTCCTACGCGTAGACGTACTGGGTCGCGTCTTCCGCCGCCGGGAACGGACTCGCGAGGGCGAACTGAACGGCATCGTCCATTTCCGCGCGCGCATCCTCTTCAATTTTCTTTGCGTGCGCTTCCGGGAGGACTCCCCGCTGGATCAAATCCGTTCGGAATTTCGGGATCGGGTCGTGGGCTTTCGCGGCCTCGTATTCAGCGGAGTTGCCATAAAACTCGATGGCTTCATGATCTCCGAATTGCGTGGGAGCGGGAGGAACCGTGATGGCGTTACCGTGCGCGCTGAAGCGATAGAACTTTGTTTCCACCAGGCTCGGCCCGTGGCCTGCTCGTGCACGATCCACTGCTGCCTTAGCGGCCTCGTAAACCTGGAGAATGTCCGTGCCATCCACGGTCATGCCCGGGATGCTGAAGGCCTCCGCTTTTTTCGAAAGCGGATCGCCGGCGGCAGCGTTGGCGTCTTCGAGCTTCACCTGCGTATACGCCTGGTATTCGTTGTTCTCGAGGAAATAGACGATCGGCAGCTTCCAGACAGCCGCAAGATTCACAGACTCAAAAAACGCGCCTTGCTTCGTCGCGCCGTCTCCAAAAAAACTGTACGTGACGTCGCTGGAGGCTTTGATCTGCGCGGCCAGCGCCATGCCCGTGGCCTGCGCGATTCCTTGCCCCACAATTCCCGAAGGTCCAGGAAAATGGCGCGCCGGGTCCGACAAGTGCATCGAGCCGCCGTACCCTTTGCACAGGCCGTCGCGGCGGCCATAGATTTCGGCCATCATGCTTCGCGGCGAAGTGCCGAGAACCAGCGGATAGCCGTGGCAACGATAGGTGGAAACGACGGGATCGCTCATGGCGCGCGCGGCAAGCGTGCCGACGATGGAGGCCTCGGCACCGTCGGCCAGATGCGTATGGCCGCGAATCACGCCGGGATGCTCGACGAACGTTCGCTTGACGCGCCCTTCGAATTCGCGGATGCGAACCATCTGCGTCCACATCCAGATCAGCCGATCTTTTCCCAGCTCTGCGCTCCTTGGCATGCGCAATCTTTCCTCCCCTTAGGCGGAATTTCGCTTATTTCAAGAGCATGCTCAATTCCTGGGCGCCCGCTTGGAGATGCGGAAGAAATCGTACTTGCAGATCCTGAATCGAAATTCGCTGGGCGTGGGTGCCGACATTCAGCGCCGCAACGACTCGTCCGGCCGGGCTTTGGATTGGCACTGCCATCGAACGCAGGCCCAGCTCCAATTCCTGATCCACAATCGCATACCCGTTTCGCCGGGCCAGCTTGAGTATCTGCCGGAGTTTTTCCGGGCTGCGAACCGTGCGTTCCGTCATGGGCACAAAATCAATCCGCGCGATGCACGCCTCCTGTTCTTCCGGCGGCAAATTCGCCAGCAGCACACGGCCCATCGAAGTGCAAAAAGCAGGCAGCCGACTGCCGACACGCAAATCCACGGCCATGATCCGTGTGACGCTGGCGCGCGCGATATAAATGATGTCCAGGCCATCGAGCGTCGCGATCGAGCAGGATTCGTGAAGCTGGCGGCTCACATGCTCGAGTACCGGCTGGGCCGCCGAAGCGATGGGCATAGAGCTGATGTAGGAATGGCCGAGCGCCAGGATCCGAGGGCTAAGATAAAAGTGGCGGCTGTCGTCTGAAGCGGCGAACCCGAGTTTCATCAGGGTGTAAAGGCAGCGGCGGACGGCCGCGCGCGACAATCCGGTCTTGGCGCTGAGCTGAGAATTCGTCAGCTGGCGCTTGCCGTCGGAGAACGCCTGGATCACCGCAAGCCCTCGCGCGAGAGACGTCATGAAATTTGGATCACCGTTGAAGCTATCAGCCCGTTCGAATGGAGGCACGACTTCGTACGCAAAACGCCCGGTTGCCGGCGAAGAACGGCCGGGCAAACGCTTGTCGGAAAGCGGAATTTCGGCGCGCGGCATGGATTCCTCCTCGAGCGGGCGGACGGAGCATACACGAAACGGACGATATACGCACCTAGTTTCGATAATCGGCCTTGACTTCCCTCGGACCCATGCTTAGATTTGCGGGGACAATGGATCCGGGTCTGCGGCACGCGCCCCGAATCTGTCCGCACGCGCAATGACCAGGTCACAGAGGTTAAACATGGCGCAGCATAAGAGCGTAATAAGTCCTCCCGATGAAACTCATTCCTTGCCGGAAATTGCTGGTTACCGGAGGCCATTTCCCGGAACCCAGCCCAATCATTTGCACCCGACTTATCGCACCAGCATCAAGCGGGCGCCGCGCCAGCCGCTTGTCTATCTTCCTCACACACTGTCCGAGGTCACCGGGCCGCTTTTCGGCAAGGAAGTGGTCAATCCGAAGGCATTCGACTTGACCAAACAGTGCCACGGCGACCCGCTCGGGCAACGCATTGTGGTGAGCGGCCGCGTGATCGACGCAAACGGCCGGCCCGTGGCGAACACTCTGGTGGAGATCTGGCAGGCCAATTCGGCGGGACGCTACCGCCACAAAGTGGATCAGCACGACGCGCCGCTGGACCCGAATTTCATCGGCGTGGGACACACGCTGACGGATTCCGAAGGCCGCTACCGCTTCTTGACGATTCGTCCGGGCGAATATCCCTGGCGCAATCACAACAACGCCTGGCGTCCGGCGCACATCCATTTCTCGCTCTTCGGGCCGGCGTTCGCGACGCGGCTGGTCACCCAAATGTACTTCCCCGGCGATCCCTTGATTCCCTTCGATCCGATTTTCAATTGCACGGCTGACGAGAAGGCGCGGAACCGCTTGATTTCATCCTTCGACTGGGAAACAACGAAGCCCGAATATTGCCTGGGCTATCGTTTTGACATAGTTTTGGCAGGCCGCGAAGCCACTCCGATGGAGAACAAATAATGAGCTTGCAACCGACGACGTCCCAAACGGTCGGTCCCTATTTTGCCATCGGCTTGTCGTGGCTGAACCGCGATAACCTGGCCGCTCCCGGCGTTTCGGGCGAGCGTGTAACCATTGAAGGCCGCGTGCTGGACGCGGACGGCAAGCCGGTCCCCGACGCTTTGTTGGAATTCTGGCAAGCAAATTCGCAAGGGAAGTACGCTCATCCGGATGATCCTCAAGAGAAACCTGTCGAGCTGGGCTTCCTCGGATTTGGCCGCGTGCCGACGAAAGACGACGGCACCTTCCGATTCACCACAATCAAGCCTGGCCGCGTGCCGGGGCCGGAAGGAAAAATGCAGGCGCCGCACATCGGCGTCACATTTTTCTCCCGAGGATTGTTGATTCGGCTCGTAACGCGAATTTATTTTCCCGGCGAGCCGTCGAACGCGGAAGATTTCGCATTGAGTCAAGTTGAGCCGTCCCGCCGTGGCACGCTGATCGCGAAAGAAATTCCGGGCAAGCCGGGCGAACTCGAGTGGAACGTGATTCTTCAGGGCCCCGGCGAAACCGTTTTCTTCGATTGTTGAGATAGTCGCGTCCGGAATCTAATTCCAAACACGATGGGCCGTCTCCGCCACGAGTCGCAGCTTGGCCCATTGCTCGTCTTCCGTCAGCAAATTCCCTTCCGCCGTAGAAGCGAAGCCGCATTGCGGACTGAGCGCAAGATTTTCGAGTGGGAAATGCTTCGCGGCTTCATGAATCCGCTTGACCAGAGTTTCTCCGTCCTCCAACTTCGGCAGCTTCGAGCTGATCAGGCCCAGCACGACAACTTTGTTCTTGGGGATGAACCGCAGAGGCTCGAAGGTGCCGGAACGCGCATCGTCGTATTCGAGTAAGAAGCGATCCACATTCATGGTCCCGAACAATTTTTCGGCGATGTTGTCGTAGCCACCTTCGGCGTACCAGTGGCTGCGATTGTTCCCACGGCACAAATGCATCGCGAGCGTCACTCCCGGGCGGCGCGCAGCCTCGAAACACGCGTTATCCGCGTGGATGGCTTCATCGAGCGCGGCCTCGGGGTCGATTCCCATTTCTGTGCGGATCCATTCGCGCCATTTTGGGTCCATGTAATAGCTATAGCGGGGCGCATCGATCTGGATGTAGCTCACTCCCTCGCTCGATAGCCTGGAAAGCTCCTTCTTCATGATTTCGACGATGTCCCAGAGAAATGCGGAAGCGTCCTTGTACGCTTTCTCGCTGATGCCGCGCTTGAACGAGATCGCAGGGAATTGAGTGGCGCTCGGCAAGGTCATCTTGATAGCGCCGGGGGAATTGGCCTTCATGAAGGAAAGTTCGTGGCCGGTGAGAGGGCGGACCTGGCGGAGCTTCGCTGTGACGATGCCGGTGACGCTGCTGACCGCCCCGAATTTGCCCCCGGCCTGCCAGGACCTTGCCACCGCGTCGCCCATGTCCAGCCCTTCGACCGCATCCGTAAAATCGCTCATAAAATTGCGGCGGCGAAGTTCTCCGTCGGTGAAAATTTCAAATCCAAGCTCTTTCTGTTTCGCGAGAGCCCGGCGAATTTCCCGGTCCTCCACTTCGGCGAGCTGCGCCGCATCTTTTGTATTCGAGCGCGCCTGCATCAATGCAGCAGGGCGCAGAAAACTTCCCACGTGGTCGGCGCGGTATTGAGTCGTCATGGTCTTTCTCCCTTCACAATGAGAACTGGTGGATCAAATCCATTTCTCTGGGACTTAAACAGCCATGCGATAACCAATTCCAGCTGAAATCTTTGCCGAGGTCCTTTTTGCCATTGCAATTTTCTGTGTGAGGGCCGCGCCTCGAAAGCGCGTCGTTGGTCCCGCCATTCCCACTGCGGCGATCACCTGACCGTCGCGGCCACGTATAGGGCTGGCGACGCCGCTCAGTCCTTCTTCGAGTTCCTGTGTATCGAGCGCGTAGCCACGTTGAACCGTCAGCCGCAAATTTGCTTTCACGTCTTCGGTGCGGGTCATCGTGAACGGAGTGAATCGCGCGAGGCGGTTGGCTGCGAGGATCGCGTCAATCTCTTTGTCCGGAAGATACGCAAGGACGGCTTTGGCTACCGCTGTGCAATGGGCAGGGAAGCGCGCGCCGACGGGCGTGCGTACGCTGATCACCGTGTGCGGAGAATCCACGCGGTCCAGGCAAACAATTCCGCTGTTTCCAGGAACAGCCAAGCTGACGGTTTCATGAGACTCGCGCGCGAGATCGACCAGGAAGCGATGCGCTTCGATTCGCAGCGTCCGAGATTCGAGCGCGCGGACGCCCAGCTCGTGGAGTTTGAGCCCCAGGCGATAGCGCCCGCTTTCCAAATTTTTTTCGATCAGGTCGAATTTCTGCATGGCGCTGAGAAGCCGGTGAACGGTAGCCTTATCTAGGCTCAGAGAAGTAGCCAGTTGCGTGACGCCCAAGTCCGCGCCGTTCTGCGCGAGGAAAAAGAGAATGCGGAGCGCTTTTTGCAGGGATTTGCTGGTGCCGGCCGCAGCCTGGCGAGCTGCGCTCGAGTCTCTCGTTGTCGACCGGTGCGATCGTCGTGGCATGTCAACCCGAATTCGAAGGATCCCTCTTGACGCAAGCGGGATTGTAGATACAATCCCGGCAATGTCAATATGAAAAGGAATTCCACAATATGAAACAGCGCGGAAAACCGTGAAGTCTCATTCCGTTTGGGAATCGCGCACCCGATCCGGCCTAGGTGGATTGCTTGGTCGTTTGCATCGAAGTCTTTCCATTGCACTTCTCCTCGTCCTGGTCGGCGGGTGTGGCTCGAATCCGCTAAGAAGGCAGGGCAACGCGGAATCATCGGCTCGAACGAAGCCTGCCGATGTAGATGACGCGCGGCTAGTGAATGCGGATAAGGACGCTGCGAATTGGCTGACTTACGGGCGCACCTACAGCGAGCAACGCTTCAGCCCACTGAAGAAGATTGATGACCATAACGTCGGACAACTTCATCTCGCCTGGTATTACGACCTCGACACTCGCCGGGGACAGGAAGCCACTCCGATTGTTGTGGACGGCGTGATGTATTTCACATCGGCGTGGAGCAAGGTATTCGCGGCGAACGCCGCGACCGGCGCGCTCCTGTGGTCCTACGATCCGAAGGTGCCGCCCGAATGGGGTGTGAACGCCTGCTGCGACGTGGTGAACCGCGGCGTCGCCGTGTGGCAAGGCAAAGTGTACTTCGGCACTCTCGATGGCCGTCTGATTTCGCTCGATGCGGGGAACGGAAAGCCTGTGTGGGAAACGCTAACGATTGATCCGAAATTTCGATACACGATTACGGGCGCGCCCCGCGTGGTGAAGGGGAAAATTCTCATCGGCAATGGAGGCGGGGAGATGGGCGTGCGCGGCTACGTCTCCGCGTATGACGGGCAAACCGGCAAGCTCGTATGGCGGTTTTATACCGTGCCGGGCGATCCTTCCCGGGAGTTTGAAAACGTCGCGATGGAAAAAGCTGCAAAAACATGGAAGGGGCATTGGTGGAAGGAGGGCGGGGGCGGCACCGTCTGGGATGCAATCGTTTATGATCCGCAGCTCAATCTGGTTTACATCGGCGTCGGAAACGGCGGCCCATGGGCGCAAAAATATCGAAGCCCCGGCGGTGGAGACAATCTGTATACGGATTGTATCGTCGCGCTCCGTGCGGATACGGGCGAATACGTATGGCATTACCAGGAGGATCCCGGCGACGAATGGGACTATGACTCCGACGAGCAGATCATTTTGGCGGATCTGTCAATTTCCGGCCG
>Ga0187776_10001950_pt1 | contig 10452 bp, 10 predicted proteins | sample 0216_BV02_MP12_2_FD_132426 | JGI IMG/M metagenome (GOLD analysis project Ga0187776, IMG submission 132426) | Tropical peat soil microbial communities from peatlands in Department of Meta, Colombia - 0216_BV02_MP12_20_MG | ecosystem: Environmental > Terrestrial > Soil > Wetlands > Peat | place...
CGAGGCGCCGCCGCTCCCGCCCCGCGAGGTGCCGGCGCTGGCGCCGGTCGAGGAGGTGTTCGAAGCCCTTGTCCTCGGCACACGCGACTACGTGCGAAAGAACGGGTTCAAGCGCGTGGTCGTCGGGCTCTCGGGCGGTATCGACTCGTCGCTCGTCGCCGCCGTCGCCGTGGAGGCGCTCGGCCGCGAGAACGTGGCGGGGGTGGGGATGCCGTCGGCCTACTCGTCAAGCGGGACGCGGCGTGACGCCCAGCGGCTGGCCAGGCATCTCGGCATCGAGTTCCTGACGATCCCGATCACCCCGCTCCTGAAGGCGTACAAGCGCACCCTGAGCAAGGCGTTCAAGGGGATGAAGGAGGACGTCACCGAGGAGAACATCCAGGCCCGCATCCGCGGCAACCTCCTCATGGCGCTCTCGAACAAGTTCGGCTGGCTCGTGCTGACCACGGGCAACAAGAGCGAGTACAGCGTGGGCTACACGACTCTCTACGGCGACATGGCTGGCGGCTTCGCCGTCATCAAGGACGTGCCCAAGATGCTGGTCTACGACGTCGCCCGCCACGTCAACACCCGGGCCGGCCGGCCGGTCATTCCGGAGACCGTCTTCACGCGGGCGCCATCGGCCGAGCTCCGACCCAACCAGACCGATCAGGACACGCTGCCGCCCTACGACGAGCTCGATCGCATCCTCGAGGGCTACGTCGAGGAGGACCTGGGCGTGAGCGATCTCATTGCCCGCGGCTTCCCGGCCGAGACGGTCCGGCGCGTCGCCTCGATGGTGGACGCCAACGAGTACAAGCGCCGCCAGGCGCCGATCGGCGTGAAGATCACGCCGCGCGCGTTCGGCCGCGACTGGCGCCCGCCGATCGTCAACCGCTTCCGCTTCCGCGAGCGGTAGGCCCCCGGCCGCATCCGCCTGACGCCATGACGCGCCCGCGTCCATTTCGATTCGGCGTCTTCGGCGAAGACGCGCGGACGCCCACGGTCCTGCTCGAGACCGCTCGCCGGGCCGAGGATGCGGGCTACTCCACGTTCTTGATCCGCGATCACTTCATCGACGAGCCCTTCGGGCACCAACTGGCCCCGCTGACCGCGCTCACGGCGGTGGCCACCACGACGACGCGGCTCCGGGTCGGCAGCCTGGTCTTCTCGAACGACTACCGGCATCCGGCGGTACTCGCGAAGGAGATCGCGACGCTCGACGCACTCTCGAACGGGCGGGTCGAGCTGGGGCTCGGCGCCGGATTTTCGAAGGCCGAGTACGACCGTGCCGGTCTGGCCTTCGATCCGCCGGGCGTGCGGGTCGATCGCCTCGAGGAGTCGATCCACGTCCTCAAGGGTCTCTTCGGCGAGCGCCCCTTCACGTTTACCGGCAAGCACTATTCGGTGACCGATCTCGACGGCTACCCCAAGCCGGTACAGCGGCCGCATCCGCCGCTCCTGATCGGCGCCGCGGGCACGCGGATGCTTTCGATCGCGGCCCGGGAAGCCGACATCATCGGCTTTCAGACCGTGTCGACCTCCCGCGGCGCAGTGACGAACGACCCGAGCGGTCGCGTGGCCGCGGCCGTGGCCCAGCGAGTCGAGCACGTTCGTCGGATCGCGGCCGAGCGATTTGAGCGGATCGAGCTGAGCCTGGTGGCGACGGTGGTCCTCGCGGACCAGCGCCGGCCGGTGGCCGAGCGGCTGGCGCGCCAGCACGGGTGGAGCGGCCTCTCCTCGGAGCAGGTGCTGGAGATGCCCTCGGTCTTCATCGGATCGCTCGACCATGTCGCCGACGAGATGCGCGCCCGCCGTGAGCGGTACGGATTCTCCTACTACGTGATCCTCGACCGCGCCATGACCGCAACGGCGCCGCTCGTCGCCCGCCTGGCCGGCACGTGAGCTCGTGAACACGCGATCCGAAGCTTCGTCACGCGCTAGGGGTAGACCGTGAACTCGACGAGATTGTCGTCCGGGTCCCTGAAGTAGACGCTGGTCGACGTGCCGCGCGCGCAGGACCGGGGTCCGGGACCGGCTTCGGGCTTGATGCCGTTCTTTCCGAGCAGGGCCAGGATCTCGTCGACGGTCCCGTCCCACTCGAGACAGAAGTCGGCGCCGCCCGTGGTCGGCCGGCGCGCGCCGAGATAGCCCGGACGGGCGGGATCCTGGGGCCCGTGAACGTTGATCTTCTGCGTCTGGCCGATCCGGATCGTGGCCATGTCCGGGCGTCCCGGCCGCTTTTCCCAGGCGATCGTGAAGCCGAGCTTCTCGTAGAAATTCAAAGTGTGCTGCAGGTCGCCCGCCACGATCACCCAGTGATCGATGCCCTTGATTGCCATCACCGATTCTCCCGTTTGCTGGCTACACGCGCGTGTACTTCACGATGCGCCGGGGTCGTCCCCAGGCGCCCGGCCGTACGACGTAGAGGTCGCCGCGCGAGTCACCCCAGATGCCGTGGCACGAGCGGAAGCTCGGGTCGCCCCACTGGGCCAGGCGCTGACCGTCGAGCGTGAGCACGCTGACCAACCCGCCATTGTGCTCGGGAATGTAGACGACGTCGTCGGCGTCCACGTAGAACGTCGCCGGCCCGATCAGCTTGGTCGGCCAGATCTCGAGGAGCTTGCCGTCCTGGTCGAAGATCTGCACGCGGTCGTTTTCCCGATCGCACACGAGCACGCGCCCGCGCCGGTCGATCCACACGCCATGGGGCAGCGCGAACTGCCCCGGGCCCGCGCCGGGCTCGCCCCACGAGAAGAGATGCGTGCCGTCCGCGGCGAACTTGTGCACGCGCGCGTTGCCGTAGCCGTCGGTCACGAACATCTCGCCCGAGGGCGTCAGCGCGATGTCCGTCGGCAGGTTGAAGGGGCCGCCGCCGTGGGTGACGTTCCGATAGGCGACCGAGCTGAAGTCCTTCGGATCGACCCCGGTGTCCGAGCGGTAGCCCCGCGTGCCGATCGTGCGCAGCAGGGTGCCGGTCGGGCTGAAGTGGAGCATCTGCGCGTGGTCGCGATCGACGATCCACAGGTTGTCCTGCGCGTCGCTGCGGATCGTGTGGGGAAACGCGAACAGGCCGGCGCCCCAGGTCGACAGCACGTGGCCGTCGCGGTCGAACACGATGATCGGGTGCTCGGTCGATCGATTGAAGCAGTAGACGCGATCACGCGAGTCGACGGTGACCGCCGCGACGGGAATGTTCCAGCCGGCGGGAAGCTTCTGCCAGTCGTCGTCGACTTCGTAGGTGTACTTGCCGGTCCCGACGGTCGTGTTCATGGGTGCCCCCCCTGGGGCGGGAGTCTACCCCGCGACGCCCTCCATCTGCAGCGAGTAGAGCCGTCGGTAGAGCCCGTCGCGGGCCAGGAGTTCGTCGTGGCGTCCGACCTCCGCGATCCGCCCCTCGTGCACCACGACGATGCGGTCGGCGTTGCGCACGGTCGCGAGGCGATGCGCGATCACCAGCACCGTGCGCCCTTGCATCAGCTCGGCCAGCGCCTGCTGGATCATGAACTCGCTCTCGGCGTCGAGATCGGACGTGGCCTCGTCGAGGATCAGGATGGGCGGATTCTTGAGAAATGCGCGCGCGATGGCGATCCGCTGCCGCTGGCCGCCGGAGAGCCGCACGCCGCGCTCGCCGACGAGCGTCTGGTAGCCGTCGGGACAGCCGGCGATGAACTCGTCCGCGTGCGCCTGGCGAGCGGCGCGCACCACGTCCTCGAACGGCGCGTCCGGGCGGCCGTAGGCGATGTTGTAGAGGATCGAGTCGCTGAAGAGGAAGGTTTCCTGCGTGACGATGCCGATCAGGGCGCGGAGCGAGACCTGGCTGATGTCGCGGAGATCGTGGCCGTCGATGGTGATGCGCCCGGAGCTCACGTCGTGGAAGCGCGGCAGCAGGTCCATCAAGGTGGACGTGCCGGCGCCGCTCATGCCGACGAACGCGACCACCTCGCCCCGGCCGACCGTCAGCGAGATGTCGCGCAGGGTGAGCTCGTCCGAGTCGGCGTGCCGAAAGCCCACCTGCTCGAAGACGATCCGTTCGCGGAACGCGTCGAGCGTGACGGCGCCGGGCCGATCGGCGATCGTCGGCGGCAGATCGAGGATCTCGAAGACCCGCTCGACCGACGAGGTCGACTGCTGCACGGTGTTGACGATGCGGGAGAGCTGGCGTACCGGTCCGTAGAGGAGCGCGACGGCGGCGGTGAACGAGAAGAAATCGCCGGGGGTCATCGTGCCCGTGATCACCTGCTGGCCGCCGTACCAGAGCGCGCCCATGATGCCGACCGCCGCCAGCACCTCCATGAGCGGGTCGGTGAGCTCGTCGGTGCGATGATCCTTGAGGGCCAGGGTGAGCAGGCCGCGGTTGACGTGATCGAATCGCGCGACCTCGTGCGCCTCGCGCCCGAACGCCTTGACGATCTTGGTGCCCGAGAATACCTCGTGGAGCAGCACGTTGAGCTCGGCGACCTTCTGCTGCGAGCGCTTGTTGATCCGGTAGAGCCGGCGCCCGATCGACCGCACGGCGACGCCCACGAAGGGGAAGACGACCAGCGCGATCACAGCGAGCCGCCAGTCGCGCACGAACATGACGGTCGTCAGCGCCACGACCATCACCGTCTGGCGGATCGTCATCACCAGGACCGTCGAGGACAGGCGCGCCAGGCGATTCACGTCGGTGACCACGCGCGACATGAGCTCCGCCGTGTGGTGGCTGGTGAAGAACGCCAGCGACATCCGCTGCAGGTGCGCGTAGAGGTCGCGGCGCAGGCGCGCGATCACGCGCTCGCCGATCGCGGCCATCAGGTACGACTGGCCGTAGCGGGCCAGCGCCTTGGCCGCGTACGCGGCGAGGAACAGCAGCGGGATGATCTTGAGCATCGTCTCGTCGCGCCGGATGAACACGCCGTCCATGGCCGGCTTGACGAGCCAGGCGATCGCGCCTTCCATCGCCGCGACGACCACCGCGAGCAGCGTGCCGACGACCAGCGCTGGCACGTGCGGCCGCAGGTAGGCGATCAGGCGGCGGTAGAGATCGGTGCGGATGTTCATGCCGCTGTCGCCTCGATGAGTCGCCGGTAGAGCGCCTCGGTCGCGTCGAGCTTGGCGCGGAGCGAGAAGTGCGCGTCGACGCGCTTGCAGCCGGCGCGCGCCATCGTCTGGGCCCACGTCGGGTTGTCGAGCATGCGGCGGAGCGCCCGGCCCAGCGCCTCCGGATCGCGCGGGGGGACCAGCAGGCCCGTCTCGCCCTCGATCACCAGCTCGGGCATGCCGGCGAGCGCGGTGGCGACGACCGGCCGCTCGCACGCCAGCGCCTCGCGAATCGAGCCGGTGATCCCGGCGCCGGCGTACGAGGCATCGACCACCACGTCCGACGCGGTCAGGATCTGCGGCACGTCCTCCCGATGGCCCAGCACGAGCACGCGGCCCTCGAGCCCGCGCTCGCGCGCGCGCTCGCCGAGCTCCGCGATGCGGGGCGGCGGCGCGCCGACGAAGAGCAGGCGGGCGTGCGGCGCCTCGGGGGCGATGCGCGCCATCGCGGCCAGGACGTCGCTCCAGCCGCGCCAGGAGCGCACGCCGATCTGCGTGATGAGGGCGTGCGCGGGGGTGAGGCCGAGCTCCCGGCGGATCGGGTGGCCGTCGAGGCCGGGATGGAAGCGCGCCAGGTCCGTCCCCGAGTAGATCACCTCGATCTTCTCCGCCGGCACCCCGGTCGCGACCAGATCGCGCTTGATCGATTCGCAGACCGCGACGATCGCGTGAACGCGGCGGCTCGTGTAGCCGACGCGACGCACGCGCGGGACGTGGAAGCTGACCCCGCGATTGAGGACCAGCGTGCAGCGCGCGCCCATGAGTCCGGCGAGCAGCGCCAGCGTGCGGGCGCGGCCCTTGTGCGCGTGCGCGACCTGGATCTTGCGGGAGCGGATCACCTTCGCGAGCCGCCACGCGGCGCGGACGTCCCACGCGCGCCGCATCGGGATCGGCACGTAGCCGATGCCGGCCCGGGCCATCCGCTCGGCCCAGAGCTCGCTCGGGGGCGTCGCGACGGTGACGTCGTGACCGCGCGCCGCCAGGCCGATTGCCAGGTCGCGGAGCTGGATGGCCGCACCGGTGAAATAGTCGGCCTTCGGGTAGAGCTGCAGGACCCGCAGGGGCATTACGCCCCGAAAAAGGCGCGAACGGCCGCGACGACCCGGTCGATTTCCTCGTCGGCGTGATCGGCCGACATCGGCAACGTCAGGATTTCCTCGACGAACCGCTCCGTCCGCGGCAGCGCCGTCGGCGCGAGATGCTCGACCGGCGGCTGGCGATGCGTCGGGACCGGATAGTGGATCCCGGTCTGGATCCCGCGCGCCTTGAGAAAGGCCGCCAGCTCGGCGCGGCGCGCCGTTCGCACGACGTAGAGGTGATAGACGTGGCGCGCGTGCTCGCGCTCGGCCGGGAGCACGACCGGCAGGTCGCCGAGCCCGTCGGCGTAGCGCCGCGCGAGCGAGCGGCGCCGCTCGTTCATCGCGTCCAGGCGCGGCAGCAGGACGCGCAGCGCCGCCGCCTGCAGCTCGCTGAATCGAAGGTTGAAGCCGAGCTCGGCGTGCACGTTCTTGTCGAGACGGCCGTGGTCGCGCAGCCGGCGACAGCGGTCGGCGATCTCGTCGTCGCCGGTGAGGATGGCGCCGCCGTCGCCCATGCCCGGCAGATTCTTCGAGGGGTAGAACGAGAAGACCGCGGCGCGGCCGAAGCTCCCGACCCGGCGTCCGGTCCACTCGGCGCCCTGTGCCTGCGCGCAGTCCTCGAGAACCCAGAGGCCCAGGCGCGAGGCCAGGCGCTCGACGGCCGCCAGATCGACCGGTTGACCGTAGAGATGCACCGGGACCATGCCGACCGTGCGGGGCGTCGCCTTCGCCTCCGCGTCGCGCATGTCGAGCGTGTAGAAGTCGTCCGCGTCGACGAAGACGGGCGTCGCCTCGGCCACGCAGATCGCCTCGACGGTGGGAAACGCGGTGTGGGACGGCACGAGCACCTCGTCGCCCGCCTTGACGCCGAGGGCCCGGAGCGTCAGCCAGAGCGCCGCGGTGGCGGAGCTCGTCAGCACCGCGTGCTTCACGCCCGTGGTGGCCGCCAGCTCCGATTCGAGCTGTCGGCACTGCGGGCCCAGGATGTACTGGCGAGAGTCGATCGCCGCCAGCACCGCCCGCTTGATCTCGTCGTCGACCGGCGGGCGTGACAGCGGGACAACCGTCACGGAGTGGCCCCGTGCAGACGATCGTAGCGGCCGCGGTAGTAGACCAGCGGCAGTCCCGTGCCCGTGCGCGCGCGCTCGACGCGTCCCACGAAGATGGAGTGATCGCCCTCCACGTGCACGTTGACGGTGGCGCACTCGAGGTGGGCCAGCGCGTTGTCGAGCAGCGGCAGGCCCATCGGGCTCAGGCTGAAGGGCACGCCCTCGAACTTGTTCTCGATCTTCGTCGTCGCGAACCGGCGCGACACCTGCTCCTGGTCGTGACAGAGGACGTTGACCGCGAACATCTTGCCCGCGACCAGCGCCGGATAGCTCTGCGACTTGTGGTCGACGCAGACGAGAATGAGCGGCGGGTCCAGCGACACCGACGTGAAGGCGCTCGCGGTGAGGCCGGTCGGACGGCCGTCGCGGTCGCACACCGTGATGATCGTCACCCCGGAGGCGAAATGGCTCAGCGTATGGCGAAATTCGTCGGGGGAGATCACCCGCTTTTTGTAGCAGGTCAGCGGTCAGAATGCAAGGTTTCGCGCATAGATAGCGAGATTCGGCGCGCTCCTGTATAGTCGCGACTATGCTCACCCAGGACGCTGTGCTCGAAGCGCTGCGGGCGGTGCGCGATCCCGACGCGCAGCAGGACATCGTCTCGCTCGGGCTCATCCGCGATCTGACGATCGCTGACTCCGAGGTCAGCTTCACGCTCGCCTTCACGACCCAGTCGGCGGCGTCGAAGGCGACCATGCACAGCATGGCCTCACGGGCGGTCCAGCGCGTGCCGGGCGTGGCCAAGGTTCAGGTCAAGATGGGCTCCGGCGGCCAGCCCCGGCCCCCGCAGGCGGCGTCGCACGCGCACGGCCACGGTCACGCGCACGGCCAGCCGACCGCAGCGGACTTTATCCCCGAGGTGAAGCAGACGATCGCGGTGTCGTCGGGCAAGGGCGGCGTCGGCAAGTCGACGGTCACCGTGAATCTCGCGGTCGCGCTGCGCCAGGCGGGCGCCGCGGTCGGCATCATCGACTCGGACGTCTACGGCCCGGACATCCCGCTCATGCTCGGCACGCGCGGCCGGCCGGGGATGTTCGAGAACCGGATCATCCCGGTCGAGGCCCACGGCATGAAGATGATGTCGATCGGCCTGCTCGTCAGCGACCGGGAGCCGCTGGTGTGGCGCGGCCCGATGATCCACTCGTTCATCCAGCAGATGCTGAAGGACGTCAACTGGGGCGCGCTCGACTATCTGGTGTTCGACATGCCACCCGGCACCGGCGACGCGCAGCTCTCCCTCTCGCAGGTGATCCCGCTCTCGGGTGTCGTGATGGTCACCACACCCCAGGAGGTCGCGCTCCTCGACGTGCGCAAGGCCATCGCGATGTTCCAGAAGCTGAACGTGCCGATCCTCGGTATCGTGGAGAACATGAGCTACTTCGTGGCGCCCGACACCGGCACGCGCTACGCGATCTTCGGCGAGGGCGGCGGCCGCAAGCTCGCCGACGAGTACGGCGTACCGCTGCTGGCGCAGGTGCCGCTCGATCCGGCCACGCGCCAGGCCGGCGACGAGGGCACGCCGATCACGATTCGCGTTCCCGATTCGCTCCAGGCGCGGACGTTTCGCGAGCTGGCGGTGGCGGTGCGGCGGCGTCTGGACGAGCTGGCCTCGCTGCGGCCGCTGCCGAAGATCGGCTGATCGCGGTCGAGGGGAGCCGGGGCCGTGCCGCCGCTGATCCTGCCGATCTTCCCGCTGCCGGACGTGACGTTCTTCCCGCACACCTTGCTGCCGCTGCACGTCTTCGAGGCGCGCTATCGGGCGATGATCATGGACGTGCTGGCGCGCGACCGCCGGCTCGCGGTCGTGCAGCTCAAGCCCGGATTCGACCAGGTCACCTATCTCGGCAAGCCGGCGGTGCAGCCGGTGGCCGGCGCCGGTGAGATCGTGAGCTGGGAGCGCCTGGCGACCGGCCGCTACAACATCCTGGTCAAGGGCGACGCGCGTGTCCGCATCGAGAGCGAGCGCCCGAGCGACACCCTCTATCGGATCGTCACGGCGCAGAAGCTCGACGAGACGGCGCCGACGACGGACGTCTCGGCGTCCCTCGCGCGTGTTCGCGACGCGTGCGGCCGCCTGCTGCGCACGCTCGAGCGTCCGCCCGACCTGCTCGACTCGGCGCTGGCCGCCGGACAGCTCCCCGGCGTGATCGCCGACCGCATCGCCGCGGCGGTCGTTCCCGACCCCGCGTTGCGGCAGGAGCTCCTGGAGACGCTCGACGTCACCCGCCGGCTCGAGCGGCTGGGCGCCGCACTCGACGAGCTCGTGAACGAGCTGCGGCGGGGCCGCGAATGAGACGCGATACCCGCGCGCGGCTCCGCGCCGCGACGCTCGCGCTGCTCCTGGCACTCGGCGTCGTGGCGCCGGCCGCCGGCGCCGCGCAGTGGGCGTGGCTCGGCGTCCGCATCCGCGACCTGTCCGAGCAGGAGATGGACGAGATCTCGTCGCGGCACGGGCTCCGCGAGGGATTCGGCGTGCTCATCGTCGAGGTGATGGAGGGCACGCCCGCCCAGACCGCGGGACTCAAGAACGGCGATCTGGTCGTGGCGTTCGAGGCGCGCCCGGTGACCGAGACGCGCGTGCTCCAGCGGCTCATCGCCTCGTCGGCGCCGGGCCGGGATGTTCGGCTGACGGTCCTCCGCGCCGAGGGGCGCCGGCAGCTTCAGGTCAGGCTCGGCGCGATGCCGCGCGCGGTGGTCGGCGAGCGGGTCGGGGTCGAGTTCGGCTTTGTCGTCCGCGAGCCGGAGCCCGGAGCGTCGGGTGCCCTGGCCATCTCGGTGGTGGTCCCGAAGAGCGCGGCGGATCGCGCGGGGCTCGAGGTGGGCGACGTGGTCCTCCAGGTGAACGACCTGCCGGTCGTCACGCGGGACGCGCTGCGTGATGCGCTCGCCGACGCCGGGCTCGAGGCGCCGCTCCGGCTGACGGTCCGGCGTGCCGGCACCGCCGAGCGCATCTCGCTCGTGCTACAGGCGCCGGGAGTCTGAGCGCTGGGCCAGAAAGACCTGCACCTGCTGGGAATCGCCGACGCGGCGCGGATGATTCGCGACGGCGCTGTGACGTCGATCGAGCTCGTCCAGGCCTGTCTCGCGCGGGTGGACGAGGCGGACGGCCAGGTGCAGGCGTGGGCGTTTCTCGATCCCGAGTACGCGCTGGCGCAGGCGCGGGCCGCGGACCATCGCCGCGCGTCCGGTCAGCCGATGGGGGC
>Ga0187776_10001951_pt1 | contig 10450 bp, 5 predicted proteins | sample 0216_BV02_MP12_2_FD_132426 | JGI IMG/M metagenome (GOLD analysis project Ga0187776, IMG submission 132426) | Tropical peat soil microbial communities from peatlands in Department of Meta, Colombia - 0216_BV02_MP12_20_MG | ecosystem: Environmental > Terrestrial > Soil > Wetlands > Peat | place...
CAGGACGAGGCGGTGCAGGCGGTGGTGGACCTGTACCAGGTGTTTCGAGCCGGGCTGAATTCCCCGGGCCGGCCGGTGGGCAACCTGTTGTTTCTCGGGCCGACCGGGGCGGGGAAGACGCGCGTGGTGGAAGCCACCGCGGAAGTGCTGTTCGGCGATCCCCGCGCGGTGATCAAGGTGGACTGCGCCGAATTCCAGCACTCGCATGAAATCGCGAAATTGATCGGCTCGCCGCCGGGCTATCTGGGGCATCGCGAGACGCATCCGCTGATCACCCAGGAAGCGCTGGCCCAATATCACACCGAGAAGCTGAAGATCAGCTTTCTCCTGTTCGACGAGATCGAGAAAGCCTCGGACGCGTTGTGGCAATTGCTGCTGGGCATTCTGGACAAAGCCACGCTGACGCTGGGCGACAACCGGCGGGTGGATCTGTCGCAGACCATGATTTTCATGACTTCGAACCTGGGCGGCGGCGAAATCACCGAGCTGATGACCGGAGGAATGGGCTTTGCGCCCACGGTGCGGCCGGAATCGAAGCCGCGGCTGGACGAGAAGGTGGAGCGGACGGCGTCGGAAGCGGCCAAGAGGAAGTTCGCGCCGGAATTCATGAACCGGATTGACAAGGTGGTGGTGTTCCATCCGCTGCGGTCGGAACAGCTCGAACAGATTCTGGAAATCGAGCTGGGCATGGTGCAGCAGCGCGTGCTGGAAACGGCCAAGGGACGGTTTCTGTTCCGGGTGACGCAAGCGGCGCGGGAATTTTTGCTGAAAGAAGGGACAGACCTGAAATACGGAGCGCGCCATCTGAAGCGGGCCATCGAGCGGCACGTGGTGTATCCGCTGGCAAGCCTGCTGGCGACCGAACAGGTGAGCCTGGGCGACGTGATTTCGATCGACTGGGACGGCGTGGAAGCGGGGCTGAAATTCTCGAAGGAGGCGGAAGGAGCGCTGGTGCCGGTGGGGGCGCCGCCCGCCGAAGCAGCCAAAGAAGCCGCAGCCGCCAGCTCCGACGGACGTCCGACTTCCGTTGCATCCCCGTTGGCCGCAGGCGAGCGCTTTCCGTGGCGTCCGCCACGCTGACGCAACCGCCGTAAGCCGGATCGCAAATTGAAAAAGGCCAAATTGGGGGGAATCGAATGCAACCACGATGGCGGAGCGCAGGCGAAGCATCGAGTCATGATGCGCACCCATGCACGCGCGGCAAGATGCAGCATGGCATGCGCCTCTTCCTGTCACTTACCATTCTCGCGGCCCTCGCGCCTCCGCTCCGTGCGCAGCAAGACTCGGACGACCTAACCAACCGCAGCCTGGAAGACCTGATGAACATCCAGGTGACGTCGGTTTCGAAAAAAGAACAAAAGCTCTCGCGCACGGCCTCCGCCATCTTCGTCATCACGCAGGAGGACATCCGCCGCTCCGGCGCCACGAACGTCCAGGATCTGCTGCGCATGGTCCCCGGTGTGAACGTGGGGCAAATCAATGGCAGCACCTGGGCCATCAGCGCGCGCGGATTCAACGGGCAGTTCAGCAACAAACTTCTAGTGATGATTGACCAGCGGATCGTTTACACGGCCACCTTTGCCGGCGTTTTCTGGGACACGCTGGACCTCCCCCTCGAAGACATCGAAAGAATCGAAGTGATCCGAGGCCCGGGCGGCGCCATGTGGGGCGCGAACGCGGTGAACGGCGTCATCAGTATCTTCACCAAGAAAGCCTCGGAGACTCAGGGCGGACTGATCACCGGCGGGGGAGGGAATCTCCAGCAGGGATTCGGCCTGGTGCAATACGGAGGAAAACTAACTTCCGGTACTGACTACCGCTTCTACAGCAAGTATTTCAACCAGGCACAAATGCTGGACATCAACGGGCAGAATGGCGCGGACGGGTGGCACGCGCTCCGCAGCGGATTTCGAATTGACTCCACGATCTCGGCAAGAGATTCGTTGATGTTTGAAGGGGACCTGTCAGTCGGACGGGAGGGTGAATTGGGATTTGTGCTTCCGTCAGTAACGTCTCCTGGTCTTGTGCCTGTCGCCGAGCAGATCAACCTTGGGGACGGTTCGTTTGCTGGCGTCTGGAATCATTCTATCTCTCCTAGCTCCAGCACCACTCTTCAACTCTCCTACGACCGGCACGTGCGCGACGATCCGCAGAATCCGGAGTTGCGGGACACCCTAGACCTCGATTTCCAACATCAGTTCGCATGGGGCAACCGCCAGGATATCGTCTGGGGACTGGGATATCGCTACACCCCCGACAAGATTCAAGGGAGTCTGACGGTGGCCATGAATCCCGTCCGCCGCAGTCTCCAAGTATGCGACGCGTTTGTGCAAGACGAGTTTGCACTAATTCCTGATGTGCTCTACCTGACGCTGGGTTCGAAGTTCGAGCATAACGACTACACGGGATTTGAAATCATGCCCGATGTGCGCGTGGCATGGATCCCCGCCCACAGGCACATGGTTTGGGCCGCGGTCTCCCGGGACTTGCGGGCTCCATCGCGAAACGACACAAATCTGGTCCTGAATATCGGCACAGGGCCTGCCGGTCCGCCGAACCTGCTCCGGCTTTTGGGCAATCCGAACTTCAAAGATGAGAAATTGATTGCTTACCAGTTGGGGTATCGAACCACCTTTTCCGACCGCGTCTCCGTCGATTTGGCAGCGTATTACAACGATTACGACGGCCTTCAAACCACTGAGCCGGGTACTCCCTTCGAAGAGACCAATCCTCCACCGGCTCACCTTGTCCAGCCCTTCACGTACGAAAACTTGCTGTATGGCGAGACTCACGGAATTGAGGCTGCCGCCAATTGGAAGGTAACGAACCGCTGGACAATAAGCCCGGGATACGCGTTCGAACAAATCCACATGCACACGGATCCCACAAGCCAGGACACGCAATCGGGACCCTTCATCGAAGGCGCATCGCCGCGTCAAAGCGCACAACTCCGGTCTCACCTGGCCCTTCCCCGCGGGCTTGCTTGGGATACTTCTGCCTTTTTTGTGGGCCGCCTGACGCACCAGGGTCCATTCAGCAATGTGGCGATGCCTGCGTATACCAGGCTGGACACCGGTCTCACGTGGAAGCTTCGGGAGGGCCTTTCGTTCAGCGTGTTTGGGCAGAACCTCGTAAAGGATCACCACCCGGAGTTTCAAGACGTAGATGGGGCCATGCAAAACGGACAGATCAAACGCAGTGTCTACGGAAAATTTACTTGGGCCGTCAAATGACAGCGGAGCTAGTGGCGGGCAAATCGCCTCGGATTTCACCGCGCGGCCGAGTGGTTTCTCCGGACTGTCTGGGCCGACGTCCGGTGGCGCCCGCTGCTCTTCTGCTCGCGGCCGCTCTCACGACGACCAGTCTGCCCGTCTGGCAATTGGCGTCGCGCGCCCAAGCAAAAGTGGCGAGCGAGTACGAGATCAAGGCGGCGTTCCTCTACAACTTTGCAAAGTTCGTGGAGTGGCCGCCCAGCGCCTTCGCCGATCCCAAACAGCCGCTGGCCATTTGTGTGTTCGGCCACGATCCCTTCGGGCGCGCCCTGGAAGAGGCACTGCTCGGCAAATCCGTTGGAGAGCGTCGCGTCCTGCTCGGTCGCGCTCAACAAGTGTCGGACCTTGCCGGGTGCCAGATTATTTTCGTCAGTGCCTCCGAAAGTTCTCGCCTGCGGGAATTGCTCGCGCGCCTTCATAACCAGCCCGCACTCATCGTCGGAGAATCGGAGGGGTTCGCTTCCGGCGGCGGCACCATTCAATTTGTCTTGGACCAGAACCGCGTGCGTTTCGCCATCAATCCGGACGCCGCGGAACGCACGGGCCTGAAAATCAGTTCGAAACTCCTCGCCCTCGCGACCATCGTGCACGACTCCGCGCATGACAAGGAGGCCAGGAACTGAGATGCACGCGCACCGCGACCGCTCCATCCGTCAAAAGCTCATTCGCATTGTTTTCATCGCGTGCGGCGTCGCGGTGCTGCTCGCCTGCTCTGGTTTTGCGCTCTACGACATCCTCGCCGCCCGGCACTCCATGGCCGAGGACCTGGGCACGCTCGCGGACATCGTCGGTTCGAACAGCTCCGCCGCGCTCACCTTCCGTGATTGGGAGTCCGCGCATCAGACGCTGGCCTCGCTGACGGTCAAGCCGCACATTGTTGAGGCCTGCATTTACCTCCGCGAGGGATCCGTTTTCGATTGCTACCACCGTCCGGGATCCGACTCGGAGGCTCCGCCTCCCTCGTTTCGTTCTGAGGGTGCATCCGTCGCCTCCGGCTACATGCATGTTTTCCGGCTCATTCACCTCGATGGTGAGGAGATCGGGTCTATCTACTTGAAGTCTGATCTCACCGAACTGTATCTGCGGGCGGCACGGTTCGCTGGGATCATGCTTCTGGTCCTGCTCGTATCCCTGCTCACGGCGTTCCTCTTGGCTACGCGCCTGCAACGCGTGATTTCCGAACCTATCCTTGAATTGGCGCGGACGGTGTTTTCGGTCTCGAATGCCAGGGACTACTCGGTTCGCGCCACCAAGCGGAGCAACGACGAGATTGGTTTCCTTTACGACCGTTTTAACGAAATGCTGGATCAGATTCAGCAGCGCGATACCGAGCTCGTGTGGGCCCGCGACGAACTGGAACAGCGCGTCGAGGAACGGACTAGAGAACTCCAGAACGAAGTCTCCGTCCGCAAGAAGGCGGAGACCGCTCTGGAAGAGCGCAAGAGTTTCCTAAACTCTGTAATCGAGCACAGTCCAGTCGCGATCGCTGTCGTTGACACAAAAGGCTTTCTTCAGCTGTGCAATCCAGCATTCGAGACATTATTTCAATACCAACAGTCGGACATCCTCGGCCGCTCTTTCGCTGAATTGCTGACGACACCCGAGCTGCGCGGGGATATTGAATCAAACTTGGCCGATATTCATCGGGGAGAGCCCACTCACGTGGTCACACGGCGGTGCCGGAGCAACAGCAGCATCGTGGACGTCGAGGCTTACGGAGTGCCACTCGGTCCCCAGGGACATATCACCGGATTGCTGGTGCTCTACCAGGACATCACCGAGCGCAAGGAGGCCGAAGAGGCGCTGGTTCGCGCCAAGGAAGCCGCCGAAGCGGCCAGCCGTGCCAAGAGTGAATTCCTGGCCAACATGAGCCACGAAATCCGCACCCCGATGAACGGAATCATCGGCATGACCGGGCTGGTGCTCGACACGCGTCTCACCGCCGAGCAGCGCGAGTATCTCGGCATGGTGAAGAATTCAGCAGATTCGTTGCTCACGCTCATCAACGACATTCTGGACTTCTCCAAGATTGAAGCGGGCAAGCTCGAACTCGAAGCCATCGATTTCTCGTTGCGCGAAAGCCTTGGGGAAACGATGAAGGCGCTGGGCCTGCGCGCTCACCAAAGAGGACTGGAGCTTGCCTGGCGTGTGGCCGACGCCGTGCCGGATTCACTCAACGGCGACCGGGGACGCTTGCGGCAGGTGCTGGTCAACCTGGTTGGCAATGCCGTGAAATTCACCGAACGCGGCGAGGTGGTGGTGAACGTGGATCTGGAAAGTGAGTCTGAAGGAGGCGTGCCACTGCACTTCGCCGTGAAAGACACGGGAATTGGGATTGCCCGCGAAAAGCAGAGGGCAGTCTTCGAACCTTTCGAACAGGCCGACGGCTCCACCACGAGGAAATACGGCGGCACTGGGCTTGGCCTGGCGATCACCAGCCAGATTGTAGAGCTCATGGGCGGAAAGATTTGGGTCGAGAGCGAACTGAGCCACGGCAGCACATTTCATTTCACGGCGCGTTTCGAATTGTCGAAGATTTCCTGTGTCCTTCCTCGCCCAGTGGATCCCGATTTCTTGCGCCACTCCTCCGTCCTCGTCGTGGACGACAATCGCACCAACCGGATTATTCTGATCGAACAGTTGACCAAATGGGGCCTGCGCGTGGAGTCCGCTCCCAATGCCCAGGCGGCGCTCGCTGCGCTACAGCACGCCTACGACGACAGACGCCGCCTTTCGCTCGTCATCACTGACCTGCATATGCCGGTTGTTGACGGGCTCGGCCTGGTGAAAGAAATTCGCAGGAATCCGCTGTTTGGTCTCTTGCCCGTTATTCTGCTGAGCTCAAGTCCGGAAAGCGGCGAAAGAATTCGAAGCCGCCAACTCGGAATTTCCGCCTTCCTCACCAAGCCGATCCAGCCCTCCGAGCTTCTCGACGCCGTGATGAACGCCGTTGCCGATCAACAAGCTGATGAGGCGCCTACTCCGCCACTTGTGCCCCCGCCTCGTGAAAGGAAAGACGCGATGAAGGTCCTGCTCGCTGAAGACAATGCCGTGAATCGTACCCTGGCCAAGAAGCTGCTCGAGAAACAAGGCCACAGTGTAATCGTTGCGGAAAATGGCCGGGAGGTCCTGGCGCTTCTCGAACGGGAATCCGTGGATCTCGTCCTCATGGACGTGCAGATGCCGGAGCTGGATGGCCTGGAAGCCACCGCCGCCATTCGGGAAAAAGAAAAGGTCACTGCCGCTCATCTCCCCATCATTGCGCTCACAGCTCACGCCATGAAGGGCGACCGGGAAAGGTGCCTCGCTGCCGGCGCGGACGCGTATGTGACGAAGCCGATTCACCCGCCCGAATTGTTTGCCGCCCTCGACAGTTTCAAACCGCGCAAGAGCGGCGATGTTGAAAGCCCATCAATGCCAGTGAATGAGCCCCCGGCGAGTTCATTTGATCTGACCGCCGCCCTCCAGCATGTGGATGGCGACCGCGAGCTTCTCGAGGAGATCATCCGAGTCTTCACGGACGAAAGCCCGCGAATGATTGCGGATTTGCGCCGCGCTTTCGACGCCGGCGATCCGCGGCTCGTGGAACGCCAGTCGCACATGCTCAAAGGCTCCTCTTCGAATCTCGGCGCCACTGCGGTTTCCCGATCCGCTGCAGATGTGGAAGCCAAGGCCCGCGCAGGGGATTTGCCGGGCGCCAGATCCAAACTCGAAAACTTGGAGAGGGAAGTGAAAGCGCTCCTCGCCGAGCTGGAAAGCCTCACGCGAAAGGTCGCGCATTGATTTTTGATTCCATCTCCGGCCTTTTCTCATCGGCTCCTGGCCAGGTGGAACCGAATCAGGCGGCCCCTGCTCCGTCCTACCGGCTGCGCCGCATCGGCGTCGGGCTCGTCTTCGCGATTCTCTACGTAGCCCTCGACCGCACCACCGTCTTCTTTCAGATATGGAAGGGCATCAGCGCCTGGTATCCGCCGGTGGGGATGGCACTGGCCATGATGTTCGGTTTGGGATGGTGGTTCGCTCCGCTGACTTATCTTGGGGGAACGCTGGCCAGCCTGGTGAACTATCACGAGTCACCCGCCACGCTCACGTTCTGGCTCATGAATGTCGTTGTGGTCTCCGGGTACGGCGGCGCTGCGTTCGTCCTGCGGCGGGGGCTGCGTGTGGATCCTCAGCTTCGATCTCTTCGGGACGTGATTCGCTTCGTGTGGGTGGCGTTCATCGCATCGTTCTACGTAGCCTCGCTGGGAACCGCCTTGTTCGTCCGTGACAACACCATTCATCCCGATGAATTCCTCAGCGCCACCTGGACCTGGTGGATTGGGGATGCCACCTCGCTCGTTTGCTTCGCGCCGCTCTTGATCGTCCACGTGGTTCCAAGACTGCGGCACTTTGTCGGCTTGCCTCCCGCCGCTCCCGAACCGCCGTTCATCGACCACCGCCGGCCGGGCTTCCCGCGCTTCCGCCGACACGTGGACGGCGTGCTGCAACTGCTGAGCGTCCCGGTGATCATCTGGTTCGTATTTGGCTGGAACCTGGCCCGGAGCCTGGAGCTCTATTACCTCTTCTTCATTCCCATTCTCTGGATCGCCGTTCGCCGCGGCATTCGAGGGGTCACCGTCGGAATTCTGGAGCTCAATTTCGGAGTCATGATCATGCTTTGGGTCTACCCGGTGGATTTGCTGCGTCTCAGCCCGCTCCAGTTCGTACTGCTGATAGTATCCATCACCGGCTTGTGTCTCGGCAGCCTGATTGCCGAGCGCGCCCAAACACAACGCAAGGCCGAGGAGAGCGAAGAACGCGTCCGCCTTCTGCTCGATTCCACGAGCGAAGCAATTTACGGCGTAGACGGAAAAGGCCGTTGTGTTTTCTCCAATTCCGCCTGCCTCCGGCTATTGGGATACGCCCGCCAGGCCGATTTACTGGGTAGGAACATGCACCGGCTGATGCACCATACACGACCCGACGGATCTCCCTATCCCGTACGGGAATGTCCTCTCTTCGAGGCGTTTCGAACTGGCCGGCCCACCCACCTCGCGGAAGAGCTCGCGTGGCGAGCTGATGGCTCAAGTCTCCCCGCCGAGTTCTGGTCGCACCCTATTCTGCGCGATGGCCAGATTCTCGGCGCGGTTGTGACCTTCGTGGACATCACCGAACGCAAGCGCACCGACGACGCTTTGCGCCGCGCCAAGGAGGCTGCCGAATCGGCCAGCCGCGCCAAAAGTGAGTTCGTCGCCAACATGAGCCACGAAATTCGAACTCCCATGAACGGCATTATGGGCATGACCGACCTCGCCCTCGACACCGCCTTGACCGCCGAGCAGCGCGAATACCTCGAAATGGTTAAGGTCTCTGCGGACTCGTTGCTCGTGCTGCTGAATGACATCCTTGACTTCTCCAAGATTGAAGCGGGCAGGCTGGAGCTCGAACCCATTGAGTTCGCCTTCCACCAGAACATGGATGACCTTCTGAAGGTCATGCGATTCCGGGCCTCGCAAAAAGGGCTGCAAATCAAGGAACGAATCGCAGCCACCATCCCGCCTGTGCTTGTCGGCGACCCGGCTCGCCTCCGCCAAGTGCTCATCAACCTCCTCGGCAACGCCATCAAATTCACCCACCAGGGTGAAATTGCCCTGCAGGTAAACCCTCAGTCCTCCGGCGCCGGACTGATGATTCTTCACTTCCGAATCACCGATTCGGGCATCGGGATTACGCCGGAACAGCAGCGTCGCATCTTCGAGCCCTTCATTCAGGCGGACAGCTCCACCACTCGCAAATACGGCGGCACCGGGCTGGGCCTGGCCATTGCCACGCGCCTGGTGGAAATGATGGGCGGAAAAATCTGGGTAGAAAGCGAACCGGGAGGCGGCAGCACGTTTCATTTCACAGCGATCTTCGGCTTCCCGTCGCCGGTTTCAGATGTCAGCATTCAAAAAATCAGTCAGGGGATCTCACCGTGAACTTCGATATGAAATCCAAAAACCGCATTTTGATTGCCGAGGATGACCCGGTTTCTCGCCGCCTCCTCCATTCCTTTCTCGTGAAATGGGGCTTCGAAGTGGTCGTCGCCACGGATGGAACCGAGGCACTGCGATCGCTTGAACGCCTGGATTCCCCTCGCCTGGCCATTCTCGACTGGATGATGCCGGGACTCGAAGGACCACAAATCTGCGAGCGCATTCGCCAGGAGTCAAACCGCGCCTATGTTTACATCCTCCTGCTTACGGCTCGCAGCCAGAAGGAAGACTTGCTCAAAGGCCTCGAATCGGGCGCGGATGATTACTTGACGAAGCCTTTCGACGCTCAGGAGCTGCGCGCCCGACTTCAAGTCGGTCAGCGGATACTCGATTTGCAGGATCACTTGATCGAGGCGCGCGAAGAGCTGCTCTATCAAGCCACCCACGATGCGCTCACGCGCATCGCCAACCGTGGCGTCATCCTCGACGCGGTCTCTCGCGAGCTCTCCCGGCAGGAGCGCGAGGGTGGCACGTTCGGGATCGTTCTCGCCGATCTGGATCATTTTAAATTCGTGAACGACCGCTACGGCCACCTTTGCGGCGACGCGGTATTGCAGGAAGCGGCGCGCCGCATGAATTCAGCCGTGCGGCCCTACGACACAGTGGGGCGTTACGGCGGCGAAGAATTCCTGATCGTCGCGCCCACTGCCGACGCCAACGGCGCAATGAAACTGGCAGAAAGAATTCGGAATGCCATCGAATCGCTACCGATCCTCACCGAGGCAGGTGAAATCTCCATCACTTTGAGTCTGGGCGTTGCCGTCAGCGATTTGACCCGCCCGGTGGAGGCCCGGCAGCTATTGCTGGCGGCAGATGAGGCCCTTTATCGTGCAAAAGAGCGCGGCCGCAACCGTACCGAACTTGCCACGCCCGAGGATTTCGCGGGCCCTCGTCCTGCGGCGGAAGCTGTTCCAGTGAAGTCCGGCGCGAGTTGATTTTTCGCGTGCTCTCACCACCGCCCGTTCATTCAAGATGCTTGCGCCTGCTCCTCGGTTCGTCGCACTATTCGGCATAGTGCGGTTCATGAGTTCGCAAGACACGGCCAGGAAATTCCTCGTGAAGGAATACCCAAAGAAATATGGCGAGTGAGCATCAATTTGTCGCGCGTTCCCGCATCTCCGCACCGGCCGAGGAGGTCTTTCGCTGGCACGCCGAGCGAGG
>Ga0187776_10001952_pt1 | contig 10447 bp, 10 predicted proteins | sample 0216_BV02_MP12_2_FD_132426 | JGI IMG/M metagenome (GOLD analysis project Ga0187776, IMG submission 132426) | Tropical peat soil microbial communities from peatlands in Department of Meta, Colombia - 0216_BV02_MP12_20_MG | ecosystem: Environmental > Terrestrial > Soil > Wetlands > Peat | place...
CTCGCCCGCCAAAAAAGCCCTCTCGTCTCGACCCATCGGGAGCCTCCTGTCAGCGCCGGTCACCCATCGCGCCCCAAGTGCTGTGCCGCCGAGCGCCCTAGGCAACAATACCATTATCTCAATTGAGATACCTCACTTTGCCTGGGACGCACGTGCAGGACGGACCCGCCCTGAGCCACGTGGTCAACGCTCGAACGCAGTGGACGACTTCAACGCGTCGTCAAAGATCCCCTCGCAGCCTTGCAGCCCAGGCAGTAGCCGAGCATCGACTCGAGGGCCGCCCCGGTCGCCAAGGCTACGAGCACGACATCGGCCGCCCTGGTGCGAGACCGCGAACGCGAGCACCACAGCGGTCGTTGCCATGAGCGCGCCGATCCCCTGCGGGAAGCGCTTCGGCGGGCCCGGGACCGGCCGCCTGGTACCGAGTCGCGGCGCGATCAGGTTCTGCGCCGCCCACCCAGCGGGCTGAGCGTCGGCTCGGTCAGCATGCGCGCCCAGAACCCATAGGCGATCGGGATCAGCAGCCAATACCAAGCGGTCGCGAGGGTCATCACCACCGCGACCACGACGGCGCCGCCCACCACCCTGGCGGCCTTCTCGTTGACCGGGTTGGGAAAGGAGAACAGATCGCGCATCGGGATTCGGGGTCGATCCGGGACCGGTCGTCTCGTCTAAAAAATTGATTATCTTTATAGACATACCCGTCGCGGGATTCGTTCGGCCACGATCGCGGTCATCGAGCGGGGATGCCGTGGTGCTCGCGGCCATTCCTCTAGCAAGGGGCGGGCAAGGCCGACTGGGCAGAGGGCCCCGACACAGACCGGCCTCCGGAGATCAAGTGACGTGTCTGCGAATTACCGTGGAAACTACTGACCATGCTAATGGATCTTCTCGATAGAAATACAGGACAATGCCGCGATGAGGTCGGCCGCGACGCTCGACAAATTGGGTTCAGCCGATGCCGGTCCAGTCTGCCGGAGGTGATGATGGTTTCGACGAGGAGCAGTTCCGCGGTCGCCGATTGCGCCGGCGGGTCGGGCGATGCAGAGTTGCTGACGGTTCTGGCCGGGGAGCACCGTGGTTATGTGCTCCCGCCGGGTCTGCGGGAGCTGGCCGACAGGTTCGTGTACGCGGTGCTGGGGTTGCTGTTCCCTCATTTCGCCGCCCGAGCTTATGCCGGACCGGAACAGCTCGCGGGCGAACTCTCTGCCCTCGGCGAGATTCTGGACGGGCCTGTGGGTGAGGTTGCGCTGGCGGAGGGCGCGGGCGCTCGGGGTTCGGTCGTCAAGCATCTGTGCTCCCGGCTCGGCCTGCTGCGCGAGGCGCTGCTGCGGGACGCCGCCGCGATCTACGAGGGCGATCCGGCGGCGCACAGCGTTGATGAGGTGATCCTTGCTTACCCTGGGTTTCTCGCGACGGCGACGTATCGGATCGCGCACGAGCTGCACGGCCGTGCGGCTTTGTTTCCGCGCCTTTTGACCGAGGTCGCGCATCGCGCGACCGGGATCGATATCCATCCGGGCGCGCGGATCGGTGAGTCGTTCGCGATCGACCATGGCACCGGGATCGTGATCGGCGCGACAGCCGTACTGGGCGCTCGCGTCAGGCTGTATCAGGGTGTGACGCTGGGCGCCGCGCGAGTCAATAAGCGCTTGGAGCGCGTGAAGCGTCACCCGACGATCGGCGATGACGTCGTGATCTACGCGAACGCGACGATCCTCGGCGGCGAGACCGTGATCGGTCACGGCAGCCGCATCGGCGGCAATGTGTGGCTCACGCGCAGCGTGCCGCCGTACTCGGTCGTCACGCCGACGGCGCGGATCGAGCGGCGCGAGGCGGACCCACGCTCCACAGACGATCTCATCGAATTCAACATCTGACAATTCCGGCGCCGGGCTCGGCTTCGGCGCGCGATCAAGGAGGCCCGCAGTGAGGTTTGACAGCATCATCGAGACGATCGGCAACACGCCGCACATCCGGATCAACCGGCTGTTCGATCGGCGCGTCGAGGTGTGGATGAAGGCCGAGCGGGCCAACCCTGGCGGCAGCATCAAGGATCGGATCGGCCTGTCGATGATCGAGGACGCCGAGCGTCGCGGCCTGTTGGGGGCGGACAGCCTGATCGTGGAGCCGACCTCCGGCAACACCGGCGTGGGCCTTGCGATCGTTGCCGCCGTGAAGGGCTACCGGCTGTTGCTCGTGATGCCCGAGTCGATGTCGATCGAGCGGCGGCGGCTGTTCGCCGTGTACGGCGCCGATCTGGAGTTGACGCCGCGCGAGCTGGGGATGAAGGGAGCGATCGACCGCGCCACCGCGATCGTGGCGCATACCCCGGGCGCGTGGATGCCACAGCAGTTCGAGAACGAGGCCAACGTTGAGGTCCACCGGCGCGAGACGGCGACCGAGATCCTCAGGGACTTCCCCGACGGGGTCGACTTTCTGATCACGGGCGTCGGCACGGGCGGGCACATCAGCGGCGTCAGCGAGGTCCTCAAGGAGCACTTCCCGAGGCTGCGGACCTACGCCGTCGAACCGGAGAAGTCGCCGGTGATCAGCGGCGGTGAACCTTCCCCTCATCGCCTGCAGGGAATCGGCGCCGGGTTCGTGCCGCACAACCTGCATCTCGACACGATCGACGGTGTGATTCAGGTCAGCGAGGAGGACGCGTTCGCCTACGCGGTCAGGGTCACCCGCGAGGAGGGCATCTTCGTCGGCCCGTCCTCGGGCGCAGCGCTGGCAGCGGTCGCTCAGAAGCTCCCCGAGATCCCCGACGGCAGCGTCGTGCTGACCTTCTCCTACGACACTGGCGAGCGCTACTTCTCCGTCGAAGGCCTGTTCGACAGCGACGGTCAAACCGTCCGCGCAGCAGCCGAACCCGGCCGGCACGCCGCCGGCGTACCCGCGTAGCAGGGGCCCAAGAAGTTTGCCGTTCTCGATTGCCACTGACATAGACCCGATCTGAAAGGAAACCGATGGCCACCACCGCAGAGCCCCACCTGGCGCTTGGCGATATTGCCGCGCGTCAGCTTGCCAATGCCCAGAAGACAGCGCCGACGATGCTGTCGATCACGCCACGGTGGCTGGTTCACGTGCTGCCGTGGGTGGGAGTGGAGGCGGGCATCTATCGCCTGAACAAGGTCAGAGACGAGTCACGCGTGGTTACCGCGTGCTCGCAGCGGGAGGACGAGCGAGAGCTCCCCGAGACGTTCGTTGACTACGAGGAGGAGCCGCGCGAGTACTACCTGAGCTCGGTGACGACGGTTGTCGACGTTCACACACGGGTGTCTGACTTGTACAGCCATCCGTACGATCAGATCAAGCAGCAGCTGCGGCTGGCGATCGAGACGATCAAGGAGCGCCAGGAGTCGGAGCTGCTACACAACCGTGACTACGGGATCGTCACGAATGTCGCGCCGACCCAGAAGATCAAGACGCTTGCCGGGCCGCCGACGCCGGACGACCTCGACGAGCTGATCACGCTGGTGTGGAAGGAGCCTGCCTTCTTCCTGGCCCACCCGCGGGCAATCGCCGCGTTCGGCCGGGAAGCTACGCGCCGCGGCGTCCCCCCCGCAACGGTCAGCCTGTTCGGCTCGCCCGTGATCACGTGGCGGGGGATCCCGCTCGTGCCGAGCAACAAGCTGGAGGTCAAAGGAAACAAGACGCAGATTCTGTTGATGCGCACGGGCGAGAGCCGGCAGGGAGTAGTTGGGCTCTACCAGCCGGGGCCGTCTGGGGACCAGGGGCTCGGGCTGTCGGTGAAATTCATGGGCATCAGCCGCAAGGCGATCGCGTCATACCTGATCTCTTTGTACTGCTCGGCCGCGATCCTGACCGATGACGCGGTCGCGGTGCTCGAGAACGTCGAGGTCACCAAGTACCACGAGTATGACCATGCCTATCGCAAGTAACCACAACGGGAGCGGACCGGCCGCCTCGAACCCGCGGTCGGAGCCCAACGCGAGCGCCGGATCGCAAGCCGTCCAGAAAGGCGGCCCATTCGACCTGGCGGAGATCGAGCGGCTGGCCAACGAGATGTTCAGGGCGATGCCGGGAGCGTTTCTGCCGGGGCTGGCTCCTGAGCAACTCGATCCGGTCCGGCTCGACGCCGAGCGCGCGGCGTTGCGGCCGCCTGCGGTCACTGCGCCCGCGGTCAACGGGCAGCTGAGCGAGACGGAGACGGCGCTGCGAGGCGTCGCTGACGAACTCGGGGCGGCGACCACACGCCAACATGAGACCACCAGGGCCGAACCTCCGGCGCAGTGGTCGTACGTGCTGGACGTCCCGCGCAATCAGGCAGGGGTACAACCGGCACCGCTCCCACCATCCGCGGGCAGCGGGCTGTTCGCGTTCGGCGGGGATCCGATCCCGCTCGACGATCTGGGCGTCGCGGACGTTCCTCGGGGGGCGGTGGAGGACCCGTTCGCCGCTACGCACTACTTCCTGCGGGAGGCGGGCCCGCTGTCGCGCCCTACGACACGCGTCCCGTCGGGGGTGCCGGCGACGGCCACGCCGGAGTCGCACCCCGGTTTCGACGTCGACGCCGTGCGGGGCGAGTTCCCGGTGCTGACGGAGACGGTCCACGGGCACCCACTCGTTTGGCTGGACAACGGTGCGACGACACAGAAACCTCAGGCGGTGATCGATCGGCTGGCCCACTTCTACCGGCACGAGAACTCGAACGTCCATCGCGGCGCGCACGAGTTGGCCGCGCGGGCCACGGACGCCTACGAGCAGGCCAGGGAGACGACCGCCAGGTTCCTGCACGCGTCCTCCCGCGACGAGATCGTGTTTGTGCGCGGCACCACCGAGGCGATCAACCTTGTTGCCCAAGCCTGGGGCCGGGAGAACGTCGGTCCGGGCGACGAGATCCTGATCACCTGGCTCGAGCACCACGCCAACATCGTCCCATGGCAGCAGCTGTGCCAGGAGAGCGGCGCGCGCCTGTGCGTGGCGCCGGTCGACGACCGCGGGCAGGTGATGCTCGATGAATTCGAGCGCCTGCTGTCCGACCGCACGCGGATCGTCGCCTTTTCGCACGTCTCCAATGCGCTCGGCACGATCACCCCGGCACGCGAGATGACCGAGCTCGCGCACCGCTACGGCGCCCGCGTCCTGATCGACGGCGCGCAGGCCGTCTCGCACATGCCGGTCGACGTGCAGCTGCTCGACAGCGACTGGTACGCGTTCTCTGGGCACAAGGTGTTCGGGCCGACTGGGATCGGCGTTCTGCATGGAAAGCGGGAGCTCCTGGACGCAATGCCCCCGTGGCAGGGTGGGGGCAACATGATCCGTGATGTCACCTTCGAGCAGACCGAGTATCAGCTGGCGCCGGTGCGGTTCGAAGCCGGCACGGCCAGCATCGCTGATGCGGTCGCGCTTGGCGCGGCGCTCGAGTACGTCGAGCGGATCGGGCGGGAAAACATCGCCCGCCACGAGCACGATCTGCTCAGCTACGCAACGGCTGCGCTGCGGACGGTTCCGGGGTTGGAGCTGATCGGAACAGCGCCGGAGAAAGCGGCTGTGCTCTCCTTCGTCCTCGGCGGGCTCTCTCCCGAGCAGGTCGGAGCACAGCTTGACTGCGAGGGGATCGCGGTGCGGGCAGGTCACCATTGTGCCCAGCCGATCGTCCGCCGCTTCGGTCACGAGGGCACCGTCCGCGCGTCGCTCGCGCTCTACAACACCTGCCAGGACATCGACGCGCTGATCGCGGCGCTCAGGAGAATCGCCACCCGCAGTGTCGATTTGCCGACCCACGCGCGAGCATGATGCGGCACGGTGACACCTCGCATCGCCACAAGCCGGTCAGGGTGGAGAACCGATGACCCGCGTGCTGGTGGCCGAGAACATCGGCGACTCAGGGGTCGACCTGCTGCGCGAACACTTCGACGTCGACCTCGGCGTCGATTGGACGCGCGAGCAGCTAGCCGAGCGGATCGCCGATTACGAGGGGATCCTGATTCGCTCCGCGACCAAGCTCGACGCCGAGCTGCTGGAGCGAGCTTCCCGGCTCCGGGCGGTCGGGCGCGCCGGCGTCGGCGTCGACAACGTCGATGTCGCGGCCGCCACCAAGCGCGGGATCGTCGTCGCCAACGCGCCGCAGTCGAACGTGATCACGGCCGCGGAGCACACGATCGCGCTGCTGCTCGCGCTCGCGCGCAACATCCCGCAGGCCCATGCCTCGCTGACCTCGGGGAAATGGGAGCGGTCGAAATTCTCCGGGGTCGAGCTGTACGAGAAGACGCTCGGGATCCTCGGGTTCGGGCGGATCGGCCAGCTCGTCGCGCAGCGCGCGCGGGGGTTCGGAATGCGCGTGATCGGGTATGACCCGTATGTGAGCGCGGAGCGCTACCGGGAGCTCGGCGTCGAGAAGGCCAGCTCCTCCGACGAGGTCTACGCGGCGGCTGACTTCATCTCGCTGCACCTGCCCAAGACCCCAGAGACCGAGGGATGGCTCGACGCGGCGGCGCTGGCCAAGTGCAAGGACGGGGTACGGGTCCTCAACGTCGCCCGCGGCCCGCTGGTCGTCGATGAGGACCTCGAGGCAGCGCTCGATTCCGGCAAGGTCGGCGGCGCGGCGCTCGACGTGTTCCGCACAGAGCCCGTTTCCGAGCACCCGATGTTCAGCTACCCGAACGTGATCGTGACCCCGCATCTCGGCGCGTCGACGGCCGAGGCGACCGACCGCGCCGGCTACCAGGCCGCCGAGCAGGTGGTCGCGGCGCTCACCGGGTCCGGCGTGACCAGCGCCGTCAACATCCCCGTAATCCCGCCGGAGGACATGGAGGCGCTCGGCCCGTTCGTGCCGCTCTGCCGGGCGCTGGGCCGGATCGCGATCGAGCTCAAGCACGGATCCTCAGTCGAGGGCATACACACCGAGTTCCTCGGGCGGATCGCCGCGCGCGACACGCGCCTCTTGTCGACCCAGGTCCTGCTCGGCGTGCTCTACCGCCACACCGAAGAGGAGGCCAACGAGGTCAACGCGGGGCCGCTGGCGACCGACCGGGGGATCGACATCGAGGAGACCAAGCGCGCACAGGTCCGCGACTACACCGACCTCGTCGCCGTCACCGTCCGCAGCGGCGAGGATTCCGTTCGCGTCGTCGGCACGCTGATCGGCGGCCGCAACCGCCCCCACCTGCTGGAAGCGTGGGGCCAGCGCTTTCAGCTGCAGCTCGAGGACCACATCACCCTGTTCCGCTACCACGACGTCCCCGGGATGATCGGCCGCGTCGGCACCGTCTTCGGCAACCACGGCGTGAACATCGTCTCCGCGGCCGTCGGCCGCCACCCCGCTGGCGCGAACGGCAGCCCCGGCCGTCTGGCAGCGATGGCGATCACCACCGACACCGCCGTTGCGGGCGTCGTCATCGATGAGATCGTCGCCACCGACGGCTTTGAGGCCGGCCAAACCGTTTCGCTGTAGCGATCCGATTACGCCACGCCGCGATCAACACGAGGAGCCGATCGGCATCGGGGGCGAACACTGGCGGCGCCTGCTGTTCGACCTCGGCCCGTTGAGCGGGCCGCAACGGTCGCTCGGTTCACGGTTGCGGCACGAGCCGGATGTACAGCTTCGCTGACGCCCACTCGCCGAAGATCTCCTTCGCCTGCTCATCGGACACCCGAGCGGGCGATGATTACCTTCTCGCTTTGCTGCCAGTTGACCGGGGTCGCGACCTTGTGCTTGGCGGTCAGCTGCAGCGAGTCGATCACGCGCAACACCTCGTCAAAGTTGCGCCCGGTCGTCATCGGATAGACGACGATCAGCTTGACCTTCTTATCCGGACCGATCACGAACACGTTGCGCACGGTCTGGTTGTCGGCCGGCGTCCACAGCAGCGGGTCGCCCTCGACCGCGGCGGGCAGCATGCCGTAGAGCTTGGAGGCGATCAAGTCCGAGTCGCCGATGATCGGGTAGTTGGGTGCGCACCCTGCGTCTCCTGGATGTCGCTCGCCCAGTCGCCGTGCCTGTCGACCGAGTCCACCGACAGGCCGATGATCTTCACGCCGCGGCGGTCGAACTCCGGCTTGATCTTCGCCATGTAGCCGAGCTCGGTCGTGCACACCGGGGTGAAGTCCTACGGGTGCGAGAACAGCACCGCCCACGAATCCCCGATCCAGTCGTGGAAGCGGATCTTCCCCTGGGTGGGCTCGACCTCGAAATCCATGGCGGTCTCTCCGATCTGCGGTGTCATGTCTTCTCCTTTGTGGCGGGTCGTGAGTAGTACTCGCCGCTTGCGGCGCGCGGCGTCGGTTGTCTCAGACGACCTCGCCGAGGCGTCCGGTCTCGACCTCGTAGATGAAACCGCCGATCGAGTCCTTACGGGGGATGACAGGAGAGGCGTTGATCCGCGCGATCGACTGACGAACGTCGGGTCTCGAGATCGGAGAACGCCTCGGCGGCCCACTCGGGCTTCAACCCGGTCTCGTTTTCGATCGATTTCTTGAACTCATCGTCGGTGAAGGTGAGCATTCCGCAATCGGTGTGGTGGATGAGGATGATCTCCTCGGTCCCGAGCAGGCGCTGAGAGATCGCGAGCGAGCGGATCTCGTCGTCGGTGACGACGCCGCCGGCGTTGCGGATCACGTGCGCGTCGCCCTCCTGGGGTTCGAGCGCGCCGTACCCAACGCGGCAAGAACCCGGCACAGTCCCGCCCGCCCTCGCCTTGGATCGCGCGTGTGGCCGTGTTGGAGGTGAGGCGTCCGATCGTTGATCCATCGCCGAGCGCGCTGCCTGACGAAAGCGGCCCAAGGCGGCTACTGAGACCGCAGTGTCCGCAAGACTGGTCCGCGAAAGATTCTCGCTCGCCTGGCTGGTTCGGACGCGTTGCTGCCTGACAGCGCGGATAGGCCGGCGCCGGCCTTGACGTGTTGTCGTGAGGGATCAGGCTGGGCGCCGAAGCCTGCTTGGACGCCGTGCGCTGGCTCTTCAAGCATGCCGTGCGCAGCGGCTGGGTTGGGCCCCGGCGTGTGGGAGACCCGTTCGCGCCCAGAACAGCTCGTTGTCGATCGCGATCGTCGGAACCCCATGCACGCCCCAGTGAAAGACGGTATCCCTCGCTCTGCAGTCGCGTGCCGCGGCGCCAGGCCACAGCATCCACAAACGCGATCGCTGGGCCGACCCGACCCAGGCTGGCGAACGGGAACGACGAGCTGCACTGCGGGCCGACTGAGGCTCGAGTCCTGCTCTCCGAAACAGCGCGACAGCCCGTCGGGTCGAGTACTTGCTACTACCGCACACCCAGCGAGCGAGGTACGGGTTAGCTACGAGCCGCATATCGGCGGCGCTGCAAACGGTCAGTGCGACCGCGGCTCGCTCTCGCTATCGCCCAGGAGGAGTAGCGCGTGCGCCGCCGACGGCGTGGCTGCTCCTTCGGCGAAGCAGCCACGCCGTCGGTACTCACGACACCGCGGCCGACAGCCGCTTCCGGACAATGGAGCTACGCGAGCGAACTCAGCCACGCGTACCCGCGCGACGACACAGGCAGGTCACGACCAGCCCTGTATCGCGGTCGCGCTAGTCGCCAGATTCAGCAGCGCGTGAGCGTTCGGGCCGCGCGCGGTTGGGCGGGTTCGCAGGATGCTCGAACACTTGCCTGCAAGCGTGTCGCCGAAATGGCTTGCTAGCGGCGAAAACGACCCACGATCCGACGAGGCGGAGAGATCGGGACGACGTGCGAACCCTCGACCGGACCTTGAGCTTCTCGTGCAGATGCTCATGGATCCGGACCAGCGGCGAGTCCGACAGCGGGCGGTCAAGGGCCACTGATCCGAAGTCCCCTCTCCGCGCAAACCGCGTCTCTTGGCGAGCCGCGGTGGAGTTATGGCGCAACGCGAATGCAGGTGTCGGTCCGGGTAGAGGCCGACGGCGTGTGTGCCGCAAACCGACAGAGGCAGAAGTGTCCAGCCGGATCGCTGCGGCTCCTGAAAGTGCCCCTCGTTCGTGGACGCGGCACTCTGCGCTTGTTCTGGGGTCGTGCTCGTTGTGACCGTCGCAGGCCCATCTGCGACGCATCCCCCTGGGAGCGCTTACTCACATCCCCCTACCCGAGGGATGTTGTGCGCTGTCGCCCGAATGCCTCAGACGGTCGGTGGGTCAAGCGCCCGCCCGGCGGTTGAAGGGGCGGCTGCGCGAGAGCGTCGTCCGAGCCCGTCGCTAGCCGAAGGTGAAGACGTACGCTTCGACGCCGGGGTCGAGGAACGTGATCTCGAACGTTCGGTCCGCGATCTCGCCCGGCTCGCGTATGAGCTGGTAGAGCCGCGGCTGGACCAGGGTTCCTTCCCCGTCTTCGTCGACGTCGAGCCCGTGCGCGTCGCCCGGGGCCTCGCCGTCGACCGCGACGCGGAACGGTATCGTCGTGCCCGCTCGCGAGCGCAGGACGAGATGGACGTCGCGGGCATGGAAGCGGAAGACGATTCGCCCGCCGGCTTCGTTCAGCACGCTCGC
>Ga0187776_10001953_pt1 | contig 10446 bp, 20 predicted proteins | sample 0216_BV02_MP12_2_FD_132426 | JGI IMG/M metagenome (GOLD analysis project Ga0187776, IMG submission 132426) | Tropical peat soil microbial communities from peatlands in Department of Meta, Colombia - 0216_BV02_MP12_20_MG | ecosystem: Environmental > Terrestrial > Soil > Wetlands > Peat | place...
TAACGTGCAGCTGGAGATCGAGCTGATCACGCCGGTGGCCATGGAGAAGGGCTTGCGCTTCGCCATCCGCGAAGGCGGACGCACGGTGGGCGCAGGCACGATCTCGGAGATTTTGGCGTAATCAAGCCGTGCGGGTATTCGCCTGCACATCGGAATGTGAACGCAGTTACTGAGCGGCATGCAGTCAGCCGCAGGATCTTTTGCGAGCGAATAACGTGATTGGAAAAGAAAGAATTCGAATTCGATTGAAAGCTTACGACTGTCGCATTCTGGATCAGTCGACCGGCGAAATCGTGGACACGGCGCGGCGAACCGGTGCGCAAATTGCCGGGCCGATTCCGTTGCCCACGGTGAAGAACAAATACTGCGTGCTGCGTTCGCCGCACGTGGACAAAAAATCGCGGGAGCAGTTTGAAATCCGCACGCACAAGCGCCTGCTCGACATTCTGGAGCCAACGCAGCAAACGGTAGACGCGCTGATGAAGCTCGACCTTCCCGCGGGCGTGGACGTCGAGATTAAGGCCTTCGGCAAGGAACACAAGTAGTCCTACAGTGCCGTCAGTGGGATTCGTCACGGGCATGATGAGGGAATAGCGATATGGCAGTGATAGGAATTTTAGGGAAGAAGGTCGGGATGACGCAGTTGTTCGACAACAACGGCGACGTGCGTCCGGCGACGGTGATTCAGGCGGGTCCTTGCGTGATCACACAGCGCAAGACACAGGCCAAAGACGGCTACGATGCGGCGCAGATTGGTTTAGTGGAGTTCGTGAAGGAGTCACGCCTGACTAAGGGGCAGCGCGGACACCTGGCCAAAGGGAATCTTCCGCCGGTGAAATTTTTGCGCGAGGTGCCCATCGAGGTCAGTGCAGCGGGCGACGGCGATTCCACCAAGGTCGGCGACCGCGTGCTGGTGGACATCTTCGAAGGCGATAAGTTCGTGGATGTGACCGGAGTGAGCAAAGGCCGCGGCTTCGCCGGCGTGGTGCGGCGGCATCACTTTGGAGGCGGGCCAAAGTCTCACGGCTCGATGTTCCAAATTACCGGGTCCATCGGCTCATCGGCATTCCCGTCGCGCGTGTTCAAGGGAATGAGGATGTCGGGACACATGGGCGCGGAGCGCGTCACGGTGCGCAACCTGCGGGTGCTCGGCATCGACAAGGACGAGAATCTGCTGGTGCTGAATGGCGCCGTGCCGGGTCCAAACGGCGGGTACGTGGTGGTAACCCGGTCCAAGAAGGCTCCGAGAGAGCGCCGCGGATTCGCGGGTGCGACCACGGTTGACCCATTGAAGGCGGCAAAGCGCGCGGCCAAGAAGAAGGCATAGCGAGATCAATATGGCAACGATCGATGTACGCAATTTGAGCGGAGAGAAGGTTGGCACGCTGGAACTGGCTGACGAGGTCTTCGGCGCGATCAATGAAGATTTGTTGTGGGAAGCAGTAAAAGCCTATCGTGCGGCGCAGCGCGCCGGAACGCATGCGACGAAGAACCGCAAGCTGGTCTCGGGATCGGGCAAGAAGCTGTGGAGGCAGAAAGGAACGGGGCGGGCGCGCATCGGATCCATTCGTTCGCCTCTGTGGCGTCACGGTGGGACGGTTCATGGTCCACAACCGCGGTCGTACGAATATTCGTTTCCGCGGAAGAAGCTGCTGGGAGCGTTGCGTTCGGCGCTGGCAGCCAAGTTCTCGGACGGCAAGCTGATAGTGGTGGAAAATTTCGAACTGGGTGAGCCGAAGAGCAAGGCATTTCGCAAGGCGCTGGAGACGCTGAAGGTCGAGGGCTCGGCGCTGCTGGTTGACGGCAATCAGGCGAACCGGAATCTCGAGCTCAGCTCGCGGAACCTTGCAGGAGTGGAGCTGGTGCATAGTCATCAGGTCCATCCGTATCACCTGCTGCGATATGAGCATGCGGTGTTCGCGCGGCCGGTGCTGGAGAAACTGCAGACTTCGCTAAGAACAACGGCTTCCTCGCGGAGAAGGGCGGTGGCGCAATGAAATCGCCTTACCAGATCATTCGCAAACCGGTGATCACCGAGAAGGGCCTGGCGGTGAAGGAGAACGAATCCACGCTGGTGTTCCAGGTGGCGCCGAGCGCGACCAAGACGGAGATCAAGCAGGCGGTGCAGGCGATCTTCAAAGTGAAGGTCGATTCGGTGCGCACCGCAAATTTTCCCGGCAAAGAACGGCGCCGCGGCAAGTTCACCGGGTATCGGCCGGACTGGAAGAAAGCCTACGTGCGGCTGAAGTCTGGAGAAAAGATGCCGGAGTACGCGCAGAACTTATAGACGGCGGAAAGCTGAGAGTTAACTATGGCAATCAAGACATACCGACCGGCCACTCCCTCGTTGAGGTTTCAGACGACACTGGTCAACAGCGAGCTGACGCCGAAGGGGCCGCATAAGCCGCTGCTGGAAGCCAAGACGCGTTCCGGCGGGCGCAGGAATAGCGGCGACATTACCATCTGGCATCGCGGAGGAGGTCACAAGCGCAAGTATCGCGTGGTGGACTTCAAACGCGACAAGGCGGGAATTCCGGCGACGGTGGTGTCGATCGAATACGACCCCAACCGTTCGGCGCGAATCGCGCTGCTGAGTTATGCGGATGGCGAGAAGCGCTACATCCTGCAGCCCGATGGGCTGAAGGTGGGGCAAAAGGTACTGAGCGGAGCAGACGCCGACATCCTGGTAGGAAACGCGCTGCCATTGCGCAACATTCCAGCGGGCACGGTGGTGCACGCGGTGGAGTTGCGCCCGGGGAAAGGCGCGCAGATGGCGCGTTCGGCTGGAGCGCAGGTGCAACTGGTCGCCAAGGAAGGCGACTACGCACTGCTGAAGCTGCCTTCCGGAGAAACGCGTCGCGTGCTGGTGGATTGCATGGCGACGATCGGCCAGGTGGGCAATCTGGATCACGAAAACGTTTCGATCGGCAAGGCGGGACGCAAGCGCTGGCTGGGCAAGCGTCCGGTAAATCGCGGCGTGTCGATGAACCCGGTGGATCATCCGCATGGCGGAGGCGAGGGTAAGACGAGCGGCGGGCGCCATCCGGTGACTCCGTGGGGCCAGCCGACGCGCGGCTACAAGACGCGCAACAACAAGCGGACGGATAAGTTCATCGTCAGCAGAATTAATTAAGAGGTTCTATGGCACGCTCGACAAAGAAGGGGCCGTTCATCGACAACCACCTGCTGGTGAGGGTGAACGCGATGAACGAGCGCAACGAAAAGAAGGTGCTGCGGACGTGGTCGCGGCGTTCCACGGTGGTTCCGGAGATGGTGGGACACACCATCGCGGTGCACAACGGAAAGAAGTTCATTCCGGTGTACATCACCGAGAATATGGTGGGACACAAGCTGGGGGAATTCAGCTTCACGCGGCAGTTCAAGGGGCACTCGGTGAGGGCGGCCACGGAAGCTGCGGCCAAGCCGGCACCAGCACCGACCTCGGCCCCGGCGCCGGCGAAGTAGCAGGAAAGTGACGAGAGAAGAGACTATGGAATTCAGAGCCGAAGCGCGATACATGCGAGTCTCGCCGCAAAAGGCACGCCTGGTGCTGGATTTGATTAAGGGACGCCGGGTGGAAGAGGCGATGACTAGGCTGAGCTTCACCAAGAAAGGCGTGGCGGAGACAATCCAAAAGCTGCTGCGATCCGCAGTGGAGAACGCCAATTACCTGAGCACCGAAAAGGGGCTCGATGTGGATGTGGACAATCTCTACGTAAAACATGCGGTGGCCAATGATGGTCCGCGCATGAAGCGTGTGCGTCCAGCACCCATGGGGCGGGCTTACCGGTATCAACGGCGGATCGCACATCTTGAGGTCGTACTGGCGGAAAAGGCCAAGCGAGATGGTGCAGTAGCTCAGACAAGTGGCGGCGAGAAAGCTGCTGTGGCTAAGAAACCGGCCCGCAGACCTTCCGCCAAGAAGGTACTGGCCAAGAAAGCGGCTGGCAAGAAGGCGGTTGCTAAAAAGAAGTAGAAGTAAGTGAGAGGAAACGATGGGACAAAAAGTCCATCCTTACGGATTTCGGATTGGCGTGACCAAGCCGTGGAAATCACGCTGGTTCGTAGAGCGCGACTATCACAAGCTGCTGCTGGAAGACGTGAAGCTGAAGGGGGAACTGAAAGAGAAGCTCCGTTCGGCGGGCGTCAGCTCCATCGAGATTGAGCGTCCCGGAAATAAGCTGCGGATCATCATCCGCACGGCGCGGCCGGGCATCATCATCGGGCGGAAGGGAGCGGAAATCGACAAGCTGAAGCAGGAGCTGCAGAAACGCACCAACCGCGACGTGTACGTCGATATCCAGGAAGTGCATAAGCCGGAACTGGACGCGCAATTGGTGGCGGAATCGATTGCACTGCAATTGGAAAAGCGCGTGGGTTTCCGCCGCGCCATGCGTAAGGCGGTAGATTCAGCGCTGCGCTTTGGCTGTAAGGGAATCAAGGTGCGAGTGAGTGGGCGGCTGAATGGCAATGAAATCGCGCGCTCGGAGTGGTACCTGCAGGGAAGGCTTCCGCTGCACACACTGCGCGCCGATATCGATTACGGTTTCGCCGAGGCGAAGACAACTTACGGCGTGATTGGCGTGAAGGTGTGGATCTATCGCGGTGAGATTCTGCAGCAGAAGAAGCGCGAGCCGCAAGCCGCCGGCGCAGGAGCGTTCTAACAACCCGCTTCGGGCGGATCAATCGGGAACGATCAGGAATTGACTTATGTTGATGCCGAAGAAAGTTAAGTATCGCAAGCAACAGCGCGGGCGCCGTGCCGGAAAGGCGTGGAGGGGATCGAGCCTGTCGTTTGGCGATTACGGGCTGAAGGTATTGGAGCCGGGCTACATCACCGACCGTCAGATCGAAGCGGCCCGAATCGCGATGACGCGCTTCGTGAAGCGCGGCGGGAAGATCTGGATCCGTCTTTTTCCCGACAAGCCGGTGACCAAGAAGCCGGCGGAAACCCGTATGGGAAAGGGCAAAGGCGCACCGGATCACTGGGTAGCGGTGGTGCGGCCGGGGAAAATACTGTTCGAGATGGAAGGCGTAACGGTCACCGAGGCCCAGGAAGCCATGCGGCTGGCGTCCAACAAGCTGCCGCTGGTGACGCGGTTCGTGGCGCGCGAAGGCCACGCCTAGTCGCGGTGGAATGAGAGGTCAGTGAGATGGCAAAGGCAATAGACAAGATCCGTAACACGACGGACGCAGAACTGAAGCACCAGGAACGGGAGCTGCAGGATCAATTGTTCCGTTTGAAATTTCAAATGGCCATGGGACAGTCGGAGAGTTTGAAGAAGATCCGCACGCTGCGCAAGGACATCGCGCGCGTGAAGACGATCGCCCGCGAACGCGAAATGGCGAACGCGGCAGGAACGGAGAAGAAGTAATGGCGGAGACGCAGGCAATACATTCCGCTTCCAAGCGCAAGACGCTGGTGGGCGAAGTGGTCTCGACAAAGATGCAGAAGACGATCGTGGTGGAAGTTGACCGCAAGAAAGCGCACCCGCTGTATCGCCGCGTGCTGGCAAGTTCGAAGAAGTTCTATGCGCATGACGAGCAGAACAACGCGCGCGTCGGTGACATCGTGCGCCTAGAAGAAACCCGACCACTGTCGAAGCTGAAGCGCTGGCGGCTGGCGGAAGTGATCCGCCGGGCGGCGCTGGTGGGCGGCGAGATTGCAGAGCCGGAGACCGGCAGCCGGTAAGGAGGGATTTCCATGGCAGTGATGATGCGAACCATGCTGGAAGTCGCCGACAACTCCGGCGCGCGCAAGCTGCAGATGATCCTGCCGCTGAGCGGACATACCGGGCTGGTGGCGGGATTGGGAGACGTGGTAACGGCGAGCGTGAAGGAAGCCGCGCCCGATGGGCAGGTGCAGAAGGGCAAGGTAGTGAAGGCAGTGATCGTGAGAACGCGCAAGGAGCACCGGCGGCGCGATGGAACCTATATCCGGTTCGATCAGAATGCGGCGGTGCTGATCAATGAAGCGGGCGAGCCGGTGGGAACGCGCGTGTTCGGTCCGGTGGCGCGTGAGCTGCGCGAGAAGAAGTTCTTGAAGATCGTGTCGCTGGCTCCGGAGGTTTTGTAAATGGCAAATACGGCAACAGCGCATAAGGCGTTTGATATCCGGCGCAACGACACAGTGAAAGTGATCTCGGGCCGCGATGCGGGCAAGGAAGGCCGGGTTCTGCGCGTAATGCCCAAGAAGGGCAAGATTCTGGTGGAGCACGTGATGATGAACAAGAAGCACGTGCGCCCGAATCCGCAGCGCAATATCAAGGGCGGGATCGCGGAGCAGGAGACGCCGATCTCGATTTCCAGCGTGATGCTGGTCTGCGCCAGTTGCGGTCCGGTGCGGGTGGGACATGAAGTGCGTGGAGACCGCAAGGTGCGGGTCTGCAAGAAATGCGGAACCACACTGGAGAAGTAAATTCAAGTAATTGAGAGCCTCACGAACCGGTAATCACTCCGAAACCGTGAGAGGAAGAGAAGCAGAATAGATGGCAAAGCAGGACAAGCCGCAACAGCCAAAACCCGGTGGTCCCAAGGGCGGAGGCAAGGAAGCGAAGGGGGCGAAGCCCGCAGCGGAAGAGCAAGTTGAAGCCAAAGGTCCGAGCCGGCCGAAGCATAGCGGCAAAGGAACAGCTCGTTTGCGAGAGAGGTTCGAGAAGGAAGTGGCTCCCGCGCTGATGAAGGAATTCGAGCTGAAGAATCCGATGGCCGTGCCCCGCCTGAATAAGGTGGTGGTGAACATGGGAGTGGGCGAGGCGACGCAAAACGCCAAGATTCTCGATCCTGCGGCGAATGAACTGGGGCAGATCACGGGACAAAAGCCGGTGATCACGAAAGCGAAGAAGTCGATCGCGGCGTTTAAGGTGCGCGAAGGAATGCCGATTGGGGCCATGGTTACGTTGCGGGGCGACCGGATGTACGAGTTCCTCGACCGGCTGATCAACATTGCCCTGCCACGTGTGCGCGACTTCCGCGGAGTTTCGACCAAGTCGTTCGACGGACGGGGAAATTACACGCTGGGCTTGCGCGATCAGCTGATCTTCCCGGAGATCGACTACGCCAAGGTGGACAAGCTCAAGGGCATGAACGTGACCATCGTGACCACGGCCAAGAATGACGATCAGGCGCGGGCCCTGCTGCGGCACCTGGGAATGCCGTTTCGGGCATAAGGGGTGGGATTGGATCTCGAGTGGCGTGCAGCGCGACTCGAAGAGAGTGAATTAGAAGACAAAGGAATTCATGGCTACGACAGCAAAACGAGTTAAGGACGCAAAGAAACCCAAGTTTTCCACGCGCCGACACAACCGCTGCAAGATCTGCGGGCGGCCGCGCGGATATCTGCGGAAGTTCGGCATCTGCCGTTTGTGTTTCCGCGGCCTGGCCCTCAGGGGCGAGATTCCCGGCGTTTCGAAGTCGTCCTGGTAAATGAATAGCGCTGTAGGACGCTGAAATCGCACCCCAGTCGCTCCCAAAGCGAGCGATGAGGGTGAGGCAAGCAAGAATTGTGAGTTCGTTGCCGCGGGTTCTCTCTTCGGTGAGGGGAGCGAACGGGCGACGTAGAGGAGAAGGAAGGCATGACCGATCCGGTCGCAGATTTTCTGACGCGAGTGCGAAACGCGATCAGAGCAAGACATCAGAAGGTGGACGTGCCGGCATCGCGGCTGAAGCTGGAGATCGCCCGCATCCTGAAGGAGGAGGGCTACATCTCGAACTTCAAGGCCACCGAAGAGGACGGTCACAAGGTGCTGCGCGTGTATCTGAAGTACACGCCAGCGAATGAGGCCGCCATCACCAACCTGGCGCGAGTTTCGAAACCCGGATGCCGCGTGTACGTGGGGCGGACTGAGATTCCGCGCGTGCTGGGCGGTTTGGGGATCAATATCCTGACCACGCCGAAGGGTGTGATGACCGGTCGCGAAGCCAAGAAGCAGGGCGTGGGCGGAGAGATTCTGTGCGAGGTCTGGTGAAGGGTGGCGTTGATAGCGCGACTGAGAAATCAGCCGCGCGCCCCGCAGTAGGAGCCTTTTGAGCTGAAAGCGGCCAGCCGGCTGCCATTTAAGCTGAGAGAGAAGAATATGTCGAGAATTGGGAAAAAACCGATTGCCATCCCGCAAGGGGTAAAGGTCACGATCAGCGGTAACGTGGTCGAAGTCCAGGGGCCGAAAGGCAAGCTGCAGACGCAGCTTCCGCGTGGCGTTGCCATGGAACAGCAGGACGGACATCTTCAGGCCAAGCGTGAAGACGATTCGCAAGCCGCAGTGCACGGATTGGCGCGAGCTCTGGTCAACAACGCCGTGCATGGCGTTACCCAGGGATGGACGAAGGAACTGGAAATTGTGGGCATCGGCTACCGTGCCGAGCTGAAGGGCAAGGATGTGGTGGTGTTCAACCTGGGATATTCACATCCGATTGAGTATCCCCTGCCTACGGGCATCCAGGTGATAGTTGATCCCAAGCAGACTCGCATTACGGTTTCGGGCATCGACCGGCAGAAGGTTGGGCAGGTAGCGGCAGACATACGCGCCCTGCGCTCGCCCGATCCATACAAGCAGAAGGGCGTGCGTTATGTGGGCGAGCGTTTGAAGAAGAAGGTCGGCAAGACAGGCGCGAAGTAGTGCGCACGTAAGTTTGGAGTGCTGCTGAAACGAGGGAGCAACGAGTTGCGAGCCGCAGAGCGGCATCCCGGTATAGAACTCCGGGGAATGGAAGAGAAAAATGCTTAGCAGGACATCGAAAAACCAAACACGGTCGCGGATTCATGATCGCATCCGCAAAAAAGTTATCGGCACGGCGGTGAAGCCACGCCTGAATGTTTACCGGTCGCTAAATCATATTTATGCCCAGGTGATCGATGACTTGCAGGGGGTGACGCTGGTGAGCGCCAGCACTGCCCACGGCAAAAAGAGCGGTCCCAAAGTAGGCGGCAACGTGGCCGCGGCGAAAGAAGTGGGAAAGTCGCTGGCGGAGAAGGCCAAGCAGAAGGGGATCACGGAGGTGATCTTCGACCGTGGCGGCTATCTCTACCACGGTCGAGTGAAAGCATTGGCCGATGCAGCGCGCGAAGCAGGGCTGAAGTTCTAAGTTTTGCAGGAATCGAGAAATCAAACGATGGCAACAACAGTCAAGAAAAAGCTGGATGCGGGTGCATATCAACTCAAGGACCAGGTGGTGGCGATCAACCGCGTCACCAAGGTGGTGAAGGGCGGCAAGAACCTGTCGTTCTCGGCTTTGGTGGTGGTAGGTGATCCGGGAGCGGGCGTGGTCGGCTACGGCTCAGGCAAGGCCAAAGAAGTTCCCATGGCGATCCGCAAGGGGATTGAATCCGCCAAGAAGAACCTGATGAAGGTGAACCTGCGCCAGACAACGATCCCGCACGCGGCGCTAGGACGGTTCGGTTCAGGAATCGTGCTGCTGAAGCCGGCGGCAGAAGGCACAGGCGTGATTGCCGGAGGGGCGGTGCGAGCAGTGATGACGTCAGCCGGGATCGCGAATGTGCTGACCAAGTCGATCGGCACGACCAATCCTCACAACGTGATCAAGGCCACGTTCGACGCACTCGGCAAATTGCGCGATCGCAACGAAGTGGCCGCCATGCGGGGGAAGGCAGTGGAGGAATTGTGATGGCGCAAGCGGCGAAGGGAAAAATCAAGCTGCAGTGGGTTCGATCCGCGATTGCCGCTCCCACCAAGCACAAGCTGGTGATCAAGGGGCTGGGCTTTACGCGGCTGAACCAGGTAATCGAGCGCGAGGATACGCCGTCGATCCGCGGAATGGTCGATAAGGTCCCGCACCTGGTGAAGGTAGTAGAAAACGGCGCGGGCAGGAAATAGCCATGAATCTCTCGACAATCAGAGCACCGAGAAAAGCGAACGAGAAACGCAAGCGTGTGGGACGGGGTATGGGCTCCGGAATGGGCAAGACCTCCACCCGCGGGCACAAGGGACAGGGGTCGCGCAGCGGGACGCGCCTGATGCGCGGGTTTGAAGGCGGGCAGATGCCGTTGCACCGTCGTCTTCCCAAACGCGGGTTCAATAACATTTTCCGCACCGAGTATGCGGTGGTGAACCTGGAACAACTGGCAAGGCTGAATGAGAGCACAATCACGCTGGAGAGTCTGCGGGCAGCGGGGTTGGTCAAAGGGAGAGATGCGCTGGTGAAGGTTCTGGCGGACGGTGAATTGAAAAAGGCCATCACGGTGCAGGCGCACAAGTTCTCCAAGGCGGCTCAGGAGAAGATCACCAAAGCCGGCGGCAAGGCGGAAGTTCTGCAGTAAAGGCCTGAATCCGGCTTCGGCCGAGGGGTTGCGGCAAGAACGTTCCGGTAAAAGCGTTGCGCTGAGAACGTTGCGCTGAGAACGGTGCGGTGAGAACGGTGCGGTGAGAACGTTGCAGTGAGAACCGGGGAGTTGTAGTCAGATGCTGGAAAAGCTCGCGAACATATTCCGGA
>Ga0187776_10001955_pt1 | contig 10441 bp, 9 predicted proteins | sample 0216_BV02_MP12_2_FD_132426 | JGI IMG/M metagenome (GOLD analysis project Ga0187776, IMG submission 132426) | Tropical peat soil microbial communities from peatlands in Department of Meta, Colombia - 0216_BV02_MP12_20_MG | ecosystem: Environmental > Terrestrial > Soil > Wetlands > Peat | place...
ATGCCGAGGAATGCCCTGCCATCGGCATAGGTGCCGCGCCACGTACACACGCGGCCCGAGCCCCCGCCCGGCAATTTGAAGGTAAGGGGCTGGCCGGTGCTGCCCGCGCTGGGCTCGCCCACGATGGTGCCCCGCTTGCTCTGGTCGAAGGCCACCAGGAAGTCCTCGGCGGCCGAGAAGGTGCGCGGGCTGGTCAGCACCATCACCGGCTTCGAGTAATGGAGCTTGGCGTCGGGCGCGAGATCACCGCCGGGCACCCAGGGCATCGCGATGGGCCGTCCCCAGGCACGAAAGATGGGCCTGTAGTCGCGGGTCTGCCAAGGGGTGACGGGAACAGGCTTATCGATGAGCGTGGCCAGGATGCGCATGCCCACGCCCGAATTCCCACCGCCGTTGTCCCTTATGTCCAGGATGAGCGCATCGGTCTTGGCGATCTGGTTGAAGGCCGCTATGAATTCATTCGCCACCGAGTTGTCATCGAACGAGTTCAGCGCGACGTAGGCGATGTTCCCCGGCAACACGCGGAATTCGAAGCCATGCGCCTTGCGCAAGAGCGCACCCGCTTCCTTGGATGTCAGGCGCCGAACCGTCCGCGTGATGCGCTCGCCCGACGCGGCCTGCAGGCTGAGCCGGAGCGGCTCGTCCGCCGGGCCTGCCAGGAGAAAGTACTCAAATGTGCGCACCTCCAAATCCTGCCGCGTCGATGCGCTTTGGTACGGGGCTACGTTGTGGTCGGCGTATCGGCGAGCGGGTTGGCCATTGATCTCCACGATCTCCATCCCGGGGAGGATCCCATGGCGGCGCAGCTCCGGGTCCCAGACCTCGATCACCATGACCTTGTCTTCGATCAGGCGAGTGTGCAGACCCACCCATCCCACCAGTTCCATGGGGTGGTAGACGTTGGTGTGCGAGTCTTTCAGCTTCGCGCACAGCTCCTCGAGGAGCCGGTAGTACTCGTAGGTTGATTTCGCCGCACGTACTTTCGGAAGGTAGCTGAGGTAGAGCTTGTCCCAGTCGATCTCGACCAGCCGTTCCGGGTACACGAAGTTGTACTTCACTTCCGACCAGACCTTGGAAAGGCCGGCAACCCGCTCGTCCTCCGTCAGCTGCGGCTTGAACGGCGACGCCAGGGATGGGGAATCCCAGAGCATCGCCTCCTGCTGCTGGTAGCGGCTCTCGTTCCGCGCCAGGGCGTTGAGCACTCCCTGCCAGCGCCGATCCTCATGCAGTGAAGCAAGGTCCGGATCGTTCTTCACCTGGTTCGGATCTATGTAGCCCATCGCCACCGTCTTCGCGAGATAGGCGAATGCCTTTGTCTTGTCGCCGGCCAGGGCGTAGCACGACGCGGCGCCGTAGGCGACCTCGGGAAATTCGAAGCCCATGTCGAAGGCCTGCACGTAAAGTTCCGCTGCCTCGGCAAACTGCTTCTGGGAATATGCAGCATCGGCTCGCCGGTACAGGTCATTCGCAGTCCGTACCTGGGCAGGGTCGATTTGCTGGTACAGGTCAGGCACAGATTGCGCTTGGGCGGCTTCCAAGAAACCGAACAAGAGAAGTGCCGTGAACACGCGAAATGCGCTGGGCATGATCGTCCTCCATGGTTCGATTGGGCAACACTCGCCTTGCGGGCGTCCCTGTAGGCCTTTAAGCCACCAGGGCAACGAGACTGCTGACTGCCAGCCCTGTGGCTGGGGCGATTCCAAAGCGGGTCAGACGAGCCATTCAACCTCGAATCGGCCCATTATCGACCTGGCCCCGTAACTTACGCTAAGCGGAGTTATCAACAGTTATCCAAGAAAGTTCAAACCTGCCGGGGCCGACCATCTTTCTGGAGTGAGGAACCCCTGCTGCGTTGCCAATAGTCGAACATCTTCCTCACCATCCTCCACACAAGACGTTCGATAGCTATGACTATGGCCAGGACGAGCAAGGCCGCAGACAGCAACCACCACTTCAGATGGGCAAACATGTCGAGGTAGGCGCCCGTCTCGCTGAAGCTGGACCATTCCTCCACGATCCGTCCATCCGCGAACCGCCAAATGGTGATGCCGCGGACCTCCACCCGTGTTCCCGTGGGCGGAAGACCTTCATAGCCGGAGCCGGTGTGGGTCCCTTGGAATGTCCATAGCACCGCCACCTTGTCCCCTTCCGCCACCATTTGCTGGACGGTCATCCGAAGGTCTGGAAATGCCTTCTTTTCAGCGTGAACGTAATCCTGGTCCGTCTTCAGGTCTATTGTTCGGTGAAGTCCGTGATTTTGGAAACCCGGTGCGTAGATTTCGTCCGCCACTTGGAACTTTCCCTGGTTGAAGATCTCATCAAACACTCGCGTGGCAATCGCTTTATTTCTCTCCCGCTGAGATGCGCCTGCTGGCAATGAGGGCGCCGTACTTTGCGCGAAAACCGCGGGCAAAGGGGCGAAAAGTAGCAGCACGAGACCAAAGACTCTTGTCATCCTCGTTCTCCCGAGGGCCTTGCGGCAATAGCCTGCAGCAGCTCCGTTGACCACAGCGCCAGCGGGTCGTCCGGGTGCTCGCGATTGTGCTCGGCGGCAGCCTGGTTGTAGGTGGCCAACAACTCGCGTGGGTCGGTCATACACTCGATCAGCCTCGCGCGCCCGTAGCGGTTCTCGATTGTCACTGCCATTTTCCAGCCTACCGTGTACCACGGCCCCTGCACGCCAAAGAAGGAGTAGCCGACCTTGGAACGTTCCTCTTCGGTCTTCAGCCGGCCTTGGGCGACGTCGAGCAGAAACTTCTCCACCGTCTTCAAGTCCTGGTTGAAGTTGGCCATGTCATGATCCCAGCGGACCCGGTCCTCGGGATTGCTCACGGCGTGGGGATGCACGTCCGGCCCGCCCGCCGCCGCCAGCATGGCAAAGCCCTCCCCGAAGGCGCCCGCCCACTCCACCGCATTCCGGGAGTCCTCCGACAAGTCCTTGAACCTGGCCGCCACCCGCGCGTTAATGCTGGAGTAGCCGATATGGTGAAGCTCGTGCGCCACGGTGTTCTCGAACTGCGCCCGCGTGAGCTTGGGATCGAGAAACAAGAAGATGGTCGGATCGGTCCCCACTTCGAAAACGAAACTGTTGGCCTGCGGCTTGATAACCGGGAAGACCTTGGCGTGGATGACGGCGTCGTCCGGCAGGTAGGCCAGCGCTCGCCCCGCCGCCGCGCTGAGGTCGGCCTGCTTCCAGTCGGCCAGCGTCTTCTCGAGGTCGGGCGCGCGGGCAGCCAGCTCGTCCGACAGCACGAACTTCTGGAAGTCGGCGTCGCTGAACTCGCGGTGGAACGAAGCGTCGCGCTTCTTCAGCCGGATGTAGGGCTCCGTCGAGAACAGGCGCTGCCAGTCGGCATCGGTCACCGGCTGGTTGGCCTTGCGCTGGGCCAGGATGGCCAGCACCGCCTCGGCTTCGGACGTGTCAAAACGAAGCTGCACGCGGTCGCCTGCAGCGTGCGCCTGCGCGTGCGCAGGAGGGATCCAGGCTGGAGAGACAATGGCGAGGAAGAGAGTGGCAAGAACAGGTCTAAGCATCCTCATGCTCCCCCGGGATCACTTGCTGGCCGCCGGCGGGTGTAAGAGGGCGTCCGTTCCCGCCGTCGCCCCGCCCAGCACCAACGCCGCATCGAAGCCGTAGATGTTCGCCAGCAACGTCGGGTCCAGCTTGCCAAACTCGCCCGTCGCCACCCTCGCTCGCAATGGGCGGAAGTCGATGATGGTCCAGGCACCGGCGTCCGTCGCCAGCGCGATCGGCTCCAGCCCCTTCTGCTGGACCACGTCGCGCCAGGGCCCGCGCAGGTAGACGCCTAGGCTGTAGGCCTCCATCCCGTTGGCGGTGGCGAACTCGGTCACGAAGTTGCCGAGGGTCTGCAGGTAGCTGGGCCCGCTGCCCCGGAAGACGTGCCAGTGGCCCATCTTCACCAGCACCTTGGGCGTGCGCTCGCCCCGGGCCTGCGCGGCGCGGTACTCCCGCAGGAACAGGTGCTTCATCTGCTCCTCCCGAACGAAGCCATTGTCGTAGTACCGGCCGCTTTCGTAGTCGCCGTAGATCTCGGACGAGGAGATCAGGTTGTCGAGGATGAAAGCAGCCTCGGAGCCTGCCGGCGGGTTCATCGCGCGCCGCAACTCCTCGAGATCGGACGTCTTCACCTTCTCCATGAAGTCGGGTCTGTCCTCGTCCGGGCGCGTCAGGTCGAGCTTCGCGCCCTGGGCGCGCAGCTCGCTGAACTTCGCCGTGGGCCGGAAGCCGGGCAGCGCCTGCAGCCGGTCGAGCGCATGCAGCACTCCGAAGGACTGGTCCAGCCCCCAGACCGGGTCCGTGCGCCCGCTGGACATCCTCCCCACGGCCGCGAACATGGCCAGCTCCTGGTCGCTGGGGAAGGTGAAGGCGTTGGGATAGCGGGCGGCATACCTGCCGATGGCCTCCAGGTTGCCGCGCAGTGGCGGCCGCGACGCGGCCTCCGCCGAGACCGGATCGCTCTCCAGCGCGAGGTAGTTGAAGCCGTGTTGCGCGTGCAGGTAGGTGAACAGCGCCGTCAGGAATTCGGGGAACTCCTTGACGAAGTGCTCCTCTCCGAAGAGCACGAACTGCGCCTTCTCGGTCCGCTGTGCCAGGAAGTCCATTCCCGGCCCGCTCAGCTTCCCGTCCTGCAGCGAGAGCGTGTAGCTGTTCTCGTGCATGGCCTGGGCCAGCGCCTGCTGCTGCTCCGGCGAACCGGACGCGAACTTGGGCTTCCCCTGCGCCACCAGCGCCGGCGCCAACACCACCATCCACAGTAAAGTCCCAACCCTCCACTGCAACCTCAGTCCTGCTCGCATTCCTCGACTCTCTCCTGTTCAGCGGTTTTCGAACAATCCCAGCGGGATCGCATTCCCCTCGGCGATGCAGCCGGCGTCATTGGGGTGCAAATGGTCGCCGCTGTCGTAAGCGGGAAGCAAGCGCGTGGGGTGGCTCGGGTCGCGCAAGACTGCGTCGAGATCGACCACCGCATCGAAGGCAGCGCTGCGGCGTATCCAGTCATTGACCTCCTGGCGCACGGCTTCTTTCTCGGGAGAGTAGAGATTGCTGACTGGAGGATCCGTGAAGGTCGCGTTTTCGAACGGCGGGTTGGTCGTCCCAATCACCCGGATTCCCTTGCTATGAGCGCGCGCGATGAGCTGACGATAGCCGGAGATGATGCCCTGGGCACTCACGTTCCTGGCCCCCGGCTCGAACGAGCCTGGGAAGATGATGTCGTTGATGCCGATGCCCACGATGACGTACGTGACGCCGGCTTGGGCGAGCACGTCGCGCTCGAAACGAGCCAGGCCCGCCTGGCCGAGGGCCGCACCAAAGGGGCTCTGAACGGGGCTGTCCCGCAGCAGGCGATTACCGATGATGCCCTCATTGAGAACGCCTGCTTCCGCGCTTCTGCCGGCGCCTTTCTGTAGCCGCTCTGCCAGCACGTCGGGCCAGCGGCGGTTGGCATCCAGGGTGGTGCCGTCTCCGTCCGTGAGGGATGAGCCAAAGGCCACGATGGCGGCGGCGCGAGGAGAAGCCACTACATCGACCCCCGTCAGGAAGGGCCAGGAGTGGATCGCCTTGGCGACCGGGAATTTTGCCGCCGCAGTGTGGTCCCCGTTGTCGGGGGAGAGGTAGCTTGTCTGCTGCGCCAGGATGTGCAAGGTGGTGACGGACGTGGGTTGAGGAAGAAAGAGGCTGATGGCCAGGTCCGAGAGCGCCGGTACCTGCAGCTCCACCGGGTCGCTCACCACCATCGCCCGCGCCGGGACGGCGACGGACGGCTGCCCGTGGAAAGTCAGGGCCCTGTCGGAGGCTGGATCAATATCCGCCTTGGCAGCACGGCGGGCGATGTGGGCGCTGCCGATCCGCAAGGGCTGATCGCCAAAGGTGTTCGCGATGCGGATCCTTACCTTCGTCCCGCCTGCGCTGGTATGCACGATGAGGCGCAGGGTCTGGTTGCGAAAGGATTGGGGAGTCCCCGGCAAGGGAGGCTGCACCGCTGCTGCCCAGGTCCCGATCCAGCGGCTGCCGCCCCCATTTCCAGAGGGGCTGCCTGCCACCGCAGGATTGCCCGAAGCCGGCACGGCGAGGGCCACAGCGAGCCACAGCAAAAGAGGGGGACGGCGCGCCGCGCGCACAGCTCCACAACGGTTGTTCATCCATGCCCTCCGGCGTGGCTCCGATGCGAGGCCACCGCCCCCCAGCGATGAAGTCAGTTGACTAACTGACCGGGGTAAGATACACATGGGATCGGGCAGCGTCAATCCGAAAGGGACGAATGGCGCACCGGGGTGGCGTGGGGCGAGGGTCTGCCGCGCGCCCGGGCGCAGCCCGGCAGCCCGTCGATTGGCGAGGAGGAGGCGACATGCCCAGAGCGCCCATGGACAGTTGGACGCGGCTCTTGCGGGCCGCCGAGAAGATCACCTACCGCCACGGCTTCGGTGCCTCGGCCATCGCCGACATCGCCCGTGAGGCCCAGGTCCCCCTGGGCAACGTCTATTACTACTTCAAGACCAAGGACGCGATTGGCGATGCCATCGTCGAGCTGCGCGTGTCACGCTTCCGCAGGCTGCTGCAGGAGCTCGACCAGGCGGGTTCTCCCCAGCAGCGGTTGTGCGCCTTTGTCGACGTCAAGATCCGGAACCGGATGACTCTCGCCCGCCTGGGCTGCCCGGTGGGGACCTTGTGCTCCGAGCTCAACAAGGACGGCGGCGCGGTAGCCAAAAAGGCAACCGTCCTGTTTGTCGAGGCCCTCGCCTGGATGGAGAAGCAATTCCAGGCGCTCAGCAAGGGGCCGGAGTCGCACGGACTCGCGCTGCATCTCCTTTCCGCACTCCAGGGCGTGACCGTGCTGGCTCACACTTTTCACGATCCAGACATGATCCTCAGCGAGGCGGCACGCCTTAAGGAATGGATTCGCGCACTTTGATTCCACCTCGTAAGGACACGCAGAGAAGGAGGAAGGATGGTCGGTAGGGTCACGAGTGGGCTCGAACTTCTGCTCGTCGCGCTGTTGGTTTGGGCCAGGTTTGCGTACATTCCGTTCGGTAACACGCTCTCGCTCTTGTTGCTGGCGTCGGTTTCTCTCTGGTCGCGCGGTGCTGGCTGGCGCGACATCGGCCTGAAGCGACCCGCCAGCTGGCCGCGGCGGTGGGGTGGGGAGTCGTCCTGGGCCTCGCAGCCCAGACCTTCGATCTTTTTGTGGCCACTCCGCTGTTGGTGCGCGTCACCGGGCGTCCTCCCGACGTGTCGGGATTCAGGCATCTGATCGGCAATGTTCCCCAACTACTTTTTTGGCTGGCAGTCACGTGGTCCATCGCTGCTTTTGGCGAAGAGATGGTTTTTCGCGGATACGTTCTCAACCGGGCCGCCGATGTCGTTGGCCGCAAGTATCTCGGCTGGGCACTAGCCGCAATCGTGAGCTCCTCGCTATTTGGGCTGGGGCACCTGTACCAAGGTCTGCCAGGCATGATTGATATTGCTGTCTTGGCGCTCATTCCTGTAGCCGCTTACCTGCTGAGCGGGCGGAATCTCTGGATTCCGATCCTCATGCACGGGGTGGGAGACACGCTCGGTTTCGTTCTGATCTTCTTCCATCGGTATCCTGGGCTGTAGATGGAAGTCACTGTCAGGGGCTCCTAGGCGGTTCGACGGTAAGTGTGCAAGACTTCACGCTGATGCTCGCCAAGGACAAGAACCGGATCCGCCTCTTGTGGATGGTGCTCCTTGTCGTATTCATGGCAGCGGCCTTGCCTCGCCCCTTAGGCCACCCCTATCCTGCCTTCCTCGAGCCGTACATTGTGTTTGGCGGCATCTTGATCTATGTCCTCGGTGGCCTTGGAACTCTGGCGCTCATTCGCAGATCGCAAGGCCGATCTCAGAAGTAGGCCGGTAGCCGCCCGAAGGGCTCGCCCTGCTCGTGCCGGGTCTCAATGAGATCGAAGAGCACGATGACGTGGCTGACGATCACCCCCACCAGGCTGGCGATCCCCAGAAAAGCCATCAAGCCGAAGGGCGTGCCCATGAGGACGAGGTCGGCGGTTGGCGAATTTCTGAATCCTTCCTGCCCCGGGCGGCTTCTCGTTTAGGATGGAGCGCCCGCGCGGGCGGGCGGAGGAGCGTGCGCATGCGGAGACTGGCGTGGCTACTTCTGGTGGGGACGGCGTTGGCGCAGCAGCCGAAGACCGCGGAGGCGCCGCCGCGCGTGCTCATCGTGGTGGCGCATCCCGACGATGAATCCTGCTTCGCGGCCACCACCTACCGCATCGCCAAGGAACTGGGCGGCACGGTCGACCAGGCGGTCCTGACCGACGGCGAAGGCGGCTACCGCTACTCGCTGCTGGCCGAGCCCTACTACGGCCTGAAGCTCACCGACGAAGCGGTGGGCCGCGCCCACCTGCCCGCCATTCGCAAGCAGGAGCTGCTGCAAGCCGGCAAGGTGCTGGGCATCCGCCACCATTATTTCTTCGACCAGAAGGACCTGCACTACACCCAGGACGCGCACGAGGTGCTGGAGCAGACCTGGGACCAGAAAAAGGTGCGGGCGCGGCTGCAGCAACTGCTGGCCGCCGGGCACTACGACTTCGTCTTCACCCTCTTCCCCGACCCGGAGACGCACGGCGGGCACAAGGCGGCCACCATCCTGGCGCTGGAGGCGGTGGAGGCGCAGCCGGCCGCGCGCCGGCCCATCGTGCTGGGCTGCGAGGACAGCGCGCGCGCCGACGCCAAGCCGGTGACCTTCCGCGGCCTCGACGACTACCCGATCACCCAGCCGCTCGCGGGCGGGCCCACCTTCCAGTTCAATCGCGCGGTGAAGTTCGGCTTTCGGAACGCACTCGACTACTCCATCATCGTCAACTGGGTGATTGCGGCGCACAAGTCGCAGGGACTCTTCCAGATGGGCTACAACCAGTACGACCTGGAGGACTTTTCCCTTTTCGCCGCGGACGGCGAGGGCGCGGTGGCCAGGACCGAGCAGTTGTTCCAGAAACTGAAGCGGCCGCCGGCGCCGCCGCCGGCGAAGTGACGAGATGTTCGTGCCGGCTCCGCTTCTTGATTCTGTCATCCTGAGCGAAGGGCACCCTGCGGCTTGGCCGCAGGGTGCCGGGAGTCGAAGGACCCCGCGGTTGCCTGGGCCGGCAGGAGCGATGTGGGGAATTCTCATCGGATCTTTCAAGAATGCCTGGACGCGTTCGGGAGCGACCAAACGCTGTAGGGGTCCTTCGACTCGCCCTGCCCGGCAGCAAGCTGCCGGGCAGGGCTCGCTCAGGATGACATTCACTGAGGTTGTCGGCGGTGCGCGCGAGGTCCTTCGCGGCCTCGCTGCGCGGGACCGCTCAGGATGACGCCATCCTCAGGAACGGATGGCGCCTGGGAGAACTGCAGGTCCCTCGACTCCGCCGGGTGGCCGGCCGAGCCGCCCACCCGGCTGCGCTCGGGATGACCATCATCAAGTAAGGAGCGGTAGCGGCGCGGCGGAAAGCCGCGCCTTTTCAAGACGGACCTGTGCGGTAGACCAGCTTGGACAAGGCGCAAGACAAATCGGGGACGGACTCCCAGCCGCTGGTGCGCGGGGTGGGGCTGGCGGGCGCCACCGCGCTCAACATGATCGACATGATCGGGGTGGGGCCGTTCATCACCATCCCGCTGATCGTGAGCGCGATGGGCGGGCCGCAGGCCATGCTGGGCTGGGTGCTGGGCGCCGCCCTCGCCATCTGCGACGGCCTGGTGTGGGCGGAGCTGGGCGCGGCCTTCCCGCAGTCGGGCGGATCGTATGGGTATCTCAAAGAGATCTACGGGCCGCGCGGGCTGGGCCGCCTCGTCTCCTTCCTCTTCATCTGGCAACTGACCTTCAGCGCGCCCCTCTCCATCGCCTCCGGCTGCGTGGGACTCTCGCAGTACGCCGGCTACCTCTTCCCTTCTCTGCTCAGGACCTCGTGGCAGCGCAGCGCGCACCTGCGCCTGCTGGGGACCAGCCTGGACGCGCACGTGGTCGCCACCGGCGCGACGCTGGTCGCCATCGCCGCCTGCCTGCTGGCGGTCCTGCTGCTCTACCGGCGGATCAGCGCGGTCAGCCGCCTCTCGCAACTGCTGTGGCTGGGCGTGATGGCGACCATCGCCTGGGTCATCTTCGCCGGGGTGACCCACTTCAGCGCGGCGCGGGCCTTCAGCTTTCCCCCGGGCGCGTTCACGCTCGACCGCAACTTCTTCCTGGGGCTAGGCTCGGCGCTGCTGGTCGCGGCCTACGATTACTGGGGCTACTACAACGTCTGCTTCTTCGGCGGCGAGGTGAAAGAGCCGCAGCGCACCATCCCGCGCGCGCTCATCCTTTCCATTGTCCTGGTGGCGGCCATCTACCTGGTGATGAACATCTCCATCCTGGGCGTGGTGCCGTGGCAGGAACTGATGCAGACGGCCGGGAGCGACACCCACCGCTTC
>Ga0187776_10001956_pt1 | contig 10438 bp, 11 predicted proteins | sample 0216_BV02_MP12_2_FD_132426 | JGI IMG/M metagenome (GOLD analysis project Ga0187776, IMG submission 132426) | Tropical peat soil microbial communities from peatlands in Department of Meta, Colombia - 0216_BV02_MP12_20_MG | ecosystem: Environmental > Terrestrial > Soil > Wetlands > Peat | place...
CCCGGCACCTCCACGCCGCGGTGCTCCTCGGGACTGTAATGCCCGCGGAAGGAGCGGATCGTCACGCTGAGTAGCAGACACAGCCCGATGAACACGTGCGCTCCGTGCAGACCCGTGAGCGAGTAGAAGATCGTCTGCTGGGCCGCGTCCTGGGGCGCAAAGCCGATGTTGGCGTACTCGTTGATCTGAATGAACAGGAAGGTGCAGCCGAGCAGCAAGGTCAACAGGATGCCCGCCTTCAGCCCGAAGCGGTTCCCCTGCTTGATCGAGCTCTGTGCCCAGTGCAGCGTGAACGAGGACGACACCAGAATCGCCGTGTTGATGCCGGCCACGAGCTCTGGAACCTCGGTCCCCGGCGCGGGCCACGCCTCTCCCTGGGCGATGCGGATGAAGAAGTAGGCGGTGAAGAAAGCGCCGAAGACCATCACCTCGGAGATGATGAAAAGCAGCATCCCCAGCAGGGGGGCCTCGACCCGGGAGCTGCGGTTCGCCGTCGGTGGATGCGCCTGCTCGCCGTGGCCGGCTGCGTGGGCGATGCTGGCGGCCTCCATCGTGGCGCTCGCTAGGCGGCCGAGGCCGCGGTCGTGGTGGGCTTCTGGTTGACGACGACGTGCTCGACCTGCGCAGAGGTCGCGTTGCGCACGCGCCCGATCAGGTTCGCGCGCAGCCAACCCGAACGCTCGCCGGGGAGCGTGGAGATGACGATGTCGTCGACCCTAAACAGCTCGAGCGCGTTCATCGTCGCCGTGTACGGATCGGGGTCCCCGATCATGCCCGCACTGAGCAGTCCGGCCTCCTGAAGGCGCTCGAGCATCTTCGCCAGACGCGCGCGGGCCTCGCGGGGAGCCGTGCCCCTTCCGTCCTGCTGGGGCACGACGCCGATGAACAGATGCTGGCCATCGTGCGCGGCCTTCGCCTTGAGGTGCTCCATCAGCTCCTCGCCGCTGGAGGTTTTGCTGGCGACCACCAGCGTTACATGGAAGGGAAGCGCTTCCTGCTCCGGATCGCTGACGATGTGCTCCACCGGGAGCCCCGAGGCGTTGCGGATGCGCTCGATCAGGTCCCGGCGTAGCCAGCCCGAGTGCATGGCGGGGTAGGTGGAGACGATGACCTCATCCGGCCGGTGGTGGGCGACGGCGTCCATCGTGGCCAGGAACGGGTCGGGATCGCCGATTTCTCCGGCCCCCTCGATGCCCGCCGCGGCCACGGCCGCGATCGCCAGATCGACTCGCACCTGGGCCGATTCGCGCACTGCCTCGTCGTAGATCACCAGGCCCGCCGAGGGCTTGCTCTGGGGCACGACCAGCCGGAAGCGGACCTCGCCGGCGCCGGCCCGCGCGCGTACGGCGTCGAGCAGCTTCGGTCCGCCGAGCGTACGGTTGGCCACGACCAGAACCTCCCTCATCTGCGGAGCCCCCGCGTCATCGCTCCGGCGCCCGCACGATGCTCGATCCGGCGCCGACGGCTCCGGCGGCGGCCGGGGCGGGGGCGAGGATGCCGTGGACCGCGCCCGGGACACCGTACTCGTAGGGACCGCCGACGACCGTCGGCACGCGGTCAAAGTTGAAGATCGGCGGCGGCGAGGACACCTGCCACTCGAGTGTCATCCCGCGCCAGGGGTTGGCCACGCTCACCGGTCCTCCGCGCCAGCTCGTGACGATGTTGTAGACGAACACCAGCGTGCTCAGCCCCAAGCCGAAGCTGGCGATCGATATGAACAGGTTCAGGTCCGCGAACTGCGCCGTGTAGGTGGCCACGCGACGGGGCATGCCCTGCAGGCCGAGGACGTGCATCGGCGCGAACGTGAGGTTGAAGAAGACGAACGTGGTCCAGAAGTGCCACTTGCCGAGGCGCTCGTCGTACATTCGCCCGGTCATCTTCGGGAACCAGTAGTAGACGCCGGCGAAGATCGTCATAAGCGAGCCGCCGAAGAGGACGTAGTGGATGTGCGCCACGATGAAGTAGGTGGCGCTGACGTGTATGTCGAACGGGATCATCGCCAGCATCACGCCGCTGATGCCGCCGAGCGTGAAGGTCGTCAGGAAGCCCAACGCGAACAGCATCGGTGTGTCCAGGCGCAGAACTCCCCGCCACAGCGTTGCCAGCCACGAGAAGACCTTGATTCCCGTCGGCACCGCGATGATCGCCGTCGTGATCGCCATCGGGATGCGGATCCAGGCAGCCATGCCGGACGTGAACATGTGGTGTGCCCACACCGTGAAGCCGAGACCGACGATCGCCAGCAGCGAGAAGGCCATCATGCGGTAGCCGAAGATCGGCTTGCGCGCCTTTACGGCGATGATTTCGCTGATGATCCCGAATCCGGGCAGGATCATGATGTAGACCGCGGGGTGGGAGTAGAACCAGAAGACGTGCTGATACATCAGCACGTCCCCGCCCTTGGCGGCGTTGAAGAAGTTGAAGCTGAGCGCGCGGTCGAGCAGGATGAAGAACTGCGAGGCGGCGATGAACGGCGTCGCGATGACGACCAGCAGCGAGGTCGCGAAGTTTGCCCACACGAGCAGCGGCATGCGGAAGAAGCTCATGCCCGGCGCGCGCATCGTGATGATGGTCACCAGGAAGTTCAGCGCGGTCATGATCGAGGAGGCGCCCGCGAACTGGACGGCGACGGAGAAGAAGGTCTGCCCGATGGGGGCGTTAATGGACAGCGGCGTGTAGGCCGTCCAGCCGTCGGCGAACGCGCCGCCCGGCGCGAAGAAGCTCAGCAGCATGATGGCGCCGGCGACGGGCAACAGCCAGAAGGAGAGCGCGTTCAGGCGGGGGAAGGCCATGTCGGGGGCGCCGATCATCAGCGGGATCACGAAGTTCCCGAGGCCGGCGAACACCGGGATCACGAACAGGAAGATGAGCAGCGAGGCGTGGACGGAGAACAGGCCGTTGTAGGTGTTGGGGTCGACGAACTGGGATCCGGGCTGGGCGAGCTGCACGCGCATGAGCATGCCGATCAGCCCGCCGACGAGCAGGAAGAAGAAGGAGCTCACCGTGTACTGAACCCCGATGACCTTGTGATCGGTGTTGATGCGGAAGTAGTCCCTCCAGGTATGCGCCCCGTGGCCGGAGTGGTCCTCGGGGCGGGTCGGCCTGCCCGAAGCCCAGTAGAACCAGTAGTCCATGCCGCCAATCCCGGCGAGGAAGGCGAGCGGCACAGCGAGCAGCGAAACCGTCAGGATCGCGTCCGCATTGAGGTAGTGCGGGTAGGTGGTGTGGCCGGTCGACATGCGCACCACCCAGGTCAGCGCGGCGGCAAAGCCGACCGCGAGCAGCATCCAGAATCCGGCGCGGTAGAAGCCCGGGGCACGGAGCTTCGCGGCCATCAGAGTCTCCCCTTGCTGGTCATCTGGCCTCCGAACATTACCCCGTGGCCCCCCCTGTGGTGGCGGACGGCGGCGAGCCGCCTCCCCCGCCAGTGCTCGTACTGAGCTGGCTCTTGATCCACGCCCGGAACTGGGCGGGCGGGACGACGTGCACGGTCGAGCGCATCAGCGAGTGCCCGAGCCCGCAGAGCAGGTTGCACACCACCGGGTAGCTGCCGAGCCGGTTCAGGGTCGCGCGGTAGGTGGTCGTGATGCCGGGCACGACGTCCTCCTGCAGGCGGAATGCCGGGATCCAGAAGGCGTGGATGACGTCCTTGGAACGCATCTTGAAGAACACCGTGTCGCCGTTGGGCAGATACAGCTGCGTGCTCCTCAAGGGCGCCCCACCGGTCACCGAGCGGGGGTATTCATAGCTCCAGAAGAACTGCTGGCCGATCACCCCTATCTGCACTTCCGGCACACCCTTCGGCTTCTCTTCGTTTTCGTGCAGCACCACGAACGAGTAGCCCACCATTCCCATCAGCAGGACCGCGGGGAGCGCGGTCCAGAAGACCTCCAGCCGGGTGTTGCCGTGAATCGGGGGGCCGTCCCTGAACTCCTCGCCAGGTTTCATGTGGAACTGCCAGACGCAGTAGAGGATCACGGTCAGGACCAGCACGAAGATCGGTATGGTCGCGATCACGAGCACGTGGTAGAGCTCGTCGGTGTTCTTGGCCTGCGTGCTGGCTTGGGCCGGGAACCAGTGGATCGCGTAGCTCAGCGCGATTCCGATCCCGATCGCGATCACGGCCGCGATCACGGTCATCAGCAGCGAGCGCTGCCTAGACATGGGCGGCGGCTCTGCGGTGCGGGGGGAAGGTCTCTGCGCTTGTCCTCTCCATCCGGAGGCGTGATCCTAATACCTTCCCGCCCGGAAGCGCCGGGATCTTGACGCGGGAGCCTTGTCGGGGTAGATTGAGGCAATCGTTGCAAGTATCTGGACTCGCCGAGCGGAAAAGGAGTCGGTGATGCAGGTTCGTGAAGGCATGACCCCCACTGTCCTCACAGTTGGCCCCGGCCACACCCTGCGCGTCGTCGCGCGGCTGATGTCCGAGCGCGGCGTCGGCGCCGCCGTGGTGATCGACCCCGACGGCTACGGGCCGGGCATCATCACCGAGCGCGACATCCTGCTGTCGCTGGCCGGCGGCGAGGACCCCGACCAGGAGCCGGTCGTCGACCACCTGACGCGCGATGTGGTATTCGCGGCTCCCGACTGGTCGCTCGAGGAGGCCGCGGCCGCAATGGTGCGTGGCGGCTTTCGTCATCTGATCGTCCTCGAGCGGGGAGAGACCGCGGGCATTCTCTCCGTTCGCGACGTCGTGCGCTGCTGGACCGAAGACGGGGCGATCTGTCCGGTACCGGCGAGCGCGGCGGTGGGGTGAGGGCGAGAGGACCGGAGGTGTCGCGCGCGGCGCAGGCGCCGTGCGCGACGCCGCCCCGGTCAGTCGAGCGGTAGCTCGTCGATGTCGTGGCGCGTGTCTTTGATCCAGCGGACGATGCAGACCAGCGTCAGGATCACCCCCACGAACGTGAACTCGATAAAGGTGGTGATGCCGATCAGCGTCAGCGTGATCCCCACGGCCGTCAGCACCGGCAGGACGGTCGGTCCCGGAAGGTGAATCTCCTCCCCGACCGGCGGGATCTCGGGGTCGAGCGGGCTCACGAGACGTAGACCGCCGCCACGACGAACGTGATGCCGAACATGAACATGCAGATGGCGCTCACGATCAGGCCCGTCCGGATGTTCTTTCTTGCCAACCGCCGGTTCATCGTGCCCGCCAAGAATACCTGCCGGCTCGAGCGGATCGCGCATCCCCGACGGGCGAGCACGTGCGCCGATGCCTAGAGGTGGACATCCGCGACCATCGCGCAGAACAGCAGGGCGAGGTATACGAGCGAGAAGAGATGCACCTCGAGCGCGCTGCGCCGGTCGGCGCGGCGGTAGAGGCGAAGGGCGCTCGCGACGAAGCCGACTCCGAGCACGAGCGAGCACGCCAGGTACAGCGCGCCCAACCCGCCGGCGCAGAAGGGCAGTTGCGTGACCGCATAGAGGAGCACCGAGTAGAGCAGGATCTGCCTTCGCGTCTCGGCCTCCCCGCGCACGACCGGCAGCATCGGCACGCCGACGTTCGCGTACTCGTCCTTCATCAGCAGCGACAGCGCCCAGAAGTGGGGCGGAGTCCAGAAGAACACGATGAAGAACAGGATCACGGCGGTACCGCCGACCGAGCCGCTCACCGCGGCCCATCCGACCAGCGGCGGGACCGCTCCGGCGGCGCCGCCGATTACGATGCTCTGCGGGGTGCGGCGCTTGAGCCAGAACGTGTAGACGAAGACGTACCACAACAAGCCTGCGAACGACAGAGCCGCGGCCAGCGCGTTCACCATCAGTGAGAGCTCAAGCAGCGACAGTGTCGCGAGCGCGCAGCCGAAGACCAGCGCCGCGCGCGGGGAGACGCGCCCCGAGGGGATCGGACGCGTGCGAGTGCGCGCCATGCGCGCGTCGATGTCGCGGTCGAACCAGTGGTTGATGGCGCCGGCACCGCCAGCCGAGAGGTAGCCGCCGAGGCAGGTCAGCGCGACCAGCAGCGGCGAGGGATCACCGGCGACGTACATAGTCGCGATCGTCGTCAGCAGCAGCAGGGACTGGACCTTGGGCTTGGTCAGCTCGAAGTAGTCGCCCACGAGCCGGCGCGCGCGTGGCGCCGCCCCCGGCACGCAGACGGCCGAGCCGCCCCCCTCGATCGCCGGCGCAACGCCGGCGGGAGGCGCCGTGGCCATCAGAGCCCCACCCTCGTGGCCCCGGCGGGAACCGCGGCCTCGTCCGAGACCGTCCTGCCGGTACTGCGCCGCTCGATCTCGCGACGGATGTCCTTCATCGGTTCTGCCGAGCGTACCAACGGGATCACGTCGAAGTTGTTCTCCGCCGGTGGTGAGGTCGTGAACCACTCCAGCGTGTTGGCCGTCCACGGGTCGGGGCCGGCCGCCACGCCGACCTTGAGGCTGCGCGCGAGGTTGATGATCGTGACCAGCACGCCGGTTGCGAGGATGAACGAGCCGACGGTCGAGATCAGGTTGTAGAGCGCCAGGTTGCCGACGTTGTCGTACTCGTAGATACGGCGCGGCATGCCGTCGAGGCCCATCACGTGCTGGATCAGGAAGGTCGTGAAGACGCCTACGAACATCAGCCAGAAGCTGAGCCTGCCGAGGCTCTCGCCCATCATCCGGCCGGTGACCTTGGGGAACCAGTAGTAGATCGCGGCGAAGATCGTGAACACCGCTCCGCCCATGAGCACGAAATGCAGGTGCGCCACCACAAAGTAGGTTTCGTTCACCTGCCAGTCGATCGGGTACGTGGCCAGAAAGACGCCGGACAGCCCGCCGACGAGGAAGATCGTGATGGCGCCCACGCAGAACAGCAGCGGCGTCTTGAACTCGATCGTGCCGCGCCACAGCGTCGCGACCCAGTTGAGGATCTTCACCCCCGTCGGGACCGCGATGAAGTAGGAGCTCAGCATCACGAACACCAGGATGGCCTCGGGGATGGGCGCCGTGAACATGTGGTGGGCCCACGTGAGGAAGCCGAGGAACGCGATCGCCACGGTCGAAGCCGCGATGGCCTTGTAGCCGAAGATCGGCTTGCGCGCGAAGACCGGCAGGACCTCGGAGATGATCCCGAATCCGGGCAGCACCATGATGTAGACCTCGGGATGCCCGAAGAACCAGAAGAGGTGCTGCCAGAGGATCGCCGAGCCGCCCTGGGCCGGGTCGAAGAAGTGGGTTCCGAAGTGCCGGTCGGTGAGCAGCATTGTGACGGCCGCGGCGATCACGGGCATCGCGAAGATGATCAGCACGGAGTAGGTGAGGATCGTCCAGACGAACAGCGGCAGTCGCCCCCAGCTCATGCCGCGCGCGCGCATGTTGGCGATCGTCGCGTAGAAGTTGATGGCCCCCAGGATCGAGGAGATGCCGGTGAGGTGAGCCAGGTAGATCCATGCGTCCTGGCCGCCGCTGGGCGAGTAGACCGAGTTCGCCAGCGGTACCGCGCTCGTCCAGCCCGCTTCCGGCGGATTCCAGAAGATCGAGGCGTAGAAGACGATGCCACCGGCCAGCAGCAGCCAGTAGGAGAGCGCATTCAGCCGCGGGAAGGCCATGTCGCGGGCGCCGATCATCAGCGGCACAAAGTAGTTGGCGATGCCGGCCATCATCGGCACGATGAACAGGAACACCATCGTCGTCCCGTGCATCGTGAAGAGCTGGTTGTAGGTCTGTGGGGTGACCAGGGTGTTGCTCGGCGCGCCCAGCTGCACGCGCATGATCAGAGCCTCGACGCCGCCCAGGCAGAAGAACACGAAGGTCGTGACCATGTACATGATCCCGATCCGCTTGTGATCGGTGGTGGTGATCCAGCTCGTCCAGCCGCGCGCCTCGGGCTCGACGTGGTGGGTGCTCACCTGCGGGATCGGGGCTGCGTATGTCGCCATCTCGCGTGCTGGTCTCCTCGATGTCCTAGGGGTTCCCTACCTGTCCGGCACCCGCCTGGGAGCCGAGTTTGGCTCGCGCCGCGTGGGCTGCGGCGTTGGCCTGGGCGATCAGCTGCTTCTGATAGGCAAGCCAGGCGTCGAACTGTGCGGGCGGAACGGCCTTCACGGTCGCGATCATGCGCGCGTGCCCGCGCCCGCATAGGAACGCGCACTGCCCGCGGAAGCTCCCGGGCTTGCTGATCTTGAACCAGGTGTAGTTGTGATAGCCGGGCACCGCCTGGAACTTGCCACCCAGTTGGGGTATCCACCAAGAGTGCACGACGTCCGCGGAGACGATGTTCAGCGTGACCGTCGTGTTGGTGGGGACGACCATCGTTTCATAGGAGTAGGGCGCGCCCAGGCCGTCCGGTTCGGTTGCCCCCGGGTACACGTACTGCCATATGTACTGGCGTCCGATGACCGTGATGTTCAACGATTTGCCGTTCGGAGGCGGCTTGGGCTCGGCGCTGGCGTACAGCGCTGCGTGATCGCCGGCCAGGACATCTCCAGCCGGGCCGGAATTGGGTGGATTCTGAATAGCGGCGAGCTTGCTGAAGGTGATCACCGCGAGGGCCACCAGGATCAGCGCCGCCGCCACCGTCCAGCCGACCTCGAGGCGCGTGTTGCCGCGGATCTGTGCTGCGACGGCGCCCTTGCGCGCCCTGAACTTGACCAGCGCATATACCAGGCCACCCTCGACGAGCACGAAGATGACGAGGGCGATGAACAGCGTGATCTTGTAGAGGCTGTTGATTTCGTTCGCGTTGGGCGAACCGCCCGACTGCGGCGTGAAGAAGGCGAGGACTGAGGGGAGTGGATGGCCCAAGGCGGCGGGGATTCTATTCAGCCCTGGACCGGCAGCGCTTGATGACTTTTGCCACGAGCATCCACTAGGAGCCGGAGAAGCGTGCCTGGCGCTTTTCCACGAAGGCCGTCGCCCCCTCGACAAAGTCGGCGCTGCCCGCCATCTCCTGCTGGATGCGGGCCTCGAGGTCGAGCTGCTCACCCATGCGCGAATACAGCCAGTTGTTGAGCTCGCGCTTGGTCCCGGCATAGGAGCGCGTCGGCCCGCCGGCGAGCCGCGCCGCCAGCGCGGCGGTCTCCTCGCCGAGCTGCGCATCATCGACGACGCGGTTCACGAGGCCCCACTCGAGGGCCCGCCCGGCCGCCACGCGTTCGCCGAGCATCATCATCTCGGTTGCGCGGGCGATGCCGACGCGCGTGGGCACGAACAGCGACGAGCCACCGTCGGGGACCAGCCCGATGTTCACGAAGGCCAGCAGGAAGTAGGCGCTCTCGGCCGCCACGATCAAATCGCAGCAGAGCGCCAGCGAGCAGCCGATGCCCGCTGCCGGTCCGTTCACCGCGGCGAGGACAGGCTTTGGCATCTCGCGGATGACCTCCATGATCGGGTGGTAGCGCTCGGTGAGCATCGTGTAGACGTCTGGGCGCCCCTCGCTGGCGCTCTGACCGCTCATGTCCCTCAGATCGGCGCCCGACGAGAATGCTCGCCCGGCGCCCGTGAGGATCACCGCGCGTACCGAGTCATCCTCCGCGACCCCGCGCAGTGCCGCGAGCAGATCCGCGCCGAGCTGTGCGTTCCATGCGTTCAGCACCTCGGGCCGGTTCAACTCGACCGTCGCCCTGCCGTCGGCCAAGCGCACGTTGACCGTCTCAAGTTGGGTGTTTGACGGGGTCATGGGTCACTCTCCTCTCGCACGGCGTCGATCTCCTGCGCACGGCAAGCTCCACGGCTGCCGACTGGGGTTGATCCTATGGTGTGCGAGATGAATCGGGCTGTGATCGGCATCTGTGCGGCGCTCGAGCGGGCACGCTGGAGCGTGTGGGACCAGCAGGCGCTGCTGCTGCCGCGCAACTACGTCGACGCGGTGCAGCGCGCCGACGGGCTCGCGCTCCTGCTCGCTCCGGACCGGTCCCTGATCGAGGATCCCGGCGAAGCGCTCGGACTGATCGACGGCCTACTGCTCGCGGGCGGCGCCGACATCGACCCCCTCGCCTACGGCCAGCCGGCGCATCCGGAGACGGTCGCGACGGTGCCCGAGCGAGACGAGTTCGAGATCGCGCTGGCACGGGCAGCGATCGAGCGAGATCTACCGGTGCTCGGTATCTGCCGCGGCATGCAGCTGATCAACGTCGCGTTGGGGGGGACGCTGCTGCAGCATCTGCCCGACCGCCTCGGGCATCACGAGCACCGACGCGTGGTGGGCTCCTTCGACGGGGCCGACCACGAGGTCGACCTTTCTCAAGGGAGCTTGGCCGCAGCTGTGGCGGGCGGCTCCCCCCACGCCACCAAGTCCCATCATCACCAGGGTGTCGATCGTCTGGGCGAGGGCCTCGTGGTGAGTGCCACCTCCCCGCTCGACGGGCTCGCCGAGGCGATCGAGCTGCCGGGCAGAAGCTTCGTGCTGGGCGTGCAGTGGCACCCGGAGGCCGACGAGGCGAGCCCCGTCGTTACTGCACTCGTGCGAGCCGCGCAAAGCCACATGCATGCCCGGCGGGCGCGCTCCTGAAGCCGCTTCG
>Ga0187776_10001957_pt1 | contig 10433 bp, 8 predicted proteins | sample 0216_BV02_MP12_2_FD_132426 | JGI IMG/M metagenome (GOLD analysis project Ga0187776, IMG submission 132426) | Tropical peat soil microbial communities from peatlands in Department of Meta, Colombia - 0216_BV02_MP12_20_MG | ecosystem: Environmental > Terrestrial > Soil > Wetlands > Peat | place...
AAGGGGTTCCCGACCTCGATCACCGGCTGCAGCGCGGTCAGCGCGAGCGCCTTATCCGCTAAGGCCGCCACCGCCACCGTCCCCGCTGTCGCCTTCAAAAACTGCCGACGTGATAAAAACATGTGAGTGTACCTCCCTGCTAATTGACGACTAACAAACCCTCTTCTATCTCTTCTAACGATCGATCCCACCTCCCTTCCTCTCAAATCCACTCTGAGTTCCGCATGGGCACAATGGAGACTGTTCTTGAAGCTGGGACACAGCAAGGAGACTGCCAGCAATGTAGGGAACCCTGGTAGAAAAATGGAATGTACTGAACAGATTGAAATCTTGAGCAAAAAGCGCGAAAGATTTTTCGTGAAAGCGCGGGCTGATCAGTGAAAATAAATTCAAAGCGAATAGGAAAATATGCTGCTGCCCCGATCAGCATACTTTCTGCAGTGTCGTCAGCCTGTTACGAGCGCATATTGCCGTATTCGTCCGGATTCTTTCAGCAGAAATTGCGCTCTTACTCTCTGAGCAAAGGAGAAGAGACCATGACTCGCAGCAGTTTCGTTACGAGATGGCCACTAGGTGAGGAAAGGACAGGGAGGAGTTCCCCGGAGGAATCGAACAGGCGCTACATAAAGGAGACAGACCCTAGTCTTCTTCAGTCGCCTCGCTGCCGAGGAACCGTTTCATCAACAAGGAGAAATGTTGTCGAGGGATCCCACTACTTTCAGCTGCTTTCGTAATGACACCTCCATGCGCGGCTAATTTTGCCTGGAGATACGCCTTCGTGAATTGCTCGATCGCGAGTTCCTTGGCTTCCATGTATGGAAGTGAGACGAAAGTGTCCCCGATGACTTCTGTCAACTTATCATCCTCGCTCGGGAGCAACGCTCGAATATCCTGGGCAGTAATCGTATCTGTCGTCACCATCATCACGGCACGCTCCACCACATTCCGGAGCTCTCGACCGTTTCCCGGCCATGAGTATCGCATCAATTCCTCCAATGCTCCCTCATCAAAATGGCATCGCCCGTTGCGCACCTCACGGCTCAGTTTTCCGAGCAGATGTCGTGCGATCACGGGAATGTCTTCACGGCGCTCTCTCAGCGGCGGCACGGGGATCGTCATCACGGCGAGCCGATAATACAAGTCTTTCCTGAACGACCCGTCACGCACACGAACTTCAAGATTTCTGTTCGTCGCGGCAATAAACCGCATGTCCACGCGCCGGATGCGCGTTCCTCCGACGGGTCTGACTTCATTGTCTTCGATAACGCGAAGCAGCTTGGCCTGTAAGAGCAACGGCAGCTCTCCGATCTCGTCAAAAAACGCTGTCCCTCCATTGGCCAATTCGATCAGCCCTGGCTTATCAGAAATCGCTCCCGTAAAGGCACCTCGCACGTGGCCGAACAGCTCGCTCTCCATCATGCCTTCGGGGACCGTCGTGCAATCAATCACCTGAAACGGCCGATTCTGGTCGGCGCTCTGTTGGTGGATAGCACGTGCGATTAGACCTTTGCCGGTTCCAGTTTCCCCGGTGATCAATACCGTCGAGCGTGTTTGAGCGGCGTCACGAATGCCCCGCACGATCCGTTCGAAAGTCGGACTCACTCCGACCAGACTGTTGGCCTCATAGTCCTGACGATCGTGCTGCTCGTAGATGGCATGCCGACGGAGGATTTCGGAGATGCGGATGGCTCGATGCAACCGGACACCTAAGTCTTCGGCGTTGACCGGCTTCAGAACGTAATCGAACGCCCCTCGACGCATGGCGTCGACAGCTTGCGAAACCGTGTTGACCCTTGTCACCACCAGCACGGGTAGATTCGGGTCAATTGTTTGGATCCGGCTGACGAGATCCAGTCCGCTCATGCCGGGGAGCATCATATCGGTCAGCACGAGGTCCACGGCACGCTCTTTGAGCAGCTCGATTGCCCCTTCCGCCGTCGCGCGAACTTCCATGTCGAAATCACCGCTCAGCGGCTTCAATTCCGCCTGCTCCAGTGCATGCAGCATCAGCTCCACATCCGTCGCATTGTCTTCCACGACCAAGATGGTGAACGGAACTTTAGAACGTTTCTTCGTCGCACGGACGTCAAGAATTCCGCTATTCATCATGCGCCACCTCAGACCAGTCGTTTCGAAGAAATATCCGCCACCTCAGGGAAGTCGGATGCCTTGCTTCCGGCCACAAAGCCGTTCCCCTCATCTCTCAACCACGGCAAGGTGAACTTCACCGTACACCCCTCGCGTCCGTTCCCTTCGATCCATGCACTCCCGCCGTAGAGTTCGACGATCCGTTGCACGATCGTCAAGCCGATCCCGCTGCCCGTTGCTTCTGCCGTTAGTAATCTGACGAACGGTTGAAATACGCGGGCACGCTGCTCCTCAGGGATTCCTATTCCCCGGTCCGTCACTGAAAAACACACCATGTGATTCTCAATCCGGTGGCTCACGGTGATCGAGGGTGGTTCTCCGGAACGCGCATACTTCAAGCCGTTCGACATGAGGTTGTCGAATACCTGTCGGAGATAGGCCCCATGGCAGGCGACCAGTGGCAGACCAGGCTCTACCCGGATCGTCGCGCGCGATCGCTCAATTTCCCCCGCATGGCCCTTGAGCACTTCGCCGATGACGAGATTCGGATCCACCGCCGTCACCGCACCCTGTCCGACCCCGACACGAGCGACCGCCAGAATCCCTTCAACCCGCTGGACGAGGTCGCTTCCATTGTCTTGAATGAGTTGCAGCCATCGCGATGTCCGCTCGTCAACCTGTCCGGTAAATTGCCGCGCCAACAGCTTGGCCAATTCCTCCATCCGTGCTCCCGGTCCTTTGAGGTCATGAGCCAAGGTCTCTGCCAGATGCTCGAGCTGTCGCAGCCGTGCGAGCAAGCCTCGCTGCTTCTGCTGGGCTGCTTCGTACAGCCGCGCATTCGAGATGGCCAGCGCAGCTTCTTGCGCCATTCCCTTGGCGAGGCGCTGATTCCATTCTTGAGCCGTCCGAGACTGTTGGCTTACGAGGGCCAGCACGCCGAACGGTTTCCCTTGTGCGTGCAAGGGAATGGCCAACATGTTGTCGCCTATCAGAGCCCTTCGCAGCACCGCTGGATGTTGGTCCCCCCGACCATGTTCATTGATCGCGGGTTGGCCGCTCTCGAACGCTTGCACGCAGCCAGGCAACTCCTCCCATAGAATGACGGACTTTTTGAGCTGTTCACCCCACTCTCGCGAGGCGGCTTCGACGATCCAGCATCCCATTCGCTCATCACGGAGAAGGACCAAACACGCGTCCGCTCCCACCAGTTCCACCGCTCGATCGGAGATTCGGCGCAGGACGCCGTCCAGTCCATCGGGACCGATCGTGTTGATGTCGTAGCCAATCAGGTCGAGGACTTCCACTTCTCGAATGTGGGTTCCGATGCGTTGGGCCATGGCCAGATAGGCATCGGCCAACTGACCGAGTTCGTCCTTCGAGGCACGGGCTGAGAGCAATAGAGTAGCGATCTCGTCTGGATCAACATGCTCTCCGAACCTCGCAGCGGCTGATTGCAATCGCGTGATCGGATCGGTCAGGGAGCGGGCCAGCATGCGCGAACTGATCCATCCCAGCACCACCACACCTACCAGTGCGATCCAGAGTCCGATAAACGTCCGTTGTGAAAGCAAGTCTGCCTTGACGTTATGCGACTGCCGTTGGTATTCGAGACGGTCCTCGATGATTCGGAGATTCTTGCGGAGACTCTCGGACAGCCGAAGCCCTTCCCCCGACCGAATATATGCCAATGCCTTGGCTGTGTCCCCTCGCTGCATATCGACGATCAACTCATCCTTCGATCGCAGGAAATCTTTCAGTTGCCGTTCAAACAGCTCGAGATTGCCCGGTGAATGTGAGAGCGTCGCCAACGTCTTCGCCGCACTTGTCAGAGCCGGACCGATTTTGGCATCTGCCTCAGTCAGCGGCGCCAGGAACGCGGGCTGCTGGGTCAACACATACCCGCGAAAGCCGTCCTCAATGTCGACGGCGAGCCGACCCAACACCTCCACCTGATCGCTCGCCAGCACGAGGTCGTGGCGTTGTTCTTGGATGGTGAGTAACTGCTGGACAATATAGAGGTGGATAGCGAGGCCTCCGACGAGCGGGAGACAGAGCAACAAGAGGACAGCCCAGACCTTGTGTTGGATCCGGAGCCGATCCCACCACTCTACGGCCCATTGGTCCATCGAACAATGCCCTCTCGGGTCGGGACTGGGTGCCTAAGCCATTGTAAAACTCATTATACTGAAACCTTGAAAAACGAAATGTCAAGCCGCGCTCGCACGGACCTGGGAAGGCTTATCGGGGGCTCCCTTCAGTATCCGCGCCGGAGGAAGTTCCTGCGTTTCCAACCCGACGCGACGCGTTAGGGTCGTGGGTCCAGTTCGATGAGTCCTTTGCGGATGGCAAGGATTGCCGCTTGCGTGCGGTCGTAGACCTGGAGTTTATGAAAGATGTTGCGGACGTGGTTCTTGACCGTTTTCTCGCTGAGATCGAGACTGTTGGCAATTTCCTTGTTCGTCTTTCCGTCAGCGACGAGGCGCAACACAGTAATCTCCCGTTCGGTGAGATCGTGTTCCACCCAGGCCGGCTTCTTGCCCTTTTTCTGCGCCATCAGTGAAAACTCCGCTAAGATCTTGCTGGCAACGGAGGGATGGATGAGGGATTCACCTCTGTAGATCGCCCGGATGGCGGCCACGATCTGTGAGGATTCTGAATCCTTGAGCAGATACCCTGTCGCCCCAGCCCGTACCAGGTCGAAAATGTATTGCTGCTCCTCATACATGGTCAGGGCGACGATGCCGATATGGGGAAATTCGCGCTTGATCTGCCGCGTGGCCTCAACACCACCCATGCGGGGCATGCTCACATCCATCAGGATCACGTCCGGGAGCAAGGCTTTTGTTTTTTCCACGGCTTCTATCCCATCCTGTGCCTCGCCCACCACGTTGATGTCGTCCTTCGCTTTGAGGATGGCTGCCAGTCCTTCTCTCACGACACGATGGTCGTCGGCGATCAATACCTTAATTTTTTCCATTGCGTGCTGCCTCCTTGTTCACCAATGGGATATCGACCACGATCGTCGTACCGCGTCCTTTCCTCGATTCGATTCTTCCTTCACCCCCGACCAGCCGGGCCCGCTCGATGATGCCGCGAATGCCAAAGTGGTCCCATTTCTCGGGGTCACGCAGCACCGTCTCCATGTCGAACCCGACGCCCGTGTCGCGGATCGTGATCCTCAAGTGTTCGAGCGCGATATCGAGTTCGACCGACACGCGGTCGGCTTTCGCATGCTTTTGTACGTTGCTGAGGGCTTCCTGGACGATTCGGAAGAGAAAAATCTTCGTCCTCGGAAACAGAATCTGCTCGTCACCGGAAACGCGAAATGCCGTGCGAATGCGATATTGCGTTTCGTAGGACTTAAGGTAATTCGTTAATGCGGGAATCAGTTCCATCTTGTCGTACTGAAGGGGGCGCAAATTGAAAATGACCTGGCGCGCTTCCTGAATGGCGAGTTTGAGTTGGGCCTTGGACTCCCGGAGCGTCGCCAGACTGGCCCGCGGATCCTTCCGCAAGAGCTGCTGGCACAGGTCGAGCTTGAAGTTGACCCCCGCGAGGCTTTGAACCAATCCGTCGTGTATTTCACAGGCGATGCGGGTCCGCTCTTCAGTTACTGCGGCTCCGGTCTCCTTGACATAGAGGCGATAAAGCGACTGATACTTATTGAGAGTTTTCTCGATTTCCGCTGTCGCCCGAATGCGGGCCTCGATGAGCTGCCACATGAATTTGGCGCTGGCTCCGCCGATCACTGTCACGCCCATGCGGTGAAAGTCCTGTAAGAACTGTCCCACGTCGGGATTTCCCGTGACGTCGATGAGCAAATCCATCTGCTCCAAATCCAGGAGTTCGCGATAATCATTCGTGACGGGAATTTTCAAACGTTTGGCCAGATTCAGTCCGGGGGCCTTCGGATTGATCTCAGCCACGCCGATGATCTCCACCAAGGGATCATTGGCAAAAATCTCCATGAGCGCGGTCCCGCCACGTCCCGCACCGATGATGCCCACATGGGTGGTTCCCGGCGTGTTAACTGTTTGCGGCGATCGAGCAAGTTTTAGGCGGGTCGTTGGCATCTCAGCCCTTATTATTATAATAAAGCACGCGGACGCATGACCGGAGACAGGAATTCACCCGAGGATGAACACGCGAAGGCGAAGAGAGGATAGACGAGCGCGGCGGCGTCACCGTTCTCGGCGCTGCTGGGCCAACGATCTCAGCTCGTCCATGAATTGGTCGATGTCTTTGAATTCACGATAGACAGAGGCAAATCGGACATATGCGACCTGATCCAGTTGATGAAGCTCCTTCATCAATTCTTCGCCGATGACTCGACTTTCAATCTCCGTTTCACCCATCTCCTGGATACGTTTTTCGATCCGGTCCGTCACAGTTTCGATCGTGGCGATGCTAATGGGACGTTTCTCGCACGCTTTCTTGAGACCGGCCAGGATCTTGGTGCGGTCGAAGGTCTCCCGCCGACCATCTTTCTTGACGACCATTGGCAGAACTTCCTCGACCCGTTCATAGGTCGTGTATCGGCGTTTACACCCAAGACACTCGCGTCGACGGCGAATGACCTCGCCCTCTTTCGCCATGCGCGAGTCCACCACCTTGTCTTCGATTTCATCGCAGAACGGACATTTCACAGGTGGCGACTCTACCTTATCAGGCGATCAATAGGTGTGAAAGATGGGAAACCGTCCACACAGAGCCTTGGCCTGGGTACGGACTTCGTCGAGCACTGCAGGGTCTTGTCGGTGCTGCAGGACGCGGTCGATCAATGTCACGATCTCCTTCATTTCTGACTCGCGCATGCCGCGTGTCGAGACGATCGGGGTACCCAACCGGATGCCGCTGGCAATTGCAGGGGGCTTTTCGTCATAGGGCACCGCGTTCTTGTTGACGATGATGCCGGCCGCGTCCAAGGCTGCATCTGCCTCTTTGCCGGTGATCCCCTTGTTCGTTAGGTTCACCAACATCAGGTGGGTGTCCGTTCCTCCCGACACAATCTTGTACCCTCGATCGAGCAGCCCTTGGGCCAACGTGCGGGCGTTCGCGATGACTTGCTGCTGATACCGCTTGAAGCCCGGAGAGAGAGCCTCTTTGAACGCGACAGCCTTGGCGGCGATCACATGCATCAAGGGCCCGCCCTGCATTCCGGGGAAGATAAACTTATCGACCGCCTTCGCATGCTCCGCCTTGCACATCACCACCCCACCGCGGGGTCCACGGAGCGTCTTGTGGGTGGTCGTCGTGACAAAGTCCGCGTAGGGGATGGGACTCGGGTGAAGCCCTGCCGCGATCAAGCCCGCGATATGGGCGATATCGACCATGAGGTAGGCACCTACCGACTTGGCGATGTCTTGAAACTTCGGAAAGTCGAGCGTGCGGGCGTAAGCACTGGCTCCGACCACGAGCATCCTGGGTCGACAGTCTTCTGCGAGCTTCCGCACCGCATCGTAATCGATGACTTCCGTCTGACGATCCACTCCGTACGAAAAGGCTCGGAAGATCATGCCAGAGAAATTGACCTTGCTGCCGTGGGTCAAATGGCCACCCTGTGCCAAATCCATCCCGAGAATCGTGTCTCCGGGTTTGAGGACGGAGAGGTAGGCTGCCATATTAGCTTGTGAACCGGAGTGCGGCTGGACATTGACATGTTCCGCGCCAAAGATCTGTTTGCAGCGCTGGATCGCTAATTCCTCGACGGTGTCGACATGCTGGCATCCACCGTAGTAGCGCTTGCCCGGATAACCTTCTGCGTACTTGTTCGTCATCAAGGAACCTTGCGCCGCTAGAACAGCAGGGCTGGCAAAGTTTTCCGAGGCGATCAAGAGCAGCTTTTCCCGCTGCCGTTGTTCCTCGGCCTCGATGGCCGCATAGACATCCAGATCTGTCGATTTGAGGGCGTCTAACGAACCGACCGCGTCGTTCATCACAAGCTCTTCCTCGCTCAACTCTCGGTGGAAGCCATCTCTGCGTCTTGTTTCTTGACCACGCGCACGGTGACGGCCGCAGTAACTTCTCGTGGAAGTTTGACCGGGACCGTAAAGGTGCCAAGTTCCTTGATCGGTTGAGCCAGCTGAATCTTCCGTCGATCCACCGTAAAACCCTGCTCAGCAAGCCCTTCCGCGATGTCCTTTGCCGTCACGGAGCCGAACATCTTGTCGTCCTTGCCTACTTGTGCATGCATGGTGAGGGTTACGGCAGACACTTTTTTGGCGTGCGCTTCAATTTCGAGTTTTTCCTTCTTGGCCTGCTCCGCCGCAACGCGCTTGATGTGCTCGAAGGCCTTGATGTTTCGGCTATTGGCCTCAACGGCTTTGTTTCTCGGAAGCAAGAAGTTCCGCGCGTATCCATCAGAGACGTTCACCAAATCGCCGAGATGGCCGACCCCATCCATGGTTTCCTGCAATATGACCTTCATACCCCTAACTCCTTCTGTTGGAAAGGAAAAGAGGATACTGGGGGGGCGACGAAAAGTCAATTCGCATTCTCACTGAATCGAGTTTGAATGTACGCGAATCCTTCCTCTTGGACAGTCTCGGACCCGCGTCGGATGCTGGACAGTTTCGATCAGCCGCCCGTATCATGTCATGCACTCATGGGCAACAACACGAGACCTACATGACCGCACGAGATCTCATCCAAGGGTGGGCCGCGAAGCTGGCCAAAGAGCAGAAGCAGATCGCGCCGGCCGGGTTGGACGATCCTATTCCCTCGGTGTCCGGTCGACTCTTGCAGAGTGTCGGCACACTCCATCTCTATGAATTGACACTCCCAGGGCCAAGGGTCGTGGAGATCGATACGCCTGTCACGATCATCCCTCCTGACGAGATGGAGCCCACGGAGGGTATTGTCCTCCGGAATACCGGCTCTGTTCTGCTGGCGCAGACATTTGACTCCATCGGCCAATCGTTCGCGTCCGCCACGGTCATTCCTGATCGAGCGGGGTTTTTGACCATCGCGGCTCAGCGGCTGACCGACATGACGACCCAGACCGATGCCTATCGACTCGGCCCAGCCGATCGGTTGGCCTCGGTTCTTGAATCGGCGTCCGAAGATGAACGTCACGGCGGAGCGGTCGTTGAATCTTCAATCCTGACCACTGTATGGATGGATGATCAAACGATCCGTCATCAGCGGCTCGCCTCGCTGGCCATTGAATTGATTAAGGCGAATAAGCGAATCCTGGTGGTCAGTCGCGATCACGATACTGCCGATGCCTTGGTCGGCGTGGTTGCCCGCGCCATGAAGGCGGCGGGCCTGCTGTACAAGACATGGATCAGCCGGTATGAGATGACTTTGAGCCAGTATGCAGCCGGTGTCGCAATTCACGAACTCGGGTTCGAAGCACAGATGCACCAGTTCTACGCGAAGGCCCGGGCGGAGAAAGCCGTCCTGAGAAAGAAGTACGACCGCTTTCGGGAGCTCACCCCACTCTTGGCCTATAAAAGACAGAAGCAGAAGGATTTGGATGAAGTCCGTCTCTTAGAGTGGAGGCTGCTGACGCAACTCAGCGATCTCCAAGCCAAGATCAAGGAGGTGGATGCGACTCTGACAGAGTATGAGAATCTACCCCTCCTACGGCGACTGAGTATGCAGGCAGTCGGAAAAAACGTTGAATCCCTCCAACAGTATCGCACTCTCTATGAAAGCCAAATCGCCGAGTTAATGAAAGAGCTCGACATCGCGAAGGCGCGGATTGCGGAATTGGTCCCAGAAGCTGCTGTGCCGAAGGATATGCGTCCCGAGTTCGATGATCTTAAGGAAGACATCGTTCGACTGGGCGGGACGAAAAAGATTCGCGAACTCTTGGCTGCGGAAGAGGATACGAATCGACAAGCGTTTATCCAAAATCGTCGGCTCCTCATCACCACGGCGTCACGAGTCATGAACGATCCGCTGTTTCGCCGCGTGCGCTTCGATGTGTTGCTCGTGGATGAGGCTCCTTGGATTCCGGCAGCTCCATTGCTGGCGGCCGCGGGTCTTGTGCGGGAACGGATCATCGTGAGTGGAAACCAGCGCGAGATTACGGAAGCTGGTCTGTGGGCACTCACAAATGCGCCTGTATCTGTGGCACGATAAGCGAACGCCGTTGCTTGACGACCGTGTGATGAATTCAGGATAATCCCGCTCCGCGAAGTTTGTTTCTTGGCACGCTCAAATGGCTTTGAATGATGCGTACGTCGTTGTTACGTCGCAGTGAAGCAGACGACCGAGAACGAAGTTGAAGGCCATTTTCAGCGTGCTTGAATGCCGAAGTGGCGGAACTGGCAGACGCACTAGATTCAGGGTCTAGCGCCCGCAAGGGTGTCCGGGTTCAAATCCCGGCTTCGGCACCA
>Ga0187776_10001958_pt1 | contig 10432 bp, 7 predicted proteins | sample 0216_BV02_MP12_2_FD_132426 | JGI IMG/M metagenome (GOLD analysis project Ga0187776, IMG submission 132426) | Tropical peat soil microbial communities from peatlands in Department of Meta, Colombia - 0216_BV02_MP12_20_MG | ecosystem: Environmental > Terrestrial > Soil > Wetlands > Peat | place...
GCTTTTTTAAGTTTGGCCTCGACATTGTTCGAAGTTATTTCAGCGCGCCGCTCAAATCCTTCGTTGATGATCGTTTGGAGTTGTTTCATATTCTTAAAGTTGTTCGATAAAACCGGCGATACGCTGCGCTGCCTCGATGCACTCGGCAAGCGGCGCAACTAGGGCGATACGCACAAAATTGACCCCGGGGTTGATGCCGTAAGCTTCCCTTGCCAAGTAACTCCCTGGTAGGACCGTAACATTATAATCGCGGTACAACAACCACGCGAATTCCGTGTCGGGAATAGGCGTCCTGGCCCATAAATAGAACCCCCCTTCGGGAATTCGAATATCCCGCATGAAGTTCTCCAGAATCGATGTAACTTTGGCGAATTTTTCGCGGTAGATGCGGCGGTTTTCAATTACATGTGCTTCGTCGTTCCAGGCGGCTATGCTAGCGGCTTGTACCGGCGGACTCATCGCGCAGCCGTGATAGGTGCGGTACAGGAAAAATTTTGAGATGATTGCGCTTTCGCCGGCGACAAATCCAGAGCGCATTCCCGGGACATTGGAACGTTTCGACAGACTGTTAAATACAACAAGGCGCGGAAATCCGCTCCTGCCCAATTGCTGCGCTGCCTGTAACCCGCCAAGACACGGACAGTGTTCATCGAAATAAAGCTCCGAGTAACATTCGTCTGATGCAATAACGAATCCATATTGATCGGCCAGCCCGAATAGCTCCTGCCATTCATTTAGGGTCATTACGTTGCCACAAGGGTTTCCAGGGGAGCAGACGTAAACCAGCTGTGATCGCTGCCAAATAGATTCATCAATTTGGCCGAGGTCAAGTTTAAAACTGTTTTGGGGTAGAAGATTTAGAAAGCATGGTACTGCACATGCAAGCAAAGCGGCCCCCTCGTATATTTGGTAAAACGGGTTGGGACAAACCACGACCGGCTCGGGCAATGATGCGTCTATGACTGTTTGCGCGATTGCAAACAGGGCTTCGCGGCTGCCATTTACCGGCAAGATTTCGTTTTCCGCGCTGATATTACGAATACCGAAACGACGTTTGAGCCAGGCAGCGATTGATTGGCGGAGGGTGGATTCGCCTTGAGTGACGGGGTAATTTGCCAGGCCATCGAGATTCTGTATCAGGGTTTCTCGTATGAATTGCGGCGTTGCATGTTTTGGCTCACCTATCGACAAATTAATCGGGGTCAGGTCCGATCTTGGGTTGACACCCTCAAGCAATTGTGCCAGTTTTTGAAACGGGTATTGCTGAAGGCGAGTCAAATTTGGGTTCATGGTAAACCGTGGAGTTTCTGGTCGGGCAATGCCTAAGCATTCAGGTAGAAACCAAACGCTGTTGAAGCAAAGCAGAAAACTGTGTGCATTAAGCGTCGCCGGGCTGCTTCGCCAAATCCTGGACGTGTACTTGTGGCAACGGTTTCCAACCGGGCTTGCGATATTCTGCAACCACAGTGGTGAATATTCCTCCGCGCACGTTAAACCTGGAAGTCAAACGCATGAATCGCGGCTTAACAGCCTTAGATAGATCGTCGATAATGCGGTTGGTGACCGCTTCGTGGAATGCGCCTTCATTACGGTACGACCAAATGTAAAGCTTGAGGCTCTTCAGCTCGACGCATTTTTTGTCGGGAATGTATTCGAGAATTAGAGTGGCGAAATCGGGCTGCCCGGTTCTCGGGCAAAGGCAGGTGAATTCGGGAATTTCCATGTGAATCAGATAATCCCGCTGCGGCCTGGGGTTGTTGAAGGTATCAAAGCTCCTGCTGGCCCTGGAAAGCATTAACTTTTCCTTCTCGAATCGGTTAAAATAAAATTATGTTCCGATTGCGAATTATAACCTTTGGCCCAATTACAATAAATTACGGCTTAAATTGCGCCTTACACAAATCAAACTCGCCGGGTTCAAATCTTTTGTAGACCCGACTCACGTTCCCATCCCGGGACAGCTGGTGGGCATCGTCGGCCCGAACGGTTGCGGCAAATCCAATATCATTGATGCAGTTCGCTGGGTGCTGGGGGAATCACAGGCCAAGCATCTGCGCGGTGAAACCATGCAGGACGTGATTTTTAACGGCTCTGGAACGCGCGCGCCAATAGGACGAGCGAGCGTGGAATTAATTTTTGATAACAGCCTCGGAAAAGCGGCAGGGCAGTGGTCAAGCTATGCCGAAATCTCCATTAAACGCATTCTCCAGCGCAACGGCGAATCGTCTTATTACGTTAATAACACGCATGTGCGGCGACGAGATATAACCGATATTTTTCTTGGCACAGGGCTCGGGCCGCGCGCTTACGCAATTATTGAGCAGGGAATGATTTCCAGGATCATCGAGGCACAACCTGAGGAGCTGCGGGTATTTCTGGAAGAAGCGGCCGGGGTGTCGAAATACCGGGAGCGGCGGCATGAAACCGAATTGCGACTCAAGGACACCCGCGAAAATCTAATACGGGTCGCGGATGTCCGCCACGAACTGGAAAAACAACTGCAGCATCTTGAAGAGCAGGCGCGCGTAGCATCAGAGTACCGCGATTTGCAGAGCCACCTTCAGACTACCCAGAATCTGCTGTGGCTACTAAAAAAACAGGATGCCGCGACAAACCGGAAACGCGTTGAAAAAGAAATTCAAAAGGTTACCAACGAACTGGAAGCGGAAACCGCAAGACTACGGGAAATGGAGAAAAGGTTGGAGCAGGTGCGAGCGGGCCATTACAGCGCGGGAGATGCACTGCATCAGGCACAGGGAGAACTCTATTCGGCCAACGCCGAGGTGAATCGGCTTGAACAACATCTACAGCACATTCGTGACAACCGGCAACGGCTTGGAGCGCAAATCACCTCGCTAGGCAACCAGCAGATGCAACTCGGGCAACATCGCGAAAACGCTCAGCAAACCTTGACTCAATTGCGCAGTGAACTCAGCAAGGCGCAACGGCACATTGAGGAGACGCGGCTCAATACAGCAAAATTAGCCGATTCGCTGCCTACTGCTGAACAACATTTCCGCGATTGTCAAGACCGCGCTGTAGATTTGGAGCGTGAACTTGGGCAAGCGCGGCAAGCCGCTCAAATCGAGGATACCCATCGCGCGCACGCACTTAAAATGCTCGACCAATTGCAGGTTCGCATTGAGCGCCTGATTGGCGAGCGCAACAGTTTACCAAAACCCGAAAGTGCGGAACTGCAACGCCTGCAAGACCGACAAGCACTCAAAGCATCTGATTTGATCGGAAAACGGCAAAAACTTGAATCACTGCAGCGACAGCTGGGCGAATTGGAGCGGGAAAAAGAAATACACAGGAGCGGCGTGCAAACACAGGAACAGGCTTTGGCCGGATTAACGGCGCGTTTGGATACGCTCAAACAGTTGCAGGAAGGTCCAGCAGTTCACGGCAAACTGCAACCTTGGCTCACTAAACACCGTCTCGAGGATTTGCCAAGGCTATGGCAGGAAATACAAATCGAAGCGGGCTGGGAAAGCGCCCTGGAGAGTGTGCTGGGGGAGCGCCTAAACGCACTTGCGCTTGGCCCTGAAGCCGTTTTGCGAACTTTGCTTGAAGACACTCCACCGGTAAAACTGACAGTTTTTGCCGTACCAGGAGAAAATCCTGCCGCGGAACAGGAATCTGCGGCAGGAATGCGCCCGTTGTCAAGTCTGATAACCTGTAAGACTGCCGCCACACGAACGCTGCTTGAAGACTGGTTGTCGGATGTTTACATAGCGGAAAATTCGCCGCTCGAGTTGCGCGAACAGTTACCGCCAGGCGGAATATTGGTAACCCGCGATGGCCATGTATTTACGCGCTACAGCGTATCGTTTCACGGGGCAGACTCGGAGACGCACGGTGTGTTGACCCGCGGGCGAGAAATTGAACAGCTTCAAAACGAAATTGGCCACTGCCGCGTAGCGTTAGAAAAGGTTAAGGTCGAGCTTGATTCCGCGCAACAGAAAGTAGAGGTTTTGCAAGCCGAAATTTTTTCCTTGGACGTCGAAATTGAAACGCTACAGCAAGAACAACACGAAATCCAGATTGAAACACTGAGACTGACACAAGCCTCGGAGCAGATCCGGCACCGCGCCGAACAAATCACCCTTGAGCTTGAGGAAATCCGAGAACAGCAAGTAACTGAAACCCGACACCAAGATAATGCGCGAAGCAAACTTGCCAGCTTTCTCAAGCGAATTGCAGAATTCGAAGGGCAGCTGCTGCAAGCAGATCGCCAGCGCTTGGACGCCGAAAGCACTGTAAATGCCCAACGTGCAACGCTTAGCCAAGCGCAACAGGCAGCTCACGAGGCACAGCTTATAGGAAGTACATATGAGCATAAAAGCAATGACATATATAATTCAATTAAATCTTTAGATGAACAAATAAACGCTTTTCAGCAAAACTTGCAAAGTCTGGAGTCCGAGCTGAGCCGCTTTGATGAGAACGCTGTACAGGAACAACTTCACCAGGTGCTGCAGGCAAGGCAAGCCAAGGAGCAGGCTTTGGCTGCTGCACGAAACACGTTGGAGGAAGCGACCCGTAACTTGCAGCAGAGCGATGAACAGCGCCTTGCGGCAGAGGGAAAACTGGAACCGTTGCGCAACCGGATTAATGACCTGCGCCTCAAGGAGCAGGAAGCCCGCCTCAATGAAGAGCAATATGCCGAGCAGCTTCGGGCAGCCGACGAAGAACAATTGAGCGCTTTGCTGCAGAAAGGCGCAAAAGCCAGCGCGTTACAATTGGAAATTGCACGTCTTGAACAGGCAATTTCTGCTTTGGGTGCAGTCAATTTGGCAGCACTGGAGGAACTGCAAAGCGCCACTGAGCGCAAAACTTATCTTGATGGCCAAGCACAAGATCTTGACGAAGCCGTTCAAACTTTGGAGAGCGCGATCCGCCGCATTGATCGCGAAACTCGGGCCCGGCTTATGGAAACCTTTGACGCCATCAATCGGCATCTTGAGGAAATGTTTCCCCTGCTGTTTGGCGGTGGCAAGGCACGCCTGGTCTTGAGCGGTGACGAGGTGCTCGAAAGCGGGGTGCAAGTAATAGCCCAACCGCCAGGTAAGAAGAATTCCACAATTCATTTGTTATCTGGTGGAGAAAAGGCGCTAGTTGCCATAGCTCTGATATTCTCACTTTTTCAGCTTAATCCAGCGCCGTTTTGCATGCTGGATGAGGTTGATGCGCCGCTCGACGACACGAACACCGAGAATTTTTGCAAACTGCTGAGAAAAATGTCCGAGCAAACGCAGTTTATATTCGTTAGCCATAATAAAATTACTATGGAAATCGCGCACCAGCTGATTGGCATTACTATGCAGGAATTGGGGGTGTCGCGAGTCGTTTCGGTGGACATCGAAGAAGCCATGAAACTGAGGGACGAAGCGGTTGCCTGAGGCTACAGCTAATGAGTGACTTGCAGCTCAGCCTTTTACTTATCGGCATATTGATTGTTGTGGCAACCTATTTCTTCAACCGGTTTCAGGAACGAAAATACCGGCGTAAATCCGAATCGGCTTTCGAAAACGATATGCAGGACGTGTTGCTAGGGCCCCAGGGAGCCGCTGGCCCCGTTGACGACAGAGTCGAACCACAGTTGCGGGAGCCGGTCATCGCAGAGAAGGACACTGCACTTGAAAAACCGGCGCCAGTTGCTGACAAAATGCCGGCAGTGCTGGACCCGGAAATTATGTTTGTCGGAGAGATGAGCCGGGCCGAGGTGTTTCCTCCAGACGTCGTAAAAACGCTTTTGAAATATATCTTGGAATTTGGACGCCGGATTACCTGCCTTGGTTACCGCCAAAAAAATACAACTTGGGAAAAACTTGAGGACGTTACCGAGGCCAAATATACCCGCATAAAGATCGGCCTGCAGCTTGCAGATCGCTCCGGATTTGTGAACGAGTCGCAGCTCGCGTTATTTTGCGATATGTTGCAAGGTTTCGCAGAGAATTCCGGCGCAGCCATCCAGTTTCCCGAGCGCAAGACTGCGCTTAGCACTGCGGTGGAACTCGACAAATTCTGCGCGGAGGTGGATATTTCCATCGGGCTGAATGTTATTGCCCAGGAAGGTCAGACCTTCCATGGAACCAAGCTGCGCGCCTTGAGCGAGGCCGCCGGATTGAGACTTCAGGAAGATGGTGTTTTCCATTGTCTCGACGAACACGGTGAAAGCATGTTTACTCTGAGCTGCCACGAGGCGGTTTCGTTTACCCCTGAGCAAATCAAAAACCTATCTGTCAGCGGTGTTACGTTTTTGCTGGACGTGCCACGTGTCGCCTCCGGAATTCGCGTATTTGACCAAATGCTGACGTGCGCCAGACAATTTGCGGCATCGTTGAACGGAATTCTTGTGGACGATAACCGCATTCCGCTGAACGACTCGGGTATCGAAACAATTCGTCAACAGTTACGTGCCGTTTACACGGCAATGGATCAGCGCAATATCAGCGCCGGCAGCTCCCGCGCCCTAAGACTGTTCTCCTGAATGAAAATACCCGAGCAAGTAATGGAGCGGGTGCGCCGCCTGCGCAAAAGCATCGAGCAGCACAACTACAGCTACTACGCGCTGGCCGCCCCGACCATTCCCGACAGCGAATATGACAAACTGTTTGCCGAATTGGTCGAGCTGGAAAATCGCTATCCGCAACTCGCCAGCGCCGATTCTCCGACACAGCGGGTGGGCACTGCACCGTTGAAGGAATTTGCCCAGGTGATTCACCGGACCCCGATGCTGTCCCTCAATAATGCATTCAACGAAGACGACATTATCGCTTTTGATCGAAGAGTACGAGAGGGTTTGGGAATGCAAGACATTGAATACGCAGTCGAGCCAAAATTCGATGGTCTGGCCATCAGTCTTACCTATGAAAAAGGGGAACTAGTGAGCGGGGCCACGCGCGGCGACGGTTATGTCGGCGAGGATGTCACCGCAAACGTGCGCACTGTGAATGTTATCCCGCTACGGCTTGTTGGTCGCAATCCGCCGTGGCTTCTGGAAGTGCGCGGAGAAGTGCTGATGCTGAAGAAGGATTTTGAGACGCTCAACGCACAGCAGCGCGAAAAAAAAGAAAAAGAATTTGCCAACCCCCGAAATGCCGCAGCGGGATCGTTGCGCCAGCTTGATTCGCGCATCACTGCTAGGCGCAAGCTGAGCTTTTTTGCTTACGGTGTAGGGGAGGTGGAAAAGGGAGCCGTGCCCGAAGACAAGCACGCTAAGCTGCTCGATTTTCTCGCTTCATCACACGTGCCGGTTGCGCCAGAGCGTCGGGTGGTGCAGGGGGAGAAGGGACTGATTGAATACTACCGCCGCATCGGGGCGAAACGCGACAAACTGCCTTACGAAATTGACGGAGTGGTCTACAAGGTCAACGACATCGCGTTGCAAAACAAACTGGGGTTTGTCGCGCGCGCGCCGCGCTTTGCGGTGGCACACAAGTTTCCCGCGCATGAAGAGCTTACGGAAGTATTGGATATCGAGGTCTCGGTGGGGCGCACTGGCGTGCTGACACCGGTTGCATTATTGAAGCCGGTATTTGTGGGAGGCGTCACCGTGTCTCATGCCACGTTGCACAACGAGGACGAGATCAGGCGCAAGGACATCCGAATTGGCGACACGGTAATTATCAGACGTGCAGGAGACGTAATACCGGAAATCGTTTCCGTTGTGAGCGATAAACGTCCGAAAACTGCGCGTAAATTCGTGATGCCAGACAAATGCCCGGTGTGCGGCTCAAGGGTCGTACGATTTGAGGACGAGGCGGCAGCGCGCTGCATTGCTGGACTGTTTTGCAGCGCCCAGCGCAAACAGGCCTTGTTACACTTCGCCTCAAGGCGCGCCATGGATATTGACGGCCTTGGCGAGAAATTGGTGGATCAACTGGTGGACAATGACATCACACGCACTCCTGCCGATCTTTACAAGCTGGACGAGACTGCGCTCGCCAATTTGGAGAGAATGGCGGAAAAATCTGCCGGCAACGTGATTGCGGCAATTGAAAAAAGCAAACGCACGACGTTGCCGCGCTTTATATACGCTTTGGGAATACGTAACGTGGGCGAGGCGACAGCGAAAGACCTGGCAGGGCATTTCGGCAGTTTTGATAAATTGATGCAAGCCAGCGAGGAAAGTCTGCAGCAGGTTCCCGACATAGGTCCGGTCGTGGCGCAAAGCATTGTACGGTTTTTCTCAGAGCCGCATAATCGCGAAGTGATTGAACAACTGCGCGCTAGAGGAGCAAGGTGGCCAGAGGGCAAAAGCCTGCAGCTTGCGGAGAAAAGCGCAATCAGCGGCAAAAATTTTGTATTGACCGGCACGCTGCCGCACCTGACGCGTGAGGAAGCAAAATACAAGATCGAGGTGCTCGGAGGCAAAGTGACAGGCAGTGTCTCCGCCAAAACCCATTATGTGGTTGCGGGCGCAGATCCCGGAAGTAAATTTGCTAGGGCGCAGCAATTGAATGTCAAGATAATCGATGAAGCAGGCTTGTTGAAGCTTCTCGGAAGCTAACATGGAATTAAAAAAGAAAACCCCCAATCGAATCCGCAAAGCGGTATTTCCGGTCGCCGGTATGGGCACCCGTTTTTTGCCGGCGACCAAGGCCAGCCCCAAAGAAATGTTGCCCGTTGTCGATAGGCCCTTGATTCAATATGCGGTTGAGGAAGCGCTGCAGGCGGGAATTATCGAATTGGTGTTTATTACCGGCCGAGGCAAACGCGCCATTGAGGACCATTTCGACGAAGATGATGCCATCGAAGCGAAGCTGCAAGCAAAGGGCAAACAGGAGCTGCTCAAATCGGTGCAAAACATCATACCGAAATACGCCAGCTGTACTTATGTCCGTCAACCCAGGGCGCTCGGGTTAGGGCATGCCGTGCTGTGTGCAGCAAACGTCATTGGCGATGAGCCTTTCGCGGTGATCCTTGCAGATGACCTGATAGACAGCAATCCGTCCGCAATTGAGCAGATGACAAAAATTTACCGCGCTCATAGGTGTTCAGTATTAGGCGTGCAAAAGGTCACGCAGCAGGACGCCTCGCAATACGGGATCGTTAAAAGCAGGTTACTCGCGGCTCCAAGACTTCATGTAATCGCCGGTATCGTGGAAAAACCTAAGCCCGGCAAAGCGCCTTCGAACCTCGGCGTGGTGGGTCGCTACATTCTGACACCGCGGATATTTCACCACTTGCGTAGAGTGAAACCTGGCACGGGCGGAGAAATTCAACTCACCGATGGAATCGCCTCGTTGCTTAAGGAGGAAAAAGTATTTGCGTATGAATTTGACGGCACACGCTACGACTGCGGTTCCAAGCTGGGCTACCTGAAGGCCACCTTGGCGTATGCGGTAAAACATCCTGAGGTGGGAGAAGAATTCAGCTCCTATCTTTCGTCACTGGGCTGTCGTTTGCCTAAATCGGGTCGGGTATAATTTGCAAGCCCAACTTCTGCTGTCGCTCGAGTGAAGCTTACCTACCAAAAAGCTCGGGATATTCTCAAATCCTCGGAACAGGTGTGCTCTGCGGCTGTTGTGTCTGAAGCGGTAAAGCGCGTGGCAACGGAGATTTCCGCGAAACTTTCCGAAAAACAGCCACTGGTATTGAGCGTGATGGGGGGATCGGTGGTGTTTACAGGGCATTTGCTTCCGCTACTCAATTTTCCGATGGATTTTGATTACATTCACGTATCGCGGTACGACGACGATACCCGTGGTGGAGAAATTGACTGGAAGGTCGTGCCGCGGGAAAACGTAAAGGGAAGGACGATATTGGTGCTGGACGACATTCTCGATGAAGGACAGACACTTGCCGCGATTCGCGACAGAATCTTGGGCGCCGGTGCAACTTGCTTTTTCAGCGCAGTGCTTGCCAATAAAGACACCGGAAAACCCAAGCCGATACAGGCGGATTTTGTGGGAGTAACCGTGCCCAACCGCTATGTTTTCGGATACGGCATGGACGTTTACGGGGCGTGGCGCAATTTGCCGGCCATCTATGCGCTAAAATAAACGGTTTTCTAATTCTTCACGGGTTACCTCAGCATGCTCGCAATTATCGGCGGGACCGGTCTCACCCGACTCGCCAACCTAGAAATGCCGCACCAAAGAGTAATTCGCACACCCTATGGTGAACCGTCGGGCGCGCTGACTTTCGGCAAGATCAGAGGGCACGACGTGATCTTTCTGGCGCGTCACGGTTATGGCCATACCATACCGCCGCATCAGGTGAATTACCGGGCCAATATCTGGGCGCTGCATACGCAGCACGTCACTCACGTGGTATCGGTGGCTTCAGTTGGCGGTATTCGCCCAGATTTGACGCCGGGCACTATCGCCATTCCCGCGCAAATAATCGATTACACCCACGGGCGCCAATCGACTTTTTTTGACAGCACGGAAAAACCGGTCACGCACATAGATTTCACCTGGCC
>Ga0187776_10001959_pt1 | contig 10432 bp, 9 predicted proteins | sample 0216_BV02_MP12_2_FD_132426 | JGI IMG/M metagenome (GOLD analysis project Ga0187776, IMG submission 132426) | Tropical peat soil microbial communities from peatlands in Department of Meta, Colombia - 0216_BV02_MP12_20_MG | ecosystem: Environmental > Terrestrial > Soil > Wetlands > Peat | place...
ATGCGTATTGATGACGTAGCGGATCGGCTTGTCGGTGACGGCGCGGATCGCCGCGTTGAGACCGGCCGCGACCTTGGCGCTGCCCAACGTATCGATGACGGCGACGGCGTCGCTACCGACGACGAAGCCGGCATTGGCCATGTCGCCGCGGTTCTCGGGCGACTGCACCTCGTAGCGCCCCTGATGCACGAAAATTCCGGGCGCGATCTCGCTCGCTTCGGCGGTGTCGTCGGCGCGGGTGGGCAGCGCGCGCAGGAGCGGCGCCGCTGCGAGTGTGAGCGCGGCCCGGAGGAAATCCTGACGCGTGATCAGTTGGCGGCCGCACATCGCGGGTGTCTGTCGTTCATCGAGGTTGGCACGAGCACCATTCAGGTCAAGCTTGCGGCGAAGTTGGGGCGCGGGGAACCCTCACCATGGGCTCGCGTTGACCCTCCATGGCCGCGTCGGAAAGCGACGCGAACTCAAGGAGGAATGCGATGAAATATCTGCTGACATGCGCGGCGGCTGCGGCTGCTCTTGGCGTAGTCGCGATGACGCCCGCTTCTGCCGAGGCGGGGTGGCGCGGATGGTGGGGTGGTCCCGGCGTTAGCGTCTATGTCGGGCCGCGCTATCACTACCGGCATTACGGGTATCGTTACCGTCCCTATTATTACGACCGGTATTCCTACGGTTATGGTCCGAGGTGGAAATATCGTTACCGGGACTACGATTAGCGAAGGGACCCCGGGCGGAGGGAATACGCCGCTCGGCGCTGTCCTGCATCAGAGGACTCGTGATAAATCCATTGGGGTCGGCCTCGCGCCGGCCCTTTTGGTTTTCATTGCATTCGTATACGTTACGCCCGCGGGAATAGGGAGGGTGTTTGAATGCGGATTCTTCTTATCTTGATTGTGATCATCGCCGTCCTGGTGGTGGTGCAGGCGCAGCGGCACCACTGCAAATACGACGCCACCTTGATCAATTGCGTGCTTGGGAAATCTGGGGGGGAAACTCCGGCTCCGGCAACGGGTGGCGCTGAGACGCCAGCTCCGGCGCCTGAAGCTCCGGCCGCCCCTGCGACCCCGGCTCCAGCGCAGTAGTTCCGAACGCTTCAGTCGCGAACGAACGGTTCGTTGGGATCGGCGCGCCTTGGCGGGCGCGCCGGCCCCTTTACGTTGCGCGGAGGGGAGAGGGCTCTCCGGCGCGGCCTGGAGCGGCGCCCAAAGCTTGAGCGGTCCTGCATTCGAGCTGCAAAGTGTGCTCCTGTCTTGCCATTGACAGGGAGAAGCTCCTCTGAGCTATCTCTAGTGCGCCTCGAAGTCTCCGGTCCCAGGCATTCTGAATTCGCTCATCTAATTATCATCTAAATGAGGTCTTCGCGAAAATACGCCGAGATTGCGGCGGCGGCGCTTGGTAAAGTGCTGCCGCCCGGCACCGATTCCGGACACGTAGCCGATATCATCGAGAGTATTTTGGCCGAGGCGTCGCGCGATCACCAAGAGGAGGAACGGCAGCACGTGGCCGACGTGGAAGCCGCTGCCGAGCGGAAGCTTGCGCGGCTGCTCGATGCCTCTCCCGCCGTGATCTACAGCTTCGGGGCCGACGGCGACTTTGCTCCGACCTTTGTCAGCGCCAATATCGAGCGCCTGTTTGGCTATAGGGCCAGCGAATATCTCAAAAATCCGAGCTTCTGGCGCGAGCGGGTTCATCCCGAGGACCTTGCCCGGGTCGAAGCGGAGGTGGCAACCCTCTTTCAGACTGACAGGCAGGCGATCGAATATCGCTTCCGCCGCAAGGATGGCTCCTATTGCTGGGTGAACGACGATCAACACCTCGTCCGCGACGAGACGGGCAAGCCAGCCGAGATCGTCGGTTCGTGGAGCGACATTACCGCGCGCAAGGCGGCTGAGGCGGCCGAGGATGACGCGCGCAACCGGCTCTCGATCCTGCTCGAGACTGCGCCGTCGGTGATCTATTCCTTCAAGGCCAAGGACGACTACGCCCCGACCTTCATCAGCGAAAACATCAAGCGGCTGCTCGGTTATCGCCCAGAGGAATATCTGAAAAATCCGGAGTTCTGGCGCTCCCGCGTCCATCCCGACGACATCGAAAGAATCGAGGCCGAGCAGGCGCTTCTCTTCGAGCAGGAAAGGCACACCTCGGAATACCGCTTCCGCACCAAGGACGGCCATTATCGCTGGGTCAGCGACGAGCAGCATCTCATCCGCGACGCAAACGGCGATCCCTTCGAGATTGTCGGCTCATGGAGCGACGTGACCGATCGGAAACACGCCGAGGAGGCCCAGGATGCCGCCCGAGCGCGCCTCTCGACGCTGCTCGAAAGCGCGCCCTCGGTGATCTACTCCTTCAAGGCCAAGGACGATTACGCCCCGACCTTCGTCAGCGAGAATATCAAGCGGCTGCTTGGCTATTGCCCGGAGAAATATCTCGAGCATGCCGATTTCTGGCGCAACAACGTGCACCCCGAAGATCTCGCCGCCGTCGAGGCCGAGCAGGCCAAGCTGTTCGAGAAGGGGCGCCACGCCGTCGAGTACCGTTTCCGCAAGAAAAACGGGACCTTCATCTGGGTCAGTGACGATCAATACCTTCTGCGCGACGAAGACGGCGCGCCCGCCGAGATCGTCGGCTCGTGGAGCAACATCACCGCGCGCAAGCAGGCTGAGCAGGAGGGCAACGCGGCCCGCGCCCGGTTCGACCTGGTGCTGCACTCGGCACCCGCCGTGGTCTACAGCTTTGCCGCGACCGGCGACTTCACTCCGACCTTCGTCAGCGAGAACATCAAGCGCGTGCTCGGTTACGAGTCCGACCAATATCTCAACGACCCGGACTTTTGGCGCTCGCGCGTTCATCCCGACGATCTCGCCGCGGTCGAGAAGGCGCAGGCCAAGCTCTTCGAGGACGACCGGCATGTCGCCGAGTACCGGTTCCGCAAGGCTGACGACTTCTATTGCTGGGTGAGCGACGAGCAGCATCTTGTCAGGGACCAGAACGGCAATCCGCTCGAGGTGATCGGTTCGTGGAGCGAGGTCACCGCGCGCAAGACGGCGGAGCAGGCGGCCTTGCAGCAGAGCGAGCAGCGCCTGACCGACGCCATCGGCTCGATCACCGAAGGCTTCGCGCTCTACGATTCGGAAGACCGGCTCGTTCTCGGCAATCACAAATACTACGAGCTGTTCGATTTCGGCGAGGGCCCTCCAAAACCCGGCATGACCTATGACGACATCATCCGCGGCGCCGTCGCCAACGGCATGATCGAGGACGCCATGGGGCGCGCCGAGGGTTGGCTCCGCCAGCGCCTGGAAGAGCATCGCCATCCAGGTGAGCCGCTGCTCCAGCGCCGCTCGGATGGACGCTGGCTCCAGATCAGCGAGCGCCGCACCGAGGCCGGCGGCACCGTCGCCGTTTATAGCGATCTGACCGAGATCAAGGAGAGCGAGCAGAGGGCGGCCGCCGCCAATCAGCTTATTCTCCAGAGTCTGCGTTATGCGAGCCGCATCCAGTCCGCCGTTCTGCCGGCGCGCCAGGAACTCAGGGCCGTAGCGGCAGACCATTTCTTGATTTGGGAGCCACGCGACATCGTCGGCGGCGATTTTTTCTGGTTTCAGCCGATCGAGGACGGTTATGCCGTGATGGTCGGCGACTGCACCGGACATGGCGTACCCGGAGCCTTCATGACGCTGATCGCCTGGGGCCTGCTCGACCGCATGCTGCGGACCGCCTCGAGCGACAAGCCGAGCGAAGTGTTGGCCGGGCTTCACCGCGGTGTGCAGAGCCTGCTCGGCCAGAACGAGGAGGGGGGCGAGACGGATGACGGGCTCGAGGCTGGCGTCTGCTTCATCAAACCCTCCAAGCGGGAAATGAGCTTCGCCGGGGCGCGCTTCTCGCTGTGGCGGGCGAACCAGGAAGACGTCATCGAGATCAAAGGCGATCGCAAGGGCATCGGTTACCGGCGCTACCCGCAGGGGACGACCTACACCGATTACACCTTCCCCTATGACGACCGTGATTCCTTCTACCTCAGCACCGATGGTTTGATCGACCAGATCGGTGGTCCCCGTGGCCGCTCTTTCGGCAAGCGGCGTTTTCTCGAGCTGCTCAAACAGAATCGCGGCATTCCGATGCGCGCCCAGGAAGAATCCTTTCGCCGGGCGCTCGAACGCCACCAAGGCGAGCAGCTCCGTCGCGACGATCTGACGGTGTTGGGCTTTACGCCTCATTCATAGGAGACGCCGATGCTCGCTCGCCAATTAATGGACACGCGGGCTGTGCTGCACAGGCAAGGGGTTATTTTTGCATATAGCGGCTATGTCACCGAGCCGGTGCTGAGCGGCGTGGGCGAAGCGTTGAAGCAGAAGCTTACCATCGACGATGCCGACACCAAGACGTTGCGCAGCGTCTTCGCCATCTTCGTGGAGCAGATGCAGAATATCATCCGCTATTCGGCCGAGAAGGCGCGACCTACACCGCCTCCCGTTCCCGACGCCAATGCGCTCATGGAAATTAGCTACGGTATCCTGACCATCGGCAAGGAAGATAACGAGTATGTCGTATGTGCAGGCAATCTGATGGCGTGCTCCGACGTGGAGCGTCTGCGGACCAAGCTCAGCCGCATAAGGAATATGAGCAAGGATGAGCTCAAGGCGCTCTACAAGGAGCAACTTCGGGCGGACCCGGAACCGGGCAGCAAAGGCGCCGGCCTCGGCTTCATGGAGATCGCGCGGCGCGCCTCCAAGCCGATTGAATTCGATTTCGCCGACGTTGACGAGACTTACGCGTTTTTCGCGCTCAAGGCGAGCATCTGAGAGCCGGATCGATGCGAGATAAGATCGACATTGCCGCCACCACCCGCACTCCAGCGGTGACGTTTGACTTCACCCAACATCACCTCAAGATCAGGGGTGAGTCCTATCCCGAGGACGTCACCGAGTTCTACGGACCGGTCTTCACTGCCCTTGACAATTATCTAAGCAAGCTCGGCAAAGGCAGCTGCCGCTTCGATTTCGAGCTCATCTATCTTAACTCGTCGAGCGCCAAGGCGATCATGATGCTGATGGACAAGCTCGAGGCGGCCGCCAAGAAGGGCGCCGAGGTCGTGGTCTACTGGTACTACGACAAGGAAGACGACACGATGCAGGAGCTTGGCGAGGAATTCGGCGAGGACCTCGAGAACGCCAAGTTCCATCTGGAGAAGATGGCTGGCTAATGTCCTCCGACGATCTTTTCGCGGCCGAGGAGCAGGTCATTGCCACGGCTCAGGCTTTGCTCGACGCCGGCCGCTTCGCCGATCGCGTCGACGGCAAGCTCTACGAGGAGTTGCTCAAGGATTACCAGAAACTATTCCGCACCACCCGCCGGTTGATGCGCTTGAGCGACCGGAACGAGGAGCAGCTCAACGCCCTGACCCAAGAGCAGCGCAAGGCAAACGAGATCATCGCGCAGAAGAATCTCGAGCTCGAGGCGCTCTCGACGAAACTGTCGAAATATCTGTCGCCCCAGATCTACCACTCGATTTTCACCGGTGCGCAGAATGTGGAGATCGCCTCGAGCCGCAAGAAGCTCACCATCTTCTTCTCCGACGTGGTCAATTTCACCGAGACCACCGACAAGCTGGAATCCGAGGACCTCACCAACGTCCTAAATCGCTATCTCACCGAGATGTCGAACATCTCGCTCGCGCATGGCGCCACCATCGACAAATATATCGGCGACGCCATCATGGTGTTCTTCGGCGATCCCGAATCGCGAGGCGTCAAGGAGGACGCCCGCGCGTGCGTGCGCATGGCGATCGCCATGTTGAAGCGCCTGCGCGAGTTGCGATCCGAATGGCAAGAGCTTGGCGCTGAAAAGCCATTTCACCTGCGCATCGGCATCAATACGGGTTACGTGACCGTCGGCAATTTCGGCAGCCAAGACCGCATGGACTATACGATCATCGGCAGCTCGGTGAATCTGACCGCGCGGCTGCAGTCATATGCCGAGATCGACGGTATCCTCATGGGGCACGAGACCTATTCGCTGGTGAAGGACGAGGTGGCCGCCGAGGAGCAGGCGCCAATCAAGGTGAAGGGCTTCGCCGAGCCGATCCGCTGCTACAAGGTGCTCGGCCTCTACGACGATCTCGCCGGCGAGGGCGCCGTCATCCGCGAGGAATCCGACGGGTTCAAGCTCCTGCTCGACCTACAGAAGCATGATCGGGCGGAGGCCATTGCGGCTTTGGAGGCCATCGTCGCCCGGCTCAAAGAGTGAGTCCTCTCACCGGAACCAGATGAGAGTGACCGCCAAGAAGAGCGGCAGCAGGATCGCGCCCGACCACAGCAGGTAACCGAAGAAGCTCGGCATCTTGATGCCGCGCTCCTCGCAGATCGACCGCACCATGAAATTCGGCGCGTTGCCGATATAGGTGTTGGCTCCCATGAACACGGCGCCGATGGAGATGGCAAGCAGAGTGGAATGAAGCGGCCCCATCAAAGCTTGCGCGTCGCCGCCGGCGAGATTGAAAAAGGCGAGATAGGTCGGCGCATTGTCGAGAAAGCTCGAGAGGATGCCGGTAAGCCAAAAATAGCCCGCGTCGATGGGTTTCCCGTCCGTTGTCGAGACGAGGCCGAGTAACGGGGCAAGCGGGCCCTCGGCGCCGGCTCTTAGCATGGCAAGCATGGGGGTCATGGTGATGAAGATGGCGGCGAACAGCATGGCCACTTCCTGCATCGGTGCCCAGGTGAAGGCATTTTCGACGCGGATCGACCGCTTCGTAGTCTTCCACGAGAGAAGGGCGACCACGATGAGAATCGCGTCGCGGATAAGGCCGCCGGCCGGCAGCTCGATGCCGAGCCCGATGCCGACGCTGGCACCGGGCTTCCAGATGCCGCTTGCCAGAACGGTGAGTGCGACCACCGCGAGATAGAGCACGTTATGCAGACCATCGATGCGTAACTGACGGGATTCGCCTTTTCGGCCCTTTGCCTCCTTAGCCTCGCGATTCCAGGCGAGCCTGTCGATGACATAGAACAGGCAAAGGAGGACGCCCGACACGAGCAGCATCGGCAAAAGGATCGCCTCGAACGTCCATAGGAAGTCGACGCCCTTGAGGAAACCTAGATAAAGCGGCGGAAACGGCGTGAGCGATCCGCCAATATTGGCGACCAGAAAAATGAAAAAAACGAAGACATGCGCCGTATGCTTGCGATGCTGATTTGCGCCAATAACGGGGCGGATCAAAAGCATCGATGCCCCGGTCGTTCCGAACAGGTTAGCCGACAGGGTGCCGAAAGCGAGCATCGCGGTGTTGGTTCCCGGCGTGCCAACGAGATTGCCGCTGACTTTGATGCCTCCAGCCACCACGAAGAGGGTGAAGAGGAGAATGATGAACGGCAAATAATCGAGCAGAAAGGTGCGCAGGGCCTCTGCCGCAGCCGTCCAAAAGCCGAAGGCAACCGTACACGGCACCAGCAGGGCAATGGCCCAAAAAGCTGCGACCTTGCCGAAATGGTGCTCCCAGAAATGTGGCGCGATCAGTGGGAGCAGTGCGATGGACAGGAGCAATCCGGCAAAAGGGATCGACCAAACAAGGCTGAGCGCCAACCCATCGAGGTGGACGCCATTGGCGATCGCATCGACGGAGCTGGTAAGCCTATCGGTAGCGCTGGTAAGCTGATCGGTCATGACGCATGGAAATCGCCGATTTGCAGGTCCTGGCGCAAGCCCCATCGGCCTGCCCGCGCTGGTTCAGCTAGCCTAGCCCCTGAACCAGATGAGCGTCACGACCACGAAGAGCGGCAACAGGATCGCGCCAGACCACAGCATGTAACCGATAAAGCTCGGCATCTTGATGCCGCGCTCCTCGCAGATCGAGCGCACCATGAAATTCGGCGCATTGCCGATATAGGTGAGGGCGCCCATGAAGACGGCGCCCGCCGAGATGGCGAGGAGGGTAGAGGCAAGGGGCCCCATGAGCTCTTGCGGGTCGCCGCCGGCGAGATTGAAGAACACGAGATAGGTGGGCGCATTGTCGAGAAGGCTCGATAGCACCCCGGTCAGCCAGAAATAGGCGGCGTCGATCGGTTGTCCGTCTGGGCCCGAAACGATAGTGAGCAACGGACCGAAAGGCCCCGCTTCGCCGGCCTTCAGCATCGCCAGCATCGGGATCATGGTAATGAAGATGGCTGCGAACAGCATCGCCACCTCCTGCATCGGCGTCCAAGTGAAAGCGTTCTCGACGCGGATCGACTGTTTTGTGGTCTTCCACGAGAGAAGGGCAACCGCAATCAAGATCGCGTCGCGGACCAGCCCGTTCACCGGCATCTCGATGCCGAGGCCCAGGGACAGCATCGCGCCGCGGTTCCAGAAGCCGCTTGCCAGAACGGTCAGCGCGACCGCCAGGAGATAGAGCACGTTGTGCAGTCCGTCGATGCGGAGCTTCCGGGCTACGCGTTTCTTGCCCTCTATCACCGTAGGTTCGCGATTCCAGGCGAACCTGTCGATAACATAGAAGATGCCGAGAAGGACGCTTGACACGAACAGCATCGGCAGAAGCATCGCCTTGAACGTCCACTGGAACTCGACCCCCTTGAGAAATCCGAGGAAGAGTGGGGGGTCTCCGAGTGGCGTCAACGAGCCTCCGATGTTGGACACGAGGAAGATGAAGAACACGAAGACATGAGTCTTCAGCACGCGATGACGGTTCGCCTTGATCATCGGCCTGATCAGCACCATTGAGGCACCGGTCGTTCCGAGAAAGCTCGCCGATAGCGCGCCGAAGGCGAGAATGGCCGTGTTGGTGGCCGGCGTGCCGATGAGGTTGCCGCTGATGCTGATTCCTCCGGCCACCACGAACAGCGTGAACAGGAGGATGAGGAAAGGCAGATAGTCGTGAACCAAGACGTGCAAGACCTCCTCGGCAGCCGTCCAGAGGCCGAACGCGATGATGCAGGGCACGAGGAGCGCAAAGGCCCAGAAGGTCGCGACCTTGCCGAAATGGCGCTCCCAAAAATGCGGAGCGATGAGCGGAAGAAGCGCAATTGACAGCAGGAGCCCGGCAAACGGGATCGACCAGAAGAGACTTAAGTCAGCTCCATTGAGATGTGGCACATCGGCGGGGCCCGCGAGCAAATTCATTGAGGGAGAATGCCGATTGCATCGCGCAGCGCAAGCCCGATCGGCCGACAGTCTGCTCAAACCTCCAAGCAGGCTTCACTGACTTTTCGAGAATAAAGCCGGGAACCGGCAGAAGCGGAGGAGCGGGGACTAGCGCCGCTCGCGCGGCGCCGGCGGCATGTCGTCATTAGCCGGCAGCCGCCGCGCGCTTTCCTTGAGCGCCTCCTTCAAAGACAGTGGTCTGCTGTATCTCCGCAATAGGTCGGTGAAGGCTTCGTCAGCCAGCGCCTCGATGCTCTTGCCGCTGTCTCGCGCGAGCAGCACCAGCGCCTGCCAGATTTCCGGCCGGAACTCGATCAGCTTGCGCTTGACGTCACTGCGGCGGGTGGGAGCGAACATGGGGATAGCATAACCGATTCGCTGGCTGTCGGGGCATTAGCCAGACTCGCTCGCAGGAGCGATGACGCAGAGCGCGCGTGGCCTCGAGCGGTATTTGAGCGGGGTGTGCAGGATCCTCACCTCGCCATCGAGAGCGACCAGCAGCCGGCTCGTCTTGGCCCCGATCTCCGCCTCCTTGAGCCTGAACGTGTCGAGATCCCGCGCCTGCTCGATGTGGCCGAAGCATAGCCGGCACACCAGCCAGAAAAATTCGAGCGGGCTGCGCGGCTTCACCACGTAAAACCAGAGCTCTCCGCGATCGAGGTGATGGCGGCGCCCGAAAGAGAACAGCTCGGTGCTGTATTCGTTATTGCCGACGAACATACAGGGCGTGCGATAGGGGCGGGCGAATCCTTGCGCCGCGATGCGCAGACGCCGCCGCGGGAAATGGCGCAACATGCGGAAGAAGGCGGGCACCATCGCCATCCATTTGGCGAGCTTGTGGTTTGCTCTGCGCCGCTCCCTATCGATGACCATGTAGGGATAGATGCCGATCGAGGAGTTGTTGATGAAGGTGAAGCCGTTGACCTCCGCCAAATCGACCGCGCGGGCATGACCTGCGGCGATGACGCCCGCCGCCGCATCGGCATGCAAGGGGAGCCCGAGATCCTTGGCGAAGTGATTGAGCGTGCCGAGGGGAAGCACGCCAAGTGGGATGGTCGTACCGGCAAGGACGTCCGCGACGGTGCGGATGCTGCCGTCGCCACCGCCGACGACGACCGCGTCAACCTCTCCGCGCTTTGCTTGCTTGAGCGCCGCCTCTGCGGCGGCGCGCAGATTCTCGCCGTCGACGAAGACGACCTTCGCCGTAACCCCGTGATGGGCGAAAGCCGACGCGAGTTCGCTCTCGATGTCGGCGGCGAGCTTCTGGTTGAAGGCGCCCGCGCCCGCGTTCATCAACGCG
>Ga0187776_10001960_pt1 | contig 10431 bp, 8 predicted proteins | sample 0216_BV02_MP12_2_FD_132426 | JGI IMG/M metagenome (GOLD analysis project Ga0187776, IMG submission 132426) | Tropical peat soil microbial communities from peatlands in Department of Meta, Colombia - 0216_BV02_MP12_20_MG | ecosystem: Environmental > Terrestrial > Soil > Wetlands > Peat | place...
GGCAAGACCGTCATCATGATGGAGATGATCCACAACATCGCCATGCAGCACAAGGGCATCTCGGTGTTCGCCGGTGTGGGTGAGCGGACCCGTGAGGGAAACGACCTCTACCTCGAAATGAAGGAATCAGGGGTTCTCCCCATGGCGGCCCTGGTCTACGGCCAGATGACTGAACCGCCTGGAGCGCGGGCCCGGGTTGCCCTCTCGGCACTGACCCAGGCGGAATACTTTCGCGATGTAGAGGGACAGGACGTGCTCCTCTTCATTGACAATATCTTTCGCTTCACCCAGGCGGGCGCCGAGGTCTCGGCTCTCCTCGGTCGCATGCCCTCCGCCGTGGGTTACCAGCCGACCCTTGGCACCGACCTCGGCGAACTTCAGGAACGGATCACCTCCACGACCAAAGGCTCGGTTACTGCGGTTCAGTGCGTATACGTGCCCGCGGACGACCTTACCGACCCGGCCCCAGCGACGACCTTCGCCCACCTCGACGGTACTGTGGTGCTCTCTCGGCAGATCGTCGAACTCGGCATTTACCCGGCCGTGGATCCGCTGGACTCCACCTCCCGGATTCTCGATCCCAACGTTCTGGGCGTGGAGCATTACCGGACGGCCCGGGACGTGCAAATGATCCTCCAGAAGTACAAGGACCTGCAGGACATCATCGCCATCCTCGGGATGGACGAGCTTTCCGATGAGGACAAGATCGTCGTGGGCCGGGCCCGAAAGATCCAACGGTTTTTGAGCCAGCCCTTCTTCGTCGCTTCCCAGTTCACCGGCACTGATGGGAAATACGTGAAGGTGGAAGACACGGTCCGAGCCTTCCGCGAAATCGTCGACGGGAAGCATGACGATGTCCCCGAACAGGCCTTCTACATGGTAGGTGGTATCGAGGAGGTACTGGAGAAGGCCAAGACCATGGCGGCTGCGGAGTAATGCCGGAACCGACGTACGAGTGATCCGGTGCGCGTGAAGCCGCGTGATCACAGGATGGTGAGGACATGGCCGAGACGGAGAAGCTTCTGCAACTTGATGTAGTAACTCCCGAGGGTACGGTGGCGACTGATCAGGTCGAAATCGTCGTTGCTCCCGGTTACCTGGGCGAGTTTGGCGTTCTGTTCAATCACATCCCCTTCCTGGCTCAGCTGCAGCCCGGGGAACTACGATATCGCCGGGGCAACAAGGTGGAGCACATTGCCGTGAGCGGCGGCTATGCGGAGGTCCTGCCGACGAAGGTCACGGTCCTGGCCACCGCTGCCGAACGGGCCCAGGACATCGACGTGGAGCGTGCCCGCAAGGCCAAGGAGCGCGCCGAGCTTCGTCTGAAGGAGCGTCAAGAACAGACTGACTTTGCGAGGGCGGAGGTTGCGCTCAAGCGCGCCGTGGCCAGGCTCAAAGTAGCGGAAAAGTACAAAGCCTCCTCCTAAGCCGAGACCTGCGATCCGATGAGACGAGGCAGGCCCGAGTTGGGCCTGCCTCTCTTTTTTGTCCTCCTGAGGAGCACTTCCGCCAATATTCTGCCGCTCCAAACAGGTCCTTCTCCTGAAGCACGAAAGTTGCAGAGCTCTTCGTGGACGGAGCCCGTCGGAGCCACGATTGTTGCCTTTTCCCTTTGAATAGAGTAGAAGGCGCAGTATGAGGGAGACGGTCGCCCTGATTCTGGCTGCGGGCAAGGGAACCAGGATGTACTCGGACCTCGCCAAAGTGCTCCACCCTGTGTGTGGCAAGCCGATGCTTTCCTATCCTCTGGCGGCAGTGAAGGGACTCCCGTGTGACAGGATACTTGCTGTGATTGGCCATCAGGCGGAGCGGATCCAGGAGATTTTTGCTGCGGCGCAGGTGGAATGGGTGGTGCAATCCCAGCAGCTCGGGACCGCCCACGCGGTACTGTGCGCCCTGCCCAGGCTCACAGGGTTCACCGGGACGGTGCTCATCTGTTGCGGCGATACCCCACTGCTTACCGCCGAGACCCTGAGGACCTTCCTGGAGCGACATCATGAGGCGGGGGGTGATTTGAGCGTCCTCACCATGGTCCTGGAGGAGCCGGGAAGCTACGGAAGAATCCTGAGAGATAGAAGGGGGAGGGTGAAAGGCGTCGTCGAGGCCAAAGACGCCCGGAAGGGGCAACGCAGCATCCATGAGGTAAACACGGGCGTCTACTGCGCGAAGGCCGGCGTGCTGCAGGCGGTCATACCTGCCATCGGCAACGCCAACGCCCAGGCCGAGTACTATCTCACCGATCTTGTCCACAAGGCGGTGGAACAGGGCTGGAAGGCAGAGACCGTGGTCGCAGCCGACCCCCAGGAGTTTCTTGGGGTGAACACCCCAGACGAACTGGCGCAAGCGGCAGCCGTCATTTCCCGACGTCTCCGGGAGGCATCAAGATCCAAGGCTTAGGGGGGCCCGGAAACATGCTCCCACAACTGTAAGGCAACTCTTCTATCCGAGGCGAACCATGTGCGGAATCATCGGCTATATTGGGCCGGAAGACTGCGTCTCTCTGATCCTTGGGGGACTCAGGCGTCTTGAGTATCGTGGCTACGATAGCGCCGGCGTCGCGGTCATCAGTGAGGGGGCTATTCAGCTCCGCCGGTGTCAAGGAAAACTCCAGCAGTTGGAGCTCCTCCTCCAGGGAAACCCTGTGCAGGGCACGGTGGGGATCGGCCACACCCGATGGGCCACCCATGGACCGCCCTCCGATCGCAATGCCCACCCCCACCAGGCTGGCCTTATCGCCGTCGTCCACAACGGAATCATCGAGAACTATGTGGCCCTGAAGAGAGAGCTCCAAGGGATGGGCTGCCAGATCCAGTCGGAGACGGACACGGAGGTCGTGGCACACCTCATCAACAATCGAGTGGCCGCCGGCGCCACCTTCGAGGCGGCGGTGGCAGAGAGCCTGAGGGTCATCGCGGGATCGTACGCCCTGGTCATTCTCAACGAACGAGAGCCGGACAAGCTCATCGCCGTGCGCAAGGAGAGCCCGCTCATCCTCGGGTTGGCACCAGGCGCCTACTTCGTGGCCTCGGATGTTCCTGCCATTCTCAGCCATACGAGGGAAGTGATCTTCCTCGAGGACGGGGAGACGGTCATCCTCACCCGGCAGGGCTATGAGATTCGCAAGGCCGCGGGCGAGACGGTGGAAAGGGAGGTCACGCACATCAGCTGGAACCCGGTAATGGCCGAGAAGGCGGGATACAAGCATTTCATGGAAAAGGAGATCTACGAGCAACCCCGTGCGGTCATCGACACCTTTCGCGGGCGAATCGCCGAGGCCACGGGGGACATCTATCTGGACGATCTCAATCTGGACCGCCATCGGGTGAAGGGCTTCAACAAGATCGTGATCGTGGCCTGTGGCACCTCCTATCACGCGGGCCTGGTCGGCAAGTTCCTCCTCGAATCCTTGGCCGGGCTGCCAGTAGAGGTGGACCTGGGTTCCGAGTTTCGGTACCGCGATCCCCTGGTTGACGAGAAGACCTTGCTTATTCTCATATCCCAATCCGGTGAGACCGCCGACACCTTGGCGGCCACGCGCGAGGGCCGGAAGAAGGGCGCGTTCATCCTTGCCATCTGTAACGTGGTGGGAAGCAGCCTGGTACGGCAGGCGGAGGGTGTCCTCTACACTTACGCCGGGCCGGAGATCGGGGTCGCCTCCACGAAGGCATTCACCACGCAACTGGTGGCTCTCTATCTTCTGGCCCTCTACCTGGGGAGACAGCTGAGCAGGGTCTCCCCCGAGCAGTGTCGGGAGGCCATCGCCGAGTTGGTGAGATTGCCCAAGAAGATGGAGGCGGCCCTGGGCCAAGATCGGCTCATCCGTGATATCGCCCAGGAATATGTAAACGCCCGGGATTTCCTGTACCTTGGCCGGGGAATCAACTACCCGATCGCCCTCGAGGGGGCTCTCAAGATGAAAGAGATATCCTACATCCACGCCGAGGGCTACCCCGCTGGCGAGATGAAGCACGGCCCCATCGCCCTCATTGACGAGCATATGCCGGTGGTGACCATTGTTGCGGATCACGGGGTGGTCTTCGAAAAGATGCTTTCCAACTTGGAGGAGGTGAAGGCCCGCCGGGGGAGGCTCCTTGCCATATCCGACACCACAGCGAGGGAACTGGTCGCCAAAGTTGACGCCTGTGTTCCGGTCCCGAGTTCAAGTCCGTACCTTGCGCCCGTTCTCTTTACCATTCCCCTGCAACTGCTGGCTTATCACGTGGCAGTCTTGCGGGGAACTGATGTGGATCAACCGAGAAATCTCGCGAAGAGTGTTACCGTGGAGTAGGCCCCGGGAAAGGGAGCCGCGCATCGCTCCTTGACGAGACAAAAATTCACAGTTTAGAATAGCTCAGCGAGGATAAAGAACATCGAACGGCTGGCTGGAGCAGGGATGTTGATGGCGAGTGGCGTTGACGGGGACGAGGAGAGTCAGAATTCACCGTTCGACCGGCTGGAGGGGAAGATCAATGCTCTCATCGAACGGTACGAGGGACTCCAAAAGGAGTACCGGGAAAGTAGCCTCCAATTGGCCGAACGAGAAGCCCGCATTCACCAGCTTGAGGAGCAGGTTCGGAATCTGGAGGAGCAGCGAGCCGAGGCACGGCGTCGTCTGGATGGACTCATCGAGAGGTTGACCCAAATCTCCTAGGGGGTAGGATTGACGAGGAGGGTCAAAGTAGGAATCTTGGGCCAGCGATATGTCCTCCACACTCGGGCCGATGATGCCCATGTGGACGAGGTGGAGCGCTACGTCAATTCGCGATGCGAGGAAGCACGGCAGACCACGGGCGTGTCGTCGCCCGCGACGATTCTCGCCGTGGCTGCTCTCAATATAGCGAGCGAGTACCTGAAGATGAAGGAGTCCCACGACCTGCTGCTCGACCGAATCGAGCGGCAGGAGGAGAAACTTTCAACCTTCATGGGTTAGGGTTGATCCCCTGCGGTGTTGGTGATTGGCAGCACGTTCTTGAGCCAACAATGCAATCCGGGGGGCTCTTCCTTGGAACGGTGTGTCGCGTCGGTTCGCCGAAGCGCCTGAAGGACCAACAGGGCCCCCACTTGGTTGAGCCAGGTTCAAAACACCCTGCCAACACGGCACCCTGCGGGGGATTGTTTTTTGGTGCCCGGGGGCTCCCTCCTCGGGGCACGGAGAGGCGATTCCTCTTTTTTGCCTTGCCTAATGCGGCATTTTTGGCTATTTTACCAGCTGACGCTTCTGGGGTTTCTCCGGGGACCTCAGGAGGAAGGGTAGAAAGTATCTCTTTGGTACGTGAGGTGGAGATCCAGCAATGGGGTTGGGGGTCTGACCCCTGCCCAAGGCGACACTGGGGAAGGCGCAATCATCGCCGTCCACTCTGATGGGTGTTCTTGAGCCGCCCGATCAAGGCGGCGTGGACATAGCGATTTCGCGACTCACCCACATTCTCATCAACAGCCGCTCAAGATGGCCGGCTGTACAGATAGAGCCTACTTGTGTTGGGCATGATTGGACCTCTGAGAGAGGGGGAGTCATAGATACTCCAAGAGGATATACCTGATCCCGGTATCTTAGGGTGAGAGGGACCCTTCGAAACAAGGGTTACCTCTGGACAACCCCATTCTCGATCTCCCGCCACGTAGTGTCCTCCGCCACAGGGCAGACGGTGTGGTGCACGCTCTGCGCGGAATCACTTCCTCCTGAGCATTCATGGACAGGGCATGGTCGCAAGACCGGCCCTCCCATCTTACCCCGTCTCCTTCTTCTTCTGGCCAGTCTTGGAGAGGAGGAGGGGATCAAGGCAGTGTGTCGCGGGGAATGACGAAGTTTCCCGCGTGCTCCGGAAGATCGGTCGTGTGCTTTGCACCCTTATTGAAAACGACGCGGTGCACGTAGGGAGGAACATATGGGAGCCGTCGAACTGACCGGCACGACAATGATGATCATGGTACTTTGCAGCGTGCTCGGTGGGCTGGTTGCCGCCCTGGTTGTGAAAAAGGTGATGGAAGCGCGCCTCGCTGCCGCCAGGAACAAGGTGGAGCGAATCGCCACCGAAGCCCAGAGGGATGCAGAGACTCTGAAAAAAGAGGCGATGATCCAGGCGAAGGACAACCTCTATCAGATGAAGGTGGAGTTTGAGCGCGAAGTGAAGGAGACGAAGAAGGAGCTTCAGAACTTTGAGCGTCGCCTTCTTCAGAAGGATGAGAACCTCGACAAGAAGGGCGAGGCTCTAGACAAGCGGGATAGCAATATCTCTCGGAAGGAAAGGACACTTGGTCAGCAGGAGAAAGAGCTAGGTGCAAAGCAAGAGACTCTGGAGAAGCTCATCCAAGAGAAACGCACCCAGCTCGAGCAGCTCGCCGGATTGTCCTCCACCGAGGCCAAGGAAATGTTGATCAAGTCCATGGAGGGCGAAGCACGTCTCGATGCCGCCAAACTCATGAAGAGAATAGAGAGTGGCGCTCGGGAAGAGGCGGCCAAGAAGGCCGCTGAGATCATTTCCCTGGCCATCAAGCGCTATGCCGGCGACTACGTGGCGGAGAAGACCGTATCGGTGGTAGCTCTCCCGAACGAGGAGATGAAGGGGCGCATTATCGGTCGGGAGGGACGGAACATCAGGGCCATCGAGGCCTCCACCGGGGTGGAGCTGATAATTGACGACACGCCCGAGGCGGTCATCCTCTCCGGATTCAACCCGATCCGTCGGGAGGTGGCGCGGATCGCCCTCGAGCGCCTCATCAGTGACGGCCGAATCCACCCTGCGCGTATCGAAGAGATGGTGGAAAAGGTGAGCCAGGAGGTGGACGGTGCCATTCGTGAGGCTGGCGAGCAGGCAACCTTTGATGTGGGTGTCCACGGAATCCATCCGGAGTTGATGAAACTGCTCGGTAAACTCAAGTATCGGACGAGCTACGGTCAAAACGTACTCGAACACTCGATCGAAGTTGCCTTTCTCTGCGGTATCATGGCCGCTGAGCTCGGACTGAACGAGAAGCGGGCCAAGCGAGCTGGCCTGCTCCATGATATCGGCAAGGCGGTGGACCACGAGGTGGAGGGCCCTCATGCCGCCATTGGCTCCGAACTTGCCAAGAAGTTCGGCGAATCTCCCAAGGTGATCCATGCTATTGCCGCCCACCACGAGGATCTTGAACCGACAAGTGTCTTGGCGGTGTTAGTCCAAGCGGCCGATACCCTTTCCGGCGCACGACCTGGAGCCCGAAAGGAGCTCCTGGAGACCTATGTGAAGCGACTGGATGATCTGGAACGGATTGCCAACTCCTTCAATGGGGTAAGTAAGTCTTATGCCATTCAGGCCGGCAGAGAGCTCCGGATCATGGTGGAGAGCGACAAAGTTACCGATGACGAATCGATCCTCCTCAGCCGCGACATTGCGAAGCGCATCGAAACTGAAATTAGCTACCCCGGGCAGATCAAGGTGACGGTGATCCGTGAAACCCGGGCCGTCGAATACGCCAGGTAGTGCCGAACACACAGGACGACAGTTCCCCCATGCAGGACCAAGATCGGCGATACGTACGCATCCTCTTCATCGGCGACATCGTGGGCAAGCCGGGAAGGGATGTGGTGGCGGCACTCCTGCCACGACTGGTTAGAAGCCGACAGGTGGACCTTGTCATCGCGAACGGCGAAAACGCCGCCGCAGTTGCGGGCCTTACTCCGAAGATTGCGGAGGAGCTCTTGGACCTCGGCATTGATATCCTTACCTCGGGGAATCACATCTGGAAGAAAAAGGAAATCGAGCCGTACCTCGCGCAGAGCAGAGTGGTCCTTCGCCCCGCCAACTACCCAGGCAATGCACCGGGGACCGGACACGTGGTGCTCAAGACGGACGGCGGTATTCCGGTGGGAGTCATCAACCTTGAAGGGCGGGTCTTCATGAAGCCCCTAGATTGCCCCTTCCGAACGGCCGACCACCTCCTCGGCCACATGTCAGGGAAGACCGCCATTTGCATTGTGGACTTCCACGCTGAAGCCACCTCTGAGAAACAGGCCCTAGCCTGGTATCTGGACGGTCGAGCGAGTGCGGTCGTGGGAACTCATACCCATGTTCAGACCGCTGACGAACGGATCCTCGACAGAGGTACAGGCTTTATCACCGACGTTGGCATGACCGGCCCGACGGACTCGGTTATCGGCATCCGCAAGGAAGACGCCATCACCCAGCTGATTACCCAGAAGCCCCTCACCTTTAATCCGGCCAAGGGACGCCTCCAGCTCCAGGCCGTTCTCCTTGACATTTCTCCCGAAACTGGGCATACGGTCGCAATCGAACGGATTTGTCTGGGACTGCCAGATAGGGGCGTTGCCGACTGACGGGGTGACAACGCATCTCCCGGGCAGCAGGGTTCGGATTACCAGGCCCCTGCTGGGCGCGAACCGGAAGCACGAGACTCCCAGGGGAGGAGAAGGGCGTTGAAGAATGCATGTGATATGTTGGAAGAACGGGGTTTCATCGAACAGGCGACTGACGCGGCCGCTATGCGGCAGCTGCTGGAGAAGCCGGCCACCTGCTACATCGGCTTTGACCCAACGGCCAAAAGCCTCCATGTGGGACACCTAGTGACTATCATGTCCCTGGCCCACATGCAGCGCTGCGGGCATCGGCCCATCGCCCTCGTCGGTGGCGGGACCGGTATGGTCGGAGACCCGAGCGGCAAGACCGAAATGCGTCAGATGATAAGCCGCGAGGAGATCGACCTCAACGCCCTCCACCTGAAGCGACAGCTCGGGCAGTTTCTCGATTTCAGTGATGGGCGGGCTTTGCTCCTGAACAACGCCGACTGGCTTCTCCCCCTAAAGTACATTGAGTTCTTGCGGGATATCGGTTGCCATTTCAGCGTCAACAGGATGTTGGCCGCAGAGAGTTACCGGAGCAGGTTGCAGACGGGCCTCAACTTCATCGAGTTCAATTACATGCTCCTCCAGGCCTATGACTTCCTTTACCTTTTTGATCACTTCGACTGTCGCATCCAGATGGGCGGGAGCGACCAGTGGGGCAACATCGTTGCCGGCGTCGATCTCGTTCGCCGGGTGAAGCAGCAGACGGTCTACGGCATTACCTTCCCTCTCATAACCACCGCCAGCGGGGAAAAGATGGGGAAGACCGCAAAGGGAGCGGTGTGGCTCGACGGAGCCCTCACGTCGCCGTACGAGTACTATCAGTACTGGACGAATTCCGATGACCGGGACGTGGCAAGGTTCCTCGCCTTGTTCACGCTCTTGCCCATGGAAGAGATTCGGGACGTCAACGGGCTGAAAGGTGAAGAGCTCAATCTGGCGAAGACGGTTCTTGCCTTTGAGGCGACGAGGGTTACCCACGGCGATGAGGCCGCGCAGAGCGCCCAGGCGGAATCGGCACGGATATTCACGGCGCGAGAGATTCCCGCGGATTTGCTGCCGAGCAGCGCCGTGCGGAGGATGACGTCGACGGAGGCGGGAGGTCTCGGCCCCGGAGTGAGTACGACGATCATCGCGGCAAGCCGGCTGCGGCAAGGGATTCCCGCCTTCGAGCTCTTTGCGGAAGTGAGACTGTGCCCCTCCAAGGGGGCGGCACGGCGGTTGATCCAGCAGGGAGGAGGGTACCTCAACGGCGAGCGTCTGCAGGCCGTGGACGAGGAGATCACCATGGCTCACCTTCGGGAAGGACAGATCCTCTTACGGGCTGGGAAGAAAAACTACCATAAGATTCAGGTAGATAAAGAGTGAAATAGAGTCCGATTTATATCACGACATCCTTGACATTTCCGGGGGAGACGGTATACTCACTAAGCCTTTCGGGGACGGCAAACACTTGGTTGGCAGATTTTTCTCTTGACAGGCGAAACAATTCTTAGCTATAAAGGGAAATTGTTGCTCGTTTAGAGCTGACGTTTTTTCGCTTGACAAAGTCTCCCGGCCATAGTATAAAATTCACGCATCGCGTGTCCTCTTGATCTTTGAAAACTAAATAGCGTGTCGATCTCGTGGGCCCTTATCACTTGCCTAAGAAGCCGAAACCTTTCGGTTTCACAGTTTAAGTGGCGAGTTTGATCCTGGCTCAGAATGAACGCTGGCGGCGTGCATAACACATGCAAGTCGTACGAGAAATCTCCTGCTTGCAGGAGAAAGTAAAGTGGCGCACGGGTGAGTAACGCGTGGGTAACCCACCTCCGAGTCGGGAATAACTCCGCGAAAGTGGAGCTAATACCCGGTAAGACCACGTCCCGCCCGCGGGATGGGGTAAAAGCCGACCTCTCCATGGAAGTTGGCGTTTGGAGACGGGCCCGCGTCCTATCAGCTAGTTGGTAGGGTAATGGCCTACCAAGGCAACGACGGGTAGCTGGTCTGAGAGGATGATCAGCCACACTGGAACTGGAACACGGTCCAGACTCCTACGGGAGGCAGCAGTGAGGAATTTTGCGCAATGGGCGAAAGCCTGACGCAGCAACGCC
>Ga0187776_10001961_pt1 | contig 10429 bp, 12 predicted proteins | sample 0216_BV02_MP12_2_FD_132426 | JGI IMG/M metagenome (GOLD analysis project Ga0187776, IMG submission 132426) | Tropical peat soil microbial communities from peatlands in Department of Meta, Colombia - 0216_BV02_MP12_20_MG | ecosystem: Environmental > Terrestrial > Soil > Wetlands > Peat | place...
AAACCGGCGAGCAGCGGTCCCGCGGCGAGGCCGAACAGGTTCTGCGTCAGCGACAGCGCCGAAGCGGCCGTCGCTCGAACCGCGGGATGCACAACATCGACGACCACCGCGGCCACCGGGCCGATGCTGGCGGTCATCATCGCCGCGCCGGCGACGATCAGCGCGAACTGCGCCGGGCCAGGCTCAAGCAGTGCGAAGGCAGTGCACATCAATGCCGCCGTCAGCACGGCTGCCGCTGCCGGAACATACAGACGTGCGCGCGGGAATCGTATGCTCATCCGATCCGCCACGATGCTCCAGAGGACGGCACCGACACCGCTCACGAGCACGACGAGCCCGGTCTTGAAACCCGCCCGATCGGGCGCGAGCGCGTAGAAGCGGTTGAAGTAGCTCGGCAGCCACGCGTACGTCGTCGACACCGTGACGAGCTGCAATCCGGCGCCGATGCACGTGACGATCGCGGTCCGCGGCTTCAGGAGCGCCGCCACGATCGCCTTCACGGCCATTCCTGCTCCCCGACCCGCGGTCGGTTCCTGCGGCAAGGCGACCGTTCGGTAGTCGCGCACGACCAGCAGGAACACGACTGCAAGAGCGAGCCCGGGAATGCCGACGGCGCCGAAGCCGGCTTGCCAGCCCCAGTGTTCCGCGATCACTCCACCGGCGACGACGCCGAGTACCGAGCCGACCAGCGCGGCGGCGAGAAAAGCGCCCAGTACGGTGCTGCGCATGCGCGACGGAAAGAGTGTGGCTAGCAGCGCCGCGCCGGCTGCGCCGTACGCGGCTTCGCCGAGGCCGACCACACTGCGCGCGACAAGCAGGTGTTCGTAGCTCGACGCATACGCGCAGGCGATCGTCGCGCTGCTCCAGACGAGCGCCATCAGGAAGATGCTCTTGACCCGGCCCCAGCGGTCGGCGAGGAGTGAAAGAGGAATGGTTCCGAGCGCGACCGTGATCGAAATGACGGAGACGAGCACGCCGAGCTGGGTATCGGAAAGCGACCACGCCGCCTTCAGGTGCGGAAACATCGACACGACCACCTGGCGGTCGACGTAATCGACCACCATGAGCGTGCAAAGGATCGCGAAGACGACCCACGCGTAACGCCGCGGCGCCGGACGATGCCCGGCCGGATCGTAGGCGATGTAGGAAAACGCCATCGTTGCAGTGAAAGCGCGTGTTCAGGAAACTGGGTTTGGAAGCGAGCACGCATTGTCCGAAATGCGGCCAATTGCGAACTGCGGCCACGGGACGTAGACTTATCTTTTCGGGACGCGCCGTCGATGCGGAGCCTGATTCGCAGCGCAAGCCTGACCAACTACGCGGAGGTCGCGAAGGGCGCGGGCCTGGATCCGCAGCGGATGCTGCGCGAGTTCGGTCTGCCGCTGCGCTGCCTGCACGAGCCCGAGATCAAAGTCCCCATCGAGTCCGTGCACCGACTGCTCGAGGCGTCTGCGGAGCGCAGCGGCGTCGAAGCCTTCGGTCTGCGGATGGCCGAGACGAGGCGGCTCTCGAACCTCGGGCCGCTCGGCCTGCTGATGCGCGAGCAACCGACGCTCCGGCAGGCGGTCGAGAAGCTGGTTGGCTACGCCAACCGGCTGAACGCCGCGCTATTTCTGACGCTGGAAGAGGTCGGCGACGTGGTCGTGCTGCGCGAGGAGGTCATCGTCGGTGGTTCAGGATCGGTACGGCAATCCACGGAGCTCGCGATCGGCGTGGTCTTTCGTGCGTTGCAGGCGCTACTCGGTCCGAACTGGAAACCGCGCCGCGTGTGTTTCGCGCACGATCCGCCCGCCGACCGCTCAGTACACGAGCGCGTGTTCGGCCGGATCGTCGAGTTCGGCCACGACTTCAACGGCATCGTCTGCTCGCGCGGCGACCTCGACGTCGCGAACCCCAATGCCGATCCGGCGATGGCGCAGTACGCGGAACAGCTGTTCGAGACCAACTTTGGCGGACCTTCCGACACGATCACTGAGGTACGCCAGCTGGTCGTGATGCTCCTCGGCACCGGCGAGTGCACGATCGATCGCGTCGCGCAGCATCTTGGCGTCGATCGGCGCACGATCCACCGCCATCTGGCGCGGGAAGGGCAGACCTTTTCCGGCATCGTCGACGCCGTGCGCGGGGAACTCGTTGCCCGCTATCTCAACGACTCCCACCGCACGCTCGCCGACGTGTCCAGCCTCCTGGGCTTCGCCGCACCGAGCGGGTTCTCGCGCTGGTATCGGCGTCAGTTCAACGCCCAGCCGTCGCGACACCGCGCACGCGCCTCGCGCCGGACGACGCGCTGAAGCCTCCCGAGCGTCCCACCGGGCGCGCGCTGCAGCGCGACGAGCAAGCCATCCCGAACTGGAAGATCAAGCGCCGGCCGGCGCCAAGATAATCAGGCGTATCAACGGTACGCCCCGTCCGAATGACGCTGATTTGACAGTCGCCCATCGTCAAAAGTGCGCAGCGCGAGGGTGTTCGCGCAGCGGGCGACTCGCCCGACAAGGTGAGGAACTACCTGCAGGTGAAAAGCTTCATCGGGGGGTCTTCGGGATTACGTGAAGCGTAGCAAGAATCGACCCCCCGCCGGGTAGGCGCCGTTACTGCAGATCCTTCGCTGTCCCTGCTGACGCCGGATGGCCGCTCATGAAGCCGGCGGCTTTGGCTTGCGGCCGGCTGCGGGCCGCGGAAAGTAGCCCGAGGCGCGATAGACGAGCGCGTCGACCGCCTTGCCGTTCTCAAAACGCGTCAGCTTGCAGGCGATCACCTCACCCGATTCAGCCAACCTGCCAAAGATGGCCCGCACCTCCGTCAGCGACATGTTCATTTCGGCGGCGATCTCGGAATCGAGGCGCTGACCGTACTTCTTGAGGCACGAGAGGATGTCCATTGATCTTTCCGTCTGCTTCATGCATTCGATTTGACGGTCCTCACCGGATCCGGTTGCCGGCGGCAGGCAACTCTCGCGGCCGTGGGACACGAGCGCGCCTTCAGCGACGCCGGGTCGACGGACGGCCAGCACGGCCGCAGCGGCGGGCCGCTTGTCCGAGTGGCGGAACGTGATGCGTCCCTTGTTTGACGTCATGCCGGGCGCGCGGACGCAAGCTCGCGTGCGCAAGCAGCGCGCCCCTACGCGCAAGGCGTCAAATGATCGATGGGAAAAAACGACCTGGGGGCGGCGGAAGAGACGGAGCCGATCCCGGATCGAAATTCGACACGCGATCATACGCCTTTTTTGCCTTGCGGGCCTGGCAATCTGACCTTCCGCGGCAGCGGCGGCCCGAGGGTCTCGCGGGAAAACATCCCCTGTCGGTCCCGGTCGCGCTTGCGCATCTCGATCAGGACGGAATCGAAAAATATCGGCGAACAGCCCCGATTATGAACACGCGTTGTGTTAGTGTGATCGTGCTGTGCTAACAACTCTCGCAAAGGAAAACCCTGAATGAGCAAGCCGAACTACGCGTTCGCGAAGCGCCAGCGGGATCTCGCCAAGAAGCGGAAAAAGGAGGAAAAGCAGCAACGGAAGTCCGCTTTGCCTCCGGCACCGCCGTCCACCGAGCAAAGTGCGGCGCCGGTCGATCAAACGCCGTCGTCGTGACTCCGGCGCTACGGCACGACATCATCGGAGGGGACGTGCCCCATGAGTACGCCTTATGCATCGCCGGCGATCCGCGACGAGTTTCTCAATGCGCTCGATGTCAATGATCGGGCGCTGTTGACGAGGTTGGCGCTCGATATGACGGGCTGCGCGAATCCCCTTCCCGGTATGGCGTGCCATCAGCTCGATCTGCCGATCGGGAGCACTTACGGTTGCGCGGCGCGGCGCGTGTTGCTGTTGTATTCGGGACGGCAATAGGGGGTGTTTGCGTAGCGGCCACGCACGCGCAGCTGCCTTCGGCACTTGCAGCCGCCGGTGCCGTCACTACCTGCAATCTGACGCGTTTCGAGACGGGCAAGCGCGTCGACGCATGGCAATGCCGCTTATCGCTGGCGCCGGGTCGCGGCACAAGTCGAAAGCCGTAGCGACACCGACGCAATTGTCGGCGACGCTGTCTTCTCGCTCAGGAAAGCAATCCATGGCAACAGGTACCGTCAGGGGCGGTTCTTTCACCGCCGCCGGGCGCGGCCTTCGCGTGCCATGCCCGGCGGACCGTTTCGGCCAGCTACTGCTTGCGCACGTGCACGACTCCGGTCATGAAGGGATGCACGGTGCAGATGTAGCCGAAGTCTCCCTCCTTGTCGAAGATGTGCTCGAACTTGTCGTCGGTATCCAGGCCTTTGGACGCAAAGCTCTTGTCGTTGCTCGCCACCGTGTGCGGCGTTTCGTCGCGATTGGTCCACACGACCTTCGTACCGGGCACGACGGTGACCTCTTTCGGCGTGAAGGCGAACTTGGCGATGTCGAGCTCCACGGTCCGGCTTGGTGAAGCTGCGATCGAATGGATGACAGGCGTCGCGAGCGCGCCGCAGGCGGCCAGGGCGATGGCGGCGCGAGCGAGAAACCGACGGTAGGTTGCTCGGGAAATCACATTGTTCATCGGCCCATCCTGATTCGGCGAACGCTTGTGCCTTTGCACGACTGGCCGGGCATGAACCGAGCGCGGGCGCTGCCCGGCGCAGTCGTGCGACAAAGGGTTGATTCAGCCTGCTCCGAGCGGCGTGTCGACCAGCGCGAGCTCGTGCCGTCCGGGCACCACGGTGACCTGGCGGATGCCGATCAGCTTCCCGAGCTCGCCGGCCGGAACGGTCACCGGGCCGGGCTCGCCGATGCCTGCCTGTCCGGGCGTGGGCAGCGGGTAGGCGAGCGACATCGCCGTATGCAGCGCGACGTTGCCTTCGACCTTCTGCAGCACCTGGTGGATGTGCCCGTTCAGCACCGTGACGGATCCGAATGGGCGGAGCAGCGCGATCGCCTGCGCGGAATCGGCCGTGCCCCATCCCCACGGCTCCCAGATCGTCCACAGCGGAATGTGGGCCAGCACCACGACCGGCGTCGAGTGCGAGACGCCGCCGAGATCCGCTTTCAGCCATGCGAGCTGCTCGTCGCCAAGCGCGGCCAGGGTGCCTGCCCTGAAGTTGAGCACGTTGTTCAAGCCGACGAAGTGGACGCCTCCCTGATCGAAGCTGTACCAGGACTTGCCGTTGCCGTCGTGATCGAAGAGCTTGAGATAACCGGTCGTACCCTCGTCGATCGTATCGTGCTCACCCGGCACCACGTGCACGCGATCCACACGGAATTCCTGCAGCAGCTCGCGCGCCTTGCCGAACTCCTCGGGCTTCGACAGATGGCTCACGTCGCCGGTGTGCACGACGAACGCGGGCGTTTGCGGCAGCGCGTTGATGTCGGCGATCGCGCGACGCAGGCTGCCGGCGACGTCGGGGTTGGCTTCCTTGCGGAAGCCGATGTGCGTGTCGCTGATCTGGGCGAAAGTCAGACCCTGGTCGGGGCCCGCGGTCGGAGTCCCCTGCCTGGTCGCCGCGAGCGCGCGAGGGACACCGCCGACGACCGTCCAGACGACGGCGGCGCCGGTCCATGCGGCGAGACATTGCAGCGCCCGGCGGCGGGCGATGCGCGGGCTGGGGCGTGCGGGGTCGTGTTCGCTCATTGCGATTCCTCGTGGCCAGGGCGGAATGCCCATGCCTGTCTATATCGGCGAGAACACGGATCTATTCCCGGCGCGTCAGGCTTTCGATAGCGGGTTACGCCGGGGTTCCACGCGAAGCCGCCTTGGCATACGCTGGCCATGGGCCGGAGCGGCACGCAGGCTAGCTTCAGCCGATCGATAAGCTGTCGGTCGTCGCGCCTGTCGCCTTCGCACGCGCTCGTCTTCGGGGCCCCACGGGCGCGGCCGGCGTTTCGTCGGCTCCGGTGCAAGGCCCGGACCTGCCGGGCCGATCTGCTCGATGGAGCGGCGGATACGGCGTCCGCCGGGCATCCGGAGAGCCCGCGGTGAATTCGAAGACTCGTCACGCGACGGTCACCGTTTCGCCATGGAATCGTAATCCAAGGGGCCTAGCATGTCGCGGAGGACCAGACACCCGACGCCGCCACGAAATTGCCGCTCATCATCTTGGATCTTTGGCCTGCGTGGTTAGAGCCGTCTTCGGAGCTTTTGCATCCGGTTCATGTCGACGCCGGACCTGCCTGAGAGCCCGCACAAGGGTCAGCGAGGCCTGCAGCGCCTCTTCAACGCACTCTTCTACTCCCTTTCGGGCCTGGGCCTCGCCTTCCGGCACGAGAGCGCTTTCCGTCAGGAAGTCGCGCTCGCGGTCGTCCTTGTGCCGATCGCGTGCCTCGTTCGAGTAACTGCCGCCGAGCGCGTCCTGCTGCTCGGATCGGTGCTGCTCGTATTCGTGGTCGAACTGCTCAATTCGAGCGTCGAAGCGGCGATCGATCGCATCGGCTTCGACACCCACCGGTTGTCGAAACGCGCGAAGGATCTCGGCAGCGCGGCGGTGCTGGTCGCGTTGGTCCTGCTCGCGATCAGCTGGGGACTGATCGTCGTCGCTCCGCTCGCGGCGGCGTGGATGCGATGACGGCGGAGCCTGGCCCGACGCAACGCTTCCGGGCAATCTGGATTTCGGACACGCATCTGGGAACGACCGGCTGCCAGGCGGCCCGACTGCTCGACTTCCTTCGTCGCACCGAATCGGACTACCTCTATCTCGTCGGCGACATCGTCGACGGCTGGCAACTGCGCCGTCGCTGGTACTGGCACCAGACGCACAACGACGTCGTGCAAAAGGTTCTGCGCAAGGCGCGCAAAGGCACCGAAGTCGTCTACATTCCCGGCAATCACGACGAGGCGGCGCGGCATTTCCTGGACGTCGCCTTCGGCGGCATCGCCATCCGCAAGGAGGCCGTCCATCGCACCGCGAAAGGATTGCGGCTGCTCGTGATCCACGGCGACTTCTTCGACGGCGTCGTGCAGTACGCCAAGTGGCTCGCGCATCTGGGCGACATGCTCTATACGCTCTCTCTGCGGCTCAACCACACCGTCAACGCGCTCCGCGCCCGCTTGGGGTTGCCGTACTGGTCGCTCGCGCAGTTCCTCAAGCACAAGGTCAAGAACGCGGTGACCTACATCACGGCGTTCGAGGAGGCGCTCGCCGCGGAAGCGCGCCGGCGCAACTTAGACGGCGTGATCTGCGGCCACATCCACAAGGCGGAAATCCGGCGCATCGGCGACGTTCTCTACTGCAACGACGGCGACTGGGTCGAAAGCCTCACCGCTTTGGTGGAAACGGACGAAGGCGAGCTCCGGATCGTGCACTGGCACGACCTTCTCTTGGCGCATTCATTCGAGGACGACGAGGAGACGGGCATTGCGCATCCTGATCGCGACCGACGCCTGGCTGCCGCAAGTTAACGGCGTGGTGACCACGCTGCGCAACACCGTGCGCGAGCTCGAAGCGCTCGGCCACAGCGTGCAGCTCGTCACGACCGAAGGATTCCGTACCCTCCCGTGCCCGACGTATCCCGAGGTCCGTCTCGCGGTCGCGCCCGGTCCGCGGGTCGTGCGCATGATCGAAGAGTTCGAACCCGATGCCGTGCACATCGAGACTGAAGCGCCGATCGGAATGGCCGCGCGGCGCCATTGCCTCGATAGCGGACGGCCGTTCACCACCGCGTACCACACCCAGTTTCCCGAATTCATCCACGCCCGCTGCCGGCTCCCCTTGAGCGTGAGCTATCGCTGGATGCACTGGTTTCACAAGCCGGCGGCCGCCGTTCTGGTGGCGACCGCTGCCATGCATCGCCGGCTCGAGAGGTGGGGCTTCACGAACCTCGCGACCTGGACCCGCGGCGTCGATACGCGGCTCTTCTCACCTGCGCCGCGCGAGAATCTTCCGCGACGGCCGATCTTCCTCTATGCCGGGCGCGTCGCCGTGGAGAAGAGCATCGAGGATTTCCTGAAGCTCGACCTGCCCGGCTCCAAGTGGATCGTCGGCGACGGTCCCGCGCGGGCGCGCCTGCAAGAGCGCTTTCCCGACGCCGTCTTTCACGGCATGAAGCACGGCAGGGAGCTCGCCTACTACTACCAGCAGGCCGACGTGTTCGTGTTCCCCAGCCGTACCGACACCTTCGGCCTGGTGCTCGTCGAAGCCATGGCTTGCGGCACGCCCGTCGCAGCGTATCCCGTGACCGGCCCTATCGACGTCGTCCGGGATCCTTCCGTCGGCGTGCTGTCGGACGACTTGCGCACCGCCGCGCTCGCCGCGCTTCAGCTCGACCGCGCAGCGGTGCGCCGCTATGCCGAGCAGTTCTCGTGGAGCGCGGCGACCCGGCAATTTGTCGCGAATTTGCGTACCGCCGAGATAGCTGCGACAGCCTGAAGTCATCAATCTGTAACGCTGTGCGAGTCACGATGACGATCTTCCAGCCAGGAAAATTCGGCGATGTCCGTCGCGTGCAGCGGTAACACCAGAGTCTTGGAGCAACTCGGCGAGAAACAGGATTTCGAAGCCGAGCTGGGTCGCAGGGGTTTCCGGCACGAGGAGTTCGCGCTGCATGTCGGGCCCTGCGACGGTTCGGGCTCGCGCGCCGCATGGAACCCTCGATACGAGGTCAAGGTAAGGCATATGCCCACGCAAACCGTCAGGGTCTACCGAGGCGGCCCGCGCGAGAACTGGGTAGCCCGATTCAGGAAGGATCTCGTCGACGGCCTTTACGGTCAGCCGACTTATTCGCACGCAGCGGTCTCCGTTCCCCCTGCTCGGCAGCGCCCGCGGCATACGTAGGTTCGGGCCGCATGGCTACCATGGGCCGTCTCCAACCTCAAGTCCCTGCTGGAGACGGGCTCGATGGTGTGGGTGATGGAGAGCTTGACCGCGGTCCCGCTGCGTTCCAGTTCCGGGTACACGTTCTTCCACGACGCTCCGGCCGTCCACTGGCTTTGGCAGTGATTTCCGAACCAGCCTCCGCGTCGGTCAGCGCGGACCACAGCCTCGCCGGCGTCGCGCGGAGGTAGGTCACGTAGACAAAGGTCGACCTAGCCACGGGCTTTCCCCAGCCGTCGATTCGGTTTCGACAGCGCCTTGGGGCGCGGCCTTTCGAACTTGGCGATCCAGCGGTCGTAGATCTCCTGCAGCGGCACCGGATTGAGGAAGTGCAGTTTTTCGCGGCCGCGCCGCACGGTAACGACCAGGTTCGCCGCCTCCAGCAGGTCGAGGTTCTGGGTCACGCCCTGCCGCGTCATGTCCAGGTGCTCGCACAACTCGCCGAGCGTGCGGCCGTCGTGCGCATGCAGGAGGTCGAGCAGCTTGCGCCGGCTCGGATCGGCCAGGGCCTTGAACAGCAGGTCGGTGTCGCGCCGCTCCGCCATGCGCTATACGCAAGCAATTACTTGCCTCGACGATAGGCAAGTGTAGCCTTGCATGTCAATCGCCGGCCGACGATCGCGAACGGGCACAAATCGCGCCATACCTGGCGCAGCCGGCGCCACGGGGCTAGCCTCGGCCGGGTGGCGCGCTCGGGCAGCGGCCGCTATGGGGAAGACCAGCTTGGGGCGGCCGAGCGTCCATCGGTTGATGCGGAGCGGCGACGGATGAAACAGCGGATACGCTTCTGCACGTCGCGCGACGGCGCGCGGATCGCTTTTGCGACCGCGGGCGAGGGTCCGCCCCTGGTGCGTGTCAACAACTGGTTCACGCACCTCGAGCTCGATTGGGACAATCCGGTCTGGCGCCACTGGTCCGAGGCCCTCGTGGAGCGGCGGACGCTCGTCCGCTACGATCCGCGCGGCTCGGGCCTTTCCGATCGTGACGTGACGGATTTTTCCCTCGATGCCATGGTGGCGGACCTCGAGGCGGTCGTCGACGCGCTCAAGCTTCGCCGCTTCCCGCTGCTCGGCTTGTGCCAGGGCGGCGTGATCGCCGTCGCCTACGCGGCGCGCCATCCCGAGCGTGTCAGTCGCCTGGTGCTCTACGACAGCTACCCCTGCGGCGCCTTCGTGAACGACGCCGGCGAGAAGGTGGCCAGGCAGGCGCGGGCGTTCTCGGAGATGATCGAGGTCGGCTGGGGCAGGAAGGTCGGGGCGTTTCGCGAGCTGTTCGCGAATCTGCTGATGCCCGACGCCGCCGGACATCAGCTCAAATGGATCGGCGAGTTGCAGCGGCGCAGCGCGTCGCCGGCAATCGCCTGCCGGCTCTGGAACGCGTTCAACACGTTCGACGTTCGCGCCGAAGCGCCGAAGGTCGCCGCGCCCACGCTCGTCTTTCACGTTCGAGGCGACGCCATGGTGCCCTTCGAGGCAGGCCGGCGCCTAGCCGCGGCGATACCGAACGCCCGCTTCCTGCCGCTCGAAGGGAAGAACCACATCCTCCGTGCCGATGAACCGGCGTGGCCGATCTTCAGGAAGGAGCTGAACGAATTCCTCGGCGCGGACGAGCCGGCCGACGACTCCGCGCAGGTGGAGTTCGCCGCGCTGACGGCACGCGA
>Ga0187776_10001963_pt1 | contig 10427 bp, 6 predicted proteins | sample 0216_BV02_MP12_2_FD_132426 | JGI IMG/M metagenome (GOLD analysis project Ga0187776, IMG submission 132426) | Tropical peat soil microbial communities from peatlands in Department of Meta, Colombia - 0216_BV02_MP12_20_MG | ecosystem: Environmental > Terrestrial > Soil > Wetlands > Peat | place...
AGAGCGTTCGAGGAACGGGCCGGCTGCATCGCCGACGAATATTCCGACTTCACCGCTGTCGACGACGTGAAGCTGAATGGCCGTCTTACCCTGGGCGAAAACACCGCGGACAACGGCGGCGTCCGGATCGCTTATATGGCCCTGATGGACAAGATCGCCGGCAAGGACTTGCCGAACATCGACGGCTACAGGCCCGAACAGCGCTTCTTCCTGTCGTTCGCGCAGATTTGGTGTCAGAACGCCTCGCCGGAGGAAGTGCGGCGGCGCGTCATCATCGATCCGCACTCGCCAGGACGCTGGCGCGTGAACGGCGTGCTGCAGAACAATTCTGATTTCGCCAAAGCCTTCGGGTGCAAAGCCGGGCAGCCGATGGTCCGCGAGAAGGCATGCAGAGTGTGGTAAGAAAAGCGGCTGTTAGCTCCTAGCTTTGACCGGGCAGTCGGACCCGAACTCAAGGCAAGGCATAGAAAGCGAAAGGCAACAACCAAGAGCCTAAGAGCTAAAAGCTAAAAGCCAAGCTAAAAGCTAAAAACCGACTTTCCCCGCCTGCTCATGCGCGTGATAGCTGGACCGCACCAGCGGGCCGGATTCCACGTGGCGGAAGCCCATCGCGAGCGCTTCCTGTTTCAGCGTGCGGAATTCCGCCGGCGTATAGAAGCGTGCGATCGGCAGGTGGTCTTTGGAGGGCCGGAGATACTGGCCGACGGTGAGGATGTCCACCCGCTGAGCGGCCAGCTCGCGGATTACTTCGAGCAACTCATCCATGCTTTCGCCTAGTCCGACCATCACGCCCGACTTCGAGAGCATCCCCGGAGCGAACTTTTTCACGTTGGCCAGCAGTTGCAGCGACCGCCGGTAGCGCGCGCCGGAGCGCACGGCGGGGTATAGTCGCGGGACCGTTTCGGTGTTGTGGTTGAGGATATCGGGACGGGCATCGAGCACGATGCGCAGCGCTTCTTCGAGCCCCTGGAAATCCGGGATCAGGACTTCCACGCTGCAATCCGGCACCAGGGAGCGGATCCCGCGGATGGTCGCGGCGAAGATCCTGGCGCCGCCCAAATTGTCGTCATCGCGATTTACGCTGGTGACGACCGCGTGTTTGAGCCCGAGCGTGGCCACGGCCTCAGCGACGCGCCGCGGCTCATTCTGGTCGATGGGCCCCGGCCTGCCCTTGGGCACGGCGCAGAAGCCGCAGCGGCGGGTGCAGACGTCGCCCAGCAGCATGAAGGTCGCGGTGCGATGGTTCCAGCACTCGCCGATGTTGGGACACTGCGCCGACTCGCACACCGTGTGCAGTCCCAGACGCCGCGCCAGTGTCTTCAGGTTGCGATAGTCCTCTCCCAGCGGCGCCGGCGCCTTCAGCCATTCCGGCTTGGGTAGGCGCAGCTTGGGTCCCACGTCGATCTGGACAAACTGGGTGGCCATCGGTGCCTTATTGTACGATGCGATGGTTCATTCAGCCGACGCTGAATAACTAGGTCTTGGGCAGGACGAAATCCACGCCACGCTCGTCGTTCAGCTTACGCGTGGTGTCGAGGTCCAGGTCGGAGAGCGGGATCTTGCGTGTGCCTTTGGCGCCAAAGTCCCAGAGCATTTGTCCGACGATGGCGTAATTCCTGATTTCCTGTTTATGGCCATCGCGGAACACCAGTAGCGTCGTCTCCTGCTCTTCTGCGGGAGCGGGCTGCGCCTTAGCCTGCGGCGGCGGGGAACTCCGCTGTTCGTCGAAGGTGTGGTCGCCGTAACGGTCTTCGCCGGACTTGGGATCGACCACTACCATGATCGGCTGGGTCTGCTGTGGATAAGGCTGCTGCTGATAGGCGTCCGTCGAGTAGCCGTCGAATGGGTAGCCCCATCCGTAATACCCGTAATACGGCCAGTAGTAAGCACCATCGATGATCACGGGATAGGAATGACGATGAAATCCGCGGTTGCGGGTCCCAGTGATAAACGGCGGATGGTGCCCGAAGGTGATTCCGCCCAGCATCTGGTTTCCGGGGAAACTCCCAGCGAAACCACGTGGGCCAAGGGAAGTGACGCTGGCGCGAACTCCAGGAGTGGAGCCCCGGCCCGGGCCAAAGGACGTCACCGACGCGGGCGTGCCATGGATCTGCGCATTCACCACTACCGAGGTGGCCAACGTCAACAGCGCAAGCGCCAGCCCACGCTTCATACTCCTTTATGATGCCCCAGATCGCGAGAGGGATGCAACGCCGGAAAAGCCCGCCAGACAATGGTTTCGGCAGCTTCAGTGCAGGGCCCGGCCAGGGAGAAGGGCCACTGCCATCACCGACACCGTCGCATAGGCGATCAGCATGCCCAACAGCAACAACCTGAAGGCCTTACGCCAGCGGCTTTCCAGTAGGTCGGCAAAAACGCCGCCGATGAAGACATACAGGAATGGGGTGGCGCGGAAGGGGAGCGGTCCAATAAAAACGTCGGCAAAGGCACCCATCCCGAGAGCAGTCACCGCGAGCAGGGCCAGCAGAGGGGAGGTACTCCCGAAGTAGCGGCAACGGTCCCAAGCAAGATATGCAACGAGGGCAATGGCCGTGAGCACCAGCAAGACTGCGTCTTGCGTCGACCGCACGCCCGTCGCGTAGGCGCGCAGCATCTCGCTGGCGAACGTCCCGCGATGGAACGGCACGAATTGCGCCTGGGTGATGGCCGCGGTGAAAACACGAGGACGGAATCCGCAGCCCGCCAGCAGCAGAAGCAAGGCAACGGCGCAGGATGACAGCACCAGTCCCAGCGAGGCCAACCAGCGCTCGGGAACCAGATAGAGCATGAACCCAAGACCGAGCACGACTAGGCCGATCGCCCAATAGCCAGAGCCTATGGCCAGCGTGATCGCAAGCGCCAGCAAGATGATCCGCCGCCAGCGCGAGCGGAGTTCGTACATGGTGGCTCGGGATCGGGCGTAGAGCGTATGCGCGGCGGCAATGGACACGAAGATCGCCCCAAAGATCCCCAGGCTGCCAGTGAGCAAGGGCCCGGGCCAGGGGAAGGAGACGGCGGGCGAAAAACAGTAGAGGGCGAGCGCGATAAATCCGCCGGCATTGCCGTAGAGCCGTCGCGCCACATACCAGATGGACGCGCCCAGCAGCCAGCCGATCCCGACAAAAGGCAGGCGCACGAGCCACTTCAAACCTTCAGGCGGAAGCGGCGGCAGGAGCCACCGGGTACCGATGATCGGAGCGCCCGCGATCGCCGCCGGTACCGGCAGTGCGCCTGCGTCGCGTGGGAAAGTCTTTCCCGCGAGCTGATCCAGACCGGCCTGCGCGTAGGCGGACTCGGCCCAGCGCAAGGGCATGCGGTGAATCACCCAGAGAGATTGCAGTAGAAAGGCCGCCAGCAACAGCAATGCCAACACCTGCGGCCATCCGAAGCGCTTACCGGGCACGCAACGCTTTTACCACAGGGATCGGCGCCATCCCATCCATTTTCGCGAGCACGGGTGAAGCAGGGCTTCAGCCCTGCAGTCCGGCACCTAATAATTGTCATCCTGAAGAAGCGCGAACTGAGCTTGCCGAGGTGAGCGCACGAAGGACCTCGGTTCATCCCGCCTTCTTCTCGATCTTCGCCCACCTGTCCTTGAGCGCCACGGTGCGGTTAAACACCGGCTTGCCCGGGGCTGAGTCGGGATCGACGCAGAAATATCCCAGCCGCTCGAACTGATAACGCGATCCGACTGCGGCAGCGGCTAGCGAAGGTTCGAGCTTCGCGTTGGTCACGACTTCGAGCGAATTCGGATTGAGGTTGGCGGTAAAGTCCTGCCCTTCTTCGACCTGGTTGGGATAGGGCTTGGTGAAGAGCTTGTCGTAAAGCCGTACTCCGGCGTCGATGGCGTGCGCGGCCGAGACCCAATGGATGGTTGCTTTCACTTTGCGTCCGTCGGGAGGAGTGTTGCCGCCGCGCGTCGCGGGATCATAAGTGCAGTGGATCTCGGTCACCTGCCCGCTGCCATCTTTCACTACATTCGTGCAGGTGACGAAGTACGCATATCGCAGACGGACTTCGCGCCCGGGTGACAGCCGGAAGTAGCCCTTCGGCGGCTGCTCGCGGAAATCGTCCTGCTCGATATAGAGCACGCGCGAGAATAGCAGCTTGCGCGTGCCTGCGCTGGGATCTTCAGGGTTGTTCACCGCCTCACACTCTTCGGTCTGGCCTTCCGGGTAATTGTCGATCACCAGCTTCAAGGGGCGGAGCACGGCCATCACTCGCGGCGCGCGCCGGTTCAGGTCGTCGCGCACGAAGTGCTCCAGCATCTCGAAATCGGTGTTGCCATTGGTGCGGGAGACGCCGGCCTGGGTGACGAAGTTGCGGATGGCCTCAGGCGGGTAGCCACGCCGACGGATGCCGCTGAGCGTAGGCATGCGGGGGTCGTTCCAGCCTCGCACGTGGCCGTCGCGCACGAGCTGCAGCAGCTTGCGCTTGCTCAAGAGCGTGTAGGTGAGATTGAGGCGGTCGAACTCGATCTGCTGCGAAGGAAAGATGCCTAACTGCTCGATGTACCAGCGGTAGAGCGGCTGATGGTCGGCGAACTCCAGCGTACACATGGAGTGGGTGACGCGCTCGATCGAATCCGACTGCCCGTGCGCGTAGTCGTACATCGGATAGATGCACCACTTGTCGCCGGTGCGATGGTGATCGGCGTGCAGGATGCGGTACATCACAGGGTCGCGCATGTTCATGTTGGGCGATGCCATGTCAATCTTCGCCCGCAGCACCCGCGAGCCGTCGGGAAATTCTCCGGCGCGCATGCGCTGGAACAGATCGAGGTTCTCCTCGACCGAGCGGTCGCGATACGGGCTGTTTCTGCCGGGTTCGGTCAGCGTGCCGCGGTAATCGCGTATCAGCTCAGCGGAGAGATCGTCCACGTACGCCTTGCCCGCCTTGATGAGTTGGATGGCCCACCCGTAGAGTTGATCGAAATAGTCCGAGGCGTAGCAGAGCCGCTCCCACTCGAAGCCCAGCCAGCGCACGTCCTCCATGATGGATTGGACGTACTCGGTTTCTTCCTTCTCCGGATTGGTGTCGTCAAAGCGTAGGTTGGTCTTGCCGCCGAACTCGTCGGCCAGCCCGAAGTCGAGGCAGATAGCCTTGGCGTGTCCGATGTGAAGATATCCGTTGGGCTCAGGCGGAAAGCGCGTCTGGATGACGGCATCGCCGTATTTCTTATTCCTCACGTCCTCGGCAATGATGTCGCGGAGGAAGTTGGACGGACGGATCTCGGCGGCTGTGGTCGCGGCTGCTTCGGCTGGGGGATTGGAGGTCTTCATGTTGGACTTCATTTTATAACTTGAGGCGCTTTGCGGGCGTGGGCGGATAGGTGCAGCGTTCCTCCCGGCTTTTCCAAATCAGCAGGAGAACGTTGCCACGGCCCATGCTGTCATCCTGAGCTTGCGACCGCGTAGTTTTTCCTTCTGGCCCGTTTCCGGGCCGCGCGGTCGCAAGCGAAGGACCTGGAGGGTGCCGTCCGAGACCATGCAGCTCGTGGTGGACTTCGCCGGTCTCGGTGGGATAAGCGGTACCAAGGTCCTTCGTTCGCCCTCACCTCACTCGCGCTCGGCTCGGGCTTCACTCAGGATGACAATATGGCTGGACTACGCCCCACATTTTTCAATTGCCTGGTGGACTCGCTCCAGTGCTGTCTCCCTCCCCAGCACCTCGAGCGTCTCAAACAGCGGTGGCGAGGCGGTGCGGCCGGTCACGGCTACGCGAATCGGCTGGAACATCTGGCCGGGCTTGAGGCCCATCTCTTTCGCTGCGCCGCGCAGGGCCTGATCGAGCGCCTGGTGATTGAATTCCGTTTGCGCCAGCACCTCGCGGGCACGCTCCAGGGCCTTCTTCGCCATGGCGAGATCGCCCTTTTGCGGGATGAGCAGGGCCGTATCGTAGGGCGGCAGCTCCTCGACAAAGAAGAAATCGGCCGCAGTGAGCACGTCGCGCAGCAGCTTGATGCGTTCGCGGATCAGCGGTGTAATCTGCTTCATTCTGCAGGGCTCAACGTCGTATCCGGCGGCGCGGACGATGGGCAGCAGCCGCTCGCTGAGTTCGCCCACCGGCAGAGCGCGGATGTATTCGGCATTCATCCATTCCAGCTTCGTACGGTCAAATACCGCATTCGATTTCGAAATGCCTTCAAGCGAGAAGAGCGAGATCAGCTCTCGGTTGCTCATGATTTCTTTGGTCGCATCGGGCGGCGACCAGCCCAGCAGCGCCAGGTAATTGCGGAAGGCCTCGGGCAGGAAGCCCTCATCTTTGTATGCGATCACCGAAGTAGCGCCGTGGCGCTTGGAGAGGCGCGTCTTGTCGGCGCCGAGGATGAGGGGCACGTGCGCGAACACGGGCAGCGGCGCGCCCAGCGCTTCGTAGAGCAACTTCTGTTTTGGCGTGTTGGAGACGTGATCGGCGCCGCGGATGATGTGGGTGATGCGCATATCGAGGTCGTCGGCCACGACGCTCAGATGGTACGTCGGCACCCCGTCGGAGCGGAGCAGCACGAAATCCTCGATCTCGGCGTTTGCGATCTCGATGGGACCGAAGACGGCGTCGTCAAAACGGGTCGAGCCGGTTTCGGGAACAGAAAAACGCACAGCGGCGGCTTCTCGGGCTGCGCGGCGGCGCTCGGCATCATCTCTAGCAATCTGGCGGCAGGGGTCGTCCTCCTTGGCACCCCGTCCCTCGGTCTGGGCGACAGCGCGGCGCTGCTCGATCATCTCCTTGCTGCAGAAGCAGTAATAAGCATGGCCGGATTCGACCAGGCGCGCGGCCGTCCGGCGGTAGAGTTCCATGCGCTGCGACTGGAAGAAAGGCCCTTCATCCCACTCGAGCCCCAGCCAGCGCATGCCTACGAGGATGCCCTCGACCATCTCCTGTGTGGAGCGTTCGAAGTCAGTGTCCTCAATGCGCAGGATGAACGTTCCACCGGCGTGGCGGGCGTAGAGCCAGTTGAACAGCGCGGTGCGCGCTCCGCCTACGTGCAGGTATCCGGTAGGCGAAGGGGCAAAGCGAACGCGGACGGGCGACGCCACGGCCATACGGGGGACACTAGAATGTACCACGCCAAGCGTGGGGATTTGGGCGGTGAGCGGCTGTAAGTGATTGTCCCACAAGGCCGGGCGTGCGTTGAGCCACCGCCGTGGTTGAAGTACACTGAAAACAACTCCCGTGTTCAATGGTGGTACCCGGCGGAATCTCTCTGGCGCCGCTGGGCCAGGCCCGCGTTTGCCTGAGGTGTGGCAGAGATGGTGGCCGAGGCAGCGGATGGAAAGCATTCCTATCGGAATTCTGGTCGTTCCCAGCATCGCCGCACTGCTGCTCTTTGCGGTCTTCTCCTACCTCTATTTCCAGACCCGCGAGCCCTACTTCCGGGCCTGGCAATTCGCCTGGGCCGCTTACTGCGGATACTGGGCGCTGGCGCTTTGGAACTATTTCGAAGGACGCGCGCTGCCGACCGCCTGGCTGGCGCGGCTGCTGCTAGCGGCGACGGCGCTGTGCATCTTCGTTTCCACGCGGCTGTTAAAGTCCGCCTACTGCGTGAGCGCGTGGGACAGTGTGCTGGCCGTGATCGCGGCAATCTGGGCGGCGGTAGCGGTATGGCCCGGCGCAGGCTGGCGTTTGGAGATCGAAATAGGCGTAGCGGCGCTGCTGGCGCTTTGCGCTTACCGATTCCTGCGGCATGCGCGCGCAGTCGGGTCGGTGGCGTTCCGCCTGCTGGCGCTCTCACTGGCGTTGTGGGCCTTCCTCCTGCTCCCCGCCCAGTTCCGTACGTCGCTTTCGCACGTCTTCGGCCGCGTCGGCCACGTCCTCGACCCGCTGCCGCAGTTGCTGCTGGGTATCGCCATGGTGATGGTGCTCTATGAGAACGAGCGGCGGATGGTGGAAGAGAACCTGCTGGCCTTCTCCACTCTGGAGATCGACTCGATGCGCCCGCTCGAGCTGGCGGAGATGGCGCCACGGCTGGAGCGGATGCTGGAACGCCTGATGCGGCTGCTCAAGGCCGAGCGCGTCGCCCTGTTCGTGAATGAGCGCTGGCAGGATACGCTCCCCTGCGTCCAGCGCGGCTTCACCCTTGAGTTCCTGCCGGCGCTGAACGCAGGTGGTGCTGGGGATGCGCTGAGCAGTCTGGTCTTCCGCCGCCAGGGGCTGGCCGTCGCCGGGCATCTGCACCGGGATCTGGCGCAACTCCCGCCAGGGCAGGAGGAGGTGGTGCTGCGTCTGCGCTACCTTTTCGAGCGGGAACACGTGCAAGCCATGACCGCGGTCAGCCTGCACACCCGCGAGCACCACTTCGGCGTGCTGATGTTCCCGCATCCCACGCCCCGCGGCTTCGCCTCGTCCCACCTGCGCCTTCTCGGCGGCCTGGCCCGGCAGATCGGGATGACGCTCGAGAACTATGTGCTCATGCACCGCGCTCAACGCCGTACCAAGGAATTCGAGCTGCTGACGCAGGTAGGACAGGCGGTCAGCTCGCATCTGGACCCCGATCAGGTTCTGCGCACGATCCACCGCGAGCTGGGCAACCTCTTCGATACGCAGAATTTCTATGTCGCCTTCCTGGAAGCGGGGGACATGCGGTTCGAACTGGAGGTGGAGGAAGGTGAGGTGCGGCCCAAGCGCTCGCGCCAGGCGGCGAACGGTATCTCGGAGTACGTGATCCGCACGGGTCGGCCGCTCTTGATCCGCTCGGAGATGGAATCCACGCGGGCCAGGCTGGGATTCGACTTCGAAGGCCGGCCGGCGAAGTGTTTCATGGCAGTCCCCATCCTGCGCTTCAACCGGCCCGTGGGGATCATGGCAGCGATGAACTGCGAGCGCGAATTCGCCTACGAAAACCGAGACCTGGAAGTAATGGAGACCGCCGCTGGGCAGGTGGCGGTGGCCATGGAGAACGCGCGGCTGTTCGCCGAGGAACAGCAACGTGCCCGCCATTTGGAGTTCCTCAATAATGTGTCGAGGACGGCGATTTCCAGCCAGAACGCGGAGCAGATGCTGGCTGAGATCGTGGGCGAGATCCAAAAGAACTTCCACTTCGACCACATCGGCATCGGCATCCTCGACTACGCAACCAAAGAAATCGAGATCAAAGCCGAGGCGGGGACCACCACCACAGCGCTGGGACGCCGCGTGCCCCTCGGCACCGGCATCATCGGCAAGGCGGCGCGCACCAACGAGCTCACCCTGGTCGAAGAGGTCGGCGAGGGCCGCGGGCTTCTGCCGGACGCGCGCTCGGCGCTCGCCATACCTCTGACCTACGCGGAAACCCTGCTGGGTGTGCTGAATCTGGAGAGCCGCCGCGAGAACGCCTTTGCCGAGCAGGAAGTGCTGATCCTGCGCACGCTCGCTGACCTGCTGGCCACCGCGTTGCACAACGCGTACGTCTTCCAGAAGCTGCAGCAACAGGCCATCACCGATTCGCTGACCGGCATCAAGACACGGCGGTTCTTCCTGGAGGCGGTGCAGGGGGAGTGGAAACGCGCTTCGCGCTCCGGGAGGCCGTTCTCGGTGGTGATGGTGGACCTGGACCGCTTCAAGGACATCAACGACACCCTCGGGCACCTGGAAGGCGACCTGGTGCTCGCGCGCATCGGGAGGCTGCTCGAGCAGAAGAGCCGGCAGTCGAACGTAGTGGCGCGCTATGGCGGCGACGAATTCGTCATTCTGATGCCGGAGACCGGCGTGGAGCAAGCCCAGGCACTCTCCGAGCGCCTGCGGCTATGGATCGCCACTGATCCCATGCTCAACGAGATGAAGATTACCGGCAGCTTCGGCGTGGCTACCTATCCGCTGCACGGTGCGCAGGTCGAGGACATCCTGCGGGTGGCGGACGCCGGCATGTACATCTCCAAGAAAGAAGGCGGCAACCGGGTCTCCACGGCGGAAGAGTTCGTTGACAGCGAGCACCTGCTGGAACAGCGGGAACTGGTCGCTGCATACGTGGACGGGTTCTTGCGCCGGGAGAACCCCGGGCCGGAGGCCGCCGACGAACTAGTGGGCACGCTCAAGAGGCTGGGCAGCGCGGTCGAGCAGGGTGGCGACCGTCAGGGCTTGATGCAGGCGCTGCGCACACTGACGCGTGCGGCCGAGACCCGGGAGTACTCCGCCGGACACGGCGACGCGGTGGCGCGCTACGCCGAGGCCATCGGGCACGAACTCATGCTTACCGAAGAGGAGATGACTGATCTCGTCTTCGCGGCGCGCGTGCACGACGTGGGCAAAATCATCATTCCGGAGAGGATCCTCAACAAGCCCGGCCCGCTGAGCGATGACGAGCTTGCGCTGATGAAGAAGCACGTCCTGGTGGGAGCGCAGATCGTCGATGCCATCCCCGGACGCGAGCGGGCGCGGCTGATGGTGCTGCACCACCACGAGCGCTTCGACGGGACGGGCTATCCGAACGGCCAACGCGGCGAGGAGATCCC
>Ga0187776_10001964_pt1 | contig 10427 bp, 9 predicted proteins | sample 0216_BV02_MP12_2_FD_132426 | JGI IMG/M metagenome (GOLD analysis project Ga0187776, IMG submission 132426) | Tropical peat soil microbial communities from peatlands in Department of Meta, Colombia - 0216_BV02_MP12_20_MG | ecosystem: Environmental > Terrestrial > Soil > Wetlands > Peat | place...
AGGGCCTCTGTAAGTGGCGACGGTACAACTTCGATAGGCGACAATAATTTCTTAATGGCCTACGTACATATCGCCCATGACTGTAAAATCGGAAACAACATTATTATGGCCAATGCCGCAACGCTTGCCGGCCATGTACTTATAGAGGATCATGCCGTTATCGGCGGACTCGTCGCTGTCCACCAATTCACGAGGATCGGCAGATATGCGATGGTGGGAGGGTTCAGCGGCATCGGGCAGGATATACCCCCTTATATGGTGGCCTCGGGGGCGAGGGCAAAGCTCTTCGGACCTAATACCATCGGACTTAAAAGACACGGATTTCCCGAGTCGACGATAAACGGGATCAAAAGGGCATACAAAATTCTTTTCAGAGAAAAACGCACCTTGAAAGATGCCCTGAAAAAAATACAAGAAGACATCCCGGAAACAGAAGAGATAAGGCATCTTATCGAATTCATCGAAGAGAATAAACGGGGGATCTGCAGATAGGATGATGAAAAAGTTGGGGCTCATCGCGGGGACGGGGGAACTGCCTATCGCAATTGCGTCCGAGGCGCGTTCCAGGGGCTATGCGGTTTTTGCAGTGGGGCTCGCCCCCCTTGCCGAGAGGGCTTTATCAGAAGTGGTTGATGAAATACGGTGGATTAACGTCGGCAAACTCGGCGCTATCATAAAAGCCCTGAAGCGAGCGGGAATAAAAGAAGCGGTATTGGCTGGTAAGGTGCCGAAATCCTTATTATATACGAGCAGGATGACGCCTGACCTTCGGGCCATAAAATTGCTTTTTTCCCTCAAGGACAGGAGTGATGATTCTATCCTCCTGGCGATCACCGGGGAAATGGAAAAAGAGGGGATACACCTCCTCAATACGACTGACTTCAGTTCACTTCTCTTAACACCTGCTGGTGTTCTGACAGCGAAGGCTCCCTCGGCGGACGAGTGGAAGGACATCGCGTTCGGATGGAAGATCGCAAAGGACATCGGCAGGCTTGATATCGGCCAGACGGTCGTGGTAAAAAACCAGGCAGTCCTTGCGGTCGAAGCGATAGAAGGCACTGATGAGGCGATTAGAAGGGGGGGGAAGCTTGCCGGAGGCGGCGCGGTCATCGTAAAGGTAAGCAAGCCCGGGCAGGACATGAGATTCGACGTTCCTGTAGTCGGACCAGAAACCCTGCGGGCGATGATCGAAGTAGGGGCCAGCGTACTTGCCGTGGAGACAAAAAAGAGCATTCTTCTTAACAGAGAGAAGATGATCTTGGAAGCGAATAAGGCCTTGATCTCGATCATCGGATACGACAGATCGACTTAAGAAGTACCTCGTTCCAACGAGTATGATATTCTAATGGTTCTATAAATTTCTTTTATTAGACAATAAAGGATCGATTCTGTTTATATACCTGTTAATTAAAATTTTAGTCATTCGCTATTCGTAAGTAATAGCTATCCATACTGATTTTTGAGGTGCCTATGTCCTCTAAGAACATTATGATCCTCGCCGCACCTTTGCTGCTCATTCTTTTAAGCGTCCAGACAACATTTTCCCAGGAGTCCGCAAGTTGCCTTGCCTGTCACAGCGCTATGAAAGGAAAGCTGAAGACTTCTATCGGCGCTTTTATTGAACTGAATGTAAATTCCGAAAAGTTCCAGAACTCTGTCCACGGTGCCTTAGCTTGTACCGAATGCCATATGAGGTTCACTGACAATCCTCATACGTCTCCAGGCGCTTCTGTTTCACCTGCCGTTCTTTCTCTTTCTTCTAAAATCTCAGCAAAATATCACATAGACCCGGTAGCAGCCGCAGCCTGCATTAAGTGTCATCCCGAGATTTACGAGAAGGTGCTCGACAGCGTCCACGGCAGGAACATAACCGAAAAACATCAGACGGATGGCCCCCTTTGTCTGGACTGTCATGGTTCTCCGCACTACATCGTCCCTGTCAAGGACCCGGATTCCAGGGTCAGCCGCGGACACGAGGTCGAGACCTGCGGCAGATGTCATGGAGACAAGAAAATAATAGAAAAATATAAACTCCAGGAAAACGTCATGAACAGTTTTGAAGAGAGCTTTCACGGAAGGAAACTCCTCCTGGGACATACGAAAGTACCCGTATGTTCGAGCTGTCACAGGGCCCATGACGTAAAATCAAAGGACGACGCGTCTTCTCCGGTCTTCGGAAAAAACAGACTGCAGACCTGCGGGAAGTGCCACAAAGGTGCGAATGAAAAATTCATTCCCGCTATCACCCATAGGCCGCCCGGGCCCATACCTCACTATACGGAAAAGGCGCTGATACTGCTCGTCTTGGGCGTCTTTGCCTTCATCGTCTCTCATGTTCTGCTCGAGGCTTTTTCCGATATCAGAGATGCTATTTTCAGGAAAGGGAGGGAAGATTGATGAGCCAGACTAATACAGAAACCGAACAGGGAATTCCCCAGGAAATAGAAAGGTTTAATATCATTTTCAGGATACAGCACATCGTGATGTTCACGACATTTCTTTTGTTGTCCTTCACCGGATGGGGCCTCAAATATGCCGATGCGCCGGGCGGGGTATCCACTGTGTGGATACGCGTCTGGGGTGGAGCAGAAACTGCGGGTATCATACACAGGGTCGCCGGGGTCACCATGCTTCTGGACTTTATCTGGCATGTCATATATCTCGGGTACCTCTTGGCAACCAACCGGATGACGATCAATCTGAAGACGACCATAATCCCCCTGCCTAAGGATGTCTTTGATGTGATAAAAAACTTCATGTACTTTTTTGGGCTCTCGAAGGAAAAGGCGAGATTTGGCAAGTACTCGTATGCCCAGAAATTTGATTACTGGGCGGTTTTCTGGGGCATGTTCATCATCGGTTTTTCGGGATTCGCGCTCGCATTTCCCATGCTGGTGTCGTATATCATCCCTCAGTTTGCGACGGGATGGATATGGCAGCTCCTCTCAATCATGCACAGCGACGAGGCGCTGCTAGCGATCGTATTCATTCTTTTCTGGCATTTCTATAACGAGCATCTCAAGCCCGAGAATTTCCCGATGAACTGGCTCTGGATAACGGGAAGGATATCGACAGAGAAATTAAAGCACCATCATCCCCTCGAATATGAGCTCCTTTTTCCCGAAGAAACAAAAAAGAATAAGAAAGGTTAAGGGCGGGATGGCAAGGATAATAGCCGTTATTTCACTTGTCTTGCTGCTCCTGTCCTGCAAATGGAACACCTCTGTAAAAGAGAAGATCGAAGTCGAAGAATCTCCTGTAATTTCATCCTTGAAAGACTCTTCCCTCCCCTGTTTTAAATGTCACAGATATGAGACTTTCGCCTCAGATGAAACAGGGAAATTTTCACATCCGAAACATATAGGATTCGGTGTTCACTGTAATCAGTGCCATATCATAAAACCACATAACGAGATCGCCTTGAACAAAGATACCTGCAATTCCTGCCACAAAATGACGACAATCACATTCGCAAATACAGCCTTGCCGGTCATGTTCTCTCATCAAAATCATGCTAAGAAATTCTCATGCGGAGAATGTCATCCGGGAGTTTTCCAGATGAAAAAAGGCTCATCCCACATAACTATGGACGAGATATACAGTGGAAAATCGTGCGGGAGGTGCCATAACGGGAAGACAGCTTTTTCTTCAAAAGATTGTGCGAAATGTCACAATATGTCCGCACTGAAAAAAGATCTGAGCTATCCGTCTGGTGACATGACTCCAGCGATATTCAGCCATCAGGTTCACACGGCCATGTTCGAATGCGGCAACTGCCATACCGCGATCTTCAAATACAAGAAAGGCGGCTCAGGAATGAAGATGGATGACATTTATCAGAGCAGGTTCTGCGCGAAATGTCATGACGGACAGACCGCGTTCGGGTCATCTGAATGCCAGAGGTGTCACAAATAACAGAAAAAAATGACGTGATGCTCTATCGAAGTTTTCGCGCTCAAAAACCCTCCGGAAGAGGAAGAGACGCCGGCATGAGCTTGATACGAGCGAGGAAATGACTTCTCTTTCTACTCCGCAAGTTGTTTCAGGTTGTCGCATGCATTCTTATCCCCTGCGTCGCATGCCTTCCGGAAATCGGCCATCGCTTTTTTCACATATGCAACGCCGCGTGAGACATAGGCATTGACAAAGCCTGGCCTGATATCGAGGGCCTTGTTGTAATCCCCGATCGCCTCGTCATATTTCCCGGCTTTCGAGTATGCGATACCCCGGTTATGATAGGCGTCGACAAGTATCGGATTCAAGGATATGACCTTGGTAAAATCCTCGATAGCCTTGTTGTAGTCTCCTTTCTTGAGATAGGCGAGACCGCGGTTGCTATAGATATCCGCACTCTGAGAGTATTTCGATATCGCTATGTTGTAATCGGCAATCGCCTCATCGTACCGCCCCTTTCTGTAATAGGCAAGGCCTCGGCTGTAATAAGCCCTGTAGAAATCGGGGCGGAGCGAAATGACCTTGTCATATGATTGAATAGCCTTATCAATTTCGCCATCATTATAATGCGCGTTCCCCATCTCATAATAAAACTGAGGATCCAATTCAGATGCATATGCAGAAACACAGATGCAAAACACACTAACTATCAGAACAACGGCCGCCAATTTTTTCATGATCTTATCAACTCTCCACTATCCCCAGTTTCTTGATCTTTCTGTAAAGTGTGGCAAGGTCTACGTCAAGCTCTCTGGCGGTCTCCTCTTTATTCCAGCTGTTCCCGAGGAGGCTTTCTTTTATGATCCTCTCTTCGTAAAAATCAAGCTTGTCTTTCAGTGTCCGGATGCCCTTTGTGCCGTCATGGGACTTTATCTTATCGGGAAGTTCCGCAAGCCCTATCTTTTCCACGCCGGAAAGAACAACGGCCCTCTCTATCACATTTCTCAACTCCCTTATATTCCCCGGCCATGGATACCGGTTCAGCGCCTCCATCGCTTCATCTGTTATTCCGGGAACTTTCTTGTTATTCTCCTTGCTGTACTTCTCAATAAAGTGTTTGACAAGGACGGCTATGTCCTCCGGTCTTTCCCTGAGAGAAGGAATCCTCACCTCGATGACGTTCAGCCTGTAATAGAGGTCTTCCCTGAAGAGCCCCTTCTTAATCTGTTCTTCTATGTTCTTATTGGTCGCAGCTATGATCCTGACGTCAACGAACCTCGATTTCGTCTCGCCGAGAGGCAGCACTTCCCCCATTTCGAGGACCTTGAGCAGCTTGGCCTGCAACCCCAGCGGCATGTCACCTATTTCGTCCAGGAAAAGAGTACCCTGGTCAGCCATCGTGATCAGTCCCTTCTTATCCGATGCCGCACCGGTAAAGGCGCCTTTCCGGTATCCGAAGAGTTCGCTTTCGAGGAGATTTTCAGGTATAGCGGAACAATTTATCGAGATAAACGGTTTGTCTTTCCTCTGGCTGTTGCAGTGGACGACCTCTGCGATGAGTCCCTTGCCCGTTCCGCTCTCACCGAGGAGGAGGATGCTGCTCCTCGTGGGTATCACCTTTTCCAGAACCTCGAAGACCCTAAAAATCTGAGGTGATACGCCCACGAATTCCTTGCATCCGAACTGCTGGCTGAGCTGCTGTCTGAGCACCAGATTCTCCATCAAAATCTTTTTGTGTTCGAGGAGTCTTCTGACGGTCATCTTGACATCTTCATTAATAAAAGGTTTTACGATATAGTCGCTCGCTCCTTTTTTCATCGCCTCGACAGCCGATTCCACGGATGCAAAGGCGGTCATAATGATAACGATGAGGTTTGGGTTCATGCCGAGGGATCTCTCGAGCACCTGTATCCCGTCGATGCCTTCCATCTTAAGGTCTGTTAAAACGAGATCGATATCTTCGGACTCTATCTTCTTGAGCGCCTCCTGCCCGCTGTATGCCGAAATCACTTTGTATCCTTCTCTCGACAGCAGGAATTCGAGAGCCCGGCAGATATCCCTTTCGTCGTCGACAACGAGTATCCTGTATTGATTAGCTTTCATAATAAGGTAACCTCACCTTAAAGACCGTCCCTCCCCCCGGTTTATTCTCGGCAAGGATATCTCCCTGATAACTCTTGATGATATTATAGCTGACCGCAAGGCCGAGACCGGTACCTTTTTCCTTTGTCGTAAAGAAAGGATCGAAAATCTTTTCCATATGTTCAAGAGGAATGCCGGGACCGGAATCGGCAACGGAAATCTCTACCTCGCCGTCGAGTTCTTTTGCGAGGATATCGAGCGTACCCCCGTTCGACATCGCGTCGGCCGCATTGAGGACAATGTTCATGAGCACCTGAATCAGCTGGGTTTCATCAACCGCAACCTGGGACAGACTGGCGGGAATTTCAACGTTTATCGTTATGTTCTTCATACGCTTGTCGTACTTGACGAGATCGAGCGTCATGGCGACAAGCTCTCGGACATCGTGATGCTTTATGTCCGATGCCTTTGTCCTCGAAAAACTCGACATCTGCATGACGATGTTTGCGATCCTGTTGATATGTTTTGCTATGGTATCGAGGCTTTCCCTGGTAAACTCGTCATGGTCCATTTCCCTCAGTATCTGCACATACGAAGAAATTGAGGTCAGGGGATTTCCTATCTCGTGAGCTACACCCGCCGAAATTCTTGCGAGGGCGGAAAGTTTTTCAGAATGCATCATGCGTTCCTCGATCTTCTTCATTTCCGTAACGTCCTGTATGAGCACGAGTATCTGGGTTTTTCCGACGCTGTCCAGAAGAGGTTTAGCGGTTATCTGAAAGTATCCGGTTTTGCAGCCGAATGTCGCGTTCACCACAGCCTGCACCATCTGCCTGGACTGTACAGCCTTGTCAATAGTCAATTTAAAAGCCTCTTCGCAATAAAGACCCGATGACGCCGGTGCCTTGGGTTCCTCACAATCGAGCCATTGGAGGAGCGTCCTGTTCGCCCATATTATTCTCTTGTTGCTGTTGTCCATGACGCAGAGGCCTCCTTCGATAGCGCTGACGATGGCATCGAGCTTTTCTTTTTCTCCCTTAAGTTCATCGGTCCTGATGATAACCGCTTCTTCAAGCTTCTCTGCGTATTCCTCGATTTTTCTTTTCAGTTTTACCTCTTCGGTAACATCGCCGCTCGACAGGATAATACCTGCGACTCCGCCATGGAGGATAAGGGGATTAATGTTTATGTTCAGATAAAGCGTCTGGTCTTCTCTCTCATAGGGATAATTACTGAGCCGGTGGCTGGACCCCTCGAGACATTTGCTGAGAATATTCTTCATCATATTCATATTCTCTGAAGCTACGGGGAAAACATTAAAGAAGTTTTCGCCGACTATGTCTTCCTTCTTTTTCATGCAGAGCCTCGCCTGCGCTGAATTAACCGTCCTGATCACCATATCCCTGTCGAGCACCATGATTTTGGATTCGGTACTTTCAAGAAGGTTCTCGAGGTAATCCTTTGTCTGGAGAATCTCTTTTTCGAGTTGCTTCTGTGTTTCGAGATGCTTCGCCTTCTCTTCGGCCTTGACTCTCTGTCTGTTCATCATCACGATGGCGAAGGCGCCCGCTACCGTTGCGATGAATATGAAAATCACGAGCATCGAATGGAGCTTCATGCTGTTCCGCATACTGTACGTCACCTCGGAATAGGGGATAGAGACGCAAATAATCCACGACATGTTCGAAATCTTCGCCTTCGAAAACGCGATGAGTTTATCCTCCCCGTACGGTGCTATGTAAGAGCTGAACCCTATATCGCCGCTCTCCAGTATGTTCTTCTCGACATCAAAGGATTTGTGGCAGTTGAAACACGATTTCTCAGCTTTAAAGAGGTTTTTCCCGACCATCCCGGGCTGGGTGGGATGATAAAGCAGCGTGCCGCTTGCGTCCATCATCCACGCATGTCCCCGTATACCCGCCTTTATCGGTGCCAAGAACTTCTTGGTTATGTTGTCTATCAGTATCTTGATTATCAAGACCCCTCCCTGTTGAGAAGAGCCGGCTATCGGCGTAAGCATGATTATTTTTCTTCCTTCCGCCACTGTGTCCAAAGACAGGATCCTGCCGGGAGAAATATTCTTTGCTCTTTCTAACAGGTCGATGTCTCCTTCATTCAGGGGTTCGCCGAGAGAACTGTATTGCAGCCTTCCCTTTGCATCAATTACTTTTATGTCAGCGTTCATATCTTCTTTGACTTCATAACTGGCATAGTCTATAAACTCTTTCAGTCTCTTATCTTCCAGTCTTCTGTCAGCCACAACCCTTGCCAGTGCCAAAGCCTCAGCCTCGATATGCTTCAACTCGACTTCGATATTTCTCGCGACTGACTTTGCGATGAGCAGTTGCTGGCTGTTGAACTGCTCAGCCATTTCGCTCTGGTAGCTCTGCTGGAAGAATATGTTGAGCGTTATGATAAGGGAAATAATAAAGAGTGCGAGTCCGAGCAAAAATATGTTAGTCTTCATGTTCTCTCTTCAAAAGTTCTCTGACTTGTTCTTTAAACTTCCTATAGTGACTGCCTTCCCAGTAAATCTTGCCGCAGCCACCGCATCTCGTAAAGTCTTGAAAATTGTGGTAGACAAAGTCCGGTACAAGGGTTCTCACATCTTCCTTCCGTGTTACCCTTGAGAGTTTACCATTGCAGAGGGCGCATCTCCCGACGGGGTCCGCGTTCAGGAAATTCACCCTGTCTTTTATCTCGATGAGCTGGCACAGAACTTTGTCCGATCGTATAAAAATTGGATCCTTCAGTCCCCTGTGCTTCAAAAGACCTGTATCCCTTGTCAGTATTGTACGATCCTGTTCCCTGGCGATCTTTAGAACCTGCTTATCGTCTATTTCAGGATAATAGAATACGTCAAATCCCAAGAGTCGCAGCCATTTCGCAAGCCTGCCGACCATAGCGTCCGCTACGAATTTCATGATATCACCTATACGGCAGCGAGTTTTTGTTCACACTACCTATTTAATCGTCCACCCGGCAAACACTTATTTTATAATACCACAATGAAATGAGAGAGCTCCGAGGTCAGGGTACGCAGAGTTAATCTCGTAACGAAGAAAACTGGCGAATGGCTGAGGCCTTACAGGTCCGGAGATTGCCCCCTGTAATAAACAGGAGATTTCTGTTGACCGATCCTCAAAAAAAAACGATTAAAGATAACGAAATTTACTCATAGATGCAGAGACGACAAACACTCTTAAATTGTTGGACTCTGAATCTGCAGGAGTAACGAAAAACCCTATACGATTAGGGTCATAACCCAGGGTTGAGCCGACCAACACCTCACCATCTGCAAATGTCACTTCCATTTTACGACCGGGAGGCTGCGGACCTTCGTTAAACTGCTTCATCTCATGGTGTGCCGGGTTCCCGGTGAAATCCTTCACGAAGAATAATGCCTTAAGCTCCTTGACGGCCACCTCAATTCCCTTGTCCGCAGGCCCGATTTCAATCGGACGAACATGAAATACAGACTTATTCGGGAAGAAATCACTTGTATAGCCCTTAACAAGCCTGCCGTCAGCATAACGGACGATTACCTTTATGGGTTCCATCTTTGGCCAATCACAGTTCCCCCTGAGTCTTTCGACACAGGGGGATTTGTCCTGTCACATGGTGTTTCTTATTCTTCAACAGCCGGGGCAGAAAAGACCGGTGTCAACTCCCTTTTTACGAACGTATTTCTGTATCTTGACATGCCGGTTCCGGCAGGGATGACCCTTCCCATGATCACATTTTCTTTCAGCCCGCGCAGTTCGTCGAGCATCCCGTTTATGGCCGCCTCTGTCAGAACCCGAGTCGTCTCCTGGAAAGATGCGGCAGATACAAAGCTGTCGGTCGTAAGAGATGCCTTCGTTATGCCCAGCAAGAGCGGCTTCCCCTGAGCGGGGGTGCCGCCCTCTGCCTTCACCCGTAAATTCTCATCCTGGAAGGCCATCCTGTCTACCTGCTCTCCGATCAGGAAAATCGTATCTCCCGGGTCCTCTATCCTGACCTTCCTCATCATCTGTCTGACGATAACTTCTATGTGTTTATCGTTAATCGAAACGCCCTGAAGTCTGTAAACCTTCTGGACTTCGTCGACGAGGTATCTCTGGAGTTCCTTGGGTCCCAGGATGTCGAGAACACTGTGCGGGTTGACCGCACCGTCCATGAGGGGCTCTCCTGCCTTCACCCAGTCGCCCTCATGAACGCTGACATGTTTGCCTTTCGGGATATCGTACTCCTTGGTCGATTCTCCACCCTTCACGACAACTACGCGCTTGCCCTTCTGCGCTGATCTGAATTCCACTGCTCCGTCGATCTCGGAGACGAGCGCCTGTTCTTTCGGCTTTCTCGCTTCGAACAACTCGGCGACCCTCGGCAAACCTCCTGTGATATCCTTTGTCTTTGTTGTCTCGCGCGGGATCTTCGCGAGTATGTCCCCTGGATAAACCAGATCATTC
>Ga0187776_10001965_pt1 | contig 10424 bp, 9 predicted proteins | sample 0216_BV02_MP12_2_FD_132426 | JGI IMG/M metagenome (GOLD analysis project Ga0187776, IMG submission 132426) | Tropical peat soil microbial communities from peatlands in Department of Meta, Colombia - 0216_BV02_MP12_20_MG | ecosystem: Environmental > Terrestrial > Soil > Wetlands > Peat | place...
CGACCACGACGTCGTAGCTCGCGAGGCTCGACCCGTCGACGTCGCCGATCGGCAGCACCGTCGCCTCCCCGTGGCCGCGCAGGCCGTCCGCGATCGAATCCGCGATCAAGTGCGTGTTCCCGTACATCGACTCGTAGATCACCACGGCTCGCATCTCGCGCCTCCTCCTCGGTGTCTCGCACGATACGAACGCGCGCCGGCGACGAGGTAGGGCCGAAGGTCGGTACCGCGGAGCGATCGACGGCTCGCGCCGGCCGCCGAAGATGCGGCGCTCGCGGGCGTAGGTCATGTAGAGGCGCTCGCGAGCCCGTGTCATGCCGACGTAGCAGAGCCTGCGCTCCTCCTCCTCGCCCCCCTCCTCCAGCGCCCGCATGTGCGGGAAGACCCCCTCCTCGCAGCCGATCATGAGCACCGTCTCGTACTCCAGGCCCTTGGCGTTGTGCAGGGTCATCAAGGTGACCAGCGATTGCTGCTCGCGCAGCGCGTCCTGCTCGGTGTAGAGCGAGATCTGCTGCAGGAACTCCTCCAGTGGCGAGACCTCGGCGTCCCCCTCCAGCTCGCGGTTGGAGTCGAACTCGCCGGCCACCCCGATCAGCTCCTGGAGGTTCTCGACCCGTCCCTCGGCCTCGACCGTGCGCTCCGCCTCCAGCGCTTCCAGGTAGCCGGTCTCGCGCAGCAGCGTCTCGAGCAGCTCGGCGACCGGAGCCGCCGCGCTGCGCTCCCGCAGGCCCTCGATCGTGGCGTGGAAGCGCGCGATCGCCTTGACGGCCGCGGCGCCGAGGCCGGGGACCGCCTCAGGGCGCCCCGCCACCTCCCAGATCGCTGCCCCGATGGTATTGGCATGCGAGAGCAGGCGGCCCTGGCTGGTGTCGCCGATCCCGCGGCGCGGGGAGTTCACGACTCGCCCGAATGAGATTGCATCAGAGGGATTGACGAGCAGGCTCAGGTAGGCGACCGCATCCTTGATCTCGGCCCGCTCGTAGAACTTGGTGCCGCCGATCACCTGGTAGGGGAGCTCGAAGCGGACCAGCGTGTCCTCCAGCACCCGGCTCATCGCGTTGGTTCGGTAGAAGACCGCGATCTCGTCCCGCGCGACGCCCTCGTCGCTGACCAGGCGCTCGACCTCGGCGGCGACCCAGCGAGCCTCCTCGTGCTCGTCGGAGAGCTGCACGACCTGGATCGGGTCGCCCGCCTCACCGTCGGTGAACAGGCGCTTTGGCCGGTTGGAGGGATTGTTGGCGATCAGCGCATTGGTCGCCGAGAGGATCGTCTGGGTGGAGCGGTAGTTCTGCTCGAGCTTGACCACGCCGGCGTCCGGAAAGTCCTTTTCGAAATCCGTGATGTTGCGGATGTCGGCGTGCCGGAAGCTGTAGATCGACTGACTGTCGTCGCCGACCACGAACAGGTTGCGGTGCTGCCCGGCGAGCAGCTGCAGCAGGCGGTACTGGGCGCGATTGGTGTCCTGGTATTCGTCGACGAGCACCTGGCCGAAGGCGCAACGCCATCGCTCGCGCGCCGCTTCGAAGAGCTCCAGCACGTTGACGGTGCGGACCAGCAGGTCGTCGAAGTCCATCGCGTTGGCCTCGAGCATGCGGCGCTCGTAGAGCGCGTAGACGTCGGCGGCGTTCTCCTCGAATGCCGAGCGCTGCGCCTCCGCGAAGGCCGCCGGGTCCAGCAGCTTGTTCTTGGCGCCAGAGATCTGGGCGCGGATCGCCCGCGGCGGAAAGCGCTTGGGGTCGATCTCCAGCTCCTCCATGCAGCGCTTCACCATGCGCAGCGAGTCGATCTCGTCATAGATCGTGAAGCCGCGCGAGTAGCCGAGCCGCTCGGCCTCGGCACGCATGATCCGGGCGCAGGCCGAGTGAAAGGTCATCACCCACATCGCCCGGGTGGCGCGGCCGACGAGGCGCTCGACCCGGTCTCGCATCTCCTGCGCCGCCTTGTTCGTGAAGGTGATCGCGAGGATCTGGCCGGGCCGCGCCTGGCCGGTCGCCAGCAGGTAGGCGATCCGGTGGGTGAGCACCCTCGTCTTGCCCGATCCGGCCCCCGCCAGGACCAGCAGCGGCCCCTCGCCGTGGGTGACCGCCGCCCGCTGCGCGTCGTTCAGCTCGGCGAGCAGCCGCTCGACCTGGCTTGCGCCCGGCTCGGTCGGGGCAGCCTGATCGAAGGCCGCGAAATCCGGCGCAGGGACCGTCTCCTCGCTCTCGAGCCTCACATGGCGAGCATAGAGATGCGCCCGGAGCGCCCTAGCCGAGCCCGCACTTCCTCAGCACCGGCACCAGGGCCGACGCCTGGCCGCTCAGGATCACCGTCTTCACCGCGTCTGGCGAAGCGTTGGCGAAGCCGCTGGCCACGCATGAGGCCTGGCTCGGTGTCACCGCGTTGTTGCCCGACGAGAGGCCCTTCTCCAGCGCGGCGGCGAGCTTCTGCTGGTCGAAGTGCAGGAAGGCGTCGATGTGGTCCACCTTCCACTGGCCATCCTGCTTGAGCAGCGAGATCTTCAGTGTCTGGCCGTCGAAGCTACCGCCGCTGACCGCGACCGCCGCCGTGGCGTGGTCGCCGTTGACCTGAACGCTGGAGACCCGGACGGACTTGGCGTTGGAGCCGGGCGTCGGCTGCTCGCACGACTTGATCGCGGCGGCACCGGTGTCGAAGGTCGTCTGCTCGACGAAACGCTGCGTCGCCAGCCTCGTGCAATTCTCGACGCTGGTCGTAGTCGCCGTCTTCTGGATCACCTCGGTGATCTGGTCCTCGTCGCTCTTGCCGCCCCCGCACGCGGCAAGCACGGTGGCGGTGAGCGCGGTGAGCAGGCAGACGCTGAGCGGTCGCATAGATACCCCTTCCCAACCCGGTGGACAGAGCGCTGCAGTCTCTCGCACGCACCGGACGCGCGTCGCGGCCACCGCCTGGGCGAGCCGCCGCGCGTCAGCCGCCCGCCGAGGAGCGGCCCTTGCGCTCGCCGAGATCGCTGACCTTCGAGTCGGGCCGCTGCTCGCCGCGCAGCTCGGCGAGCCGCTCCTCGAGCCGTGCGATCCGCTCCGAGAGTCCGCGGATCGCGTCGGCGATCGGGTCCGGCAGGTGGATCCAGTCGGCATCGGGGCCCGCGACCCGACGCCCTTCGACCTTCACCGTATGGCCTGGGTTCCCGACGACCGTCGCGTTTGGGGGCACGTCCTCGATCACCACGGTGTTGGCCCCGATCTTGGCGCCGGAGCCGATCTCGATCGGGCCGAGCAGCTTGGCGCCGGAGCCGACCGTGACGTTGTCGCCGAGGGTCGGGTGCCGCTTGCCGCGCTGGAACCCGGTGCCGCCAAGCGTCACTCCCTGGTAGAGGGTCACGCGGTCGCCGATCTCCGCCGTCTCGCCGATCACCACGCCCGATCCGTGGTCGATGAAGAAGTCATCGCCGATCCGGGCCGCCGGGTGGATCTCGACGCCTGTCACGGAGCGGCTCAGATAGGAGATCGCCATCGGCGCCAGAGGCAGCTCGGCCTCGTGCAGGGCGTGGGCCACCCGATGCGCGAGCAGCGCCTGGACTCCCGCCCAGCTGCTCAGGATCTCCACGGTGCCGGAACGACGCGCCGCGGGGTCGCGCTCACGCGCCGTCGCCACGTCGGAGGCGACCTCCCCGACGACCCGCCGCAGTGTTCCGAGACCGAGCATCAGTTTCGATGCCGCGCCGAGGGCCGAAGGTCCGTTTGCGGAGCGCCGGGCTGGCGGGTGTCGTTCATGTTGGGAAGAAGGGCAGCGACATGTAGCGCTCCCCCGAGTCGGGGACGATCGTCACCACGCGCTTGCCGGCCATCTCGGGGCGCCGCGCAACCTGCAGGGCTGCGTAGATCGCGGCGCCTGCCGAGAAGCCGACCAGCAAGCCCTCGCGCCGCGCGCAGAGCTCCGCGGTGTCCAGCGCGTCGTCGTCTCCGACCGGGATCACCTCGTCGATCACAGAGCGGTCGAGCACATCGGGGATGAAGCCGGCGCCAATCCCCTGGATCTTGTGGGTGCCCGGCTCGCCGCCCGAGAGGACCGCCGAGGAGGCGGGCTCGACCGCGACCACCTGCGCCTCGGGCCGCCGCTCCTTGAGCACCTGGCCGACGCCGCTGATCGTGCCGCCGGTGCCCACCCCCGCGACGAAGGCGGCGATCTCGCCCCCGCAGTCGGCCCAGATCTCCTCGGCGGTGGTGCGGCGGTGGATCTCCGGGTTGGCGGGATTGGCGAACTGCTGCGGCATGAAGGCGCCGCGCTCGTCGGCGATCTTGCGCGCCAGCTCCACCGATTCGTTCATGCCCCCCAGCGAGGCGGTCTCGTGCACCTCGGCTCCATAGGTTCGCAGCAGGTCGGAGCGCTCGCGAGTCATTCCCTCGGGCAGGGTGAGGATCAGCCCATAGCCGCGAGCGGCGCAGACCATCGCCAGGGCGATCCCGGTATTGCCGCTGGTCGGCTCGACGATCACCGACCTGCCCCGCTCGATGCGACCCTCCGCCTCGGCGACGTCGATCATCGCCACGCCGATCCGGTCCTTGACCGAGCCGCCCGGGTTGAGGTACTCGAGCTTCGCGCAGACCTCGGCCCCGACTCCCTCGGTAAGGCGCTGCAGCGCAACCATCGGCGTCCCGCCGACCGTCTCGCCCGCCTCGCGGGCTATGCGGGGACGAGCATCGGTGTCGGTCGGCGAAGCGGGCATCGGGCCCAAGCTACACGCCGCCCACCGCCGGCGCGCATTTCGGCGCTCAGCCGCCGATCAGCGGGCCGCCCTGGTAGCTGATCTCGCCCGCGATCCTCCACTCGCCGCCGATCCGCCTGAACAGGACCTTCTGAGCACCTAGGGAGCCTTGCGCCGGGTGCAGGGCCCAGGCCGAGCTCCCGTGCACGACGACGTGGATCAGCGTCGGTCGGGCGCCCCGGATAGCGCCGCGCAGGGTCCCCACCTTGAGCGTCTTCTCGCAGCTCGCCCCCTTCGTCAAGGAGCGCTTCGTGATCGCGGTGAACCTCGCGGCCCGTCGCTGGAAGCGGGGGGTCAGCAGCGCGCAGGCGGTCTTCGCGTCGCCCCGCTTCACGGCCTCGAGCTGCGCCGCATACACGCGCTTGATCGCCCGCACCTCGGGGCTGTTCTGGTCCGTGCCCGACGAGCCGCACCCGGCGGCCAGGACGGCGACTCCAAGCGCCGCGATTGCTGCCCTGCGCATTGCCATCACGGTATCGAAGCCGGGGCCCCCTGCTCAGATCAGGCGACGGCTTCTCGCCGGCTTCGCCGAGGTCAGGTGATAACCAGGTTGTAAACCGAGTTCGTGCTGATGCTCGGGGCGATGCGGTCTTCGGCTCCGGCTTCGCGCATTGCGGGAAGCAGCGTCTTGTCCCGGAACTGCTGGAATCGCTCGTCCGACTCCCAAACCGAGATCACCCGCCAGCCGCCCTCCACGGGACCAGCGATGTGCGCGTGGCACCCCTCGGGGAGGCCATCGGGCATGACCTTGGGGTTCACCCGGTCATACAGCTCCTGGCTCCCACCCTCGATTTCGTTCACAACCACAACTGCCATACGGGTCTCCTCTCATTGCTGCGCAGGTACGAGCCGGGCGAGGCTCGGTGTCTTACGTCGCCACCTTACTTCCGATCGGACGCCTCGTCTGGCCCGGGGGCAGAACTCAGATGTGGTACATCGTCGTGCCGCTGCCCTCGAGCTCGCGGCGGGCGATCTCGGCGATCGTGGTGCGGCTGAAGACCTTGCGCAGCGCCGCCACCCCGTCGGCCCAGATCCCTCCCGCCTCGTCAGCCTCCTGGCCGATCTTGCCGTCGAGCGCCTGCACCACCTCCAGCACGTTGATCTCCTCGGCTGGCCGGGCGAGCGTGTAACCGCCCTTGACGCCGCGGTGGCTGGTCAGCAGGCCGGCGCGGCGCAGGGTCGAGAAGAGCTGCTCGAGGAACTGCTCGGGAATGTCGCGGCGCTCGGCAAGCTCCTTGACCGGCACGGGCCGCCGGCCGGCCCGAGACAGCTCCGCCATCGCCACCACGGCGTAGCGGGATTTCGAGGTGATCGAGATCACGGCGACTTTGTATCGCAGGTCCCGGCGGTCGCAAAGAGCGGAAGGACAGGATCAGCGTGCGCGAAATTGGGGTCGCTCGAACACCGCCGCGTTGGTTAGGATCGGGTTCGATCGTCCCGCGGGCCGATCGCCAGCGCCACCCGACCGCCGGAGGCACTTCCCGTGCGCGCGATGCCGTCCTGCCTTGTCGTCGAGACGCAGCCCCTAGTGAGGCTGGGAATCCGCCGGGCGCTGGACGGACTCTTCGAGGTCGAGGAGCTGGCCAGCCGTGCTGAGGCGATCGAGCTGGTGCGCAGCGTCGGCGACTTCGACGTCGCCGTGATCGACATCCGCTCGCAGGCCGCGGGCAACACCGAGAGCATCAGCGGGGCCGAGGCGATCCGCGAGTTGCGCAAGATCGAGCCCGGGCTGGGGATCGTCGCCTACGGCGAGCGGGCCGAGCGTGACCTGGCGACCGAGGCGCTCACCGCCGGCGCCTCCGCCTTCGTCAGCCGGGGCGCCGGAGCCGAGGAGCTGCGCGCCGGCGTCGCCGCGGCCCTCGAGCAGGAGCGTTTCGTGGATCCGGCGGTGCCGTCACGCTCGGGCCGCGGCCGCCTCACCCGCCGCCAGCGTCAGATCCTGCAGCTGCTCGCCGACGGCGGCTCGACGACGGTCGCGGCCGAAGAGCTGCAGGTAAGCGAGGAGACGGTGCGCACCCACACCAAGCACATCCTCGCCCGCCTCGAAGCGCGAAACCGCGCCCACGCAGTCGCGATCGGCCTGCGCGAGTCGCTTATCGAGTAGGCAGCGTCGGGGCGATCAAGCGCCTCTCCCGCGGGTGGTGCGGCGGGCGCGATTGCGAGCGCGCGCAGTGTTCCGAGCACGGTCGCAAGCGCGTCCGCCGTGACAGGACCCGCGGCCGGGCCGCTAGATCCAGCCGCGGTCGCGGGCGGTGAGCACGGCCTGCGCCCGGTCGACGGCGCCGATCTTGCCGTAGACGTTGTGCAGGTGGGTGCGGATCGTCGAGACGGAAAGCTGCATCTCGCCGGCGATCTGCTTGTAGACCTTGCCCTCGGCGAGCAGCCGCAGGACATCGAGCTCGCGGCTCGAGAGCGGGCAGGGCTCGCTGGCGCGGGGGGCGTCCTGGCGTGGATAGGGAAGCTCGTAGAGCAGGTCGCGCAGCACTTCGTCGGCGATCCCGGAGCGCCCGGCGGTGGTCTCCAGCCGCTCACGCGAGACGGCCTCGCCCTGGCCGTAGTGGGCGAGCATGTCGGCCGTCGCAATCAGGGCGGAGAGCCCGTCGACGTCCTCGGCGTGGTGGCGCTCGATCGCCACAGCGGTCCGGGCCGGGAGGTTCCAGCGCCGCGCCAGTACGCCGCCGACGATCGCGTGGTCGATCCCGAGCTTCTCGCGCTCGAGTCGAAGCCGCTGCTCCGGCGTGCGGCCAGCCATGTCGAAGAAGTCCTGGAAGCCGGGATGAAGCCGGGCGATCACCAGCCGTCCGACATCATGCAGCAGGGCCGCCACGGCAAGCTCGTCACGCTCCTTGAACCCGACCGCGCGGCCAAGCCGGTCTGCCGCCCGCTGGCTGGCCAGGGCGTGGAGGCGGAAGTGCTCGGGCCGAAGCTCCCAGCCGCCGTTCACCTCGAAGAAGTCGTAGGTCGGGGCGGTGCCCGCGATCGCCAGCACCCCCGAGGGCTTGAGCACCTCGACGGCGACCGGGATGCTGGCGATCGTGCCGCTGTTGCGGGCGCCGCTGCGGTTGGCGAACTGCAGGACCGCCATCGTCAGAGCCACGTCAGACTCGACCGCCTCGATGATCTCACCAACTCGCGCTGTCTCAGCGGTGGCGGCGCGCATCACGCGCTCGCGCGACTCCAGGAGAACCGGGAATCGCTCGACTGCCTCGAAAGCCTCTGCGAGGCGGCTGCCTGGTGCAGGCCCCTTGCGGCGGGCATCGTCGCGCGCGGCAACGTTGCCCGACGCGGCGTGTCCGTTCCTCTTGCTTCTCGTGGCTGGCATGTGGACGGGTCGGCCGGACGCCTGCGCACCCGCCGATCCGCCCGTTACATCGGCAGATGTTCGAATTTTCCTTAGCCGCCGGGCACCGATTCGTGCACGCAAACGACCCGCGAAAAGCGGGCCGTTTGCAGCGATTCCAGGCGCGATTGGCGAGCGGCTACTTCACCGTTACCGTCTTCAGCAGGCCCTCCTCGAAGTGGGGCTTGCCACCGTCGCGGTCGGTGAGCGGGCAGAAGAAGACGTACTGGCCCGGCTTGTCCAGGGTCAGGGTCGTCGTCTGCGAGAGGCCCCCGTCGAGCACGGCGCTGCTCTGGGCGCCGCCGAAGTCGACGTAGGGGGGCGGCGGTCCCTGCTTGCTCAGGTCCTTCTTGATCTGCGCCAGGGGAGGCGCCTTGCCCTTCACCGGAACGGCGAAGATCACATGCAGGGCGTCATTTCCCTCGCTCTTGAAGGTGATCTTGTTCTTGCCGGACTTCAGGCCGCTGATCCCCCAGGCGTACCTGTCCTTGCCGGTGTGCTTGGCGGTGACCGTGGCAGGCGTGCTCGGCAGGTCGCCGGTGTCGCCTGACGTGACCTTGACCGGCGCGGTGGCAGGTGGTCCGCCGCCGCTCGGGGAAAGCGAAGCCGAATCGACCAGAACGTAGTTGCCGGCAGGAAGGTTCAGGGTGGCGCTGTCCGACTGGCCCCCAGCCACCGGGCCGGTTCCTCCCTGCCCCTTGATCCAATTGGGGATCTTGTTCGTGTTGCTGGCGATCTGCTTGAGCACGTCCGACGCGGTGTGATCTCCCGTGTACTGCACGAACTGAACCCCGTGCGGTGACTTGCCGTCGTTCTTGAAGCTGACGGCGACCAGACCGCCCTTCGTCGATTTGGGCGCGGTAAATGCAGCGCTCTTGCCCTTCTCGCTGATCGACAGGTTCAGGGCGGTCGGCTTGGTGCTGCTGCTGCCGCACCCGGCGAGCGCCAGCAAACCGAACAGGGCCACAACCGCGCTGACCGGCGGCCGGCCAGGGAAGCTGGATGAACGCAAGGGGGCTCCTCTCAGTCGATTTCAGTCATCCGCCCGCCCCCCGACAGGCCGCGTCAGCCTATTGGCCGAGGCGGCGGACTGCGTCGTCGATCCGCGCGATGCTCTCCTCGCGCCCGAGCGCAGCCAGCGTCTCGAAGATCCCCGGCGAGACGGTCGTGCCGGTGACTGCGACGCGGATCGGCTGGTAGAGCTTCGCCGGCTTCACCTCGAGCTGCCCGACGAGCGGCGAGAGGGCCGCCTCGACGTCGCCCGGCTGGAAATCGCCGGTGGCGGCAAGCGCCTCGCGGGCCGCGCTCAGCACGGCGCCCGCGCCGTCCCCCATCACCTTGCGCCAGGCCTTGGGATCGTCGACCGGGGGCTCGAACAGAAAGCGGATCAGCGGCCAGACCTCGGCCAGCGTCTGCGCCTTTTCCTGGGCGATCGCGCAGCCGGCGCGGAGCCGCTCGTCGGGCTCACGGTCGAGGAACACGGCAACTCGCTCAACGTACTCGTCGAGCAGCAGCTCACGCATGTACCGACCATTTATCCAACGCAGCTTCTGCTCGTCGAAGATCGCGGCTGCTGTGCCGACGTTCGCGACCTCGAAGCGCTCGATCAGCTCTGCCGTCGTCATCAGCGTCGTGTCGTCGGCCGTCCCCCAGCCGAGCAGCGCCAGGTAATTGCGCACCGCCTCGGGCAGATAGCCGGCGTCGCGCAGCTCCTCGACGCTGGCGGCACCGTGGCGTTTGGACAGCTTGCGCCCGTCGGTGCCGTGCAGGAGCGGCAGGTGCGCATAGCGCGGCACGGGTGCCCCAAGGGCGCGCAGGACCAGCAGCTGCTTGGGGGTGTTGGAGAGGTGGTCATCCCCGCGCACCACGTCGGTGATCGCCATGTCGGCGTCGTCGACCGCGACCGCGAAGTTGTAGAGCACCGAACCGTCGGCGCGCGCGATCACGAAGTCGTCCTGGCTGCGGTTGGGGAATGCGACGGGCCCGCGGATCACGTCCTCGACCACGGTGTCGCCGTCGTCGGGCACGCGCAGGCGGACCGCTGCGCCGGGATCATCGCTGGGCGTGCCGCGGTAGCCCCGGTCGGCCCCGTGCTCTTTCTTGTACGCCTTGACGTCATCGGCGGTCGCGGTGTCGCGATAGGCGGCCCCGGACTCCAGCAGCTCCGCCAGCCGCTCACCGTGGCGTTCGGCACGCGAGGCCTGCGAGATCGGCCCCTCGTCCCAGTCGAGCTCCAGCCAGCTCAGCACCTCGAGGATCTGCTCGACGTTCTCTGGAGTTGAGCGCTCGCGGTCGGTGTCCTCGATGCGCAACACGAGCTTGCCCCCCGTGCCGCGTGCCGCAAGCCAGTTGTACAGTGCC
>Ga0187776_10001966_pt1 | contig 10422 bp, 9 predicted proteins | sample 0216_BV02_MP12_2_FD_132426 | JGI IMG/M metagenome (GOLD analysis project Ga0187776, IMG submission 132426) | Tropical peat soil microbial communities from peatlands in Department of Meta, Colombia - 0216_BV02_MP12_20_MG | ecosystem: Environmental > Terrestrial > Soil > Wetlands > Peat | place...
GCCGCGGCTCTCGACGCAGTGGTTCATGGCGATGACGAAGGAGGGCAGGAACGGCGGGCCCAGCCTGGCCCAGCGCGGGCGCGAGGTGGTCGAGCACGGCGGGGTGCGCTTCACGCCGGAGAACTACAAGACCATCTACCTGCACTGGATGGAGAATATCCACGACTGGTGCGTCTCGCGGCAGCTCTGGTGGGGGCATCGCATCCCGGCGTGGTATTGCGCCGAGCACCAGCACATCACCGTCGCGCGCGAGACGCCGAGGAAGTGCCTGACCTGTGGGAGTACGAACCTTACGCAGGAATCTGACGTGCTCGATACCTGGTTCTCCTCCGGACTGCTGCCGTTCACGTCGCTGGGATGGCCGGGGAAGACGCGCGAACAGGAGATCTTCTATCCTTCGACGCTGCTGATCACCGCCTACGAGATCCTGTTTTTCTGGGTGGCGCGCATGATCATGTTTGGCTGCCACTTCATGCGCGATCATCGGCAGGACCCCTCCATCAAGCAGGCCAGCGGGTTCGCCGATCGCGCCGACGATTCCGTGCCCTTCCGCGAGGTGTACATCCACGCGCTGGTGCGCGACGCCGAGCGCCAGAAGATGTCCAAGACCAAGGGCAACGTCATCGATCCCATCGAGATCATCGGGAAATACGGCACCGACGCTACCCGCTTTACGCTGGCGGCCATGGCCTCGCCCGGCACCGACATCGCTTTCAATCCCGCGCGCACCGAAGGCTACCGCGCCTTCGCCAATAAAGTTTGGAACGCCGCTCGGTTCATCTTCATGAATATGGACCGCGCCCCCAAGGGCGCACTGCCGAACTGCGTACCGCTAGCCGCCGCGGCGCTGGAAGACCGCTGGATTCTCTCGCGTTTCCACCGCACTTCGCGCGAGGTAAACGAGGCGCTCGCGGCCTACCGTTTCGACGAGGCGGCGCACCGCGTTTATACTTTCTTCTGGGGCGACTTTTGCGATTGGTATATCGAACTCTCCAAACTCCGCCTGAACGCCGCAGACCCTAACGTTGCGCAGGCGGCGCTCGCTGTGCTGACCACGGTCTTCGACGGCGCTTTGCGTCTGCTGTCGCCTTTTATGCCCTTCATCACGGAGGAGCTGTGGCACGCCCTCTACGGCGGCAAACCGACGCTGAAGTCGATCGCGCTGGCGGAATTTCCTGAGCACGACGACGCACTCATCAGCGAAACGCTGGAAACGGAGATGTCCGTGCTCCAGGATCTGATCGTCAGCGTGCGGCAGATTCGGCACGACCTGAAGATCGAGCCCAAGGTGAGCGCGCCGATCCGCGTGCTCGTGGATGACGACGTGCGGCGCCTGATCGAAGAGAACCGCGAGGCAGTGGAGCGGCTGGCCAACGTGAGCGACATCACCTTCGTTGAGTCTCAGCTATCGAAGGTACGGGGAGCGCGGCACACGGCGCGCTTTGACGTGGTGGTCGAGTACGAAAAGAAGGTCGACGTCGCGGCTGAGCGCGCGCGTCTGGAAAAAGACCAGGCGAAGATGGAGACCGAACTGGCCAACGCTCGCCGCCAGCTTGCGAACGAGCGGTTTCTGGCCAAGGCGCCCGAGAAGGTGGTCGAAGGCCTGCGAAGGCGCGCCGCGGAGTTGGAATTGCTGCTCGAGAAAGCGCGCGCGGCGATCGGGGCGCTCCAGTAATACCGAGTTGCGAGTACCGAGCCTTCAAACGTTGACTGTTGGTCCGCCTACTCGGCACTCGGTACTTGCACTGGGCACTGCGATCTGCTCAGGACGGTCTTGACTCGGTACTCGGTACTTGGTACTCGGTACTGTTATGGACTGGCACAGCCGCCGCATCACCGGCATTCTGGAGAACGCGCTGCGCGAGGACAGCGTCACGCGCGATGCCACTACCTATGCCTGCGTCGATCCGCGCCAGGTGGCTGCGGCGACGATAATCGCCAAACAGGACTGCGTGCTGGCCGGGCTGGGTCTGGTGGCGCGGATTGTCGATGTTTTTGCCGCGCTGGATGGAACCGTCCTCGAGTATCCCGAGGTCACCAGCCACCCGGAAGTATTCGACGGCGTGCGGCTGCGCCGCGGCCAGACCGTGGCCGCAATCCGCCACAACGCACGCGTGATCCTCTCCTGCGAGCGGGTGATCCTGAACTTCATGCAGCGGCTGAGCGGTATTGCCACCTTGACCCGACGCTTCGTGGACGCAGTCGCCGGAACGCATGCCCGCATCTTGGACACGCGCAAGACCGTTCCCGGGCTGCGGATACTGGACAAGTATGCGGTGGTCTGCGGCGGCGGCTTCAACCACCGGCTCGACCTCTCAGACGGGGTGCTCATTAAGAACAACCACATCGCGGTGGCTGGCGGGATCGCGGCGGCGCTCGAGCGCGCGCACCGCAACCGTCGCGGCGAGCAGGTGATCGAGATAGAAGTGCGCTCGCTCGCCGAACTGGAAGAGGCCATCACGCACGGTGCCGAGGCCGTGTTGCTCGATAACATGTCGGTGGAGGACGTGAAGAAGGCGGTCGAGCGCTGCGCCCAGCACACCCGGCGCGTGCCGCTGGAGTGCTCGGGCGGGATCACGCTGGATAACGTCCGCGTCTACGCCGAGACTGGCGTGGACTACATCTCCGTGGGCGCGCTGACCCACTCGGTGGTTGCGGTGGACATGAGCCTGCGCGTGGAGCCGGAATAGTACATCCGCCACAGAGGCGCGAAGACACGGAAGAACTCTTCTCCCATTTCCATTCCGTCGTATCTCCGTGGCGGGGTTGGGTCCGGTTCGCTACCGAAAACACTTGGGTTGAGACCGCCGAGTCCCTCATAATCCTTCCATCAAGACAACTGCAAAAGTTCGCCGTGTGCGCGGCCGTCCGGTGGTGCCCGTGCCCGACGGGCGCACCGATAGCCGCATCGGACGCATCGTGCGCCTGCTCACCGACCACGCCATGATGGTCATCAGCGGGACCAAGCTGGCCGAGGAGATCGGCGCCAGCCGCTCGGCCGTGTGGCGATTCGTACAACAGTTGCGCGGGATGGGGGTCGAGATTGCCGGGCACCCGGCGACCGGATATCAGCTCAAGTCAGTCCCCGATCTGCCGTTGCCGGAATTCGTGAAGCCGCTGGTGAAGGGCACTATCTTTGCCGAGCGCCTGCACCACTACTTCCGCATCGGCTCGACCAATGCGGAGGCCATGAGCGCCGCTGCCTGCGGCGAGCCCGAGGGCAGCGTGTTTATCGCCGAGGAGCAGACGGCAGGCCGCGGCCGCGGCGGGCATTCCTGGCTGTCGGAGAAATCGGCGGGCATTTACTGCTCGCTGGTCTTGCGACCAGAGATCTCGCCAGCGGAGACGTTGGCCACCTCACTTGCCGCCGGACTGGCGGTGCGCGCGGCCGTGCAGGAGGTCACCGGCCTGGTTACGGATCTGCGCTGGCCGAATGACGTTCTGCTGGCCGGGAAAAAGCTCTGCGGCATTCTTATCGAGATGAACGCTGAGCCCACCCGCGTTCGCTATCTGGTGCTTGGCGTTGGCCTCAACGTGAACCAGAGCTCTTTCCCTTCAGCTCTGGAGAACGAGGCCACCTCGCTGCGCCTCGAGACCGGAAGGACGTGGTCGCGAGTGGAGCTGGCTGCCGCTTTGCTAAAATCCTTCCACCGCGAGTATCGCGGGTTCGTCTCGGGGCGCGGCAAACCGCCTGCCGAGATCGTTCGCCGCTTCGAGGAAGCTTCATCGTCGGCGCGTGGTCAGCGAGTGCGGGTGGAGGATGAAGGCGGCTACGAAGGCGTTACCGAAGGCCTGGACGCCAATGGTTTCCTGCAGGTGCGCACGACCAGCGGAATGCGCACGGTGATCTCGGGCGGAGTGAGGGAGATTGATCCATTGACTCATTGACTACTGAAGAGTCTGCGGCGAAGGGTCCGAGCAAAGTTGCGATGGAGAGGCTACAGTGCTCGGAGGCAGCACCAGGGGTCCGAGAATTTTCTTGTACCCCTACACTGGACCAGGTGGGCGAAACTATCTCAAGGATATAGGCACTCTGCAAGACATCCAGTTTAACGGCATAGCACTCCAAGAGGGTCTAAGGCTGGGTTTCTATTGGTGAAGATGCAGACGATGAGGGGAAGCCGGACGGGCTGCTTTTCGGGGTCACTGCGCACTTCGATTCCGAAAAGCGGCAGCGGCACGTGCTGATTGACGAGGAAAGGTACTGCCATGCTTCGGATTTGCATGACTCGACCGGCTACAACGAATGGTTCCGTTGCTTCCTTCGCTATCGGGAGAGGGCTTATAGGGAACTCGGCCCCGTCAAGCAATGGATCAATGAACCAATGCTTCTAGTCCTCGACGTCGGCAACACGAACACGGTGCTGGGGGTCTTCGCTGTTGACGGCCGCAGCAGGGAGCTGGTGGCACACTGGCGCGTGGCGACCATCCAGACGCAGACCGTGGACGAGTACGGCGTGCTGTTTCGCAACCTGTTTGCCATGGCCGATATCAACGTGGCGGCCATCAAAGGAATCATCATCTCCTCGGTCGTGCCGCCCATGGATTCAGTGCTGCGCGAGGTCTGCGAGCGCTACTTCCACACCAAGCCCCTGTTCGTGGAGCCCGGCGTCAAGACCGGCATGCCAGTGCAGTACGACAATCCTGCCGAGGTCGGCGCCGACCGCGTGGTGAACGGTGTAGCAGCGTTCGAGAAATATGGCGGGCCGTGCATCGTCGTGGATTTCGGCACAGCCACGACCTTCGACGCGATCTCCGCCAAGGGCGAGTACCTGGGCGGCGTGATCACGCCCGGAATCGGCATCTCCGCCGACGCGCTGTTCGAACGTACGGCGCGGCTGCCTCGCGTGGACATCCGCAAACCCCCCCGCGTGATCGGCACCAACACCGTCGGCAGTATGCAGTCGGGGCTCTACTACGGATATCTGGGACTGGTGGACTTGATCCTGGAGCGCATGCTGGCCGAACTCGGGCCGGAAACCAAGGTGGTCGCCACCGGTGGATTGGCGTCGCTGATCGGCCAAGGATCGAAGTACATCAATGCCGTGGATGACCTGCTCACCCTCGAAGGCCTGCGCATCATATGGGATCGGAACGTGCGAAAACCCAAAACCGCCGAGGACGCGGAGGACGCCGAAAAACAAAAGCAGGTAAAAGCCAGGAGCTAGAAAGCCAGGAGCCAAGAGCCAACAGCCACCCCCGCAGTCCACATGGAAAACTACTTCAATTACTTCACCGAGGTCGAGGAACACTTCCAGCGGCGGCGCGGCACCACGCTGCTGCTTTCGACGCTGGACTGGGCGCTGATCGAGACGTGGAAGGATGCGGGTATTCCGCTCGAAGCTGTCTTGCGCGGCATCGACACCACGTTTGAGAGCTACGAGCGGCGGGCGCGAAAAGCGCAGCGCAGGGTGAACGGACTAGCCTACTGTTCGCAAGAGGTGCTGGCTGCGGCCGAGGACATGAGGGAGGCCGCGGTGGGCGTGGCTTCGCCGCGATCGCGCGCGCGCGCCGCGTTTGATCCAGACGAGATAGCGGCCTACCTGACGCGCAGTGCTGCACAAGTCGAGCATGCAAAGCTGCCCGAGGGGGCGCGGCTGCTCGCATCCGAGACCGCGCGCTCCCTGCGTGATCTGGCTTCGGGGTCCTCTGCTGCGCAAAAGCTCGAAAACCTGGAGCGCAGGCTGACCGTCATGGAGGAGAAACTGTTCGCGGTTCTCTTGGCGGGCACGCCGGATGAGGATCTGGTAGACCTTCGAGCCAAGGCGGACCGCGAGATCGCTCGCTATCGCAGCAAGATGCCAGGCACGCAGATCGAGCAGTTGCACAAACAGTACGTGCAAAAGGTGCTGTTGGAGCGTCACGGATTGCCGCGGCTGAGCCTCTTCTATATGTAGCAATCAGTATTAGCACTCAGCAGTTAGCAAGACTGGCCAGAAGCCGGGGCCAACCGCCAAAAGCTTGATTCTAACCATCGACAAACTGATTTACGGGGGCAACGGACTGGCGCGCCTGCCGGCAGATCAACAAGGCGGAGGCAAGGCGGTGTTCCTACCCTTCGTGCTCGAAGGCGAACGCGTTGAGGCGGAGATTACCGAGCAGAAGCCGGGGTTCGCTCGCGCCCGCGCTGAGAAGATCCTGGAACCCTCGCCGCACAGGATCGAGCAGGGCTGCCCGTACTTCGGCCAGTGTGGCGGCTGCCATTACCAGCACGCGAGCTACGAGCACCAGCTGCAGATCAAGTCGGCGATCTTGCGGGAGACGCTCCGCCGCGTCGGCAAGATCGAGTTTGCGGAGGAAATTCGCGTCCACCCTTCGCCACCTTGGAATTACCGCAATCGGACGCGTTTGCGACTGCGCGCGCGCCCGTTCATGCTGGGATACAACCGGCTGGGCTCGAGCGAACTGCTGGCCATTGAGCAGTGTCCGATCAGTTCGCCGCTCATCAACCGGGCCATCGGCATTCTGTGGCGGCTGGGACTAGCGGATGCGGTAAGCGCCGACGTCGCTGAAATCGAGCTGTTTGCCAACGCCGACGACACACAGCTCCTGGTCGAACTGATGGTTGAGGAGAAAAATCGGCGTCGTCGTGGGTCCGACTTGTTGCATCTTGTGCAAAATCTTCGCGCGACAATTCCGGAGATAGCAGGCGTTGCCGTGTTTCACGCAACCGGCCAGGGCGGGCTAGAACGGAAAGTTGTGCCGTCTTGTGGGCGTGAGCCAAGCGGGAGCCCGCAGGCGAAATCCCGAGCGCAGCGACGGAACATCCCAGACGAGTTGCAGGAGACCTTTGGCGCAGATCATCTCCTGTACTCAACCTCTGCCGCCAACTACCAAGTAAGCGCCGGCTCGTTCTTCCAGACCAATCGCTTCCTTACCGACAAGCTCCTGGAATTGGTGACCGAGGGCCGGTCGGGAGATTACGCGCTGGATATGTATGCCGGGACGGGGCTGTTTTCACTCATGCTGTCGCAAAATTTCCGGAAAGTCGGGGCAGTCGAGGCAGCTCCATTTTCTTTCCACGACCTGCAGCAGAACTGCCCCTCGAATGTGACCAGCTATCAGGTGATGGTCGATAGATTCCTGGCCTATCTTCCCGGGGGCACGAAAGCTGATTTGGCGATCGTGGACCCCCCGCGTGCTGGGCTGGGCGAACAGGTGGCCAAGGCGCTGCCGGTCACGCGTGCACCGCGCATAACATACGTTTCTTGCGATCCCGCCACGCTGGCGCGCGACCTCAGGGTGCTGATGGCGTCCGGCTATCGGATCGAAGGAGCGCACCTGGTCGATCTCTTCCCGCAGACCTTCCACATCGAGAGTGTGGTGCAACTCGTTCGCTAAGAGATGGGCCGTTCCCCGGCCTCTTGCCGGGCGTGGCGGCCGCTACGCGCCAGTGGAATCATGCTGGGAGCGTGTGCGTATCTGGATAGGCGCACCGTCGTGGCTAGGCGGCCGGACCGCTGATGTCGTCCGCCTCGTCGTCGTCCTGTGCCTCTTCGGCAGCGGCGCGGTATTCCTCGATCGCTTGTCGCGCTTCTTCCGCATCGTCCGCTGCCACGCGGATGACCAGGCCGCCCACGCCGGGCAGCACCTCCTGAGGGGCGTCAAGGGAGACGATGACGGAATCGATGCCTGCCGAGTCGAGCAGTCCCTTCACCACCAGGGCTTCGGAATCTTCCTTAGTGCCGAAAACGTCCACGAGCGCCTCGTCAACGGACTGCGGCCTCGCAGTGGGCCCGGTCTGCGATTGCGGTTTGGGATCCATGCGGACCTCCGAAATCGTGCGAGATACCAGGTGCGTTACCATTGTAATCGCGGAAATACGCCACCGGTGCGGGAAGGCGCGCTTTTTCGTTGTATGATGTGCATAGAGTCCGGCGTGGATGGCGCGAAACGGGGACCATCACCCAATGATGGCTCCGCCAGTGTGCGGATTTTCTTATCTGAGGGCCAAATGGACACTCCGGAGTCGAGACGAGGGGAACCGCAAAGTCAGGCCGAGATCGAGGACGAAAACCGAAGAATCCGCCGCCTGCAGATCATGATGAGCATGGTGATGTCGGTCATCAGCCAGGACCCCAGCCTGACAATCGAACAGGCATCCGAGCTGGTGGCCAACACGAAACGCGCCGCCCTGGCCCTGTTCCCGGACAAGGAATTTGCTTACGACATCATCTACAAGCCGCGCCTACAGCGGCTCATGCGCGACCGCTTCCGTTTGCACTAGGTAGGCCAACTCACTTCTTTTCCACTCGTGCCAGCCGGAATGTGATCGTTCCCCAGAACATGCGGGCGCGCATCTGCACCGGAATGTGGCTGGCATCGTCGGAGTACCAGATCCAGATCCTTCCCTTGCTCTTGACCACGCCGCTGGAGGCCTCGGGTTGAATCCGTAGGGTGTGAAAAGTCCCGGCCGACGTCTTGACGTCTTCCCGCGCCTCCACACGCGCGCGCACGTCGTTGGTCTTGCCACCATCGTTCAGCGGGAAGGTATCGGTGTGGCCGACGGCGAGCGGCCGCGAGCCCAGGTAGAAAATTCCGGACACTACGTCAGTCACGCAACCGGGGATCTCGTTCTCATCCTGCTTGCTGTGGCCGCTCTTCAGATTCTTCTCCTGCAGTACGCTCTTGCGCCGACCGTAGTCGAAGCGGATGGACGTATCCAGCCGGCGAAATCCCTCTTCCGTATGTTTGGTGATGCGGGCGGAGCAGAAGGTCGGGGGATCGAACACGGCCTCCAGCCGGTCGTGGACGGGGTAGAGCGCGGAGAACACGCCGGTGGAATCGGCGGTTGCCGTGACTCGCGCTTCGCTGCCGGAGGCATCCAGCCGCAGAGTGGCGGTGCCGGCAGTCAGTAGCCGCCACTCCACATCGTAGGACAGCGTCTGCCCATTGGGGAACGAGTATGACGGCGAAGGTGGGGTGATGCGCGATTCGGATTCGATGACGGCCCCGCTCGGTGCAACCGCCGGTCGTTGCGTCTGTCCCGACAGCAAAGCGGATACCAAGAGTGCGAGTGCTAATCCGCGGATTGTGGGCCAGAGTCGTGCCACCAGGGTCAGACGATCAATGTGATAACCAGATCAGTTTGAAAATCAAGGCCGCTACTAACGCGGCGGCCCCCAGCGCTGCATTGTACTCGCGATGCTTCCGATACAGGTTCACAGAAAACTCTCCGCGCTGGCCAGCCTCCGCGGAAAGCCGGGGCAGCAGCCGGGGAACACGTCCGGCATAGTCATCGAAACCAGGGAACTGCGAGCGCAAGAACTGCTCTTCGAAACGCATTACCGGTATATAAATAGCAAGAAAGATCGCAGCCGCTGCCAGCGTGATCCAGAGGCTGCGCGCCGCCACGGCAAACCCGGCCGCGATGATCAGCGAGCCCAGATAGAGCGGATTGCGCGTGTAGGCGTAGGGGCCGGTGGTGATCAACTCGCTGCCTTTGCGCACGTATCCCGAGGCATACGCGCGCAGCGCCAGCCCGATCACGGCGACAGCGCCGCCCGCGGCCAGGGTCGTCCAGGAGGGCCGCGCCCGCCACAGATAGTACGCAGCAAACACGAACCCGACGGGCACGCGGATGCGGCGCGCAATCCCGGTCCAGCTAGCCATTGCAAGCCCCCAGCAACCGCAGAGCGGCCCGCAGCACTTCCGCAGCAGGGATCGAACGGAGAGCGTCGTCGGGCCGGTCATGGTGCGTATAAGAAGTCGTGCTGGCAGCGTGGCGCAGTACGGTGCTGCGCGTGCCATAAGGACCGTTGCGCGCGGGATCCGTGGGACCGAAGATAGCCACGACGGGTATCCCCAGCGCGGCTGCCAGATGCATCGGTCCGGTGTCTCCCCCGATGAAGAGGCTGGCCCGGCGGGTGAGCGCGATCAGTTCGCCGAGCGAGCAACACATTGGCTGGGCGGCGCCTGCGCTTGCTTGCCCGACTGAGCGCGCCAGTTCTTCCTCGGTGGGACCGAAGTTGACGAGCGACGGCAGGCCCTCGCGCTTGAGCGCGGCGGCGACCTCACCGTAATTCTCCGACGGCCAGAGCTTGGCGCCCCAGCCACCGCCCGGACTCAGCAAAGCGAAATCCTGCAGTCCGCGTCGGCGAAGTTCCGTGTCGCACCAGGTTTCGGTGGCCGTGCTGCACGGCAGAGGAAAGCAGGCAGGCCCCGGACCTACTCCCGTTACTGCCGCAGCCAGCTCGAGGTTTTGATCGACCACGTGCGGCGTGGTCGTCACCACGCGGCGCGTGTAAAACATCGCTGCCGGACGCTCGCGCAGACTTTCGAAGCCGATGCGCTCCGGCGCAGCGCTCCACAAAGCAAGCCCGGCGGATTTCCATGCGCCCTGGAAGTCCACCGCGAGTTCATAGCGAGCGGCGCGCATGGCGTTCATCACGTTCTTGGCTTCCTTCCACATCTCGCTTGAGA
>Ga0187776_10001967_pt1 | contig 10416 bp, 8 predicted proteins | sample 0216_BV02_MP12_2_FD_132426 | JGI IMG/M metagenome (GOLD analysis project Ga0187776, IMG submission 132426) | Tropical peat soil microbial communities from peatlands in Department of Meta, Colombia - 0216_BV02_MP12_20_MG | ecosystem: Environmental > Terrestrial > Soil > Wetlands > Peat | place...
ATTCTGGCTTTTGAGCACGATGGCACGATAACCCGCGTCTTTTGCCATCCGTACCAATTCGGCGTGATCCAACAGTCTTGGCAATAAATCGGGACCCGAATGGACATGTATTTCAATCGCCCCTTTGAGAAGCTCCAGGTCTTGTCGCATTTCCTCCTCCTCCTTCTCCGGCTTTCCCCGCTTTGAGATTTAATCGTTATTTTCGCCCATTCGTTTATTTCCGGTGGGTCGGCTATGTCCTGATTCCCTACTGTTTGCCTATTTGATCATATCCCTCCCGCGCTCTAGCTTCCTTTAGGGTCATGCCCTCTTCCACCATGCGCTTAATCCGGTCTTCCCGAGCGCCAATATCCTGAGCTGTCCGCAGCACCTCATCCGCCCGAGATTTGGGAACCACCAGCACGCCGCTGTCGTCAGCGATGATCAAATCCTGAGGGTGGACGGAAATATCTCCTGCGGTCACCTCTTCCTGCACTGCGGCGAGCCGCACCCGCCCTTTCCCGGTCACCATAAAAGCGCCGCGGGTGAAGATGGGATAATTCAGCTCCCGGATGAGGGCCACGTCCCGGCATACGCCGTCGATGACCGTGCCTGCTATTCCGTTACGCTTCGCCACCCGGGTCATCAGGTCACCCCAAACCGTGCAATACGTTCGCCCTCCATTATCGATAACCACTACGCTTCCCGGGGGCACGTCGTCCAAGAAATCACCGGCGCCCTTCTTTCCAATGCCGACGGGTACGAACCTGGCGGTAAAGGCCGGGCCTGCAATTTTATGGCCCATGACCACAGGTCGCAGGCCCAGGCATCCACCGCTCAGGCGCAGCAGGTCTAAGGCATCCGAAATCGTGGGAGTACTGAGAGAAAGGAAGGCTTGGATCACCTCCGCGGTCATGGCAAATCCTCCTTGTTGCGCGACGGCCAGGTGCGGCAAGAATCCTTTGAACGCAGTATAATCGGCGCAATCTTCTACCCGCCTAGTCGGGGTGGACGCTGGCTTCCGCTTGCAAGATGGAGGTCTTGGGTGCGCGAACCCGGCGGGCCGTATTCTCTTGTGAATACTAGATGATCCTTTTCTTGTCAAGGGAAAAAGGTTTATCCGTATGTTGTAAACAGACATGGGTTGACAGGAAAGGGAATTTAGTAAATATTGTAAGCTCCAACATCCATATAATCTTTCTTTATGACCCCGCAACAGGAGGAAAGACGGTGGACTTTGAAATGAGTGAGGCCCAGAAAGCGTTTCAGGCCTCGGTGCGGGCTTTTTGCGAAACGGTCATTGAGCCCGAGGCGCGGGAGTATGATGAAAAAGGCCTCTTCCCCCGGGAGACCTTTCGGAAAATGGGGCGGGAAGGTTATTTGGGGCTTACAGTCCCATCCCATTACGGCGGGAAGGGCTTGGGGGCCGTGGAGTATGGGATTTTCTGCGAAGAGGTCGCCAAAGCCAGCGCAGCCTACATCCACAACGGGCATTACCAGACTGAAAAGATGCTCCTCCATTACGGGACGGAAGAACAGCGGGGGGAATTCTTGCCCCGGCTGGCCAGCGGAGAATGGCTGGCGGCGACGGCCATCTCGGAACGGGATGTGGGTTCCTCTTTCAGCGGCATGGCTTCCACGGCCCGGAAGGAAGGAAAGGGCTACCTCCTGAATGGAGAGAAGGTGCATATCAATGACGCAGCCGAAGCCCAGGTCATCAACTTCTTCGCCCTGGCCCCCCGGGGGCTGACCGTTTTCCTGATAGACCCCGCCTCCCCCGGCTTCTGGATCGCGGAGAAGATGGACCCCATTGGGTTGCGGGCTTCCCCGATCTATTCCTTCCGCCTGGAAGATTACCGTGTGGCGGAGGGGCGAAGGATCAGCGAGGAAGGGCAGGGAGTTAAGGTATTTTTTTCGGCCTTCAATCACAGCCGGATCGGGAACGCCAGCTGTCTTCTGGGGATTGCCCGGGCAGCCCTGGAGAAAGCGGTCGCCTTCGGGAAAAGTCGGATGGTGGGAAAGAATGCGGTGGTCGACTTCCAGGGTATCCGCTGGATCGTGGCTGAGGTGAGCACTCGCCTGGAAGCCGCCTCCCTCCTGAGGGATAAAGCGGCCTGGATGGAGGACCGGGGAAAAGACCCGGCCAGGGAAACGTCCATGGCCAAGCTGGTGGCCGGAGAGGTCAGCCTGGAGGCGGTTTCCCAGGCCATCCAGATTACCGGCAGCCATGGATGCTACCGGGAAACTCCCTTCGAGCGGTATTGGCGGGACGCCAAATCGCTCTGCATCGCGGGAGGGACCCTGGAAGTGATGAAGAACAACATAGCCAAACAGGTCCTGGGGTAGAAATGGATAACTTGAAAACCCTTCTGACCGAAATGGTCGGGCTGCGGGGTAATAAGGAGTATCTCTTTTTTCGCGACCGCCAATTAACCTACAGGGAATTGGACCTCCTCAGCAACCGGTTCAGCCGGGTTTTTCGCGAGCTCGGTGTCCGCAAAGGGGATCACGTGGCGGTCATGCTCCCCAACTGCCCGGAATGGATCGCCTGCTGGTTCGGGTTGGCGAAATTAGGGGCGGTTCTAGTGGCCTTAAATACCCAATGGAAGGCGGACGGGCTGGAATATGCCCTCAGGCAGGCGGACGTAAAATACTGCCTGGTGGGGGCGGAGTTCCAGGACGAGTTCGAGAAAGCAGGGAAGGCTCCGGGACTGACCCTCGTGGTTTTTGACCTGGCCGAAGGAGGGGTCGAAATCGAGGGAGCTCACAGCCTATCCCGTCTCTTAGCAGGGATTTCTTCAGAATCCGTCGAGGGGGGGCCTCCCAAGGGGGGGGATCCCCTGATCATCACTTATACCTCGGGAACGACGGGATGGCCCAAGGTCGTGCTCAACCCTCACCGAGCCTACATCGCCGCAGCCGAGGACCTTCGTGATTATGTGGAAATGAAACCCGAGGACATCATTTACACTTGCCTCCCCCTTTACCACGCCAACCCCCAAGTCTACTGCGTGCTCACCGCACTGGTTACGGGGGGATCGATTGCCCTGGCGGAACGGTTCAGCGCCTCCCGGTTTTGGCAGGAGATTCGAGCTTACCGGGCCACAGCCTTCAGCTACGTGGGGGCTGTCCTGCCCATTCTTCTAAACCAGCCAGAAAGGGAAGAGGAAAAGGGGTCCCCCGCCAGAAAATGTTTCGGCGGCGGCGCCCCGAAGGAGGTCCACGGAACAGCGACCCGGCGTTTCGGGCTCCAGGTCTGCGAATTATACGGCATGTCGGAAACCGGAACTTGGAACACCATCAACCGGCCGGGAAAGATCAAATCGGGTTCGGTGGGGCAAGTCAGGGAATGCTTTGAGGTTAAGGTCTTTGATGATGAGGATGATGAGGTCCCTCCGGGCCAGGTTGGCGAAATCGTCGTACGGCCGAAGAAGCCTTTCGTTATGTTCAATGGATACTATAAGATGCCGGAGGAGACCCTCAGGGATTACCGGAATCTGTGGTTTCACACCGGAGACCTGGGGAAGGTCGATTCGGAGGGGTATTTCTATTTCTGCGGCCGGAAAAAAGAGAGCATTCGCCGGGGCGGGGAGAATATCACCCCCTATGAAATCGAGAAAGTCCTCACGGATCACCCCGCGGTGGCCGAAGCCGCGGCGGTTGGAGTGCCGGACCCGATCCTGGGCGAAGAAATCAAAGTCTATGTGGTTTTGCATGAAGGACGATCGGTCGAACCGCGAGAGTTGATCGAAAGATGTCAAGAAAAGTTGCCGAAGTTCCAGATCCCCCGCTATCTGGAATTTGTTTCCTCCCTTCCCAAGACCGCCTCGGAGAAAGTCCAAAAGGCATCCCTGAAATCCAGGGGAATCGGGTCCGCCTGGGATCGACTTGGCCGAGAGGGCTCAATAAAATCCCGTTGACAAAAACACCCCGCCATGTAAAATCAAATCGAATTCAAAAAGCCCGCGCTGTGCTCTACCCACGGCATGGAGGGAGGAAGGCCTCATGGAATCCCCGAACTCTGATGGGTATGGTAACAGGCACCAACCGGCACCACTCCTGGAATTCCCGTCATCCCATCTTGCGCCTCTCCTGAAACCTTCTCCCCTCTGCTTTCGGGGCAAATTGATTTTTCCTCTGGTCAAATATTCGAGGGAGGAAGAAGAAGCTGGAGAAGGATAGGAATCCGAATTCTCCCTTCTTTAAGGGTTTAAAAAACGGAGTTCGAGTCCGCTTAAAGTAGGTCTGTACAAACCCGGGGAGGAAGGCATGGAATACCGTCCCGAAGAGGTGACCACCGTTTCCCTTTTGGAGCTGGCTGCCAGAAAGTACCCCGACCGGGAGTTTCTGATCTGCGACGAAGTCCGCCGGACCTTCAAGGAGGTGGATGACCGGGTCAACTCCTTGGCCAACGCGCTCGTGGAAATGGGGATCCAGAGGGGGGATCGAGTAGGGTCCTTTCTGGCTAACTGTCCGGAGATCCTGGAAAACTATATGGCCTCGAACAAAGCCGGAGCCCTCCCGGTTCCGATCAACTTCCGCCTCTCCCCGCGGGAGATCGCCTGGATCCTCAACCACGCCAAGGCCAAGGCCCTCTTCTTCGGCGAAGAGTTCCTTCCGGTGGTGGAAAAACTTCGTTCCGAAATGCCCACCATTCAAAACTACATTGTCGTGGGAAAACACCCCCCGGGAGATATGCATCTTTACGAAGAGGTGGTGGCCCGTCATTCTTCCCGCCACCCCGGCCTTCCCATCGGCCCCGATGACCCGGCCATGCTCATGTACACGGCGGGGACCACGGGATTTCCCAAAGGGGTCTTCTGCCGCCACAAGAGCAATATGTGGTCGCTGGTGAACTCCATCCTCTACGACACCATGCTTGGACGGTTCAACATTCAGGAATGCATGGCCTACCCCCTGCCTTTCTTCCATAAGGCCGCCTACATCACAGCGGTAAGCCAGCTGATTAAATTCGGCCGTTGCGTGATTCTGAGGGCTTTCGACGCGGCCAAGCTCATGGAGACGATCCAGAAAGAGAAGGTGAACCAATTCGCCATGGTTCCCATCGTGGCCGCGGCCATCCTCCAGGTCCCCAACCTGGAGAAATATGATCTAAGCTCCTGGCACACCGTCCGCTGCACGGGGGCTCCGCTTCCCGTGGCCCTGAAAGAGAAGTTTGCCAAAACCTTTCCTCGCGTGGATATCTGCGACAATTACGGGATGACCGAGATCGCCACCATCGCCATGCATGTGACTAAGGGAAAGGTGCTCAACGCGACCACCGTGGGCAAACCCCATCCCCTCACCGAAGTGAAAATCTTGGACGAAAGCAGACGGGAGCTGCCTGCCGGAGAAATCGGCGAGATCTGCGTTCGGAGTCCAGCCCTGTTCAGCGAGTATTTCGAGAACCCGGAGGCCAACGCCGAGGCTTTCGCCGGGGGCTGGTTCCACACGGCCGATATGGGGAGGTTCGACGGAGAGGGATATCTCTATATCAAGGACCGCAAGAAGGACATGGTCATATCAGGCGGAGAAAACATCTATCCGGCGGAAGTGGAACAGGTCCTTTTCGCCCATCCCAAAATCCAAGAGGCCTCCTGCATCGGCATTCCCGATCCCCAGTTCGGCGAGGCGGTGATGGCGGTGGTCGTTCCCAAGACCGGCCAGTGGCTGAGCGAGGCGGAGGTCATCGAGTACGCCTCTCAACATCTGGCTAAGTTCAAAGTCCCCAAACGAGTGGCCTTTGCAGGGGGGTTGCCCCGAAGCGCGGTGGGCAAGGTTCTGCGGAGAGAACTGAGGAAACAGTTCGGCGGGATGACCGTCAAATACTGAAGGGAAAGGAGGAGGGGCAAGAAGAGTCCAAACTGCGGACAGCTCCCCTCCATCACCAAAAAAATCTACGAAAAGGAGGAATAACCAATCGAATAAGTGGAATTGAAAGCCGGGTGGTTCCCCTGGTTTTTTCGGTAGGAGGTGCACCGGGAGGAGGGAATGAAAACAGGGCAATGTAAGGGTTCCTTTTCTTCTTGACATATTTTAAACAATATTGTAAACAATATTGCAAACCAAAGGAGGGACCTTTGTCCGCTCCGAATCGCGCCCAGAAGAACAGACCCCTGAGAGAGACCATTTATGCCGATCTTCGAAGGCAGATCCTCTCGGGCCGTCTCCTGCCCGGGTCCCGCCTGGTGGAATCCTCCCTGGCTGAATCCCTCAAGGTCAGCCGCACCGTGATCCGCGAGGTAATCAAGCAGCTCGAACTGGAGGGGCTGGTGAAAATCACCCCTTACAAAGGAACCGAGGTCTCCCGTTTCTCCCTCCAGGATATCGAAGAGCTCTATGTGATCCAGGCCGCGCTGGAAGGCCTGGCCGGCGGCCTCGCCGCGCAGAGGATGAAAAAAGAGGACCTACGGGAGGTTCGTTTCATCCATGAGCGGCTGAAAAAGAGTGTGCGGAAAGATCCGGGCGAGTGGCAAAGGTTGAATATCGCTTTCCACCAGTTCTTCATCGATAAATGCGAAAACCGTCGGCTTCATGGGTTAATCAAGAACCACCGGGACCAGTTTGCCCGTTATTGGCGGATCATTCTTTCCATTCCGGGCCAGCGGGAAAAAAGCAACGAGGATCACGAACAAATCCTGAAGGCTCTCGATCGGGGGGAACCACTGAAAGTCCGGCTGGCCATGGAAGAACACATCGGCCAGTCGGCAAGGAATCTGACAACTTTTTTGGAAAAGCACGAATTTCTGATTTGATCTCAAGGTAGGCCCAAGCTCAATACAATTCCCCAGGTTTTCGAATGATCTGAATTTCTGGAAAGGCCTTCCTGCGTTTTAGAAAGGCAAGTATCAAGGGGAGCAATTGATCGAGAGGAAGGGACCCGATGAAAGGGATGCCGGAGAGGGTAAACATCTGCGAATGCTGGGCCCGGGACGGGCTCCAGGGAGAGGGTCAGTTCATTCCTACGGAAAAGAAGATTGCCATCATCAACCGGATGGTGGAGATCGGTTTCAAGCGAATCGAAGCCACTTCCTTTGCCCATCCCAAGTTGATCCCCCAGTTCTCCGATTCTCTAGAAGTCTTGAAGGGAATCCGGCGTCCCCCGGATGTCACCTATGTCGCCATCATTCCCAACGATAAGGCCCTCGACCGCCTTCTGGACATCTGCCATCAAGGTTATGGGGTACAAGAAATTACTGCCATCCTGTCAGCCAGCGAGGATCATCTCCTGGCGAACCTCGAACGGACCTTCGAGGAGGCTATGCCTCCTCTGGCAGACCTGGTGAAACGGGCCCGGCAGGCCGGGATCAAGGTCATCGGCTGCATAGGAACCGCCTTCGGATGCCCCCTGGCGGGAGAGGTTCCCCTGGAAAAAATCATCGAGCTCACCGGCTGGTACCTGGACAAGGGAGCGACCTCCATCATGCTCGGAGACACAACCGGGGAAGCCAACCCGCGGCAGGTCAGGGAAATCTTTGGCCATATGAAAGACCGTTTTCCGGGGGTGGACTTTGTTGCCCATTTCCACGACACCCGGGGAATGGGGCTGGCAAACACGCTGGCCGCTCTTCAGGAGGGGATCGTTCTGCACGACAGCTCCTTCGGCGGGATGGGGGGACAGCCGGCCACCCGACGGCCCAAGTACCACAAGGGATTTGCCGGTAACACCTGCACCGAAGACATGGTGCTCATGATGGAAGAGATGGGGGTTCAAACCGGCCTCAATATTGATGATGTAATCGATACGGGACTCATGGCCGAAGAATTCTGCGGCCGGAATCTCCTGGGCCATGTGACCCGAAGTGGCCCGGTGCGGCACTGCAGCTCCCGGCCCCTTTCTCTTCAGGATTTGAGGCCCAACGGTGAGATTGCCCCCGCCCTTCTGTTTGCCGGTAAGATGAAAGAAGGGCTGTCCGGGCAAGCTCTCGTCGGCTATGTGATCCGTGAAGCTTTAGCCAAGAACTGGTCCGTTCCGGAAAACCTGAGGATTTTCACCGATGGAATCTCGGTGAAAGGAGAATTTGAAGGAAGAGACATCCTGGTCACCCGCTTCAAGGTCCTGGAGATTCAGAAGGGAAAAAATGAAGGGACCCTAGAAGTCCTGTGCCAGAGGGCCAATGGGGACGTCTTCATGGAAGGACAAGCGAGACTTACCTTTTCGGGATCGGCCTGAATTGCCGAAGCTATTTAAAAATTGAAGGCGCATGAAATCCAAAAATCGAATAGCGAAACCGATTGGAATGTTGATTTTGTTTCGCAATTCGAGATTCGAATTTCATGAGTCTCGGTTAAAGAGGTGGCATTCATGGAAATCCAGGAAGACAAGCCGGAGCTGTTATTTGCTGACCTTCCGGTCGGGCGAATCTTTCGACCCCTGGAGTACCCTATCACCCCGGAGTTGGTCCAGGATTTCATAGAGACGGTGGGCGACCGCCACCAACTGTATGACGAGGGCTTCGCCCCCCCAGGGCTGGCGGCGATTTATGCCCGTCTCTCCTACCTGCAGGACCACACCATGCCCTCGGGTGGGGTTCTGGCCAAGCAGGGGTTCGAATTTCAGAATCCCATTAAGATCAGGGACATCCTGAAAGTCCAGGCTAAGGTGATCGAAAGCTATCAGGATGAAAAAATGAGAAAAAGGGTGACTTTCTTGATCGAGGCGCAGGATCAAAAAGGAATGCCGGTCAGTACCATACGGCTGTATGCCATATGGCCAAAATGAAGGTTGCGAGTTTCGGGTTTCCGGTTCCGTGTTAAAAAAAATCTCCAGGTTCAGGATTCGATTTCAAGGGAGGAATGCGAAGAATGTTAAGGGAGACGAAGGCGGGTGATCCTCTTCCGGTGATCGAGAAGGAAATCGATCAGGATCGGATTATGCTGTGGGCTAAGATCTCCGGGGATTTTAATCGACTTCATGTAGACCCGAAATATGCAGGGCAGACTCGCTTCGGGGGCACCATCGCCCACGGTCCCCTGTCCTTGGCCTTCTTCAATGAACTGATGATGGAATGCTTCGGGATGGGCTGGGCCGAGGGAGGAAAACTCCTCGACGTGCGCTTTGTGGCCCCCATCCGCCCGGGTGACAAAATCCGGATCAGTGGGACGGTCATGCAGGTCCAAATGACCGGGAGAAAATGGTCCGTGGAGTGTGACCTGGCGGTGGAGAAACAGAATGGAGAGAAGGCGGTTACTGGCCGGGCGATTGGATTCCTGGGGGCGGAGGGAAAATGAAGCGTCTTTCCAAGTGGGTTTCGGCCGAAGAAGCCCTGGAAGCGGTGAATTCGGGTGAGCGTTTGATCCTTCCCCTGTGCTGCGGCCTGCCCCAGACCCTGGTGGAGGCGTTGATCGCCCGGAAAGACCGGCTGCGCGGGGTGGAGATCGTCAGCGGTCTGCAGATCGAATACCCGTTTTTACAGGAAGGGACGGAGGAAAGTTTTTCCTTCCGCACCTGGCAGTGCGCACCCCGGATCCGCCACCTTCTGAAAAAGGGGACGGTGAAGTACATTCCCATGCGCCAGGGGGATTCGCCCTTTGTCTTTTCCCGCAAGGGAATCTGGCCAATTGACGGGGCCCTGGTCCAACTCTCGCCGCCAGATAAAAACGGATATCTAAGCTTTGGCGTTTCCATCGGCCACTCCCTGCCCACGGCGCTGGAGGCCAAACTGGTTATCGCCGAGGTCAATGACCAGATGCCCCGGGTTCTGGGGGATGCCTTTATCCATCTCTCCCAGGTTGATTACCTAGTGGAAACTTCCCGTCCTCTGCTTGAATACCCGTCGACCGAAAAAGTGGGGGAGGTAGAAAGGAAGATCGGGAATTATGTCGCCGAATTGATTCCGGATGGGACGACCCTGCAGATCGGAATCGGGTCGATCCCGGACGCCGTGGTTCAATCCCTGGAGGGGAAGCGGAACCTGCGTTTTTTTGCCATGGGCATCGATGCTATGGTGGATTGTGTGGAGAAGGGGCTGGTGGAGAGGTCCATAAGTCCCGACCAGCAGCCTAAGATGATCGTCACCGAGATTCTGGGAAGCAAAAAGCTCTTCGATTTTGTCCACGAGAATCCCATGGTGGAGGGTCGTCCCATCATGACTACCATCAATTCCCGGGTGGTGGGGCAGATCGAAAAGTTTATCTCCCTCCTGGGGGCGATCGAGGTGGACCTCACCGGTCAGGTAAATGCCGAAACCGTGGGAGGAAGACAGATCAGTGCCATCGGGGGCTCTTTTGACTTTCTCCAGGGGGCACTCTTCTCTCCCCAAGGGAAGTCAATCATCGCCGTTACCTCGGCGACTCCGGATGGAAAGTATTCACGGATCGTTGCCCAGTTGCCGCCCGGCTCGGCCGTCACCCATCCCCGCCATTCCATTCAATACGTGGTAACCGAATATGGGGTCGCCGACCTAAGGGGAAAAACGCTGCGGGAGAGGGCCGAGG